>VFQP010004701.1_pt1 | contig 12465 bp, 11 predicted proteins | sample 3512351 | NCBI WGS metagenome assembly VFQP01 (sample SAMN10412372, study PRJNA504923) | tailings metagenome | isolation source: Relicate 1 Philex TSF1 revegetated site | place: Philippines: Tuba, Benguet | collected 2017-08-29 | reverse complement strand
CGGTGAAGCCCGGTTCATTGAAAGTGAGGTCGTAGTAGCGGATTGGCGCGGGCTTGACGATATCGAAGAAGCGGAACCACAGGAAAGCCGCGAACTGTCCCCAGAATCCGGTCGGCGTGACAAACAGCAGGACCAGCCAGAACGCGACGATCTCATCCCAGACCATGCTGCCGTGGTCGTACACGCCCATGTCGCGTGCGGTACGCAGGCAGGCCCAGATGCCCAGCACGAAGCCGCCGGCAATGATCCACAACCACGTGGTGGGCTCGATCCACATCGAGATCACGACGAACGACAGCCAGCCGTAGAGTGTGCCGACCGTACCCGGGCTGACCGGAGACAGGCCGGAGCCAAGGCCGAGCGCAATCAGCCTGGCCGGATGGCCCAGCATGAAGCGGGCGGTTGGCCGGGTGACCCTGGCCGTCTGGCCGGCTTCCAGCGTGACGGGGTCGACGGGGTCGCGCGGTGCGGCCCCGGGGGGATAGGCGGACATCAAGAACCTGGCTCGTCTGTGTAGTTATCTGTGGCGCGCAAGCTCTGACTCTCCCTGTTGCGCGCATGGCGGCATCATGACACGGCTTGGGCGCCGCGTGTCAGGGCGCCGCGAAATGATCGAACGACGAGCCCGACCAGATGACCGGATTGCCATCGCGATCCACCAGACGCAAGCCTGATTCCGGCGTGATCGATCCGACGCGCGTCAGCGGTAGTCCCAGTTGACGGCCGATACCGGCGATGGCTTCGCGGCTCCCCATCGGGGCGGTGAAGCACAGTTCGTAGTCGTCGCCCCCGGCCAGTACGCACTCGCGCTGGCGTTCGGGCGGTTGCTCAGCCAGGATCTCGGAGCGGGGCAGGGCGTCGACGTCGACCAACGCCCCGACCGACGAACGCGCCAGGATATGGCCCAGATCGCCGATCAGGCCATCCGAAATGTCCAGTGCAGCATGCGCCACGCCGCGCAACGCGAGTCCCAGCGCCACGCGCGGGGATGGCGTGTCCATGCGCGAACGGATCACCGTGAAATCGGGTTCGGGCAGCAGCCATTCGCCACGACAGTCGCCCAACGCCAGGCGGGCATCGCCAAGCGAGCCGGAAATCCAGATGTCGTCGCCGGCGCGTGCGGCATCGCGTCGCAGCGCCTGTCGCGGTGGTACATCGCCAAACACGGTGATCGAAAGCGTGAGCGGTCCCTTGGTGGTGTCTCCGCCGATCAGCTCGCATCCGTGGTCATCGGCCAATGCCAGCATGCCGCCAGCAAATGCTTCAAGCCAGACGGGGTCGGCTTCGGGCAGGGCCAGGGCCAGCGTAAACGCGCGCGGCTCGGCACCCATGGCCGCCAGGTCGGACAGGTTGACGGCCAGGGCCTTGTGCCCGAGTGAGCGCGGCGGTACATCGGGGAAAAAATGGCGACCGCTGACGAGCATGTCGGAACTGATGGCGAGCTGGTGGCCGGGGCGGGCGTCGATCAGCGCGCAGTCGTCACCCACGCCAAGCGCGGCCTTGCGGACCGGGCGCGTGAAAAAACGGCGAATCAGGTCGAATTCGGAAAGGGGGGCAGGATTGGGATCTGGCATTGGGTGTGAGGTACCCGGATGGCGGCAGGATAGGGGCGTCAGCGGCTTGCGTGACATACCGGCTGGTCAAGCCCATCGGCATGCGGCATATTGTACCGAAACGCAAAGGTGCCCCGCGCAAAACGCTTATTGTGAAATAGTATTTCACAATATAAAATGCGCAATTCCAAAGCGCCTACAAGCGGAGACAGCGGGTTCGTGGAGCCGGCCCGCATTCATCGCAAAGCGTTATTCAGTGCGGCTCCACCGATCGGAAGATGCGCAGATGACAAGCCCTCAGCAGTCCCCGTCCCAAGACGATCTGAAACAGCAGCAGCGTGAGGCGCTGCGCAAGGCCGCACTCGAATATCACGAGTTTCCGACCCCAGGCAAGATTTCCGTTACCCCGACCAAGCCGCTGTCGAACCAGCGCGACCTGGCTCTGGCTTACTCGCCGGGCGTGGCCGCGGCGTGCGAAGAGATTGTTGCCGACCAGGCCAATTCGTTCCGCTACACCGCGCGCGGCAACCTCGTGGCCGTGATCACCAACGGTACCGCCGTGCTGGGCCTTGGCGACATTGGCGCCGCGGCATCGAAGCCGGTGATGGAAGGCAAGGGCGGCCTGTTCAAGAAGTTTGCCGGTATCGACGTTTTCGACATCGAGATCGACGAGAAGGACCCCGAAAAGCTGGTCGACATCATCGCGTCGCTCGAGCCCACGTTCGGTGGTATCAACCTTGAAGACATCAAGGCGCCGGAGTGCTTCTACGTGGAGCGCAAGCTGCGCGAGCGGATGAAGATTCCCGTCTTCCACGATGACCAGCACGGTACCGCCATCGTGGTGGGCGCCGCGGTCATCAACGGCCTCAAGGTCGTTGGCAAGGACATCGCCAAGGTCAAGCTGGTGGCCTCGGGTGCCGGCGCCGCCGCGCTGGCCTGCCTGGACCTGCTGGTCGACATGGGCCTGCCCATTGAGAACATCTGGGTAACGGACCTGGCCGGCGTGGTCTATGAAGGCCGTACCGAGCTGATGGACCCGGAAAAGTCACGTTTCTCGCAGAAGACCGACAAGCGCAAGCTGGCCGAAGTCATCGAGGGCGCCGACATCTTCCTGGGCCTGTCCGCAGCAGGCGTGCTCAAGCCCGAGATGGTCCAGAAGATGGCCGACAAGCCGCTGGTGCTGGCGCTGGCCAACCCGAATCCGGAAATCATGCCGGAAGTGGTCAAGGACATCCGTCCGGACGCCGTGATCGCCACGGGCCGCACCGACTATCCGAACCAGGTCAACAACGTCCTGTGCTTCCCGTTCATCTTCCGCGGCGCGCTCGATTGCGGCGCCACCACGATCACGCGCGAGATGGAAATCGCCGCCGCCAATGCCGTGGCGGAACTGGCGCGCCAGGAGCAGAGCGATATCGTGGCCTCGGCCTACGGTATCCAGGATCTGTCGTTTGGCCCCGAATACCTGATTCCGAAGCCGTTCGATCCGCGCCTGATCGTCAAGATCGCACCGGCCGTGGCTGAAGCCGCCGCCAAGGCCGGCGTGGCCCGTCGTCCGATCGAGGACATGGACGCGTACCGCCTGCAACTGCAGCAGTTCGTCTACCACTCGGGCACGCTGATGAAGCCGATCTACGCGGCCGCGCGCAAGGTGGAGATGGAGAAAAAGCGCATCGTCTTTGCCGAGGGCGAGGAAGAGCGCGTGCTGCGTGCCGTACAGGTGATCGTCGACGAAAAGCTGGCCAATCCGATCCTGATCGGCCGTCCGGCCGTGCTCTCGCACCGTATCGAACGCTTCGGCCTGCGCCTGCGCATGGGCGTGGACTTCACGGTGGTGAATCCCGAGCACGACGAGCGTTTCCGTGACTATTCGGATGCCTACTACCGCATGATGGCGCGCGAAGGCATCACGCAGCAGTACGCCAAGCTGGAAATGCGCCGCCGTACCACGCTGATCGGCGCGATGCTGGTCAAGAAGGGCGAGGCCGACGGCATGATCTGCGGCACGGTCAGCACTACCGCCGCGCACCTGCGCTATATCGACCAGGTGCTGGGCGGTACCAACACCGTGTACGCGGCAATGAATGGCCTGGTGCTGCCGGGACGCCAGATCTTCCTGGTGGACACACACGTCAACATCGACCCGACCGCCGCGGAACTGGCCGAGATCACGCTGATGGCTGCCGAGGAGCTCAAGCGCTTCGGCATCGAGCCCAAGGTGGGCCTGCTGTCGCATTCGAACTTCGGTACCTCGGAAGCGCCGTCGGCACGCAAGATGCGCGACACGCTGCAGATCCTGCGTGAACGTGCGCCGGAACTCGAAGTGGATGGCGAAATGCATGGCGACAGCGCGCTTGACGAAAAGCTGCGCGATTCGCTGGTGCCCGATGGCGCGCTCAAGGGCGAAGCCAACCTGCTGGTGTGCCCAAACATCGACGCGGCCAACATCTCGTACAACCTGCTCAAGGTGGCAGCCGGCAACAACGTGGCCATTGGCCCGATCCTGCTGGGCGTGAAGGCGCCGGTGCACATCCTGACGCCGTCGGCTACGGTGCGCCGTATCGTCAACATGACCGCGCTGGTGGTCGTGGACGCCGCTGCGAAGGGTTAATCATCACCCGCTGATGACAGGTGCTTTAAAAGCCGGGCTTGCCCGGCTTTTTTCATATCCGCGTCAGTCCGGTGTCTGCGCGGTTAGTATGCGCACACATATCAATAACATATTGAAACAATTGAAGAAATCTGGCTGACGGATGGCCGGGGATTGATTAATGGTGGACATACGCGTAACCTTACGCCTTTGAATGCGGTCGTTCGCCTTGCGCGCGTCGACGCCCCGTGTGGGGTATCAGCCAGGCTGGCAAGGGTCAACAAGGCCCGGAATGTCCCGCAGTCAACTTTCGCCAACCTTTTATTCGATAACGTGGGTTCCCGGAATTCCCCGAGCCAGTCGCAGCGGCAGTCACATTGGCAGTCCCTGAGCCTGGTGCGAAGCCTGGGCCACGTGTTGGCGGGTGCAGCGCTGTCGATGGCGCTCGCCATGACGCCGCAGGGCGCGATGGCCAGGCAATCGGCACAATCGTCGTCGGATGTGCAGGGGTTGGTGGGAACCATCGCCGCGCAGCAGTTGCCCAATGAGGCGCGGAATACGCTGGACCTGATCGGGGCTGGCGGTCCGTTCCCGTATGACAAGGATGGTTCGCGGTTCGGCAACTACGAACGCATCCTGCCGCAGCAGCCTCGCGGGTATTACCGCGAATATACCGTCAAGAACAGCAAAAGCCGGAATCGGGGAGCCAGGCGGATTGTGTGCGGTGGCGATCAACGCGCCGCAAACGACTGCTACTACACGGAAGACCACTACAACAGTTTCAAACGGATAACCAAATGATGACTGACATTTTCGGATTGGGCGACGCCCTTGCCGCCCGCGAGGAGCGCGGCGCCGGAGATGGCTGGCAAAGGGCCCACCATCAGGCCCAGAACCTTTACGACAATGTGCTGATGATGCCGCGCCAGGAACTGACGCACCCGCTTCCGCCCGCCTGCGCGCCCGTCATGGCCACATGGGCTGACGACGGCACCAATGAGGGAGCCATGAATCTGTTCAAGACGGTGCGCCCCAACATCGTTCAGTCGATCCGCGCATTCCGCGTACCCGAACTGGCCCAGGCCGCTGCCGCGCTGAATCAGCATTTCCTCTACGCCAGCTGTGCCGACTGCGCCAGCAAGGCCGAGGTTCTTGAGCGTATTGCCACCGAATTCACGTTTCCGAAGCATTTCGGCAAGAACTTTGACGCGTTGTCCGATTGCCTGACCGACATGATCCACAAGTCGGGCCCGCAGCCGGGCTTCGTGATCGTGCTGGAAGGCTTGCCGATTGCTCAGAAATTCGACAAGGAAGCGCGTGAGGTGCTGCTCGACGTATTCCGCGATGCGGCGGAGTTCTGGAGCGAGCGCAAGGTGCAGTTCCGCGTGTTCTACTCGTTCGCCTGAGCGTCGCCACTGCATTGAATAAGCCCGCTGATGTCAGCGGGCTTTTTGCTTTTTGCTTCTTGCTTTTGAGCTATCGGGCTCCGGGGCGATATTACGCCGCTGGCGGGACCTGCCCTTGCGGCGTGAGACGGTCGATCAGTTCCGGGAGCCCCTCGCTGAGGCTCGCCGCCACATCGTCGGACGACATGCCGGTGGTTTCCGCCAACGATTGCAGCGCGCCGGTGCCACCAAGCGCGCTGGACAGGTCCGATGCGCTGACGGCCTGGTTGGCACCCGTGCCAATCCACGAATCGACCTGCTGGCCGAGTCCAGCCTGACCCAGGATGTCGCGCAGCGCGCCAATGCCGCCCGCCGCTGCTCCCATTGCCTGCGCGGAGCTGCCCGCCTCGCCCTGTCCGCCGAGCAGGCCGCCCAGTAGTGAGCCGAGATCGAGCCCACCCGGTGCGGGCGCGCTGCCGCCGCCGAGCATGCCGCCGAGCACGCCGCCAAGACCGCCAAGGCCACCAAGTCCGCCCAAACCACCAAGGCCACCATCGCCGGCCTCGGTCGGCGCCACGCTGCCATCGGCACCCTGGCTCTTGTGCCGCATGGCAAGCATTGCCAGCAGGCCCAGCGCCATCATCAGCTTAGGATTCATGCCGCCTGACTGGCCGCCTTGCTGCTGGCCGCCGAGCTGGCCAAGCACGCCGCCCAGTACGCTATCGAGTAGTCCCATCTGAGGCTCCTTTGTCAAAACCCGCCAAGAATGGCGTTCAGGGTCGCCAGGCATGCCAGCCCGGCGGTTTCCGTGCGCAGGATGCGCGGTCCCAATGACACGCCGATAAAACCGGCGCGCCGAGCGGCCTGTTCTTCCTCAGGCGAGAGGCCGCCCTCCGGGCCGATCAGCAGGGTCACGCCCCCGGCGCGCCACGCGTCGCGATGCGTCTGGGCGAGTTCGGGGAGCGACCCTTCCGCGCGCGGCGACAGCAGCAGCCGCGTGCCCGTGGCGGGCGCGGCCGCCAGCCACGCTTCAAAGGTAGCGACCGGTGCCAGCGTCGGCAAGCGATTCCGGCCGCATTGCTCGCACGCAGCCTCGATCAGCGCCTGCCAGTGGGCGTGACGTTTGGCCGCGCGATCGCCTGACAGGCGCACGACCGAGCGGCTGGCCTGCAGCGGCTGGATCGCGCCCACGCCCAGCTCGACGGCTTTCTCGATCAGCCAGTCCATCTTGTCGCCGCCGGCCAGGCCCTGCGCCAGGGTCACCGCAAAAGGCGTTTCGGCTTCCGACGGGTCCTGCGCGCCAACCTGCGCGCTGGCGTGCCGCTTGCCGATTTCAGCCAGCGTGGCGGTGTGGCTGCCGCCATGGCCATTGAACAGCGTGATGGCGTCGCCCGGCGACAGCCGCAACACCTGCACGTGACGCACGACGGCGTCGGGTAGATCGAGTACGGCATCGGCGGCCAGCGCCGCATCAACAAAAAATCTGGGTGGCATCAGGGGTTGGAGTCGGCGTCAGGAGACTTGGCAAGCGGCGTGGCAAAGCCCCATCGGTATCCATCGGGATCTTCGACCATGCAGTATCTGTCTCCCCAGAACTGGTCGGCGGGCGGCGTCACGCTCGATGCACCGGCGCCGACCGCACGCGCGTAGATGGCGTCGACATCCTCGCAATACAGGTAAAAGGTCTGCGATGCTTCAACGCCCAGCGAGCGTGGCGTGCGAGCCGTACTGCCCCAGGCACCCTCGGGTGCGAACATGATGACGAGCTGGCCCTGATAGTGCATTTCGGCATGCGTGGGCACGCCGTTTTCGTCGACGACATGGCCGGCCACGAAGCCGAATGCGCGTTCATAGAAATTCAGGGACGCGCGACCGCTGGCGACCGTCAGGTAGGGCGTCAGCCAGGGCGTGTTGGGCGGTCTGGACATGCTGGTCTCCCGGATGGCACGGACGTCCTCCCCGGTATGGCAGGACGTCCGTGCATGTTACGCGGGACGGCCAGCGCTGTCGAAGATCGCCTGCAGATGACGGGGGTGCGTGAACAGCGCGGGATGCAGGTCCGCGCGATAGGCGCGCAAGGCCGTATCGAGCTTCCACTGGCGCAGCCGCGCGGCAATCTGTTCGGCGCACAGCGTGGCGATGTCGAGCGTGTCGCTCGCCAGTGCGATACCCCAGAGCGCGCCGTACGATGGCACGAAGGTCGTCAGCGGCGCCACGTGCCGGAATACCTGGCGCAGCCGGGCCATCAGCAGGCGCGTGGCCTCGGGCCGATGCAGCGGCGGGCCAAGATGCAGCGACATCGCGCCGCCCGGTGCCAGGCAGCGTCGCGCCGTCTGCATGCCATGCGCAGAGAACAGGGCGGTGGCGGGGCTGCCGTCGTCGGCTTCGGTCAGGTCATAGACGATCAGGTCGAACTGGCGGCCCGCGCGTGCAAACGCTTCCATCAGTCCCAGGCCATCGCCGATTGCCAGGTGCAGGCGCGCATCGCCGGGCTCGTCGAGGGCCCCCTGATGGATGCCGCGTAGCCATTCACGCGCCAGGCGTACCACTTCGCCGTCGAGCTCGGCGACCACCACTTCCCGTATCGTGGGAATCCGCAACAGTTCAAACGCCGATCCACCGTCGCCGCCGCCCACCACCAGCGCGGTGCGCGGTGCGCCGTGGGCGACCGCCAGCGGTGCCGTCATCAGTTCGTGCTGGATAAAGGCGTCGGCTTCCGTGCTCATCACACGGCCATCTAGCCGGAAAATTCGCCCAAAATACGCGTTCTCGCCAATTTCCACCTGCTGGTGGGCGGTCCGGGCGGCGGCCAGCACCGTTATCTCGCCCAATGTGGTGCCCGCCCCGGGCACCAGCCATTCGGTCCACGTCTGGCGCCCCCTTCGGGATGCGTCCACGCGCCCGGAAATGCCGCCTGCTTCTGCTAAAATTGCGGTTTTCCCGCCGTCAGGTTCTCGCATGTCTGCCCTCGCCCATCCCGCCACTAGTCCTTACGCTACCCAACCCGTCAAGCTGATGGCCGATGCCATCCGCGTGCTTGCCATGGACGCCGTCCAGCAGGCCAATTCCGGTCACCCCGGCGCGCCGATGGGTATGGCGGATATTGCCGTGGCGTTGTGGGGGCGTCACCTGAAGCATAACCCGGTCAATCCGCACTGGGCCGACCGCGATCGCTTCGTGCTGTCTAACGGCCACGGATCGATGCTGATTTATGCCTTGCTGCACCTGACCGGCTACGACCTGCCTGTGGAAGAACTGAAGAACTTCCGCCAGCTGCACAGCAAGACTGCCGGCCATCCCGAATACGGCATCACCCCTGGCGTGGAAACCACGACCGGCCCGCTGGGCCAGGGCATCACCAATGCGGTGGGCATGGCGCTGGCCGAACGCCTGCTGGGCGAGGAATTCAACCGTCCCGGCTTCGATATCGTCAACCATCACACCTATGTGTTCCTGGGCGACGGTTGCCTGATGGAAGGCATCAGCCACGAAGCCTGTTCGCTGGCTGGTACGCTGAAGCTGAACAAGCTGGTTGCGCTCTGGGATGACAACGGCATCTCGATCGACGGCGACGTGGTGCACTGGTTTGCGGACGACACGCCGAAGCGCTTCGAGGCCTACGGCTGGAACGTGATCCGTGGCGTGGACGGCCACGACGCGGTAGCCGTCGACAACGCCATCGCGCAGGCCAAGGCCAGCGACAAGCCAACGCTGATCTGCTGCCGTACGCTGATCGGCAAGGGCGCTCCGAACAAGGAAGGCGGCCACGACGTGCACGGCGCCCCGCTGGGTGGCGCCGAAGTGCTGGCCACGCGCGAGGCATTGGGCTGGGCGCATGCGCCGTTCGAACTGCCGGAAGAGGTGTATACGGCGTGGAGCGCCAAGGCAACCGGCGCCGCGCTGGAAAAGGCCTGGGACGCACTGTTCGACGCCTACGCCGAAGTGCATCCGTACGAGGCTGGCGAGTTCAAGCGCCGCATGCGCGGCGAACTGCCGGGTTCGTTCGAAGCCGCGGTCGATGCCTTTATCGCCAAGTGCGAGGAAAAGGCCGAGACGATTGCCACGCGCAAGGCCAGCCAGAACACCATCGAGGCATTGGCACCAGTGCTGCCCGAGTTCCTGGGCGGCTCGGCCGACCTGACCGGCTCGAACCTGACCAACTGGTCGGGCAGCAAGGCCGTGCGCGCCGATGCGTGGGGCAACCACATCAACTACGGTGTGCGTGAATTCGGCATGAGCGCCATCATGAATGGCATCACGCTGCATGGCGGCTACATCCCTTACGGCGGCACGTTCCTGACGTTCTCGGACTACAGCCGCAATGCGCTGCGCATGGCGGCGCTGATGAAGATCCGTTCGCTGTTCGTGTTCACGCACGATTCGATCGGCCTGGGCGAAGACGGTCCGACGCACCAGTCGATCGAGCACGTGGCCAGCCTGCGCCTGATTCCGAACATGGATGTCTGGCGTACCGCCGACACCACCGAGACCGCCGTGGCCTGGGCCGAAGCGATCCGTCGCGAAAACGGCCCGAGCTGCCTGATCTTCAGCCGCCAGAACCTGCCGTTCCAGCAGCGTGACGACGCCACGCGCGCCAATATCGCCCGCGGCGGCTATGTGCTGCGCGACGGCAAGAACCCGCGCAAGAAGCAGCCGGACGCCGTGATCATTGCCACGGGTTCGGAAGTGGGCCTGGCCGTTGGCGCAGCCGATGCGCTGGCCGCGGATGGCTTGCATGTGCGTGTGGTGTCGGTGCCGTCGACCAGCGTGTTCGACAAGCAGGACGCCGCATACAAGGCCAGCGTGCTGCCGGCAGGCGTGCCGCGCATTGCCGTGGAAGCGGGCGTGACCGACTTCTGGTGGAAGTACCAGGTCCAGGCTGTGGTCGGCATCGACACGTTTGGCGAATCGGCGCCGGCCGGCGTGCTGTTCAAGCACTTCGGCTTCACCGTGGATAACGTGGCCGACACGGTACGCGCCACGCTCGCCCAGTAATTCCCGCCCGTGCGGTCAGCCGGTGCGACGCGCCGGCCGACGGCGCCGGCTACCGGTTTCATCGATTGCACTCTAGGAGATAGACATGACCATCAAGATCGGCATCAACGGCTTCGGCCGCATCGGACGCATGGTGTTCCGCGCCGCCGCCGCGAACTTCAAGGACGTTGAAGTCGTCGCCATCAACGACCTGCTGGAGCCGGATTACCTGGCGTACATGCTGAAGTACGACTCGGTCCATGGCCGCTTCGATGGTGAAGTGTCGGTGGATGGCAACACGCTGGTCGTGAACGGCAAGAAGATCCGCCTGACCGCCGTCAAGGATCCGTCCGAGCTGAAGTGGGGCGAGGTTGGCGCGGACGTGGTGATCGAGTCGACCGGCATCTTCCTGACCAAGGAAGGCGCACAGAAGCACATCGACGCAGGCGCCAAGAAGGTGATCATGTCGGCCCCGTCGAAGGACGACACCCCGATGTTCGTGTACGGCGTGAACCATGACTCGTACAAGGGCGAGGCGATCATCTCGAACGCCAGCTGCACGACGAACTGCCTGGCACCGGTGGCCAAGGTCCTGAACGACAAGTGGGGCATCAAGCGCGGCCTGATGACGACCGTGCACGCCGCTACCGCTACGCAGAAGACCGTTGACGGCCCGTCGAACAAGGACTGGCGCGGTGGCCGCGGCATCCTGGAAAACATCATCCCGTCGTCGACCGGCGCCGCCAAGGCCGTGGGCGTGGTGATCCCGCAACTGAACAAGAAGCTGACCGGCATGTCGTTCCGCGTGCCGACCTCGGACGTTTCGGTGGTCGACCTGACCGTCGAGCTGGAAAACCCGGCCAAGTACGAAGAAATCTGCGCCGAAATGAAGGCACAAAGCCAGGGCGCGCTGAAGGGCGTGCTGGGCTACACCGAAGACAAGGTCGTGGCGACGGACTTCCGCGGCGACGCACGTACCTCGATTTTCGATGCCGAAGCCGGTATCGCGCTGGACGGTACGTTTATCAAGGTCGTGAGCTGGTACGACAACGAGTGGGGCTATTCGAACAAGTGCCTGGAAATGGCACGCGTTGTTGCCAAGTAATTGGCATCTGCCTCAAGATCGGAAAAAACGCGCCTTCGGGCGCGTTTTTTTATGTGCTGAAGATTTCTACGGCTGGAGTGGCCTGGCATCGACGGCATCGCCATCCACCAGGAAATGCCCGCCAGCCACATGGTGGATCGTGCGCAGGTCATCGTGACCTGTGAAGTGCCAGCGACCTTCGCTGAATACGCGGCTATCGGCGTGAGCGGCTACCACTTCGCCAAGAAACAGGTCATAGCTGTGCTGGATCGCCGGTTCGGGCAGCAACCTGCATTCAAGCCACGCCGCGCAGCCTTCCAGCAACGGTGCACCTACCACGCTGCCGGCAAACGCCTGTAATCCGTATGCGGCAAACTTGTCGATGCCCTGCTGTTCGGTCAGCGCAAGTCCGGAGCTGGAGCCCAGCGCCTGGGTAATGTCGACCTGGCTTACGGTGGGCACCTGCAGCGCGAACTCGCCGCTGGCTTCCAGCAACTGGCGGGTCCAGGTGGCCTTGTCCAGTACCACGGCAACCTTGGGCGGCGCGAAGTCCAGCGGCATGGCCCAGGCTGCCGCCATGATGTTTCGCTGGCCATTGTGGGCGGCACTGACCAAAACGGTCGGGCCATGGTTGAGTAGCCGATAGGCTTTCGCAAGTTCGACGTCGAGACGGTGAAAATTCATGATGCAAGTCCGAAAAATCCGAGGCAATGTGCGCAAGCTCAAGACAGGATCGAGCCGTTGTAGACGAATATAGCGGGGTACACACGCATGATGATTTCGTTTTTTGACATTATCTGTCTCGAAGTTGTCAAAAATTCGCTAATTTGCGATTCGCGTAGTGCAAGAAATGCTGAATTTGCTTTTCCCTGCCGTTTT
>VFQP010004700.1_pt1 | contig 12468 bp, 10 predicted proteins | sample 3512351 | NCBI WGS metagenome assembly VFQP01 (sample SAMN10412372, study PRJNA504923) | tailings metagenome | isolation source: Relicate 1 Philex TSF1 revegetated site | place: Philippines: Tuba, Benguet | collected 2017-08-29 | reverse complement strand
GGCCATGTGGTCCCAGGGCTCCCCGCTGACCGTCAGCGGCGCGCCGTAGCAGTCGAGTGAGATGGGCCGGCCCAGGTCGTCCAGGCACGTGGCGCGGCACACGCTGCCGCCCAGCGAGCCCGACCAGCTCGACCCCAGTGGCCGCTGGTACTCCACGCCTGTGCACGCAAACCAAGCGATGGGCACACGCAAGCATTGCGGTCCGTCCAGCGCAGCGGGCGCCACGTCCGTGCTCAAGATATGCTTTCCTCGCGAAACGACGGCGGAAGGAAGGCGTGCTGCTGCAGCCTGCAACTGCACACCCTGTTTAGGTCGAAGCAACGCCGCTTCGTCAAACGCAGCGATCGAGGGAGAGCGGTGCAAGAAATGCGCAGCGAGGTGGCAGCGAGGTGGCAGTGGGTGCGCCACGCACTCACTGGTCATGAGCCGACCAATCATGAGGTTCCCCGCGTCGCCAGCCGCCGCGCCGCCGCCGCCGCCCGCGCCGCCGCCCGCCCTCCTGCCCGCCTCGCCGGCGCCGGCGCCGGCGCCGGCCCGCGCGACGGCGGCGGCGCGCGAGGCGGCGGCGGCGGGCCCGTCGTGCTCGGCGCGGCCGTGGATCGAGACGCCAGAGGTGCGGTTGTTGAGCAGCTGGATGGTGCGGCTGGTGCGGTGCGGGTCACCCAGGATCCAGGGGTCTGTGTGCTGGATCTTGAAGATCTTGTCCACCTGGATGGACGGCAAAAGAAGGGAACCAGGGCGCGTTGCACTTGGGTATGGTCGTGCTGGGTCCTGAGAAGGAACGCCGCCCGCCCCCGTGTCAGCGCCAAGAGCAAGCACAAAGGCCGGGGGTGCTGAGGCGCACCCGCCGCCTCGCAGCGACTTCCCCCAGGTGGCGCCCCCGCCCCAGGTCCCCCGGGCCGCCCCCCCAGCCGCCATCGCCCAGGCCCCCGAGTCCACGCCCGCCACCCCCTTAGGCGGCCGCCAGCCGCCACAGCGCCGGCCCCCTGCAGCCGCCGGGGCACCGCCTCTAGAGGTCACCACCGTTCCCCGCCCGCGCTGCACCTGGCCACTCTCTACCACCGGCCCCCCCCCCCCTTGCCACCCCCCTTGCCGACCCCCAAGCCGCCACAGCGCCGGCCCCCTACCGCCCATCTGGGCATCGCCCCACCGTTCCCCCGCCCGCGCCGCACCTGGCCAATCTCCACCATGGCCGTCAGCTTCTGGTTGAGCCCAAACAGGTTGCGCTCCGAGTAGCTGAAGTTGCCCACGAAGCCGGGCATGGCGCCGTCGCCCCGCGCCTGCGACGTCAGGCGAAACGCGCGTGCGCCGTGAGAGAATGAGGGCTGCCGTGCTGCGGGCAGCGTGGCAGCATCCCTGGCTGTGCCGCGCCACAGCCGCATGACCGCTGTGTGCGCGGCGTGGCAGCATGGCGCCGCCGCGTGCACATCGCAGGAGCACCGCCACAGCGGCCACCTGAGTGCTCAGGCCTCCGCCGGCGCCCAGCCCTCCCGTCTTGCGCTCCACCAAGTTGACAATCAGGTCCACCTGCGTCAATGGGGGCAGAGCCATAGCACGCACAGCACACGCGACTGCGGACGGCAGACTGCATATGCTGCCGCGCCACGTGCCCACACCCCAGGACGCACGCATGCTCCGACGCACGAGCAGGCGTGGCACGGCTGCAGGTTCTGTCCTCGTCTCTGTCCAGTCGTTGGGCGTGGTGGTGACGTGCTCGATGCGCTCACGCGTCCACCACCCCCGCCTCACGCCCAAAGGCAACGTGCGCACCTTTGGGTGCGTCTCTGTCGAGTCGTCTGCCTCCTTTGGCGCGATGTTGACGTCCTCAAACAGGCCCGTGGCGTAGATGGACTGGATGTCGCGCTTGGCCTGCTTGAGGTTGTACACCTGGCCTGTGGGGGGGGACACGCAACCAACCAGGAACACCAGGACAACCAGGACAGGAAGGTGAGAGGTCAGGTGTGGCAGCTGGGAGCAGAGAGGAGGCTCCTGCCCCCGCCACAGAGATTGGTCAGCGGGGTGAGGTAAGGTGCGCATTTGACAGGGCGTGGAGACTGTCAGGCACAGCGCAATGAAGCACGCCTCCCTTGCACTGCCCCAGCGCGGGAGGTGGTGCCGGGAGACGGCGACAGCACGCAGAGCACGTAGACTGTGCTAAGCTCCAGCAGGCAGCGGCCTCGCAAGCAGCGCCGCAGGCCCGCGCGCCGCGCACCTGGCTTGGTGGTGATGTGCCGCACGATGACCTCCTTGCGCGTGCGCGGCTTTTCGACGGGCTGGCTCTGCGCGTCCTGGAACGCCAGGCTGATGCCGCCCACCACCGCCTCGGCGCACTCTATGCTCACCACGCCGTCCTGGAAGTCAAAGTTGGTCACCTGCAAAACTCGGGACCGAGGAGGCGCCAGCAAGCAAGCACGCGTGCTGCACGGCAGCGAGCGAGGGCATCCTGCGCTCGACGTAGGCGGAGGCAGCGCGGGGGAGAAATACGCGGCGCCATCCCGTCTCGCGGGCGGGGGCGAGAAAAATGGAAATCGAAAGGAAGGGCGAGGAAGGGCGCGGGAAGAGCAAGGGCGAGTGGGAAGGGCACGCATTGAGAGCTCTGACAGGGTGCGCACCTGGCCCAGGATGCCCCGCTCAGTGTACCACTGGTCCAGCGCCGCCACGGCGCGGCGCAGCGTCACAAAGTTGAGCGTCTTGCCGTGAATGTCCTGCACACGCGCGGGCGGGCAGCACGCGCACGCACGGCAGTCCACCACCGCGCCGGACGGGCGCTGTGCTGCGCCGGCTGCATGTTCATCTGTGCACCTGTTCGCTGTGCTCTGGACCTGTGCCGCTGAAAACCGATTTGTGCGTGGAAGCAGCACTGCTCCCCCTCCCACCGTCCGTCCCCTCACCTTGAAGGCGTCCTCGACCACGGTGCTGGGCAGCGCGTTGGTGCCCGTGGCCACCATGCCCCGCACCTCGTCGTTCGGCGTCACCTGCACCACAGCACACACACACAGAGCTTGGCTCGCGTGCCTTTATCACTGCGAGGCACCTGGTACGGCCGGTAGCTGGGCTCCCCCCCCGCCGAGGTGTCCAAACAGATGCGAATCCAACACACGCGCCGGCGTGCACACCGCCGGCAATGCGGTCAGCCCCAGCAAGGTGCGGGCCAGGGCCGTCCTCTCTGCGCCAACGTTGCGGTCCACGCTGCCGCCGCTGCCGCTGGCGTGAGCACCGATGCCGCCCCACGGCAAGGAGAAGAAGGCACACTGGGCGGCGGGCTGTTGGTGGCTGCTCGCTGTCGCTCCGTCTCCAGCGCAGGGATGGCCCCGCGCCCTCCTTGCCGCACACGTACCTTGATGATGAGCTTGACTCCGTCGCGGGTGTCCACGGCGTCGGGCACGCACTCGCGGAACCAGCCCGTGCTGAACACGCGCGCCACGTCCTGTTTCACCTGCATGCACGTGGCGGGGGCGCGCTGGCACGCAGTCGCACGCCGGCACCACCAGAGCAAGCCGGCCCTGCACAGCCAGTCCCTGCAGACCACGAGCCCCGTGTTTCGTAACCTGGACGGCCGGACGCTCACGGCAGCCGAGCCCTGGTGGGCACGGTCGCTCGCCGCACGGCTTGCTGGCCCCACCCTGCCCCCGCCACGCTCAGGCTGGGCCTCCTGCCAGCCTCCAAAACGCCACCACAACCGAAACGCACACACTTACACACCTCGTTGATGGTGTAGGCGAAGTTTGGCCGCGTGCGCAGCACCGACTTGGCCAGGTCCTGCAGCTCGCCTTGCACGCCCACCACCTCCACCTGCCACCCACCGCACACACACCACAGCGCACACACACGTGGGGGGGGCACACAGAGCGCTCTGCCTCCCTGCAGCACACCAGCCCGACGCAGAGAGCGCTGTCGCTGCGGGGACGGCAGCTACGCAGCGTGCTGGGCACGCCTCCCCGGCTGCACGCGTGCCGCAGCGGCCTCGTAGGGTTGGCAGCGCCTGCCACTGAGCAGGTTAGAGGTGCAGCCGGCGCACCTCGGAGATGAGGATTCGCTCCTCTGGCTCCGAGGCGCCCGCCCGCTTCTTGAGCTTGCCGCCGTTGGAGGCAGAGCTCGAGCTGCCGGCCGCTGCCGCCGCCGCGTTGCTCTGTGGCTGCTGCGGCTGCGCCTTGGTGGCCGCTCCGGCGCCGGCGGGCGGCGCGGTGCGCACGAGTGCGGGCACCGGCGGGGGCTGCTGCAGCGCTTGTTGCTCGCCGGGGGCGACGGGCGCGCCGCCGGCGGTGATGCTGGCGAACGGCATGGGCATGCGCACCCTGCGGCGCTGCCTGCTGCTCGCGCAATCCGAGTGGCCGCGGTCGGCGCCGCCGTGCAGGCGGAACGAGAGGCGCAGCGGCCCCAGCTGCACGCCGGCGCCCGCCGCGTCGTCGTCCGCGCCGCCGAGCAGCACCGCGTGGTGGTGTTGGTGCTGCTGCTGGTGGCGCTGGTGGTGCTGGTGGTGCTGCTGCTGCGCCAGCAGCATTGGGAGCGGCACGAGCGCCTGGGCTGGGGCGGCTGCGCTGGTCGAGGTGCGCCATCGCCTGATGCCGCTGCTTTGCGAGCGAGGAGGCGGTGGCGACGGAGACGACGAAGGCGGCGAGTCCGAGATGCCGACCACGCGATCCAGCGCCAGCGGGGAAGCCTGGACGCTAGCGGGCATCAAGTTGGGCTGCACGGGGGCCGCAGCACACGAGGAGAGCTGCTGCTTGTGCTCTGCAGGCTGAGGAGGCAGCCACGAGGTCAGCCAGTGAGGTGCCATCGCTGCTGCTGCCGCCGCTGACGCTGCTGCTCTGCACACGCCGCGCACGCCCGCGCACGCCACGACGAGGGCATGGCGTGTTCGAAACTTGTGCAGCGGGCGCTCTCCAGCGGCGTGGCCAGCAGCAAAAGCAGCAACACTTGAGTGAGCACTCGCTGGTAGACGCTGGTTCCTCAGCACTGGCCATGGCGCGCACGCCGCTCGACCGGCTGATCGAGTGGTTCACGCCAAACAGCGTCTTCATCGCCGGAGCTCTCTTCGGCGCGGGTGCGGTGCAAGCGCAGGAGGGTGCCCCTCGGGTTGCTCAGGCAGGTGCCCTCGGGTTGCGGCGCGGGTTGCGGCACGGGCAGGAGAAGCGCAGGTCGAGCTTGCGTAGGAGGGCAGCAGGGTGCTCCTCTCCTCTGCCATCGCCGTCAGCGCGTGGCGAGGCACGGGCACAGTGTGGTGGTGCGCGGCCCCTGGTGCGCGCCCCTCGTGCTGCTGCGCAGGGTGGTGGGTGTGGGCGGACGCCGTGACGGTCAGCGTGGCGGTGGCCAAGGAGGCGTTCCAGCCGCTCACGCTGGCGCCTGGGCTCGTGGCCACGCTGGCCATTTTGGTGATGAACTGCGTCCCGAGGAGCGAGGTCAGCAGCGACAACATCTACGGCGACGACGCAGCACTGGTGAGCACACACCAGTGCAGGGGGGATCAGGAGGGATCAGGAGGGACCGAGGGCCTGCAGCACGACTGGCACGACAGGTGCCAGCATGGGCACCTGCACTGCTGCGAGGCGGTGTCTGTGCGGAGGACTTGCACGATGTGCTGCGCCCCCGCCGCCTGCGTGCAGTGCCGCAACCGGCTCACGCTCTTCATCGCCTACGTCTTCAGCTTCGCGGCCATCGCCGGCGCCGTGGCCATCCTCCTGCAGGAAAAGGCGCAGCAGAGCAGCGCGCCGGACGCCAGCGAGAACCTCTGGACCGGGGCGGTGAGCGTCGAGCCCGTGTTTGCAGCCGCAGCCGCTGCGAGGGGCAGTGCTGGGGGCCAAAGGGCGGCAGGCGCATCAGCCTGTTCGTGCACGCACCGCCCTGCGCAGGCCGGCATCATCCAGGCGTGCCTCATCGTGGCTAGTGGGGTTGTCGTCTGGCTGTTCCGGGACTCGGACGACGACAGCGGCTACGGCTACTTGTGACGGAAAGGCACGCCCGGCGCGCCGGCAGCGCACGATGCGGTTGTACCTGCCGACGTGGGCGGCGGCGGCCCCACGCATTGCATGGTGCCCGTGCCGGATGCTTGTACATACATTGCTTTTGAAGTGAGCTCTTCTTCTTTCTGCTCTCTGCTGCGTCTTCCCGTGCGACTGCGGGCACACCTCAAAGCGCCAGCCTTCGCAGCGCGCGCGCACAAAGGTCGAATGCGCGTCCCGCGTGGGCACTGCCGCCCGCTCATCCTGCAGAGACGATGAAGCCGCTGGGGACGCGCTTCTCCTCCTCGCAGTCGTGCGTGGCGCAGCACTCACTGCCAGCTCCTGCTCGGCACTGGCAGCGCTCCAAGCGCACTGAGCAGCAGCGCTGGGCCAGGCCGGGTTGCTGGAAGATCTGCAGGCGGCGGGAGCGGCACAGCAGCGGCACGATGGTCGCGCGGGCGGGCGCCGACCTGTTGTTCCCGCTGGCATTGAGCACGCTGGCGGGCCTCAGCACCACCATTGGCGGCGCAGTCGCGGTGCGTCCTGACGGTGTGGTCTAGCAACTGTGGCGCTCTGCCGGAGGCGGACGGCGGAACGCCACGCACGCTCGGACACCGCGCAGGTGGTGCGGAAGCCCAGCCAGGCGACCATGGCGGGCCTGCTGGGCGTGGCGATCGGCGTCATGGCCACCGTGTCCATCGTGGAGCTCATCGTGCGCAACGCAATGGAGAACGACCCCTTCCTCGTGCTGGCCAGCGCCGGCTCTGGTGAGGAGCAGCTGTTGGTGGTGCGCGCCAGCAGGCTGCCGGCTTGAGCAGAGGTTAAGGGTCCATGCAGCCTGGCGGCCACTCGGGCCCTAGATTCGGGCGCTGAAGCTCGAAGCGGCACAGCTCGGCGTGAGGCGGTGAGGCGGTTTCCGTCGCGCGTGCTGCAGGTGCTCTGCTGTACTACGTGCTCGAGCCGCTCTTCCCCAGCATTGAGGAGGAGGACCTCGTCAAGGTGCGCGCGCGCGCCCTGGCTGGCCCCTTGACTGATCGGCAGTCCCGCACCTGGTGACGACGTGCGGGGCGCTCTTCTCTCGGCCCCACGCGCCGCCACGTGCTGCGTGTTGCTTGCATGGCGGGCCGCCTCATTGCTGTGGCCAGGCGGGATGGCCTGCAGCGAGGAAGGTCACTGTCCGGAGCATGCGAAGCCACGGATGGCGGCGCAGGCCCTGACCTGGCGTGCGCCCTGTGCCCTGTTGCCGAGCAGAAGGAGCCGCAGGAGGCGCAGCCGCTGCTGCTGGGCGGCGACGGCGACGTGGAGGGCGGCAGCGTCACCAACGGCAGGCAGACCACCGTGTCGAGCTCTGGTGCGCAACCCGCATGTGCCTCTCGCCGGCAGCAGCGTGTGTGTAATGTGGCAGCGCGCATGTTGTGACGTGCTCTCTCCAGCGCCGCGCTCACCAACACGCCGGTGCTGCGCGCGCTTTGCCTGCCATGTCGCGTGTGGCTGCAGCGCTGAGGAAAAAGGTGCGCGCAAGGGGACTCCTCTCACCAGGAGGCAGCAGCATGCTTGTGCGACCGTCAGCGACCGCTGCGGTGGCAGCTGTGCATGCGACCCGCTGATGTGGCGCCTCTCTGCATGCACGGCAGCTCCGCGGCGTTGTGTGGCTCCGCCTGCCCTGGACGATCAAAGGATTGTTCCGCACATGCACGCAAACCGAGTCGCAGGGGGGCACTGCCAACGCAGCAACATCCACCTCGGCAGGCAGCGGCGGCGGCGGCGGCGGCACGAGCGCATCGCTCTCCAGCGGCAGGGCGCAGGCAGACGGCGGCGGCGCTGGCGCCTCCAGCAGCACAGCGCCCGCCGCCCTCATGGCCCAGTCCTCCACCAGCAGGCAGCAGCTGGCGCCCGCCTCTTCCACTGGGCAAGCCCAGGCCTCCCTTGCGCACCAGCTGTCCTCCTCGCAGCACGCCGCGTCGGCGGCGGCCGGGGCGGGCCTGCTCACCGCGTCCCGGGCGGCGTCCCTGCAGGCGGGCGGCGCGCCGTTCTCCGAGGGGCTCGGTGGTGGTGGTGGTGGGGACGGCCAGGGGTTGGCGGCGGCGTCGGAGCCGCACCCGGCGTGGCTTCACGCGGCGAGCCAGCACCTTCCGGCGGGCAGCAGCGCGCACCAAGCCAGCCTGCTGCGGCTGGGGCTGCTCATGGCCATCACCATGACGCTGCACAACATCCCCGAGGGGTTCGCTGTGGCCTTCAGCGCGTTTGAGGACCGGCACTTTGGGCTGGTGATGGCGGCGGCCATTGCGCTGCACAACATCCCCGAGGGCGTCATCATTGTGAGGACTTGTTGGGGCCTGGGCGGTGGTCGGGTGGTGGTGCATTGGGCCCCTTGTGTTTCTGCACCACGCTGCAGGAGAGGAGCCTTGCAGCCTGTAAATTTCGTGGGCCACCTCGGAGTCACGTGTGATTTGAGACGCGTTGGCACGCGGGTGCGCACTGCGTCCCCTGGGTGCCCGCGCCTGTGCGCGCGCTTGCAGGCGGCGCCCATCTACGCGGCGACGGGGTCGCGCTGGAAGGCGCTGGGCCTCGCCACGGCGTCCGTGAGTGTAGGCGTGGACACTGCGCCCTTGCCCACTCGTCCCTGCAGCCACGTCGTGCGCCCCTCGTGCGCCAGCACAGTGTGGTGTCGCATCCTGCTGGCTGTGCGGCTGGGTTTGTCAGGTCCAGGCTGCCCAGGCCTGGACCCCTCCTCATTCACGCCTATCGGCTTCCTTTGTTATCCTGAATCTTGCTGGCGCAGGGTCTCTCGGAGCCGCTGGGCGCGGCGCTCGCGCTGGTGCTGCTGCACCCTTTCATCACGCCCTCGCGCCTGCACTACCTGCTCGCCGGCGTGGGTGGCCTCATGGTGAGAGGCGCGGCTGGGCGGGGCGGGGGCTGGCGTCGCTGCGCGCACCGTCACCTGCTGTCCTCACCACAAGCTAACGGTCGTGTGTTGTGCGCTGCGCCGCACGCAGCTGGCCGTGTGCGTGATTGAGCTGTGGCCGGAGGCCAAGGCCTGCCGCAACGACCGCGCGCTGGCCATTGGTGCCCTGCTGGGCGCGGTGGTCATGGGATGGACGCTGGCGGTCGAGGGATGAGCATTACGTGCCTGCACGATGGAGGACAGGGGACACATGATGCTGATCTGCAGGACCTTGGTGACCTGGGACTCTCGCTCTGCTTGCTTGCGTTGTTTACCATGCCTCTGCGAGAGCTGCGACAGATGCGCGCGCTTTGAACTGGACTCGCGCCCTGCAAAGAGCTGCAGAGTGCGGCTCTGCGCGGCAGAGGGGCGCGATGGCGCGCTCGCGTCCGTGCGGCGGCGGCCTCCGGTGGTTGCGCTGCGCCGCCATCGTGCTCGTCCTGGTGATCGCGGTGCGCCAGGCTCGCGCGCAGGACGACCTCGAGGAAGCGGATGGCGCACAGCAGCGCGCGGCAGGGTGGCGCCTGGCGGCGCTGAACGACCGCGTGCTGCTGCACGGGTGAGCGCTTGCGCGCGGGCGCTTCGACCAGCGCGTCCACAAGGCGCCCCGCAAGAGCGACGCGCCCCGCCCGCTTGCGCTGCAGGCGCGTTGATCTGCCAGCGGAGGCCACCGTGCTGAGCAGCAGTGATGCAGGACATGGTGATGACTGTGAGACGTGCAGCAACAGCACAGGCGGCGCGTGGAGCCTGCTCATCCGCGCCGACCTCCACGTGCCGGTGCGTGCCCGCCTTCTTCTGCTGCTGCGTGGCTGTGCAGCCTCCAGCTTGCAGCATCTTTCCCTGGGCCACGTGCACGTGTGCATGCAGGGTGCGCCGAGGGAGCCGTGCGCGCAGGACGACACGACGCGGGCGCTGCGCCTGCGCGGCTGCCTTCGCAGCGACACGCCAGAGCGCCAGGACCCCGTGGTCAGCAGCAGCAGCAGTCGTCCCTTTGTGCTCCTGTGCCCGGCATCTCTGCACGCGCCGTCCTCTGGCTCCGAACAAGGTGGCGTCACAGCCTCAGCCGTCAGCGTCCACGCGACGTGGGTGTCCTGGGCCGGGCACACCAGAGCGCTCCGTGTCAAGACTGGGAGCTGGGTCGTGCCCGTGGCAGGTGAGCGCCGCTGTGTGCCACAGCCTGCGTTCAACCCTCTCTCGCAAGGCGCCCCGCCTGCCCCGCCATGCAGCGACAGTGCATTGGTGCACGTCCCTCGACGCCAGCAACGCCAGACCTCTCACCAGCTCTTGACGGGATATGCCAGTTTCTTTCGCTGCGCAGGCTTTGCCACCGCCGCACAGGTGCTGGACGTCACGTCCATGCCAGACGTGCCGCCGCCCGCCACCCTGATCGACGCCCTCCAGCGCGTGCGCGGCACGCTCAGCTGCCCAGACGCACCCACCGCCGCCATCGACCCGCCTTCCCCAACGGCCCATGACGCCGGCGCGTGCGAGTGCGCGGCTCCGCCTGACGAGCCCTCCTGCGCAGTGCGCACGCATGACCTGCCGCCGGACGCCGCTCAGGACTGGACGCGCCTCCACCCGGCGGTGGGCGTTGGCGCAGAGTCCCCCGACGTAGTAGAGGACGCAGCAGCGGCGGGACCATCTCCAGCGCCGCTGCCAGAGGAGCCTGGGGGCGAGGCTGCTCCTCCTGGACCACAGCAGCAGCAACAGCTGGAGGAGGGCGCGCTGGCGAGCGCTCCGTGGTGGCAGCAGCGCCTCTGCTTCGCGCCCCAGCCCTCGCCCTGGGAGCGGGTCCTGCGCGGCGCGGCGAGGGCCGTCGAACGGCTGCGGGGCTCGCTGGCGGGACGCGACGCCGCCAGCGCGGCGATGGCGGAGTGTGCGGCGCTGCCGGACGCGTTCGCGGCGAGCGCGCTGCTGGGAGTGGCGGCGGTCTCGCTGCTGTGGCTCGCGCTGTGCACAGCCCTGGCGCGGCCGAGCGCCAGGCCGGCAGCGAGGGCGGTCGGCGCACCCGGGGTTGGCCTGAGAGCGGCTGCGCCGCAAGCACTGGCAGACGCGCCAGCGGGCGCTCCGCGCGAGCCGCCGCACTTGCACACGGGACTCCCCACCCCCGCTGCCCCCACCCCTCCCGCGTCGGCCGTGCAGCAGCTGGCGGCGGTGGGGCGGAGCAGCGGCCGCGCGCTGCACGACGGAGCCGCCGGCCTGGTCAGCAGCGCGCGAAAGGTGCTGGCGCGCCTGAGCGGGCACGCCGCGCCCACCACCGACGCCGCAGGCGCCGTCGGCGGCGGCCGTTGGACGCGCGACGCGGACGGGAGGCTGCAGCGCGTCAGCGGCGCCGCCTGGTGGTCCGCCGACGACGCCGCTTTGACCCTGGCGACGCAGCAGGACGCCTCCACCACGCCGCAGAGGCCCAGGGAGCCGCAGTGAGAGAGCGCTGCGCTTGCCGCCTGCCGCGCGGCGCTGCACGCGCTTTCTGTCTGTGTGCAGAACGGCGAAGCCACGAGTTGCAGAGGTCCGTGTGGCGGGTCAGCAAGGTGCGCGCACGCGGCGCCGGCAGGGTCATTGGACACCCTCGCTCATAGAGGGCCTCTTTGCGGGATTAAGAGGCGTCAGCACTCAAAGAGGTGAAAAGAGTCAGGGAGCGCCCAGCCCAGCAGCTCAGTTCTTGAGCACCAGCTCGGCGATCTGCACGGCGTTGAGCGCGGCGCCCTTCTTGATCTGGTCGCCGCACACAAAGAGGTCGAGGCCCTTGTTGTCGTCGCGCGAGATGTCGCGGCGCACGCGGCCCACGTACACGTCGTCCTGGGTCGTGGCGTCCAGAGGCATGGGGAACCTGCGCCACACCCACGCGCCGTCCGCGGACGTGACCAAACACTCGCACCCGAGCATCCCACTCGCCCGCGAGGTCAGCCTGGCAACGCCTCCCGCGGCCCCGTTGTTCATCGCCGCCACGTTCAGGACGGCATGGCCCACAGACAGGAGCAGGAGAAGGAAAAGCAGGGAGGAGGCAGGAGTGAGGGGGCGAGGGGCGTGCGCGCGCGGCGCACCGGTTCTTCTCCCTGTCGTTGATGATGGAGACGCCGGGGAACTTGGCCAGCGCGTCGAGCGCCTGCTGCTCCGTCACGTCCTTGTCAAACTCGAGGTTGATGGACTCGGCGTGCGCGCGCATCACCGGCACGCGGATGCACGTGGCCGTGATCTTGACCTGAGCAGGAGACGCGCAGCAGGTGGCCAAAGCGCGTCGCCCGGCGCCCAAACGACCTTGGCACCCAAGCAAGCAGCAGCGCCAAGATGCACCGGTGCCGCTGTGCGGCCGCCTGGCGCGGCCCCGGTGCCCGTGGCGCGTGGGATGCAAGAAGCGCCTGCTCACGCCTAGCCTGCCCCGTCACCGCTGCAATCCATCCCTGTCCCACCCCAAGCATGCACAAGCAGCGCCAGCTGCTGCTCACGTCGTTGGTCTTCCAGATCTTGCGCGTCTCCTTGATCATCTTGACCTCCTCCTCGTTGTACCCCAGCGCCACGTCCATCTTGCTGTTGTGGCTGAAGAGGTTGAACGCGTACTGCAGCGCGACAGCACGGCGCACACCG
>VFQP010004699.1_pt1 | contig 12471 bp, 13 predicted proteins | sample 3512351 | NCBI WGS metagenome assembly VFQP01 (sample SAMN10412372, study PRJNA504923) | tailings metagenome | isolation source: Relicate 1 Philex TSF1 revegetated site | place: Philippines: Tuba, Benguet | collected 2017-08-29 | reverse complement strand
CGTGCAGAGACGGGCCACGTGCGGTCCCACAAGTTTGCGTGCCGCTGGGCGACAAACTCGAAGAAGGCAGGCAGAGAAGAGTGTGTCCCATGCGCTGCGGGCGCTCGGCCCGCCACGTCATGAACAGGCTGAGCCGGGCCCCTCCTGGCGCCGCCTGGCGCTGTCTTCCTTTCTCCCCCTCTCTCTCTTCCCTCCCTCTGCCTCACTCATCCCACAAAAACTGGGAATCATCGCCGCACCCCACCACAACAACTGCAAGTGCCGTTGCGCACCGCCCAACGACGCGGACGTAATGTCAGCAAGGCAAGCACAGCCCACAGAGCGGACCTCCTGCTGCAGCAGCGCCCCGCGCCTCAGCGCAGCAGCTGCCGCTCCAGCTCCTCAAACCGCCGCCGCACGCCGAGCTCCACCCGGCCCACGTGCGCCCGCAGCGCCTCAAACTCGGCCTCCACCGCCGCCCGCGCTGCCGCCAGCGCCGCACGCACGCGGCCCGACTCGCCATGCTGCGCCGGGGCTGCCGCCACCGCGCTCGCCACCTTGTGCCGGCCACCAGCCTCGACAGTCGCACCACCGTCATGATGGACGGTGCTAGGGCCGCTCATGCCGGCATCTGCCTCATGGCTGATGGTGGTGGTGGTGGTGCCGCTGCTGCTGCCTCCCGCAAGAAGGAGATGGCCGGGCAGCGCGTACGAGGCCAGCTGCAAGGCGGACAGGCGCTGCCGGATGGGGCCCTGCCGGCTGAGCAGCGTGAACGCCGGCGCGGCGGCGGAGGCCGTGGGCGCGCCGCCATGGCCGCCGCGGCCAGCGTCGCCGGCGGCGGCGGGCTCTCCCGGCCGCTGCGCCGCCTGGTGCAGGCCCTGCAGCACGTGCAGCCGCAGCCGCGGCGCGCCGCCCGCCTGCGGCGCGCGCGCGTCCCAGGCCAGGGTCACGCCCCGGAACCTGAGTGACGCCTGGTCGCCCGGGGCACCGGCAGCGGATGCGGCGTGCCGGCCCACTGAGGGGGGCGGGGACAGCATGCCCAGCGTGGTGAGCGCGTAGGGGCGCGGCGGGCGCGCCGCCGCCGCTGTTTCCCGCTGCTCCCCAAGGGTGGAGGGTGGCACCGGATGGAGCTGCACCAGCTGCACGGCGGCGGGGGTAGTGGCGCTGGCGAGGGCGAGCACCGCGCCGGCAGCCTCCTCGCCGCCTGCCGGGCCTGAGGCGCCGCCCGGCGGTGCGGCCGCAGCGCTCGAGAGGAGCTGGGCGCGGGGGATGAAGAGCGGCGCGGGCGCCGCCACGCACCGGAGGGTCGGGAGGGCACCGCCTGGCGGTGGTCCGTCGCCTTGCTCCAGCTGCATCAGCACCAGGGCGCCCGCCGGCTGCATGTGGCCGCCCTGGTCGCGCGGCAGCAGCAGCGCGCCTGGGACGGCGCGCGTTGAGGAGCCAGGGGGGCCACCTGCGTTGAGCTGCTGCCCCAGCAGGGCGGCAGCGGGCGGGGCGGGGGGGTGGTCCGCGAGGGCGGTGAGCAGCCCGCCTTGGAGCAGCACCGAGGGCGGGGGCAGGGAGGAGGAGGCGGCATCGGGCGGGGCGGTTGGTGAGGGCACGTCGCCGTCGGGGAGCACCTCGGTGATGAGCGGGGCGCGGCTGCCGCTGCCGCTGTTGTCAGTGCCGCCTAGCAGCACGATGGGCGCGCGCTGCTGCGGCGCCGCGAGGTGCGCCGCTCCCGCGAGGAGCGGCGGCTGCGTGGGCGCGGCGGCTGCGTGGCCGGGTGCGTGGCCGTTGCTGCCTGGCTGCGCTTGCTCCTGGGCGCGGGGCAGGGGCGCCGGCGCCTGCAGCTGGATGCCGGCGTTGCACGAGACGAGCAGCAGCGGCCCGGCGCCGCGCCCCCCCGCTGCTCCAGGGGGCAGCGCCGCCAGCGCGACGGGCGTGCCGCAGCCCACGGGCAGCGCCACCCTGGCGTCGCGGCGGCCTGGCGCGGCCCCCCAGTCCACGTCGTCGTGCTCGGCGGGGGGTATGAGGGGCGGCGGCCAGCAGATGAGCTCGAGGTGGGCACCCCAGGCCACCACCAGGGCGGCTGAGTGGCTAGCGGTGGTGTCCCCCGTGCCCAGCCAGGTGGCGGTGAGGGCGGTGGCGCTGCAGGGCCGGTCGCCGGGGGGCGGGACGTGGGCTAGGAACGTGACCGCGCCGGCTGTGGCGGGGACGGTGGCGGTGGGGACCGGGGGAGCCGGCGGTTCACTCGCTGCGGGACGCTGGGCGCGCGCCACGGTGACGCCGTGCTGCGGTTGCACATGCAGAACAGCACGCTGGCTGACCGGCGGCGTCCTGAGAGAAGGGAAAGCAACGGGCAAGACGCACGGGCCTGACGCACGCACCTGTGTCAGCACGGCCAGGACAGCGCTGCGGCCGGGCCGCCACGCCACGCCACGCACGTCGTGGCGCAGGTGCACGCCGCCCGCCCACCGGCACTGCGGCGCCGCTGGCGTGGGCGCCTGCTGCTGCCCTTGCGACGCTGCTGCCACGTCGAACACGTGCACGGTGCTCCCGCTCGCGACCGCCAGGAACAGCGGCGCAGCGCCATCCGCTTGTGACGGGAGGCTCCACGCCAGAGCGCGGACGGCAGAGCTGCTACTGCTGCTTGGCCCGCCTGCAGGACCCTCCGCGCTGCCCGCTGAGCTCCAGACGGCCTCCAGGCGCTCGCTGGTCGCGGCTGCCGCCTCTCCAAACGCGCCGCCGCCGGCATGCACAATCACGTCCTCTCCGTCAGTGACAGCCGTGATCCCGCCGTGGGCGCTGGTGCGGGCGAGCACGTGCGCCTGGTCGGGCGCGAGGAGTGCGTTCGGGAAGGTCGGCAGCGTGCGCTCGGCTGGCTCTAGGTGCGTCCACAACGGCAAAGCCGCTTGCGCTTCCATGCTTTCCTTGTTCTGATTCTGAGGCCGGCTGATCGCTGTCGTGCCCGCGCATGATCTGTCGATCCAACTTGAAAATCCTTTCCCTCGAGGGCCGCGAGCCGCGCACACAGCCAGAAAAGAGTGAAGAATGCGAGGTGAAGACGGCGTCGTCCGCTCGGAGGAGGTGCGGCACTCGACTCGCGTGCGGGGTGGCCAGATGATGCCGTGCATCCCGTAGCGCATTTGGTCCGCGCTGCGGCGCGAGGGCGCGCAGGGAGAGCAAGCCACCACCAGCACGAGCTCCTCAAAGAAGCAGGCAACCACCTACGCTTACCTGGTGCTCAAGGGCAACGAGTCCGTGCTCATTACGGATGCGCTGGGGCGACGCACCTGGTGGAGGCCGGCCAAGGAGGGCAGCGCGTGGAACCTCTGGTACGGCGGCAACGGGCAGAGCTTCGACTTCAAGCAGCTAGCTTCAGGTGCGTGAACTCAGCGACAGCGTCGTCATGCGGGTGGCCGGCGGGACTTGCTCCTCCTGCCGGTGCCGACGTTTACAGCCCTGCCACTGGCAGCGCCACCCATACACACGCCAATGTGACGCACACACGTGTGCGCGCCCGCAGCGGCCAAGGGCGGGGGCCCCCAGGTGGTGAACCGGCTGGAGAACCACCGCGAGGTGTGCACCAAGTCGGGCCTGGCCAGCACCCTGGCCCGCATCCAGTCAGCGCTCAAGTCGGGCCCCCTGGAGTGGGTGCCCGAGACGCACACGCTGCCCGGCAGGCCCGCCACCACCGACCAGGCGCTGTGGGCCAGGTGAGCAGAGCCCAGGCGGGCCGACGCGTGCAAAAGCGCTACACGACCACGCGTCATGCTGCGGGTGCATTTGCGTGTGCTCGCGCAGGTTCACTCGGCGGTACAAGGAGATGCAGGAGGCGGGCCAGGGCGTCACGTGGATCGTCAAGCCCGTCAGCCTCAACCGCGGCAACGGCATCGAGGTGCGGGTGGGTGGGCGGGGTGCTTTGGGGCTGCCTTTTCCGACCAGGGAGGCTGAGCTGATTGGCGGACGCATCACGTGACACGCAGGTCTTCAACCGCCTCGAGGACATCCTCAAGCACCTCGACGCCAAGAAGCCAGAGAGCAAGTGGATCGTGCAAAAGTACATCGACCAGCCGGCGTTGGTGCAGGGGCGCAAGTTCGACATTCGTGCGTGTGAGTTGGGCGCCTCTTCACAGAGCACTTGGGCATGCAGGGACAGCGCGGTGCCGCTCATCCTCCTCACGTCGGGCGGCCGTGGCAACGTGCACTGCGGTGCGCCTGCTGCAGACGTGCTGGTGACGCCCGATGGCTCAGCCTTCATGTGCAAGGAGGCGTACGTGCGCACCAGCAGCACACCCTACAAGCTCGAAGACCTCAGCGACAAGTGAGCCCTTGAAGCTGCTGGCGAAGCACTGCCATGCGGGTGGGACAAGCAAGACCGCGGTGCGGCGCCTCCTCCTCGCACACGTGACCACGGAGTGGCGGTGCGCGTGTAGGTCGGCGCACCTCACCAACGACGCGGTGCAGAAGCACCTCGACTCGTATCATGCCTACGAGGACCACTGCAAGATGGACCTGGCGGCGCTGCAGGTGCGTGATGTGGCGTGTGGGTGTCTGGCAGGGTGCCACTGGCGTGAGGCCTTGCTGGCCTCACACACCGCACGCCACATGCGTGCGCAGGAGCACCTTGGGCCGTCCATCGACGTGCAAGGCAAGGTCGTGCCGGCGATGCGCGAGTGCGCGCGGCACGTGTTTGGCATGGCGGTGCCGCGCCTCAACCCCAGGCGCTTCAGCTTTTGCTGGGAGCTGCTCGGCCTGGACTTCATGATCGACGCCCGCGGACAGGTGTGTGGCGCAGCCGCCCCACCATCTGGTGACTCCAGTGCAGCGAGCACTCCCTCGTTTCGACCTGTGCGGCCGCGCGCTGCGCGTGCAGGTGTACCTCATAGAGGTGAACACGAGCCCAGCGCTGTTCCGGGCGGGTGCGTACCTGGCCGACCTGCTGCCCCGCGTGGTGGAGGAGTGCGTGCAAAAGGCAGTGGACCCGTACCTGCCCCCACCACCCGGCACGCCTGCCGACCAGGTGCGACTGCGTGGGATGCTCCGGTTGCCTGCGTTGCGCTCATGCTCATGCGCTCAACCCCATGTCTGCCTCGCTGTCGACGCGTGCCCATGCAGCTGCCCACGCCGCTGGACAGCTTTGAGCGGCTGGACCTGGTGCAGTTTGCGGCGAGCGGGAGGCGGCCGAGTGACGGCGCTGGCGGCGGAAGCATGCGGGCCGGGCGCGCGCTGGGCGGTGTGGGTGGCGGCTCCATCAACAGGAGAGCTCCGGGCGCGCAGGACACGTCAGCGGTTGCAGATGGCGGGCGGCGCCGGCGTTTGTCGGAGGGGAACGGCAGCTGCAACGCCAGGTCGGCGGCAGCCGTCTGGCGGTGAGAGACACATTGCGGTCATTTCGCGCTCTTTGCCTCTGCCAGTGCAAGGCACACCTTGGCCAAGCAAAGGCCGCAAGAGCCAGCGCCCTGAAGCTCGCCGATGAATCACGTCATGAATCGTCAAGTCGTAGCGTGGCAGAAGAGTCAAATCAATCGCGCCCGAAAGCGCCAGGCCTGTCTTGAGAAAAGGAGAAAGGATCAATCAATCAAGTCACCAGTCGCTGGTGTGGCCCGTGCCGGCCCCGCTCTGGCTCCGTACCGACAGCTTGAGCGGCCCCTTGCCGCCCACCGACGACGACGACGGCTGCTGCGCCGCCAGCCCGCCGTCGGGCGACACGGGGTGCGACTCGCCGCTCGAGTCCGTGCCGTGCGTGCTGCGGTGCCGCCCGCGCGACGCCCACGCGCCCGCCGCGCTCGCCCCACCCGCACCGCGACTGCCGCCGGCCGCATGCAGCACAGAGCCCTTGGCCGCGACGCCGCCACCGCCGCCGCCGCCCGCCTCCACGCCGCCGGCGCTGGCGCCGCGGCTCAGGCTGTGCGAGGGCACTGGCTGGTACCTGCGGCGGGCACGCGCCTCGCACGCAAAAGCGGCGCCGTGAGCAGAGCGAAGCGCACGACGCCGACAGCAACGCTGCTGCATTGCCTTGCCGCCCACGGCGCGATGTCAATGCGCACCTGCCCGACGAGTCGCCGGCGGGGCCTGGGCGCGAGGTGAGCGGCACCGCTGCGCCGCCGTCGGCCCAGGCGGCGCTGGACAGGCGGCGGCCCACCACCAGGCCGCCCACAAGCAGCACAAGGCAGCCGACGCTGCCCGTGTACCTGCGAGGAACGGGGTCGGGCGGGTGGACGGGCGCAGCGCCAAATCAACGTGCTCGCCGTCCTTGGGGCGCTTGGGGGATCACTCAGGCGCGCGAAACCACCGCGCGGAGCACTCCCCACACGGTTTGGGAGATGCCTGCTGCCCTCAGGGGCGTGTGTGTCGCGGCTCACATGATGATTTCGTCGCGGAGCAGCCACTGGCCCAGGTGCCCCACGGCGTGCGAAAGCGCCGCCACGCTGACGGTGCCGTTGCCCGCAACCCCCGCCGCCGCGCCGCCGCCGCCGCTGGTTGCTGTGGTGGACGGCTGCGCTGCAGCCTCTGCGGTCCCTGCTGCTGCGCCTGTGCCGCTGGGCGTGGACTGAGAGGAGCTGGTGGTTGTGGTGGTTGTGGTGGGCTGCTCACCCAGCACGGCCAAGGCGCCGCTGTCCGCCTGCTGCTGCTGCTGGGAGGATGAACCGGCGGCGTCCTGCTGCTGCTGCTGCTGCGCTCCCCAGCCCGCCTGCTCGCCCTGAGCCGCGCCCTCGCCTGCAGGCAGCACGAAGGGCGCCGCCGCAAGGCTGCCTTCAGCGTGGCCTGAACCAGGCGTGCGCGAGGGCCGCTTCAGCACGCAAACGCGAAAGGAGCTCCTCACCAGGAGGGCGCCGCTTGCCGCCACCGCGCTTGTGCTTGTGCTTGTGCCTGCCGCCGCTGGGCCAGTGCGCCGCCGCGCCGCCCCACTCGTCACCGCCAGCGTGCTCTGCCTGCGACCCCGGCGCCGCCTCGCCGCCGCCTGCCCCTCCCGCCTCGGCCTGACCGGGCGTCAGCAGGGAGGCGTCAGAGGGCTGCTGCCCGCTGGTGGCAGCGGAGGCCGAGGGGTCTGACGCACGCTCGGCAGCGTCGGCGGCGCTGCCGCCACCCGGCGCAGAGCCGGCGGCGGGGTCGCTGGACGCGGCGGCGTCGCCCTCGCCCGGGGTGCTGGTGAGGAGGCTGTCGGCTGCGCCCTCGTGCGCGTCGTCGCCTTGCGAGGCGGAGGCGGCGTCTGCGGCCTGTTGGGTGGTGGCGCTGTCCGTAGGGGTGCTGGTGGCGCCCTCCATAGGGGTGCTGGTGGCGCCCTCAGCCTGCTGGCTGGTGGCGTCTGCGGTCTGTTGGGTGGTGGCGCTGTCTGTAGGGGTGCTGGTGGCGCCCTCGGCGGCCTGCTGAGTGGTGGCGCCCTCGGCAGGGGTGCTGGCGGTGGTGGCGGAGGTGGCAGGCGACGTGGCGTCGCCGCCCTGCGCCGCGGCGGGCCCCGACCCATCCGTCACGGGTGCGGCGGCCTCGCCCGCGGTCGCAGCGCCTGCGCCGTCGGGCAGCGCGGCGTCAGCGCCGGAGGAGGTGGCGGCGGCGGGGTCGCTGCCCTGCCCCTGCGCGTCACCGGCGGGCGCCGAGGTGGTGGGGAGGGCGGCGGCGCTGCTCTGCGAGTCGGAGCCGCCCGCAGCGGAGGAGGTGGACGCGTTGCCGGCCTGCAGCCCGAGGAAGGCCTCCTGCACCTCGCCGTCGTACTGGCCCGGCTCGTCGTCGTGCACGTCCAGGTCGCCCTGGAGCGCCGCCGGTGCCGTCGCCTGGGGCGAGGTGGTGTCAGAGGGGGTGGAGGTGCCCGCGTCCGTGGCGGCGGGCTGCTCGCCCTGAGGTTGCTGCTGCTGCTGCTGCTGCTGAGCATCCTGGGGCAAGGCTTGCTGGCCCTCGCCGGTGGTCTGCTGCTCCCCCGTGGCCGTCGCCTGCTGCTGGCCCTCACCGCCGGCCTGAGGCTGCTGCTCACCGGTGGCCGCCGCCGCCTGCTGCTGGCCCTCGCCACCGGCCTGAGGCTGCTGCTCGCCCGTGGCCGCCGCCGCCTGCTGCTGGCCCTCGCCGCCGGCCTGCGGCTGCTGCTCGCCCGTGGCCGCCGCCGCCTGCTGCTGGCCCTCGCCGCCGGCCTGAGGCTGCTGCTGCTGTGCGTCCTGGGTTGCGGCTTGCTGCCCGTCACCGGCCTGTTGCTGCTGCTGCTGCTCGCCCGTGGTGGCTGCCTGCTGCTGCTGCTGCTGCTGCTCTGGTTGCGTCGCGGGGCCCGCGTCCAGAGCCTCGCCGTCGTCGACAAAGAGCCAGTCGGGCCCGTCCGCGTCGTCAGGGTCGTCGTCCGGCTGGTTCACAGCAGCCGTGCCCGCACCGCTGGACTGCGCCGCCGCCTCTCCGCCCGGCATGGTGATTAGCTCGCCCTGGCCGCCCTGGCCACCCTCGGCGGTGCGCACGGCCGTGGTGTCTGGCGCGGCGCCTGCAGCGGTGGGCGTGGAGTCGCTGCTCACGCCTTGCTGCGCGGCCACAGCGCCCTCGTTGCCGTCGGGCGTGCCTGTGGCCACGCTGCTGTTGGCGCCTTCCGAGGAAACTGTTGCCGCGCTGGCGACGCTCGAGGCACCTTCAGGCGCACTGCCGCTCGCTGCAGCCTCCTCCCCCGCGGCCGCAGCTCCTCCCAGCTGGGCTGCCACTCCGCTGTCCAAGGAGGCCTGCTGCTGCTGCTGCTGCTGCTCCTGCTGCTCCTGGAGCAGCTTGCGCGCGAACTGCTGCGCGCACGGGTGGCGGGCTCCCGCTTGAGCTGCGACCAAGAGGCCCAAGAGGAGCAGCGCGAGCGAGCGCGGGGCGCGCCCACGCATCCTGGCCCCAGTGCGCGCGACGCTGAGTCGGTCACTGAGCTGGTTCGCCTCTGAGGGGCTGCTGCAGCCGGCGCAGGTGGCGGGCGATCACGCTCCGCGGCGCAATCCAGAAGAGCAGCACACGCACGGTCGTCCCTGAGCACACGGATCGGTGGTGAGCGCGCGGAGCTCGAGCACGCGCACTTGAGCGACTGCATGGCCAGGTCTTATGCGCGAGACCTCGCGTGCGGGGAGCAAGTGCTGGTGCAGAGCTGGGATGACGAGGGCGGCGCTGGGCAGCAGCTCCCCGCTGGGAAACGGAGCTGCCGTGCGCGAGTTCGACGACGGCAGGGGTGCGCTCTTGCTAGGCCACCACAACTCGAGCAGCGACTTTGTGCAGTCAGTGACAGATGCAGCAGCACGAGGGCACGGCGGTGGAGGAGAAGGCCCTGGGCCTCCAGCAGCACAAGGTACGGCGCGCCTCGCGCGTGGTGCGCACGCACTCAGCCCCCCCAGCGAGCACCACCGGTCCTGGCCTTGCGGGCACGTACGCCGCTGCTGCAGCGCTGCTGGATGGGCCTGCGGAGCCGCAGCAGGAGTTCGTGCACCCCATCCCCGTGCGCACGCGTCGGTACATGGTGAGCGGCCTCCAGGGAGCGAGCGCCTTGCCTCCCTGGGGGAGGGCCCAGGTTGCCATCTCACTCGCTCGCGATGGGCTCCAGGCTGGACCCTGCACATTTGGCACCAGGCGAGCACCAGGCGGGCACCCAGGGCAGGCCTGACGAGTGCGGAGGGGGGCTACGATCACTCTGCTGCGCCACCCCCACGCCGTGGTCGCAGGTGGCCATCTTCAGCCTCATGGCAGGCCTGGTGTTCGCCGACCAGAACCTCCTCGCGCCCCACGTGAGATCCCGCTGGCTTGCCTGAGGCACTCGAGCAGCAGAGCGGCATCCCTCACGCCGCCTGCGCCTCCCCCTAACGCGCTCGTGTGTGGCCCGCCCGACCGCCCATGCTTCCTTGCACGCCGCAGCTGACGCAAGTGGCCGAGGACTTTGGCTTCAACGAGACGCAAAAGGACACGCTTTTGGGCGGCGTCATCATGGCCTGCTTCTTTGCCGTCGGCGCCCCCGCCGCCATGGTGGTGCGTGCAACGCAACCGCGCCGGGCGCCGACGCAACCATCGCGCAGTATTTGCGGCGCCCTCGAACCAGCCAGCCCCACTGCTCCCGCCACGCTGGCGCCGCCCGCGGAGAGCGCGTGCGCGGTCGCATGACCGATCTCAGCCCCCGTCCTATCCGCTGTTACGTGCCTGGCAGGTGGGGTACCTGGCGGACAAGACCAACCGCCGCAACCTGCTGTTTGCTGTGGTGGTGATGGGTGCGGCGCCGTGCCTGGCCACCTACTGGGTCACCGAGTTCTGGCAGCTGGTGGTGCTGCGCACGCTGACGGGCATCAGCGTGGGCGGCTGCTTCCCCCTCATCTACTCGCTGCTGGGAGACCTGGTGAGGGTGGCGGCGCAGGCACACGGGGGGGCTTAGTCGAATCAATCATCGCTGGTGTAGCAGCGCCGCGCTGTCATGCGGGTCGCCTCACGTGCCCCACCCCGCGCTGTCGCCCTGCTGTGCCTTGCTCCTGCGCCGTGCGCAGTTCCCCATCTCGCAGCGGTCGCACGTGTCGGCCTTTGTGCAGATCGCCACGGGCGTCGGCCTGGCGGCGGGCCAGGTGCGCCCTGCTGCTGCTCCTCCCCCTCGTCCTGTCATCCTTTCTTGCACTGACTGGCCCTCCGAGCCCAGAGTGCTGTGCGCGCCCAAGGCGTGCACCATGGGCGGCGTGCATGCAACGTGGGGCGCACACACGCACACACGCGAACACACAGGGCGTGTCGGCGCTGACGGGCCAAAGCAACTGGCGCGTGCCCTTTGTCATCGTGGCCGTGCCCAACCTCATCATGGCCGGCGTCATGCTGGCCACCACGCCAGAGCCCCCGCGCGGTGAGCGCGCACGCCCCCCCCCCCCGCCCCCGCACCCCGCCCCGCCCCTCCCACGTCAGCACAGAACGGCTCTCCGGCCACGCGCGAAGGTCGTCCCTGCTGCGCCACCCTAGGGCTGCTTGCAGCATCACGCGTGCGCCATGATGCGAACACCTCGCTGCGCTTTGCGCCGTCGCGCCCTGTCTTGTTTGCCTTGCCTGTGGCCAGGCGCGTTTGAGGAGGCGCTCAAGTCGGTGTACGCCGAGGGCATTGAGTACAAGGAGACCATCACGTGGCCAAAGGTCAAGGAGCTCATCAGAATCACGTCCAACTGGCTCATCATCGCCCAGGTGCGCTCTAGACGCTCGCCACGCACTCACCACGCGCGCCATCGTTGCGTGGAGCTTGTGGTTCTGTGTGCGCCTCTTGGTGTGTGGGCTCTGCATCAGAGTGTGACGAGGAGGAGTGGCGTGCGCCGTGTGGTCCCCAGTGGCCTGGTGTGGCGCTGCTGCTGCTGCTGCCGCTGCCGCGCGCACCAAGCCTGCAGGGCCTGCCCGGCTGCCTGCCGTGGGGCATGATCCTCACCTTCCTCAACGACTTCTTCTCCCAGGACAAGGGCCTCAGCGTCGTGGTGAGAGGCTCAGGTTGACCAGGGCGGCTTCTCTCTGCCGGCCTGTGGTGCGCACATTGCCTCCGGGCCCACAGCTGCCTGCAGAAGCTGCCGCCGCCAAGCACCGGCGGCTGCGCCTGCGCCCCCTCCTGGCTGATGCCGCAATGTGCCACCAGCCCTGGCCTGCGTGCACGAGGGCGTTCTGTCGAGCTGTACACCTGGTGCTTCAGCCACCTCCGGCACGCACGTGACACCGCAAGCCGCGTCACGTGCGGGTGCGCGCACGTGCGTGGCACCCCGCCGCGCCGCAGAACGCGACGGCGCTCATCCTGCTCTTCGGCGTGGGCAACGGCATTGGCGTGATTGGAGGCGCGCTGCTGGGCCAGTCCCTTTACAACCGCCGCAAGGAGTACATGGCGCTGCTCATGGCCGTGTGCGTGCTGCTGGGCATCGGCCCGCTCTTCTACCTCGTCAACGGAGACGTGGCGGGGTGAGCGCGCAGCCACGCCGCTGCCACTGGCGGGGGGTGCGCTTGCCGCCTGGTGACCCCCGGCGAGCGGCGCGGGGTGCGGCGGCTGGATGCTGACGCGTGCCTCTGCGTGCGCGATGCCGTCGCTTCGCTCGCAGGGCGTTCGGGTTTGCCTGCCTGATGGCGCTGCTGGGCGGCATGCTGGCCAGCGTGGCGGGCGCCAACGTGCGAGCGGTGCGTGCGCCTCGGCACCCCCTCCCACCACCCCTCTTACCCTCTCCCGTGCACCTCTGGAGGCCCTGCTGCAAGGACCGCCCCCCCTGCTCCACCCGGTTCAGCGTGCATCGGCGCGCCAGCACAACGCCTGCCTTGCTTCATGCCCTGGACCTGGCAGCAGGCTCTCCCGCAGGCACTGCCCACCGCGCCTGGCAGCAGGCTCTCCCGCAGGCGCTGCTCACCGCGCCCGCACCACAACCGCCTTGCCCGCCCCCCCCGCCCCCCCCCCCCCCCCCCCCCCCCACCCACCCCCCCTTGCCCCCCCCCCTCCCCCCCCCCCCCCCCGCCTGCAGGTGCTGCTCAACGTGAACGAGCCAGAGACGCGCGGCGTGGCCTTTGCGCTGCAGACCGTGACGGACGACCTGGGCAAGG
>VFQP010004698.1_pt1 | contig 12471 bp, 13 predicted proteins | sample 3512351 | NCBI WGS metagenome assembly VFQP01 (sample SAMN10412372, study PRJNA504923) | tailings metagenome | isolation source: Relicate 1 Philex TSF1 revegetated site | place: Philippines: Tuba, Benguet | collected 2017-08-29 | reverse complement strand
GAGGAGGAGGAGGAGGAGGAGGAGGAGGAGGAGGAGGAGCGTTCGGCGCGGCGTTTGGTGCGGGCGTGGAGAGCGCTGCGGGCAAAAAGGTGATCCCGGACTGGCTCAAGGAGGCCTTGGCCAAGAGGGATGCTGAGGAAAAGTCAGGTGCGGGCGGCGCTGCTACCCTTGCACACATCTGCACGCCCGCCACGCATCCATGGCGTGGTGGGAGGTGACGCGTGCGCGCTTGGTTGGCCGAGCACAGGCAAGGGCCGGCGTGCGGGCAGCGCCGCCTCTGACGAGGAGGGGGACGAGGAAGCACCGCCCGCCAAAAAGCGGCGCCCTGCCTGGGCCTCCGAGGTGGAGGCGCAGCGCGAACCCGGCAAGCAGCAAGAGGAGGATGAGGACGACCGCGGGCGGCGGGGAGGCGGCAGGTGGGGTGCGGCGGCAGCGGCGGCGAGGGGCCCGCAGGTGCGCCGGCGCTCTGCGCGGACCGTGGACACGCTTGGCTGGCAGCGCGCCAGCAGAGTGGCCTCGTCAGGCTGCGTGGTGCGTGCGTCGGCGTGCAGGCGGGCGCTGACGACGGGGAGGGCGCAGACGGCCGGGGCCGCACGGGCGGGCGGTGGGGCGGACCTGCGGCCAAGGGTGAGGAGGAAGAGGAGGAAGAGGACGAGGAGGTGCGGGCGCGGCGCGACGCCGTGGTGGCCCAAGAGGTGCGGCGGCACCTGACGGCCATCTTGCTCGAGGTGACGGACCAGCTGTTTGGTGAGTCCGTCCTTGGTTCCGGGGAACGCACACGTCGAGGCTCCTTGGGTCGGCGTGCCGCGTCTGTCTGCACACGCGCACGAGCGGCCCCTCGCCGCGCCGCACCCCGCAGAGGAGGCGGCGCAAGAGGTGCTGCTGGGCGAGGCGCCGCCGCCGCCGCCGCAGCAGCAGCAGCAGGAGGAGAAGCAGCGGCAAGCGCCTGCCGTCGCGCAACAGCGCTCAGGGCCCTTGCCCGGCATTGGCCCGGCGTCAGACGGCGACGACGACGACGACGACGAGGAGGACGGCGAGGAGGAGCGCAGCGCGGCCGAGGCGCCCAACGGGGGGACGCAGCCGCCGGACAGGGAGCGCCCGGCGCCCGGGGGTGGTGGTAGCGTGGTAGCCCTGAGAGGGAAGCTTGCTCTGGCAGCAGTGACAGGCGCTGCCCAAGAGGAGACAGGTGAGCGCCGCAAGGCAGAGCTCCGCCGTGCGCCCGCATCTGCGCCGCCTTGTTCGGGGTGCCTTTGCGTGTGCGCGCGGGGAGGCGGGCAACATGCCCACGTGGCAAGGCAAAGACGTGTTTTGCCGAGGGACCGGAGGGCAGCGAGACTGTGCCCTCCTCGCTGCCGCGCGCCCTGCGTGGCTGCGGGGGTGTGCCTTTGGCCCGTGGCAGTGAGCGCTGCTGTTGGGTGGTGGCGTTGGGCGGCGCCGCCGCCGCGCGACCCCCCGTTCCGCGCGCGCAGGGGGTGGCGGGTCCCGGTGCAACGCCCTGGGCCTTGGGCTCGAGGAGGAGGACGGCGCCCCGCACGCCACCAAGCACGCTGCGCACCCGCCAACAATTGGCAACGGCCACGCTGCGGCGACCCCCGCTGCCTTCACCAAGAACCAAGCGTGAGCTTGAACGAGATGTGGCGTGCCCACCTGCCACGGGACTCGTGGCACGGGACTCTGAGTGAGCCTTGCGCCCTCCCGAGTCGTGCGCAGGGTGTGGGTGGCCAAGGAGGACGGCGCGGCGCGCGTGCGCGGTCGCGTGCTGGCGCCTGGCCCGCCCGCCCCCGACGGCGACGACGGCGGCGTGCCCGCCCCCTCTGCTTTGTGGGTGGTGCTGTGCGAGGGGCGCCGAGAGGTCGTGCCGCAGAGCCGGCTGGCGCCCGTGGGCGAGGACGCCGCCCCCTCGGTCACCGCCGCGGTGCAGCGCTCACACGGCGCTGCTGCGGGTGCGGAGGAGCCGACGCAGGCTGAGGCGGGCGCCGCCCCGGCGGCGAGGCAGCGCCCCTCGGCGTTTGCTGACGCAGCGGCGGCGCCCGCGCCGACGGCCGAGGAGGATGGCGGCGGCAGGTTGGGCGTGGAGAGCGCTGCCCTGGTCGGCGCGGGGGACAGCAGCAAGGCGAGCCTTTCGCTGGAGCAGTCGGGGCGAGCGGGCAGCGGGCGGCAGCGCCGGAGCAGCAGGAGCAGGAGCCAGAGCCGGCATCGCAGCGAGCGGCGGCGGCGAAGCAGCAGGAGCCGCAGCCGGGAGAGGCGGCGGCGCAAGAGCCGCAGCGCCAGCAGGAGCCGCAGCCGGGAGCGCAAGCGGCGCAGCAAGCGCAGCCGCAGCCGGGAAGAGGCCCGTCGGAGCAAGCACAGGAGCAAGACGCGGAGCCGCAGCCGAGAAAAGGCGCGCAGCCGCAGCAGAGAGCGACATCGGCGGCGGCGCAGCCGCAGCTGAGTCCTGACAACACAGGCTGCCTGACTGCGCATTGCGTGCTGTGAGCTGCGCTCGGACCCGCACGCGTGCGCCGGCGGCGACGGCAATTGCCAACTGTTGAAAGCAGAAGCAGAAGAGCTCCACCCATGGCAGCACCCTCCGCGCCTCTCAGACGGCAAAGAGCGCCTCGCCCATGGTCCGGAAAACGAAGACGGCCCCCCCGAAGATCTGCGCATAAGGATCGTGTGGCAACGATGGCGGTGCGTTGCCAGCGGAGTAGAGGAGCGTCCATGCGGTCAGCACATGCTGCCGCTCTGGCCGCCGCGGGTGACCAGCGCACCTGGGACGTCCCTGGCAGCCGGCCGCCCCTCACCACAAACACGCTGACTCACCGCAAACGCCCTGAGCAGCCTCAGGTTTGCCGCCTGCTTCGCCGGGTTGTTGATGAGCTCTTCCTTCACGAAGGCCACCCAGGGGTCCAGAGCCGCCGCGCCACCGCGCGCAGGGAGCGCCGCTGTACGTGCCATCGCGAATCCGATTGCTTTAAAGCGGGCAGACGCGCCACGCACGCGCCAGTCGCGACTTGGGCCCGGACGCCATGTGGGCGCGATCCGGAGAGCAGCACTCGGTGAGTGCACCGTCGCATGCACTCGTCCAGGATTGCTCACCTGCTTGCTCTTGCCCCTGACACGCTGGAGGTGAACCGCCAGCGTGCAAAGCACGCGTTCACGCTCCGCCGCCAACGCCAGCAGTCGGGCGCTCGAGGGGATGTGCTTGCAGAGGGCTCACGCACCGCAAACGCCTTGAGCAGCCGCAGATTTGCAGCCTCTTTGCTCCTCCTCTGAAGACTCGTCCTTCGGTCCGAGCGGTCAGGGCCACCCTGGGAGCGCTGCCGGCCGCGCCATGAGCTGGAGCTTGGCCCCCTGTCTCGGGGAGCTCCTGGCTTGAACTTCAGCTGAGTGTTTTCTGAGCTGTGCTGGGCGGCGAGAGCATCTGACCACGCTGAGCTTGCATCGACCACGTCACCAAGCGGAGCGGGGAGCAAAGGCAAGAGATGGGAATGGGCCGTTTAGCCCCGGACACTGATGGAAATCGGTGGACCGGAAATGATCCACCGAACTCAGCGGCCGACAGTGTCTCAGTGCACTTCGTCGTCGGTGCACAGCATTCGTGGGCACAGGTGGCCCGGCGAGGGCTCACAAGATGACCGTGGGGATTTCAGGCAGGGGTACTCACCCTGACAAGGACATGGTGATGGTTCCAAATTCAACGGTTCGATTCTACCCGGGGGTGCCTGCAAGTCGTGCCTCCCCAGCCCAGCGACGGGTCATGCACCGCGACGGGCGAATGCCCACCTCAAACCCACCTCAACCTGATTCCGCGTGAACAGCGCGTGCGTTGTGGCACGGCGTGTGCGTGCAGCGTAGCCCATGGTGCATGTCACAGCACACCAACTGCGTGCACGTCCGCTTCCCCGCCATGCTTTTCCGGCGCGCTCCACAAACCATCTGCACCCCCTCCTCACACTGCCGTCCCCCACGTAAGCTCTGCACTCGAGGGATGCGCCGACCTGCTTAGAGTCGGCTTCAAGGCTGGGCCGCGAACATGCCTCCTTCTTGCCCCACAGCTGGGGTCTTGCTCTTGGCGGACTCCTGGGTCAACGAGGGCAGGCGCGCCTTCTCCGCCGCAGGGGATGGGCGCGTGGCCCCAGCCGCCTCAACCGCCACCTGCAACCACAAGCTCAAGCGGTGGCTCAAGCCAGAGACATGAGCCACCCGTGCCACCAGGATGCACACGCGCTGGGCCCCACCGCCCTCCACGATGGCCGCACCTGCAGCACCCGGCCGCGGCCCACGGTGAGCCGCGTGCCCTTCTTCTTGCTGCCGGCGCTAAAGGTCCGCGCCGACGTGCGCGACGTGCACACAGCCACCATGTGGTGCTCCCCGCGCACGCCCTTGAACCTGCGCGCTCAACACACGCGCGACTCATGGGCAGGCTCTCCCACGGGCCCAGCACCAGTTGAGCGCCAGAGAGCAGGCACCCTGTGAGCGCCCTGTGCCTGTGGGCGCTGCACCTTCCATGGCCTCTCCCCCCCCCCGCTTGCGCAGCATCACACCTGTAGGTGCCCAGGTCGTCCACGATGACCTGCTGCGCCCAGAGCCACTTGTGGGCGCCGGTGCGCTTCTGCAGGCTGGCAGGCACGGCCAAGGTCTGCTCCAGCGCAGCCGCGCCCTGTGCGCCTTTGGCCCCTGCAGCTGCCGCCGCGCCGTCCAGGCCCTCGCCCTCCAAGACCACCTGCGCGGATGACAACTTGCCGTCGGCGCCCTCTGCCGCGCTCCTGGGCGAGCGCCGCTCCTGCGGCTGCTGAGGCGGCGCCGGGCCGCTCTTTTTGCTGGCCAGCTGCACCTCTTGCCGGGACACTCTAGCCGGCTCTTCGCCCGCCAGGGACGCGCGCTGGCTGCTGGAGAGCCAGCTGCCCTTGTACGCGGCAGAAAAGTCGGTGAGGCTGCCGCGCCGCACCACACGCCGCCTGGGCGCAGCGTCCGCGCCGTGGGTGGGGCTCTGCTGCTCCAGGTCCAGGGACGAGCGCTGGCGCGCCGGGCGCCTGGGCGAGTGCGGCGGGCTGGCGCCGTCCCTGCCGCCGTCGCGGTCCGCCAAGGAGTGCGCGATGCCGCTGGCGCGGCGGAGGAGCATGTCGCGCGAGTCGCGCGCCTGCATCAAGCTGCCCGCGCCGGGCAGCGAGCCAGGCCCGCTGAGCAGCTCGGCGGCGGCGTTGCGAAGGCGTGCAGCCTTGGAGGCGGCCTCGCTCGTCGGCATTCCCGGCGCCGCCGACAGGCCAATGGGCCACCCAAACATGCCGCCGGCGTCGTACGCCGCGCCAGAGCTGCGGCGGCGGGTCTTGGACGCCGAGGGGCGGCGCTGCCTGGGCCCGGCGCTCTGCTGCGTCTGCAGCCGCCGCCCGCGCACGCTGGCGGCTGCGCCGGCGCCCACCTCGTCCGGCGCCGCGGGGCGCACCTCAAAGCGCCCGTCGTCGTCGCGTTGCTGGCCAGCAGCGGGCCCGCGCGCGTCGCTCGGCTGGGCAGCGTTGTCGCCCTTGGCGGCAGCCGCCGCGTGCCGGGAGGCCGAGCGCAGCAGCAGCGTCTGGGCCCGCTGCACGCTCACGTCGCCCACCTTGCCCGTGGGCAGCGTGGTGTGGAGGAGGAGCAGGTCGGGCTGGCCGGGGACCGAGCGGACCACCGAGGAGCCGCCCTCGGGGTTGGGCTCCGCGGCGGTGGCGCTGGCGCCGCGCCGCACGCTGCTGTCCCGCGCTGTGTTGTGGAACGAGGCCAGCTGCAGGTCCGCTGGCAGCGACCACCGGCTCGTCTGCGGGGCGCAGCAGCGCGAGGCGGCGGAGGTCCTTCAAGCCCCGAGCTCGGGCACTCATGCGCGGACGCCGTGGATGCAGGCTTCCAAGCGGCGCACCTGGTTGGCGTTCGACGCGACGCGCGCGGCCGCGCACACGACTCCTCCTTGGGTGGTGGCCGCGCCAGGCTCGGCCGAGCTTCCAGCTTGGCCGCCGCCGCGAGGGCTCATGATGGACTCGAGCTGCGAGGCCGCGCTCGCGCCGTGCTGCCGGATGGCGCCCAGCAGCCGGGTGGCGCTCTGCGGGCCGGGGCTGCTTGCAGGGCCAACGGCGCCGCCGCCGCCACTCATCATCACCCCGCCGTCTGAAGTGTCGCTGTGCGGCGAGGCGTTTGGCAGCGCGGCTTCCAGCGCCGAGCTAGGCACGCCAAGGTCCATCAGCACGCTCCGCACCAGCTCGACCGGCGCCACCACCTGAGCGGTACGCGTGCGGTGGCAGACATGGGGATCGCTGTGCACAGGCTCTGGTGTGGTGGCAGGCCCCTTGGCGGGCGACTCGCGTGAAGGTGAGGTCTCACCTGCCCGCCAGCGGCGGCAGCGTGGCACGTGCGGGCCGCGCGGTTGACGAGCGGGCCGAAGAAGTCGGCGCGCCCCGTCGTGGTGTGCGGCACAATCTTGGTGGGCACGCCGTGGTAGAGCCCCATCTTGACGCGCGGGCCGTTGAAGGCGGGTTCCTCGGGGGTGCCGCCCTCGACCTGAGCGCCCGGCAAGGTCAGCTGCGCCTTGCTCCAGGGCACCTGCGCGACGCGGCGCAGAGGGGGGCGCAGAGGGGGGCGGTGTGAGGGCTGCGTCCACGTGCGGGGCAGGCACACACCACAGCGCGCAGCATCCATACCCACCTCCAGCATGACCTCTTGCACCATGAGGCACCACTCGAGGGCATCGCCTGGGTTGGCAAACGCCACCATGAAGTTGCCCTCGGACTCCTGGCACTCGTACCTGCGAGCGCGCGCGCGCCCGACCACGCGCACCGCCACGCAGCGTCCGTGGACGCGGCGCGCCCGCCGCCACAGGTCCTGAGGCGCAGTTCAGGCTGGGAGGGCACCAAGGCAACGCTGCAGCCGCTGTTCTGTCCCGGCCCTGCACAGCCAGGCCCTCTGCAACCACACACCCCTCGCAGGCGAGCAGCGTGCGCCGGATGGTCTCCTCGTACAGCCCAAACACCTCGTCCGCCAGCTGCAGGTCCACGGCGCACATGTCGCTGTACCTGCGCCAGGGAGCCAGAGCGTCGGCGTGCAAGCGTGGGTTGCCAGACCCAGACCGACCGTATCCCTTGGCGGGCCCAGCCAGGCTGCAGGCGGCGGCGGCGTACCGGACCAAAGCACGCAAAGAGGCAGGCACACACACGCACATGCAGACAAACGCGCGCGCACAGACTCGCCTGGCCAGGGCGCAAAAGGCCAGCGTGACGGAGGGCAGCTGCACGCTGCTCGCGGCGCCCTGCATCCGCTGAGGCAGCTGGCCCCATGGCGCCGCGTCCGCCCCGGGGGACCGGCTGGGGCTGGCCAGCAGCCCGCCTGCCAGGGGGCAGACGAGCGCGCCAGGCGCGTCAAAGTACCCTGCGTGAGTTCGCCGGCAGGGCACGCAAGGGCTGACTGGGCTCACACGCCGCTCAAACGTGCGGCGAGGGCAGGCCGGCGAGGGGTGGGCAAGCCGGCGCACGCTTGCGGTGGGCCCGCCGCGCGCTGTCGCACCTGGCATGACCTGCCGCAGCGGCAGGGAAGGCGGCTTGGGCAGCAGCCGGCCTCGTTCCTCCAGGCCGGGCGGCATGACCTGCACGCCGGCAGCACCCACGTTTCCGCACGGGTCGCGTGCGAACACCCCGACACCAACTCTGCCGGCGCTCTTTCCACCAGCAGGGGCAAGCAAGCGCACGTGACGAGCGAGGAATAGTGGCCGAACGGCTCACCTGCGTGACGTCCTCAAACACGAGCTGCGCCTTGACCTCAAACACGCCCATGTGGATCACCATGAGCGACGCGTGCGAGGCCGCCGCCGCCGCCGCCACGGCCGCCGTGGCGTCCAGGCTGGCCCTCACCGCGGCCTGCGCGTTGTGCGTGAAGGGGTTGAGGCGGCTGGGCGGCACCTCCTCGTCCTCCTCGCACAGCTCCAGCTCCAGCCCCTGGGCGTCCTGCAGCACCGAGACGATGCGGAAGCTCTTGGAGCGCGCCGCCAGCAGCGAGCCAGGGCCGCGGGCGTCATCGGCGCCGGCGGCGGGCGTGTTGGCGCCCACCAGCAGCGCGCTGGGGGGCTGGCTGGCGGTCGTGCCCGGCGTGTGGTGGGGCAGCACCAGCGCGCTGCCGGCTGGGCTCAGCAGGCTGCGCAGCTTGGACGAGTTGGTGAAGGAGGAGATCGGCCGCTGGTGCTGCTGGTGCTGCTGCTGCTGCCACTGCATTGGGGACGAGAAGGAGGGGCCGACGGGGGGCGCGCTCTGCTGCGTGCTCGGCACTGAGGGCGCCGCGGCGGGTGGAGGAGCCATGGCGGGGCTGGCGGGCACGGGGTCCAGCAGGCCCAGCGACACGGGCCGCTTGGGTTGGTTGGCGCGCCCGGCAAGGACGCGCTCGACCGAGGTGCGCTCATCGCCTGGGCGCGCGCCTCCAGCGCCGCTGCCGCCGCCGCCGCCAAAGTTGGTTGGTGCGTCGAGGGCTTCAGCCGTTTGCGTCGTCTCGAGCGAGTGGAACCAGTACGCGGACGCCCCCGCGCCCACGGTCGGCGTCACGCCGTACGCGGCAAATGTGGCCGAGACGCCCGGGCTGCTGCGCGAACGCATGGAGTGGGGTGCAGTGGGTGCAGCACGCAGTGGTGAGCGGCCCAGAGCGAGGTGGCGCAGCACTCTGCAGCAGGGACGTGGCCTTGCCCAGTCGTGCCAGCGGCGGCAAGCAAGCGCGCAAGCGCACCTCCGTGACGCCAGCGCAGAGGCGGTGGTGGGTGGCGCGCGGTCCTGGTCCGCTGGCGCCTTTGGCGTCGTCAGCGTCATGGCGTCCGGCGGCGCGGCCTTTGCGCCGGGTTGCGCTTGGTCCAGGGAGAGCATGAGCAGCTCGCTGCTGTCCGCAGCGTGCAGCGGTGGGACGGGGCGGGGGCAAGGGCCGGCCAGCGCAGCTGGAGCGTTGGCTGGGGAGCCTTCCTGCTGCGGGATCGGCAGTTCTGCGCCTGCGGCGTGTGGCGAGAGGCCCAGGGCGCCAGGTTGAGCAGAGGCGCGCGGCTGGCCAAGGGACGCTGGGCTGGGCTGGGCCAGCGAGCTCCGGGCTAGCGTAGTCCTTGAGGGGACGTGCGTGGCAAAGGAGACGGCGCCAAACTCGGCCTCCATCTCCGCGGGCATCAGCAGCGAGTGGCGGCGGCGCTGCGTGCGGCTGCGGGGCCCGACAGTGCCCGCCGCGCCGGGGGAACGGGGCGGCATCGGCGGGCTGCCTGCGCCAAACTCGCCCGCGAGCGCGGCAAGCGCATCGGGGGACAAGACGGTGGGTTGGCGAGGGCCCACGCCGGCACCTGCGCGTCGAGTGCGTGCGCAGGCAGGTGGTGAGGGCAGTGGGCGGCACACAGGCGTGGCGGGCTGCGCGCGAGCGCTTGCTTGCATCTGTGCGCGGGGGAGGTGCCATTGGCCGCAGCACCAACGCCCGCAGCAACGCACCGATTGGCACGCTGCTGTGGTGCTGCCCTGCGTCGTCGGCCTGGTAGGCGCTGTGCACGCTGGGGTTGAGGCTGCCCTGCACGCTGTTGAGCAGGCTGCCGGTGCCGCTGCTGTCGGGCGTGAAGGGCACCACGCTGGACGGCCCGTCCACCGTGTAGCGCACGCGCAGCACGCTGCGGCCCGACGCCTTGCGCTCGCCCGCCACGGCGAGCGCCGACTGCACGGCGCGGCTCCCCGAGGCGGCGGCGAGGTCGGCGGCGCCCGCGCCAAACGGAGCGCCGCTGCTGGTCTGGGGCTGCTGCGAGTGGTTGCTGGTGGCGTGCGGGGACGCCGCGGGCCAGCGCGCGCTGCTCGTGTCGGCGGACGGGGCGCCGCCTGCCGACGAGTGCATCGCGCTGGCCCGGCTGTTGACGTGCGAGGTGATGGAGTGCCGCGAGAAGCTCTTGTTGAGTGCGACGAACGAGGACGATGGCGGGGGCACGTAGATCATGGAGCGCTGCCGGTTGTTCGTGGGCGTGGGGCTCTCGAAGTCGGGGACCCCAACAGATGCCTGCGCGCAGAGCAGTTGCCCCCCCAAGGACCGAGGCGTCAAGGGTTGCTGCTCACGGCGCGCCGGCCGGACCTTCGTGCCTACGCGAAGCGCTGCCGACGCGCGAGCGTCGCGGCCTCACCTGCCACGTGAGCGCGGCGACCGAGCGCGCCGATCGCGATACATTGTCAAAGGGGCCGCCCGGCGCGCCTGGCTGAGGCGGCAGCGCGAGGCCCGCCTCCTCGACGATCAGCGTGCCCAGCCTCGAGAGCTTGGAGTGGATGCCCTTGAAGGTCTGGCTGTCAATCATGATCTGCCAGGACGCCGCGCACCACGCAGCGCACGGCCGCGCCTCTCAACTCAGCCCAACACAAATCGCTGACGCGCGCGGCAAGCTGCGCATCGCGACTCATCACATGTGCGCACCTGTCCTCCCGTCGGGAGCTCGGACATGGCTTGGGCGCGCGCCAGCAGCACTCCCTTGTACTCGGCCCGGGACGTGACACGGTGCGTCATGATGGTCACCTCGTGCTGCGAGCCGGTGCCCACGCCCATGCGCACCCTGAGCCCGCGGATCAGCTCGCCGATGTCCGCGCCAGTGTCCCCCTCGGGCGCGGCGGTGCCAGTCACACTGCCCGGCCGCCACTCGTAGCTGGGGCCGCTCGCCATGGGCAGCAGGGGCAGCGGCACCACGCCGGCTGCGGCGCCCGGGTGCAGCTCGGCGCCGTGCTCCAGCAGGGCGTCGAGGCCCCTGCGCCGTGTTCAGGCGCGCGCGAAGTAAGTGCCTGAGCACGGCTGTGCCCGCACAAGAGAGGCCGCGCAGTTGCTGTGGGCGAGATCAGCGTCTCCAGGACTCTCACCTCGGGGGCGCACCGGACGTAGCGGCGGCAGCAGGTGGCGCGCTCGTGAGGGGTCGGCCCATGGGGTGCTGCAGCAGCTGAGTGGGCCACACCGCGTCTGTGAGTACGGTGCAGCGTGGGCAGGCAGGCTGCGTGAGTCCTGGCCAGCGACGTCTCGCGACCATTGATCATGTGCACGGAGAGCAAACGGCCAGGCGTGCATGGGCCTGGACTCACTGTGTAGCGCCAGCTGCACCGTGGCGCACCAGGCCACGGCATCCTGGGGCTCGTGGAACGCGACGAGGAAGGCGTCCCCTGCGCAGAATGGCCCCCAGCCGCGCGCAGCGCCAAACAGCTGATGAGGCATGTGGTTGGCATCGCGGCGCAGCGGGCGCCCCTGCAACACCCCGGGCTGCCCCCGTCACAACGCACCTTCAGTCATGGACTCATATGCGTGGAAGCGGTCCATGTGGCGCCGGAGGATGCGGTCGTGGAGGTCCAGCGCCACCGCCATGACCTGCACACCACCCAGCGCCCCGCCGCGCACGACTAAAGCCCGCAACCAGCGGCAGAGAAAAACTGTGCAGCGCATGCTGCGTGTGGGAGCCAGGAGAGCCCTCTCACCTCGGTGTCCCACTCCCACAGCTCAGTGGACCCCTCCACATCCGTCAGCACCTGCGCACGCACCAGCAGCGGGCACGGCGTGTTGCTTCGTAGGCCGGCACACGGGCAGGTGGCGCCCATCGCTGCGCGCCCCGGCCTGCAAGCAGTGTGGCCCGCCAAAGGGACGCACCAGCGTGACGGTGGGGAAGGCGCCGTCGGCCAGGCCCGGTGGCTTGCGCTTGGCCACGGTGTTGGGCTGCTCGCCCGGCGCGCGGCGGTGCGCCCACGCCACCCGCACCAGCACCGCCAGCGCCAGCGCCAGCGCCGCCACCGCCCCCACCACAATCACCAGGATGCCCCACCAGGGCAGCGCGCCGCCCGAGCCGTCCTGAGTGTCCGACTGCAAAACGCAACGCGGGGGGGGGGGGCAGGCAACCCACGCGTCTACACCTCGGCCTTCTGTCTGTGGCAGCAGGCCCATGGAGGCGGACGGCAGGTGCGTGCGCACGAGAGCCTCACGTTGGGCAGGCACTGCATGCCCGTCACCACGGCGCCCCCGACGCCAGTGTCGTTGTACGTGTACTTGGCCGTGAAGCCGGCGTCGCACGAGCAGCCCCACCACCGGTAGTACTCGGGCTGTAGCACCACCGCGGCGCCGGCTTGGGGGCCCGCGCCACTGGGGCTGGGGGGCCGGCCCGCCGTGCCGTTGCCGCTCCGCAGGTCAATGCCAAAGCACCGCATCACGCGGTTGGACGGCTGCGGGTACTTGTCACTGCGGGGGCGCGCGCAGCGTCCAGGCGGCACGGCGTGCTTGCAGCATCGCGCCTGGCCAAAGACCCAGCCTGGCGTGACGCCCCTCGTCCCTTCGCTGTGAGTGCGACACAGGGGGCCGGCACAGGCCCCGCGGCGAAAGGCCGAGAGAGTATGCTGTCAAGCCGTGCGCCCTCGGCCCACCTGGAAAAGATCAGCCACGAGGGCAGCAGCTGGTTGCCCGTAGCGTCGGGCGGCGCGTCGGTGGAGAGGGTGGTCAGCGTGGCGTCCAGCGTCACATTGCCCGCAC
>VFQP010004697.1_pt1 | contig 12472 bp, 10 predicted proteins | sample 3512351 | NCBI WGS metagenome assembly VFQP01 (sample SAMN10412372, study PRJNA504923) | tailings metagenome | isolation source: Relicate 1 Philex TSF1 revegetated site | place: Philippines: Tuba, Benguet | collected 2017-08-29 | reverse complement strand
CGCGCCGCCGCTTCCGCAGCTTCGTCGTCTATCCGGCGACCCGGTGGTGGAGGGGGTAGGATTTGAACCTACGTAGGGTTACCCCGGCAGATTTACAGTCTGCTGCCATTGACCGCTCGGCCACCCCTCCGCACGGGTCTGCCCCGATAGACGGTGCGGGGAACTAAGAGAATTTGCCCTATGCTGTCAACCCCGAATGGGGTTAAACCGCGCTTCTCTTCAAAAGGTTCACGGAACGCGCCATGAACAGCGACAGACGGCACGGCAAACCGCTCCCGGGTGAAGAGCCTTACTGGCTCTATGGCATGCACCCGGTGCGCGCCGCGCTGGCGAATCCAAGGCGCAAGATTCACCGCCTGCTGGCGACGCGAAACGCCGCCCAGACATTGGCTGAATCTCTCGGCGCCGAGGAAGGCGCGTCGCAGATCGAGCCCGAGATCGTCGAGCGCAAGGCGATCGACCGGCTGGTGCCGGCCGATGCCGTGCATCAGGGCGTGGCGCTGCTGGTCGATCCGATCACCGACATCCGTCTCGATTCCCTGCTGAAGGATGATTCGACACGGGTGGTGCTGGTGCTCGACCAGGTGACGGACCCACATAATGTGGGCGCCATCCTGCGCTCGGCGGCCGCGTTCGGCGCCGCCGCCGTGATCACCACCTGGCGCCACTCGCCGCCCGAGACCGCGGTGCTGGTAAAGGCCGCCGCCGGTGCGTTCGAGGCCATGCCCTATATCCGAATCCAGAATCTCGCCGGCCTGCTGGAGAAGCTGCACGAACACGGTTTCCTCAGTATCGGCCTCGATGCCGAAGGTCCGATCCTCGTTCGCGACGCGCCCCATGGCGAACGTACCGCGCTGGTGCTGGGCGCCGAAGGCAAGGGGCTGCGGCATCTCACCCGCGAACTGTGCGGGATGCTGGCCCGCCTGCCGATTTCCGAGCGGGTCGAAAGCCTCAACGTGTCGAATGCGGCGGCGGTGGCGCTGTACGAATTGACACGCGACGCCACACCGTGACCAGCAGCGCCGCCATCGCCAGCGGCGCCAAAGGCACGCCCTTCAGCGACAGCACGGTAATGGCGGCAGGCGCACAGAACAGCACCGCGATCACCAGCCTTTCATAGGGCAGCCACCCGGATCGCGCCGCCTCGGAAGCCCCCCAGAAGCCTGCCACCGCGAGGATCGCCAGGTCGTATTCGCCGAAAAACGGCACGCACAGCCCGGTCGCCGCCACCAGCGCGGCGACCTCGCCCCGGCCGCCCGGCCGGCGGCGCACCGCCACGATCAGCAACGCGGCCGCGACCATGGCGACCACCGCCTGCGCGGCCCAGGCGATCTCCTCGTTCGCGCCCAGCAGCCGCGCGCCGGAGAACACGCTTGCGAAACGGTCGTTGCCCGCGACGCCGGCGACGTTGAGCGCCTGAATTTCCTTCAGCACGGGGATATAGGCCGTCCAGGCGTCGATTCCGAAAATCGCGATCGAAAGGCCGATCAGCGCCGCTCCCGAGGCGGCCGCGCCGCCGACTGCTCTCCAGCGTCCCGCCGCCACTAGCGCGACCGGGATCAGAATGCCCAACTGGGGCTTGAAGACCAGCAGTCCCAGCAGCGCGCCGGCCAGCCACGGACGCCGGTCGATCAGCACGGCGGCGCCGGCGAAAAGCGCCGCCGAGAACAGCGAATTCTGGCCGTAGAGCAAGGCGATCACCGCTGAGGGAAACGCCAGCGCGATAAGGGTCCCGCGGCCGCCCGCGATCGCCCGCAGACCGAGGACATAGATCAGCGAGGAGAGCCCCAGCCAGACGCTGGCCGCGATTGCAAATGACAGCCGCCCCAGCGGCCACCAGAGCAGCACGCCCGTGGGCGGATAGGCGCACGGCCAGAAGCTGTCCGGGCCGAGCATGTCGGCGACCAGACGGCGGGCCGCCGCGCCATACGCTATCGCGCCGTCGCCCGGACCGACGAGGCGCGCCGCCGCCCAGGGCGGTGCGAAATCGCTTGCCAGATGCAGGCCCGGAGCCGTCCAGGGAACCGACAGGACGAGAAGGACGACGAAGAAGAGCCAGACGATGGCGATGGCATTGGCCCGCTCGAGGGTCAGCCAGGGCGCGTCGCGGGCCCAGCCCGGTCGCCCAGCCGGCCCTGACGGTCCGCCCGTCACGCGAAGCGATGCCAGACCAGGTAGAAGATGGCCTTGACCCCATCCTTCCAGTTGATCTTCTTGCCCTCGGCGTAGCTGCGTCCATAGTACGAGATGCCGAGCTCGTAGATCCGCAAATGGCGGGCGCGGGCGACGTTCGCCGAGAATTCGATCTCGAAGCCGAAATCGTTCCGCCTGAGCGTCAGCAATTTCAGGACATCCTTGGTGAACATCTTGTAGCAGACTTCCAGGTCGCTCAGGATCTGGTTGTACAGCACGCTGAAGATCAGCGAGATCAGCTTGTTGGCCAGGAAGTGATGGTAATAGAGGCAGCGGTGCGGCTCGCCGTAGAACCGCGAGCCATAGACGACATCCGCGTGCCCCTGCTGGAAGAGCGGCCAGAACCGGCTCCAGTCGGCGGGATCGTATTCCAGGTCGGCGTCATGGATGACGATGATGTCGCCGCTCACCTGCCCAAGCCCGGTCCGCAGGGCCGCACCCTTCCCCATGTTCCGCTCGTGCAGCATGACCCGGATGGTCGAAGGAGGTGTGCCCGGTTCAGCCGCCGCGTCGTCGAGGATCCTTGGACCGCCCTCGCCGGCGCATGCCTGGTGAACCGCCGAACCGAATGTCGAGACCAGCCATTCGCGCGTTCCGTCCCTCGAACCGTCGTCGACCAGGATCAATTCCTTGGCCACGTCGGGAAGTGCACCCAGAACGCGGTTCAAGCTCGCCGGAAGATGGTCGACCTCGTTGTAGACCGGGATCACAATCGACAGCTTCAATGAGGTCTCCGACCGGACGTTCCATGGTCAGGGCACGGCCTTCTCTCGCATCCGGCCGAATCGGGTCCGGAGAAGCACACGGGCATTCGCGAATCTGGAAACCGGGTAAAGTCAGGAGGTTGGCACTTCCGGAAGCTCAACCAGTTCTTGCGAATATGTCAATCGCCCTTCATGCCGCATCTCCAGGCGATGCGCTCTCGACGTGACAATTCGGCTGCTTTGACGTATCCCCATCGCGCATCCTGCGCCGGATTAGCTCAGTGGTAGAGCAACCGCCTTGTAAGCGGTAGGTCGTCGGTTCAAGTCCGACATCCGGCACCATCTTCACCGTGCCGCCCGCTCCAGCACCACCACGGGAATCTCGCGGCCGGCCTTCGCGCGGTAATCCTCATAGGGCGGGAACAGCGCCGCCATCTCGTCCCACAACCTCGCCCGCTCGGCGCCGGTCGCGACTCGCGCCGTCGCCGGGAACCTGTCGGCCAGCACCTGCACCTCGACCGACGGATCGGCCTCCAGGTTGAGAAACCAGCCCGGATGCGCCGGCGCGCCGCCCTTCGACGCGATCACCACATAGCCGTCGCCGGCCTTGCCGTAGATCAGCGGCATGATGAACTTCTCGCCGCTCTTGCGGCCGGTGGTGGTCAGCAGCAGGGTCGGCACCGGCGGGTTCTTGCCGGCGGCGAACATGTGGCCGTCGGCGCCATCGGTGGCGAGATAACGGCGGACGTGATCCTTCACCCAATCCAGCACTCCGTCCGGCACCTTCGCTTCGCTCATGGCAGTCTCTCCGCTGGTTGCGCCGCCCATACTAGGGCAGCGCGCCGCCTCCGTCATGCATAGGCGGATACCGCGTCGGCGTAGGCCTGCAGCTGCGAGAACGCCTGGTCACGGCCGTCGCTGGACAGGGTGAAGATCATCCGCTCGATGCCCAGCTCGGAAAGCCGGTCGATGTATTTGGCCTCGGGCGGCAGGCCGAGCGAGCTGATGGTGGTCGGGCCGCGCCCCGCCTCTTCCTCCAGCCGCCGCTGCTGGGCGATCATCTCCGGCATTTCGTGCAGCGGCGTCAGCTTGTTCCGCATCGATTCGTGCCACTGGTCGGTGATCACCGGTAGCCAGCCGTCGCCATAGCCCACGACGCGCTTGATGATGCCCGCGCCGGCGCCGGCAACGAGGATCGGCGGATGCGGCTTCTGCACGGGCTTGGGCCACTGCCACGAGCGGCTGATGTTGACCAGCTCGCCGTGATACTCGGCCTCCTCTTGGGTCCACAGCTGCTTCATCGCCTCTGCCCGCTCGCGCATGATCTTGAAGCGGTTGGAGAACGCGACGCCGTGATTCTCCATCTCCGGCGGATTCCACCCGGCGCCGATGCCGAGGATCATCCGTCCGCCCGAGATCTGGTCGATGGTCGAGACCGCCTTGGCGCAGTGGATGGGATCGTGCTGCGGCAGGATGCAGATCGCGGTGCCCAGCTTGATAGTCCGCGTCGCCGCAGCCGCCGCGCCCAGGGCGACGAACGGATCGAACATGCTGCGATACGTCATCGGCACGTCGTCGCTCAGCGGAAACTTGGTGTCGACCGGAATATGCGAGTGTTCCGATACGAACAGCGACTCGAACCCGAGGCGCTCGGCCTCCACCGCGATCTCGGCAGGCCCCGCGCTGAAATGCGTGACGAATATGCTGACCCCGAATTTCATGACCGCCCTCCCCGGTGGATGTTACCGGCGAGTATCGTCGATTGTCGGCGGCTTGCAACCGGTCTCTTGGTCAGGGGACAAGAACAGGAACCGTGAGCGCTTCGCCGCGGATGGTCACGTTGATTACGTCATCCGCGTCGCTGCTGCCGTCGCGGCGTCCGCCAGAGCGCGGCAGACCGACGGCATGCCGGCGCGCCTTGGCGATCGCATAGACCTCGCGCGCCAGATAGCCTTCGTCGCGGCCCTCGATCAGGATGACCATTCCGCCCGCGCCCACTTTCTCCATTCCGGGATCCAGATCGAGCAGCGCCACGTGCCGGCCGCGGTGGCCGAACATGCCCACAAGCGCCGGGCTCTGTCCGGATGTGGGGATGATGTGGGGCGGCAAGGCGATAACCTCGCGCGAAAGCGCCAAGGGCAGGGCGCGCACCCCTCCGGCCTGGAACAGCAGGAACGCCTCGCGTGGGAGGCATGAAGCAGGGTCGGTTTCCAACGCCATGAGTTCCGCCGCCTTCGCATCGCTTGGGGCAGCGCATCCCACGCCTGGCAACGCTGCCAGCGCGGCGAGATCGATCGCAAGGTATTGGCCGCCGTCCTCGGTCAACAGGACATCGCAAAGCGGTGCGCCCGGCGGCAAGACTTCGGGCGCGATGGGCGCCCGCCTGCTTGAGCCCAACCTGTCCATTCGAACCACACGGTCGATGGAGAGGGCCACGAGTCCACCCATCGGGAGCCGGAGCACCACGACGCAGGTTGGCGCCTTCCGGCCGTCACCACCCTTGAGGCGACTGCTGGTCACCGTGTCGAGAACAGGAATATCGCGCCCAGGCTGTCGCAGGAGACCGACTAGCAGGGAATCCCGCACCGGTGCTTCCTCCATGCGGTCCGACGGCAGCAGGCTGTCGACCGCCGCGGCGGGAACGGCGAACTGAAACCCGCCGGTCTCGAACAGCAGCACGCTTTCAGCGAGGCCTGCATCCATATCGTCTTGCGACTCGGCATCGCCATTGTGGCGGATGGCGAGTCGGACACCCTCCAATGACGCAATCGATGCGGGGGACAGAACATGGATGATCATGTCCTTCCAGCGCACACCATGGGTTGCGATGCCGGGCGGGCGAGAATTTGCCTCATCCGCCGCATAAGCCGTGAAAGCCTCCGCCGGGATCCGGTCGATCGCCTCGACCTTGTCGGCGAGCATTCCAAACACGCCTTCGCCGTGCCGCACGATCGCGACGACACGCTCCGTCGATTCGGGACGGCCACCAAGTACCTGCGCGAGATCGACGACGGCCAGAACAAGACCGCGAAGGGTCATGGCGCCGCGGACAGGCCCGAGGGCATAGGGCCACGGATCGAGCGTGGGCGGTGCTGGCGCAACCTCCTGCAGCACATCCAACGGCAGCGCGATCCGGATATCGCCAATCCGCAGGATCGCGATCATCGCGGGCGCGCACTGTGCCACTCGGCGATCGGCGTCCGTCGGTGACTGCGGTCCGGCCCGGAGTTCAGGCACCTTGCGCACTCGCCGTGCGTGAGAGATCGCGCATGACCTGGACGACCTCGCCGGCGAGTTCCTGCTGACCTGCCGCGGAGCCATCGATGCGGCCGATCGAGCAGGTCGTACGCCCAACATCGGTAATGATCTTGTCGAACGCATCTCTCGCCGCGTGAGATCGCTCCGTGCCGACCTGAACACGTTCGACCGTTTCCTCGATCAGGCGCGCGATGTCCTGGGCGGCCGTGCCGCTACGCTCGGCCAGCTTTCGCACCTCGTCGGCGACGACGGAAAAGCCGAGCCCGTGCTCGCCGGCCCGCGCGGCCTCGATCGCCGCATTGAAAGCAAGAAGGTTCGTCTGGCTGGCAAGGTCGCCGATCACGCCGACGATGTTGGAGATGTCCTTCGACGAGCGCGCGATCAGCTCGATGGCGCCGATGGCATTTTTCAGCGCCTCGGCGCCGCCGCCTGCGCTGGCCTGGGCCTGCTCGGAACACAGGGTCGCCGATGAAGCTGCGTCGGTGATCGCCTCGATCGATTGCGTCAACCGGGCCGCGAGACGGTCGAGTTCGACCGTCTTCGCCTGGATCGCCTGTTCGAGCCCAATCTGCTCCGTGATGTCATAGGCGAACTTCACCACCTTGATCGGATTGCCCTTGGCATCGAAGATCGGATTGTAGCTCGCCTGGATGTGCACGTCGCGACCGAAGCGGCCAATCCGGTGGTAACGGCCGGAGTGGAACGCGCCTTTTGACAGGTTAAGCCAGAAATCACGGTACTCGGCGGACCGGATGTAGTCGGCGGCACACAGCATGCTGTGATGCTGTCCGACCAGTTCGCGCAACGAATAGCCGACGACCCGGAGGAAATTCTCGTTCGCGGTGAGGATGTTTCCCTCCAGATCGAACTCGATCGTCGCCTGGCTGCGGTCGACGGCGGCGTTACGGCTCGCCATCTCGACGCTCTGGAGCTTCTGCCGGGTCACATCACTGGCGAACTTGACGATCTTGAGCAACCGGCCTGTCAGATCGAAGATTGGCTTGTACGAAGCCTCGATCCAGATTTCGTGCCCGTCCTTAGCGATCCGCTTGTACTCGCCCCGGTCGAAAGAACCCTGGGCCAGCTTGGCCCAGAATCTCAGATAAGCCTCGGAACTCGTGAGCTCTTCATCGCAAAGGATCCGGTGATGCCGGCCTTTCAGTTCGTCAAGGCCATAGCCCGTGAGATCGAGAAAGTTCTGGTTCGCGTTGAGAATATGGCCGCCGGCGTCGAATTCGATGACGGCCAGGGCGCGCCCGAGGGCGTCCACCAGACCCCTGGTCTCCGTTGCCGCCAGTGCCGGTTCGGTCACGTCCATCGCAAGCTTGATGATCTTCGATACGCGTCCAGATGCATCGAGCACGGGGCTGTAAGTCGCCCTGACCCAGACCTCCCGGCCGCCATTCGCGAGACGTTTGAATTCGCCGTCGAGGAACTCGCCGCGGGCAAGCCTCTCCCAGAACGTTTTGTAGCCGGGCGAGCGCGCAGACGCAGGATCGCACAGGATGTTGTGATGGCGGCCGACAATCTCCTCGAGCTGATAGTCCATCAGCGCAAGAAAGTTCGCGTTGGCATTCAGGATGGTGCCATCCGGGGCGAACTCGATCATGGCCTGCGAACGGCTGAGAGCGTCGAATTCGGCTTTGAGGCTTTGGCTGTCGGAGGTCTTCGCTCCAACCTTTTCCACGACTGTCACGACCAGCGAACTCCGATAGCGGGCACCCCCGACGACCGGGGGCGCTTTTGACGAAGTCATTATAGGAAGCGGAAACTCCGGACCGGTCCCCGGCGGAACAGATTCCTTGCCTTATCCGACGAGAAGCGCCGCCTGCTGCCGGAGGCCGGCGCCGTAGTCAGACCGGCTCCGCCACGCCGTGCGCCCAGGGCGCCTTGAGGAACCGGGCGGCGAGGAAATCGATCAGCGCGGTCACGCGTGCCGGCCGCAGGGTTCCCGGCGGGGTGACGATATGGAGTGCGATGGGCGTCGCCGACCAGCCCGGCAAGGCCTCCTCGAGCCGGCCGTCGCGCAGCTCCCGCCAGATCAGGAATTCGGGCTGCAGCGCCACGCCGACGCCGGCCAGCAGCGCCGGCACGACCACGTCGCCATTGTTGGTCTGGAACTGGCCGTTCACCTTGACGATCACGTCGTCCTCCAGCTGGTGCTGGAACGTCCACAGGCTGGGCGAGGCCAGATGGGAATAGACGATGGCGCGGTGCGCCTCCAGGTCGCGCGGATGGCGCGGGCGGCCATGGGCATCCCAATAGGCCGGCGACGCGACCAGCGGCCGGCGCACGGCGCACAGCCTTCGGGCGCGCAACGACGAATCGGCCAGCGCGCCGATACGCATCGCCACGTCGAAGCCCTGGCCGACCAGGTCGACGGCATAGTCGCTCAGATGCAGGTCGACGATCACCTCGGGGTAGAGGGCAAGAAAATCGGGCAGTGCCTCGCCCAGATGCTCGATGCCGAAAGACATGGGCGCGGCCAGTTTCACCGTGCCGCGCGGCACCGCCGCGGTTTCGGTGGCTTCGAGCTCAACCGCCTCGCCCTCGGCCAGAATCCGCGCGGCGCGCTCGACCGCAACACGGCCGCTTTCGGTCAGCGACAGCTTGCGCGAGGTCCGGTGCAGCAGCGGCGTGCCGAGCCGCAGCTCCAGCCGGCTGACCGCCTTGGAGACCGTCGCCTTCGACAGGCCGAGATCGGAGGCCGCCGCCGAGAAAGATCCCAGTTCGGCCACCTTGGCGAAGATCGCCCACGCTTCGAAATCGGGCAGCATCACATCTCCGGAAACAATGAGTTTCGATCATGTCTATTTCTACAACAAAGGAAACCACCCATCTTGTGTCCATGCAAGGCCGCGCTGCGGCAGACACGAAGCAAAGGAGACTTCACATGATCGAACTTCGCCCCTTCGACAGCCTCGGCGGCGCCAACCACGGCTGGCTCGACGCCAAGCACCACTTCTCGTTCGCGGGCTACCGCGATCCCGACCGGGTGCACTGGGGCAATCTGCGCGTCTGGAACGACGACACCATCGCGCCCCGCAGCGGCTTTCCGCCGCACCCGCATGCGGACATGGAGATCATCACCTATGTCCGCAAGGGCGCCATCACCCACAAGGACAGTCTGGGAAATCAGGGCCGGACGGAGGCGGGCGACGTTCAGGTGATGTCGGCGGGCAGCGGCATCTCGCACTCCGAATACAACATGGAGGATGAGGAGACGACTCTGTTCCAGATCTGGATCATCCCCAGCCAGCCGGACAGCAAGGCGCCATCCTGGGGCGCGAAGCCCTTCCCCAAGGGCGACCGCTCGGGCCGCTTCGTGACCCTGGCGAGCGGCATGGACGGGGATGAGGACGCGCTGCCGATCCGCACCGACGCCCGCGTCGCCGGCGCCACGCTGAAGGCCGGCGAAACCGCCGAATACCGGCTTGGCGGCGAGCGCTACGGCTACCTCGTCCCGGCCGCCGGCGCGGTCGAGGTGAACGGCGTCCGGGTGAATGCCCGCGACGGTGTGGCGATCAAGGACGTGGATGTCCTGCGCGTCACCGCGCTGGAAGACGCCGAGCTGGTGCTGGTCGACAGCGGCTATACCGCCTGACGCCGGCATGAACGAGGCCCCCGCGGTTCGCCGCGGGGGCTTTTTCATGCGCGCGCGGGCGCGACCAAGTGGCGCACGGCGGGCTTTTCCGGCCCCAGGTGGAAGCGGGCGATCTGGTCCTGCAGGGCGTGATCGGCCTCGGTGACCCTCTCGTGCTGGCGCAGATGCTCCAGCCAGCTTTCAAGCACGAAGGTCTCGGTCATCAGGCCGGGCCGGGACGGATCCTCGTAAAGGCTCCACGAGATCGCGCCGTCGCGGCGGCGACTGCGGCGGAGCCGGTCCATCTCGCCGACGAATTCGGCGACCCGCGCCGGATCGACCCGGTATTCGACCGTCACCATGACCGGGCCGCGGTCGTGGGCGACGTCGCCGCCGAACTCCGGGGCGGGCCAGTGCATCGAGGGCGCCAGATCGAGCGCCGCGCCGCCCAGCGGCCGCCAGAATGCCACCGCCACCGCGACGAGTTGGCCGCCTGCGGCCACCAGCAGCGCGGTGCGCACATCGGTCTGTCCGGCCAGCGTACCCCACAGCATGCTGCCCGCGGTCATCGCGCCCTGGAACACCACCATGTAGACCGCCAGCGCCCGCGCCTTGACCCAGCCCGGCGCCGCCATCTGCGCCGCCACGTTGAGCGCCGACAGCATGGCGATCCAGGCCATGCCGGCAACCGCCATCACGCCGCCAGCCAGCCAGTAATTCGACACGGCCGACAGGCCGGCGGCCACGCCGGCGAACGCCACGGTCGCGGCGATGGTGAGCGCATTGGCCGGCACCTTGCCGCGCAGCTTCGGCAAGAGCAGCGCGCCGATCACAGCCCCGCCGCCCATGAAACCGAGCAGACCACCATATTCGGCCGCGCCCAGACCCATGTCGCGCCGGGCGATGAGCGGCAACAGCGCCCAGGTGGCGCTGGCGAACAGGAAGAAGGCGATGCTTCGCACCAGCACGGTGCGCAGCTCGGGCGACTGGCGCACGTAACGCCCGCCGGTCCGCAGCGCGCCGAGGAACCGCTCGGCCGGCAGCGATGACGGCGACGGCGCCCGGCGCCAGCGCCACAGCACGATGGCGACGCCCAGCACCGAGACGGCGTTCAGCAGGAACACCGCCGGCGGTCCCGACGCGGCGACGATAACGCCGCCCAGCGCCGGCCCGATGGCGCGCGAGATGTTGACGCCGAGGCTGTTGAGCGCCACCGCCTGCGGCAGCGCCGCGCGGGGCACCAGCTCGGGCACGATGGCCTGGAACGCCGGGGCGTTCAGCGCCGCCGCCGTCGCCAGCGAGCAGGTCAGCGCCAGCAGTACCCACGCGTCGGTCAATCCCATGAAGGTCAGCGCCGCCAGGGTTCCCGCCGACAGCAGGCTCCAGAACTGGGCCGCCAGCAGCAGTTTCCGGCGATCGACGATGTCGGCCAGCGCCCCGCCGGGCAGCGCGAACAGGAACATCGGCAAGGTGGTCGCCGCCTGCACCAGCGCCACCATCAGCGGATCGGTGGACAGCGACGTCATCAGCCATGACGCGCCCACATCGTGCATCCAGGTGCCGACATTGGAGACGATGGTGGCGATCCACAGCGCCCGGAAGACCGGCAGCCGCAGCGGACCCGGCTCGGACCCCGCCATCAGACTGCCCAGCAGCCGCAGCCCACCGCGCCCCAGAAGCCGCGGTCGTCGGCCACCGGCACGCGGGCCCCCAGCGCCGCCGCGTGATCGTGGCCGTGGACGTTGCAGGCGCTGGCGCAGCCGCAGGCGGCGGCCATCGCATGGGTGTGCCTGGGATCCTTGTAGTAGCCGCCAAAGGTTTTCACCGGCGACCAGTCGGGCGCGGGCGGTGGCAGCGATGGCGCCAGCCGCGAGAAATCGCCGTCGCCGTGAACCGGCCTGCCTCCGAGCAAGGTCAGCACCGAGGTAAGATGGGCAATCTCGGCCTCGGGCACGCTGAAATAGTCGCCGCTCAGCACCACGAGGTCGGCGAGCATCCCCGCCTCGATGCGGCCCTTCTTGCCGGCCTCGTTGGAGAACCAGGTGTTGGCGTCGGTCCACAGCCGCAGCGCCTCCTCGCGGTCCAGCCGGTTGGCGGCCGGATAGAGCGTCAGCCCGCCCACCGTCCTGCCAGTGACCAGCCAGGCCAGCGAGACCCAGGGATTGTAGCTCGCGACACGCGTTGCATCGGTGCCACCGCCAACGGGAACCCCGGCCTCCATCATCCGGCGCACCGGCGGTGTCGCCTCGGCGGCCTTGGCGCCGTAGCGCTCGACGAAATATTCGCCCTGATAGGTCATGCGGTGCTGCACGGCGATGCCGCCGCCCAGCGCCGCGACCCGGTCGATGTTGCGCTGGTCGATGGTCTCGCAATGGTCGAAGAACCAGTGCAGGCCATCGAACGGAATGTCCCGGTTCACCTTCTCGAACACATCGAGGGCGCGGGATATGGTCTCGTTGTAGGTGGCGTGCAGCCGCCACGGCCAACGCTTCTCGGCGAGCAGGCGCACGACGGCTTCGAGGTCGCCTTCCATGTTGGGTGGCATCTCCGGCCGCTCGACCCGGAAATCCTCGAAGTCGGCGGCGCTGTAGACCAGCATCTCGCCGGCACCGTTGTGGCGGTAGGTGTCGTCACCATCGCCCGGTTTGACCTGTCCGGTCCAGGACGCGAAATCGGCCAGTTCCTCCTTAGGCTTCTGGGTGAAGAGGTTGTAGGCGATGCGCACGGTCAACTG
>VFQP010004696.1_pt1 | contig 12475 bp, 15 predicted proteins | sample 3512351 | NCBI WGS metagenome assembly VFQP01 (sample SAMN10412372, study PRJNA504923) | tailings metagenome | isolation source: Relicate 1 Philex TSF1 revegetated site | place: Philippines: Tuba, Benguet | collected 2017-08-29 | reverse complement strand
GTGACAAGTGACGCGTGCGTACTAGCAAGAAGCCCACCCAGTGTGCTGCGTGCATGCTGTGCTGCGGGACCACCTCGGTGCGCATTTTCAAGGTGCGCCGCAGGCAGACAGACGGTCAGCAGGCTCTCGTGGGGTCAACGGGAAGGGAGTTGAGGGCGGGGCGGGACAGCGTCAGAGCACGGAGAGCAAATGCGTGGTGCGCGGCCTGAGCAGAGGGGGGAGGGGCGCAGAGGGAGGCGACCGCACTTTCAACTCTGAGCAGCAGCACTCTGCAACTGGGCGCCTTGAGGTCGGCAGGCAGACGTTTTGGGAGCACGCCGGCTTTGGCAGAGGCGGCGCAGAGGCGCGCGCGCGCGCGCACGGTCACCTGGGAACTTAAGTGTTCCGCAACCGGCGAGTGCGGCGTGGCGCTGCCAGGGGCTGCGCGGCCGGGCGTGCTTTTGGCAGGTGGGGGGGCCGTGCTTGCTTGGGGGGCAAAAAACATCATACTGGGGGCCTTCCGCTCTCTTTGGGGGTGTCTCCTTCGCTTTGCCGGTTACACGAGGACTGGCAGAAGGGGGTCAGAGCGGCGGCCGGGCGGCGGCGGCGGCGGCGCACGTGCGTCGCGCTGCCGCGCAGCAGGCGCGCGGCGCCGGCGTTTTCTGCTTCCAGGGCAGGAGAGATCTGCGTGGCCGAGGCCCGAATGGCTCCGGCGCCGCGCCACTCTGGGCCTTTTCTCCAGCCGCGCCTGGCAGCAGTGCCGGCAAATACCACACTCGCGGTTAACGACGAAAGGTCGGCACGCGTTTGCGAAAGCTCTCTAACACCTTATAGTCCTGGTCCTGTGCGACAAACGACTGGTGGGCCCTTCACATGTCCCAGGCGGCGCAGCGCGCACGGCGGACGATCGGCAGTCATCAGACGCGCCGCCGCCTGCGCCGCATCGCTGGCCCTGACCGCGTGCCTGACCGAACGCGCCTCCGCCCCTACCCACGCGCGAACCGGTCACGCCACCGCCGCCACACGCGACGCCCTGCAAGCCCTAACCAGCGCTCAGGTCTTTAGGAAGTAGTTGAGCATGTCGTCCATGCCCTGGTCCTTGCCGTCGCCGCCCGCGTCGCCGCCGCCCCCTCCCAGCCCGCCGCCGCCGCCGCCGCCCTCGCCCCCCCCGCCACCGCCCGGCAGCCCCCCGCCACCCACCAAGTCGGGGAACGCCGCCGCGCCCTCCATGTCCGACGCGTCCATCTGCAGAAGCGCCGCCATGTCCCCCGGGCCCTGCAGCAGCTCCCCGAACGACCCCGCCAGGTCGCCCAAGTCCATCGCCGCCGCCCCTCCCTGCTGCTGCTGCTGCTGCGGGTGCTGCTGCTGCGGCTGCGGAGGCAGCAACTGCCCCGGCGGTTGCGCCGGCGCGCCCATGCCAAAGCCGGGGCCCAGCATCGCCTGCTGCGGCGGCTGCAGCTGCTGCGGCTGCGGCGGCGGGAGCGAGAAGGGCTGCGCGCCGGGCGGCGCGTGCATGCCGTTGATGCCGTTGGGCGGGGGAGGGGTGGGCGAGGGCTGCCCCATCGGGCCCATGGCCAGGGGGTTGGGAGGCAGCATGCCGAGGGGGGGCGGCAGCATGCCGCCGGGGAGGCCCAAGGGTCCCATGCCCATCCCTGCAAGAGCGTCAACAGCGACACGCACACAACTTTACGCACTGCTCCGATTGCCGCGGCCGCGCAGCCGCCGCGTGCAAGCGCCGTCAACGCCCTCCCTTTTTCCCGGAGCGAGGGCCGTGAAAGAGCCCCTCCCGGCACCCCTCTGGCGCGCTCACCTGGCAGGAAGGGGTTTAGCCCCATGCCGCCGAGTCCCGGCAGGCCCATGCCCGGCAAGCCCCCGAGCGGAGGCTGCGCGCCCGGCATCCCCGCCAACATGCCTGCGTGCACCGGTTGAACGCATCACGCCTTTGACATGACGCCAAACACCAGGACGCCCGGGTGCTGTGCACGGAAGCAGAGTTTGGTGAGCCTGAAAGATCCATCCAGAGCGTGCGGACGCGGCCGACGGCTCACCTGCCAGGCCCAGCGGATTCCCAAGCCCCAGCGGAGGCATAGGCATGCCCGCCAGCAACGCCGGCGGCAGGCCCTGCGGCGGCCCCCCCTGCGGCGACAGCAGACCGCCACCGCCGGGCCCCGCCACACCCAGCATGCCTGCGCCGCCCGGCGCGCCAAATGCGCCCTGCATCGCTGCTGCCGCCGCCGCCGCCGCCGCCGCCGCGTCGCCGCCCAGCCCCGGCGTCCCCCGCCCCGACGGCAACTCAAGCGACGCGCGCACGCCTGGCTGCTGCTGCTGCGCCGCCGCCGCCGCCGCCGCCGCGGCGTCCCCCGAGCCCTGCGGCGGGTGCAGCAACGCCGCCTGCGCTCCCCCGCCTGCGGTGGGACTCCCCAGCAACCCCCCGCTGCCGTTGCCAGGCAGCACCAGCGGCGCCGGCGCCGCCGCGTGCGCGTGGTGCTTCTCCGCCGCGCCCCCGTGGTGCTTGTCCGCCGCCCCGCCGTGGTGCTTGTCGCCCGCGGCGTGATGCTTGTCGCCGCCGCCGCCGCCCCCGCGCCGCCGCCGCCGCCGCCAGCGGTTGAGGCCGCGGGCGGCGTGGACGCCACCCGCTTGAGGTACAGGCGGTACTTTTGCAGGTGGCTCGCCACGTTTTCCCGGGTTAGCCCGTCCACGCCCATGATCTCTAGAATCTTCTTGGGCACGGCCTCTGCACGCGCACGCCAAGCCACGGCAACGTTGGTGTGGAGTTCTCGGCCCACGGCCCGAGCGAACAACTCTAGCTGCTCCAGCTGCACGCGCCAGCGCCCCGCCGCCGTCTGCCTCAGCTGAGGCTGTCCCCGCCCGCCCCAGGCAGCAATCACTGTCCACGCCCAGCTGGTTGGCTTCCGCCACACGCTGCCCACGTTGCCCCGTTGCCCTGCCCAGACACCACCGTCATTCGGTGACGGCCGCCACGCATGCCCCCGGGCGCCGGCCCTGTCGCCCCTCCAACACCCAACACCACTCACTGTCCACGCCCAGCTGGTTGACTGCCGCCACGAACTTTTGGTGCATCTCCACAGACCACGTCACGCGCGGCTTCTTGGAGGCGTTGCCCTCGTCGTCGCCGCCGCCGCCGCGCTCCTGCGCACGACGCAAGACCGCCGCCGGGCAGCAGCGGGCCAAAGCCCCACGTCGCTGCCTGCCGCAACCCCCAGCCGCTCCCACCACGCTGCCGCTGCGTGCTGCTGGTGCTGCAGCTGAGCTGCCCGCCAGAGAGCCCTGCAGCCGTGCTTCCGCTGCAGAGGAGCACGGCAGGGCAGGGCAGGCGAGCAGAGAGCAGCCAGAGGCGCGCGGCTCACCGCGTCAGTGCCCGCCGCCGGCCCGGCGTCCTTGCGCTTGCGCGCCGTCACCTCGTGCTGCCCCTCGTCCCTGGCGTTGGTGTTGTCGTGGCTGTGGTCCTCACTGTCCTGGTCCTTGACCTGCCATTGACATAGCGCAAGTGGCCACGAGCTCGAGTCCAGGCTTTGCCCCTCCTCCTCGGGGTCATCGCGCTAGGCACGCCCCGACAGCTCGCTGCCCCTGCGCCCCACGCTGACCACCTGCTGCAAGCCCATCGCCCTGGCCCCGCACTGCCACGCTGCTGCACGTCTGCACTGCGTGCTCCGGCGTGTGGCGCGTGCTCGCGAGGCACCAAGGAGGGCCCGGCGCTTGCGGCGCGGGGGTGGGTGTGGCGCCCTCACCAGCTCGCGCCTCCTGCGCACGACGTGCTGCCAGACGTTGCGCAGCTCCTCGATGCGCACGGGCTTGATCAGGAAGTCGACCGCGCCGTGCGTGACGCCCCGCAGGACGGTGCTCGTCTCGCCGTTGCTGCTCATCATGATCACGGGCAGGTCGAGCTCCAAGCCCACGGTCTCCAGCAGCTTGAAGCCGTCCATGTCCGGCATGTAGACGTCGCTGAGGACCAGGTCGAAGTCGTTCGGGCGCTCCCGCAGCAACTGCAGCGCGCTGCTCCCGTTGATGCACGTCGTCGCTGCGAGCAGGTGAGGCCATCGCCAAGGCCGGCCGATGCGTGGCCAGGGGCGGCCAGGGGTTCTTGCCTGCTAGGCGAGAAATCTTCTCTGCCCCCGAACGAGTCCCCCTCCCCCAATCGAGCCCCTGCTCACCCGAGTACTCGCACTTGCGCAGCATCTGCTCCACCACCTTTAGGCACAGGCTGTCGTCGTCCACCACCATCACGCGCAGGCCTTTGGGGAACCCGCTGGGCAACGCGCCCATGCCTGCGCGGTGGGCCTGGTGATGGCCCCCGCTCGCATGCGTCTCGAGCATCTGCAGTTGCTGGTACGATCGTCGAGCCTGCCGCGGCCGCGGCGGGCGCTGTTGTGTTGGCGCTGGTTCGCGCCCGCTGGACCTCCATCAGCATGGTCCATCAAGGGGCAGAACAACAGGGGCCTTGGCGCGCTAAGGTTTGAGAAGCGATGCAGGAGTGCGTGGCCTCCCCCGCCCATGTCCTGGGCATCACGTCCCAGCTGCAGCGCCTGCGCGCCACGCAGACGCTGCCCTTTGCGCAGGTCGTGCACGAGTACGCGGCCAGCCTGCAGCACAACCGCGAGCTACAGGTGCGTGCATCAGTGTGGGTCCAGACGAGCCCGTCTGGACCTCCCAGGGCAACACTGTGCTCCCGGGGGGGGCAGTGACGCGTGTGTGCGGCGCGCTCCCCTGCACGCGTCCAGGTGCGATGCGCCCAGCTGGACAAGGAGGCGGACGAGCTGCGCGACGAGGCCGCCAGCCTGCACGAGCGCCTGCGCCTGGCGGATGAAGCCAAGGCCGCAGAGTGGCGGGCACAGGTGCGCGCACCGGCCCTTCGCTGGCAGCGCCGCCCCTTTCCTCTGCCCAGCACCACGCCCTCACCACGCACCGTTGCCTGCGACCCGCAGGCCGAGTCACGTGCCCGCGAGGTGGCCACCCTGTCGCGCGACCTGGAGGCCTGCACGATGGAGCGCGACCTGCTGCGCGCCAAGGTCACGCAGCTCAGTGACGAAGCCAGGGCGGCGCTGGCAGTGCACGAGCAGACCAGCGCCCAGCTGGAGCAGGTGGGCAAGCCTCTCAGCCCCCTCCCTGACCGCCTCCCTCTCTTCGGTCCCGGCGCTCACTCCGCCCTCTCCCACTTCCGGCGTGCGTGCACGCTGGGGGGATGCGGCGCGGGCCCTTCGTGGCTGACGTGGCAGCATGGAGCGTGTGCACTGCCGTTCGTGGGTGCAAGAGGTTCATGGAGGGGGAGGCAGGCACCAATGTTGCAGCGCGTGTGCCTGCCCCTGTCACACTTGCGCCGCAGGTCAAGGGCGAGGCGTCGCTGCTGCGGGACGCGCTGGCGCAAACCTCGGCGGCGCTAGAGCACGAGCGCGAGGCGCGCCTGGCCGCCGCCACCGAGGCCGAGGTGCGCCGGTTGACGCTAGGGTTGAGGCTAGGGTTGGCCGCCCCGCCGCCCACCAACCACGCTTCGGACACGCTGCCGCTGCCGCGCGTGGACCCTAGTTCCAAGCCCTTGCGTGCCCATGCGTGGGGGCGCAGGCGCGCATCGAAGCGCGCGACGCCGCGGTGGCCGAAGCGGAGCGCCTGCGGGCCGACAACTTGGCACTGTCGCGGCGGCTGCTTGATCTCAAGGAGAGGGAGGCGGAGCGGGTCAACGAGATCAACCGCATGCATGAGGAGCTGGTGAGCAGCTGGGCCAAGGGCGCGGCGGCGCGCTCTGGACTCTGTCGCACATTTTCGGCGTTTTCGGCGTGCCCTGGCGCCGCCTCGCTCGCCCTGGTCCCTCCCAGCCCCTGCTTTTGTCGCCGTGCTGCTTGAAGTTGCGCGCTGTGCTGCGGCGCGCAGCCGTCGCAGCAGCGCCGGCGGCCAGCTGAGCGGCCGTGTGCCTGTGTGCCTGCTCCCGCGCCCTGCTTGCTCGGCCGCGTGCGCGCCGCAGATGTCGCAGGCGCTGGCGGCCAAGCGGGAGGCAGAGGCCGACCGGGAGGCCGCCGTGCTCATCCGCAACAAGGCGGGCGCCATGGCAGCGGCCACGCTGCAGGTGCGTGTGTGTGTGTGTTGAGCTTGACATCTGGTGGAGCCATCTCTGCCAAGCAGATGATCACATCACAAATTGCATCGCCTCACACGCGTGACAGTGTGCTGGGCTTTGCATCTGTTTGCACGCCTCAGCGGGGCCGGAGCCCAGCTACCGGCCAGGTGTGCGAAGAGCGCAGCCAAAACGGTTTCTCTCCTTTTTTGCGCGCCCGCCTGCAGGCCGCCGCAGCCGCCGTGGGCGTCGGCACAGGACACCACGCCAGCGGCTACGCCGGCGGCGCCTACCCCGGCTCCTCCGCTTCAACGGCGCCCGGCGCCCAAGTGCAGAGCAGCGGCGGCGTGGCGGCGGCGACGACGACGACGCCGGCGGCGCTGGTGTCGCAGCTGCGTGCGGCTGCAACCACTTTCAACGCGCCCGCCGTCCTGGGGCGGGTCTTCGGCCGCACGTCCACGCCGTCCGCCGCCGCGGCTTCATCATCTGGCAATGCGCAGCAGCAGCAGCAGGCACACCCACTGGGCACGCTGCTGACGGCCGCCACGGCGCCGCCGCGCACCGCCTCCGGGCCCTTAGGGCTTGCGCCGGGGCAGGCGGGCGGCGGCAGGCCGAGCGCCGGCGTGGAGGCCGAGGGCAGCGCGGGGTCTGGCGGGGCGTGGGACGTGGTGACGCTTCCGCCGTCGGCGGAGGCGGCGGGGGCGGGGCTGCTGGCGGAGGGCAGCGGGGGCGCTGACGTGGCGGCGGGGGTGCCCAGCGGCCCGGTGCTGGGGTTGCACGAGCTCATGGGGCTGCCGCCGAGGGCGGCGGGCGGCGCCGGGGGGCAGACGGAAGCCGACAGGAAGCTGCCGCGGGCGCCGTACCGCGGCGGGACGGCGCACCGGGGCGGGTGCTGCGCCCTGGCCATGCAGCAGTCCGGTGCGCTGCTGATGCCGTTGTCGCGGCTGGCGAGGCTGTCGCCGAGGGCCTCGCGCCTTCCGTGCTGTTGTCTCGGCTGTGGCTTGCACGAGCATCCTTGAGGGTGTGTGTATGCTCGTGTCCTGCTTTCGTTTCCACCGGCCCACCACCTGCTGGCCTGCTTATTGGCGTGACGCGTGGATGGAGCGCAGGACAAACCTGCTGGCAGCGTGCATCCTTTGCCGTCCTGCTTTCCGCTGCCCTTTCAACCCACCCGCCGACCCCCAACCCTCTTCCATGCGCAGGGCACCTGCTGGCGTCGTGCGGGTCGGACCCGGTGGTGGCCGTGTGGGACCTGACGGTCATGCGCTCGGGCGCCGGCGCGCACCTGCACCTGCACGGCATGGCCGCCAGCGTCAACGACGTAGACTTTGTGGCCGACGGCACTCACGTCATCGCCGCCGGCACAGACAGGTGCGTGCGTGACGGGCACGCACGTCATCGCCGCCGGCACAGACAGGTGCGCGTGTGACGGGCACGCACGTCAATCGCCGCCGGCACAGACAGGTGCGCGCGTGACGGGCACGCACGTCAATCGCCGCCGGCACAGACAGGTGCGCGGCGCGCGATGCTGCCGTGCTTCAGGCGCGAAGGTGCAGTGCGCCGAGTTGTCGAGGCTGGGTGGCCCTCAAGCGACTCTTCCTGGCGTGCTGTGCCGCCCTGGTGCTGGGTCGCAGGTGCCTCGCCGGTTGCCCTCCCCAAACGTGCCTGACCTGCCTGCTGCACGCCTCCACGGTGACGCCCGCCCGACGCGCCCCGCCCGCAGGTCGCTGCGGCTCTGGAGCGCCACGAGCGGCGACGCCAAGCACACGCTGACGGGGCACTCGGGCGCCGTGGTGGGCGTGGCGGCCAGCCCGCTCGACGCGCGCTGCGCCGCGTCCATCGGGGAGGACCGCGGGCTGCGGCTGTGGGACCTGTCGCGCGGCTACAGCGTGCACAGCGTGGCGTGCGGCAAGATGCCAAACGTGCTGGCGGCGTCAGCCGACGGCAACACCATCGCCACTGGTGCGTTCCCCACACACCTTTGGTGTCCGGAACCAGCCTGCTCTGAAGGCATGTACATCGGCACCGGTGCGCGGCGCGCTGTCGCATGCGCTCTTTTCCTGGGGTGCTGCGGCTGAGCCTGCCTGGTGCATGTTCTGCGCGGCGCCTGGATGCCCCTGCGACGGCAGACCGCAGACGGGGTCGCCCCTTGCTCTGTGTGCGCGTGTGCAGGGCACGTGGACGGGAGCGTGTGCCTGTGGGACGTGCGGCAGTGCTGGGCCGGGCAGAGCCACCCGCTCGCAGAGGCCAAGGCCATGTCCTCCCTGGTGCGTTTGCGTGATGGTTTGCACGCCTCAGCTCGCCCTCGGGCTGCGGCAGGGTCACGTGCTTGGGCACCCGCATTCTGGCCTGCGGCAGCAGCGACGGCCGCCTGTGGGGCTGCATGACCTGTGGGTTTGGCGCCTGTCACCCCTGGCCTGTGGAACGCTGCACAGGGGCGCACGGCGCAGCGACTCGTGCGCTTGTGCGTGTCGCACTTGCTTTTGCTGGTGCTGCCGCTGCTGCTGCCCGCAGGTGATTTGCCTGGCGCCCACGCGCACCGACAGCCTGCTGCTGGCCGCCTCCAAGGACGGCACCGTGGCGCTGTGGGACTTCCGCATGCAGGCCGTCACCACCACGCTGCGCGCGCCGCGCTTCACGGTGAGGCGCTCATCGGAGCCCTTGTGCGGCTTAACACGCCGCACAGCCTTCAAGCCGACAGCCTGCCCCCCGCCCCGCCCCAAACACGCACTGCCTGTGGCCCTGCCAAACATGCACTGTCTGTGGCCCTGCCAAACATGCACTGTCTGTGGCCCTGCCAAACACGCACTGTCTGTGGCCCTGCCAAACACGCACTGTCTGTGGCCCTGCCAAACACGCACTGTCTGTGGCCCTGCCGTCGTCGCCGTCGTCGCGTCGCACACGTCGCCTCGTGTCGCAACGCCAGAGGCGTGCAGTCTTCGCAAGGCTAGTGCCACACGACGCACCCGCAGCTTGCTTTGCTTTGCCGGGTCATCGGGCGGTGCCGTGGCTCTCTGTGGCGCCCGCAGCCAGGCACGCACGGCTCCATGGGGCGCGGGCGGTGCCACATGGCCATGTCGCACGACGGCCGCTGGGTGGCCGCGGGCGGCGCCGACCACTCCGTCTACGTGTGGGACCTGCAGCCCAGCGGGCCGGCAGGTGAGCTGCGCCCGTTGCTTGGAGACTGCACACTCGCCTGCGCCTGTGCACACACGGAGCGTCGCGAACGAGAGAGAGCAAAGGGGCGGTTGCGCGCGTGCGCTGTTTGGCCGCAGGCACTGGTGGCTCCTCCGGCGGTGCGGCGCGCGGCGGCGGTGCAGGCGGCGCCGTGTCTGTGTCGGTGCTGCACCACCACCGGGAGGCCGTGGTGGCCGCCGCCTGGTCACCCGACAGCAGCGTGCTTGTCACGTCCGACAAGGCGGGCGCCGTGGCTTTCTGGTCGCTCACAGGGTGGCTCTCGGACAACTGATCGCCTTTGACCAAGGTCTTGGTCCAGGAAGAGCGCGGAGCAGAGCGCTGTACATACGTGTGGGCTGTGGCGCCCTGAGGGTGATTCATCTGCATCGCTTCTGCCGTTCTCTCGCTCGGGTTGCAAGGCGCGAGGGAGAGCACGCAGGCGCACGCAGCCAGAGAGGCAGCAGTCTTCACAGCTCGTCGTGCCGCTGCTGCTGCGGGTCGTCTGTGTCGCCTTGCTCTGCCTGCACGCACGTGCACCGCGCACAGCATGGCGCAGCGTCGTGCCGGCCCCACCAACAGCCGGCTGTGCGGCATTCCAAGCCCACGTCGCCAGCCTCACCTGACTGTCGCCCGCGCCCTCCTCTGCCGCCGTCGCCTCGGAGTCCGTGCCAGTGCCTGCCGCGCCCTCCCCCGCTTCGCTCGCATCAGGCCCTGCCTCCTCCTCCCCCTCCTCCTCCACCACCTCCTCCTCCTCCTCATCCAGCTCTGCCCCCGTCCCTCCCTCTGGCTGCGGGACCTCCGTCGCCGCCGAATCGCCCGCGCCGAGGTCCTCGTCCGCCTCCTCCACCACCACTGCCTCCTCCTCCTCCGCCGCCGCTTGATCCGGCTCCGCTGGCTGCGCTGCCTGCTCAGCGGCGAGGCCCCCATCCCCCGACGCCGGTGCGGCCTCGTCAGCGGCGGCGCCGGCGTCTGCCTGGTGGCTGAGCTGCTGCTGCGGTTGGTGCCTAGCGTGGGGCTGCGCCGCCGGCACACAGTGGACCACCCTCAGGTTCTCCTCCTGCAGGCGCACGTCAGGGGCAGGAGCGGCAGTGTGCGAGGCCTGGTGCGTCACCCGTCGTCGCGAGCAGCGCCGTGGTGCAGTGGCTGCGAAGGGGCGCGACGACTGCAGGGCGAATTCGCTGAGCTTGCCGCCCAGGGGCGGGAGAGCAGCGCCCGCGGCAGCGGCCCGCGTGGCGTGCGACCCTGCGGTCGTTGCGACTCACCGGCGGCTTGAACTGCGGGTGCTTGCAGAGGAAGGTGGTGGAGACGGTGAAGATGTAGTTGCAGGTGGGGAACTCGCGCACGCTGAGTATCACGTTGTCGCGCACGTCCTTGACGCACATGAAGCGCACCTGCGCGTGGAGAGGGGAGCGAGTGAGGCGCGGCGCAGTGAGTGAGGCGCGGGGGCCCTGGTTGGGTGAAGCTGGCGTGAGCGCAAGGCCCACGACTGCATAGCGTGCGTGTTGTGCTCAGGAGCTTCCTAGACTGCAGCGTGCGACTGTCACCCGGAGGCGACGGCGGGCAGTGGCGGCAGCACGGGCACCCGCGCTGCCACATGGTGACTGCAGCGGCAAAGTGATGGAAGCGCTCACCTCGGAGGTGCGGCTGGCTCCCGTCAGCGCGCACGGCGCGCCGCCCGTCATGTTCTGGCTCACGTACCGCAGCCGCGTGTCCGACGGGCTCGCGCTGTCCGTCTGCACAGCCACACACGAGCGGCCACGCACGCACCGCCGCGCCGTGGCCCCTCACTGCACGCGGCGCAGCCCCCACGCTGCTTGTGCCGTCACGCCCGACGCAAGAGCCCCCAACACTGGAGCCAAACTGGCCACGTTGAACCACCAACGAGGGCTCACCCGGATCTCTTCGGACTGCACCTCGTCCCCGGGGTACACGCCGCAGGAAAAGTCCTCGCCCTTGGTGTCCCCAGTCGCCTGCGGGCGGCGCCAGCAGCACACGCGCCAAGCACGCCGGTTGTGCACACTGCTACAGCACCCCCCACCCCCACCCCCGCCCCCTGTGCCACGCCTGGCGCAAGCCAGGCAGCGGCGCGTGCGCCGCGCCAGCGGGCGACGGGTGTCCACGGTGCCGTCGCGTTGCAGAAGCCGGGACGGCAGAGGGGCGCCTCACACACCTGGCGGAACTGCCGTGTCTGCTTCTTGTAGCACATTTCGTACGTCCAGAGCCCCTCCTGCCGGTACAGGCATAGCGCCGCTGCGCAGCGCACGCGCCGCACCGCCGTTCCACACCACGTCGATGAGCGCACACGCCGCCGCCGCAGCGGCCAGCACGCCCTCTCAGGTGCCTGGCCAGCTAGCGTGCGCACAGCCCACTCCTGTAACGCTGCCGCACTCACTCATGCGCTCCAGGAGCTCAAAGGGCGTCTTGACCTCCGCCGGCGGAACCTGCTGCTGTTGCTGCTGCGCACGACGCATGGCACGGCACGGCAGGGCAGGGCAGCTGTCCAGTGACTGCCGAGGGGCCCATGGCCACAGCGCGACCCCCCGAATGGCCCGCTAGCTGGCGCTTGCAGCGTCAGCGACGGCGGCTGTGCAGGGCAGCAGGTCCCTGGCGCCTCACCGCCGTGGCGAGGGCGGCGGCCAGGTCGTTTCCGTCGTCGCCGTCGCCGTCAGCCTCGCCCTGCCCTCCTGGTGGAGGCAGGTAGCAGACGAACTGCTTGCCGTCCTTGTCGGTCATGGTGCGGGCGGAGGCGCCGGGCGCCACGGTGAGGCGCCCGGGCTTGGCCAGCTTGGAGCCTGCGGGCCGCCGGCGACCGCGCACGTGTGCACGCTGTTGGCGTAGTGCAGTCACCTGCCAAGAGATGCTGCATGCTGTCTTGCTGGTGGGGACGACGCGCGGTGCGGGCACGCGCCTGGGCCGTGGAGCGCCACGACTGTGTGGTGCTGGCTGTGCACGGCGGTGAACAGCGACGGCGTGCCTGCGGAAACAGGTGCACGCGGAGAGGAGCATTTGCCTTGCTGGGGCGCGCTGGACTGGGTGTCCCAGATCGATCGAGAACCCATGGCTTCCGCAGACGCGCCTGTGACGAGCTGCACGGCGTGTGCGTGCGACCATGCGTGGGACAGCGCCACGAGCGCCAGTAGCGCTGCTGCCGCTCTCCGCCTTCGCCGCGCCGCTAGAGGTGGCCCCACCGCTGCTCTGCTTGCCATCCTGCTGCTTGCACACTCGCTCTCAAAGGAATAATGAGAAGAGCATTGA
>VFQP010004695.1_pt1 | contig 12479 bp, 13 predicted proteins | sample 3512351 | NCBI WGS metagenome assembly VFQP01 (sample SAMN10412372, study PRJNA504923) | tailings metagenome | isolation source: Relicate 1 Philex TSF1 revegetated site | place: Philippines: Tuba, Benguet | collected 2017-08-29 | reverse complement strand
TTGCGCACGCTGGGCGGCAGCGCGGGCAGCAGCGCCGCCCACGCGTCCGGCACCAGCGTGCACTTGTCGTCCAGCTCCACCTCACGCAGGCACGGCAGGTGCGCGCCGCCGCCGTGGCCCTCCTGCTGGTCAGCGGGCGCCCGCCACAGCGCCTCCCACGTGGCCGCGTCCAGGTGCAGTGCGCCGCACAGCACCACACGCGGCACGCACGGCAGGGCCGCCAGCAGCGGCGCCGACGTCACCAGGGCCGCAGGCAGCACCAGGCCATTGAGTTCCAGCTCCTGTGGCCGTCCGCGTGAACGCGCCATGTTGGGACGCCCAGTCAGCGTCACGGTGGTCGCCTGCTGCAGGCCGCGCTGCCAGCCAGGCCGCCGCATGGCCCACAGCACGCGCCGCACAGCCCCGCCGTCCGCCGTCACGATCAAATGCAGCGTCGAGGTGCCTTCGGCCGCGACCACCACGCCAAACGCGTGGATGCGCTCCAGGGGAAGCAGCGCACAGGAGGCCACGTCCACGACGGGGACACGCCACTCCATCGGGAGGCCCTCCTGCCGCTCCGCGAGCGAGCGCCTCAGCTGCACGTGCCGGCACACCAGCTTCTGCAGGCACGGCAGCGCCAGCACCCGCTCCATGCCCGCGTCGTCCACGTCGCAGCTCAGGTGCAGGTGCCTGACGCGCGGGAACTGCATGGCCAGGCGGCGCGGCACGCCCTGCACCGGCGGGTCCAGGCGGTGGATGGGGCTCAGCTGCAGCCCGGTGACGTGCGGGCCGACGGCGGCGGCGGTCGAGGCGGTGACGCCGTGCTCCAGCAGATACTGGATGGCCTGGGGCCCGAGGGTGAGGTCGGTGAGCGCGGGCAGGGCGGCCAGCTCGCGGCGGGCGGCCCGCAGCGTCGAGAGCAGCGCTGGCGTGTCGTCCGACTGTGGCGGCACGGCCATTTGGGCCAGGCCGAGGTCTGCCAGCTGCTGGAGAGGGGCAGGCGGCGGGCCGGCGGGGGCGGCGGCGGCGGTGGCGGAGTAGGGCCGCTTGAGGAACTCGGGCATGTCGCCGACGCGCACCTCGATGCAGGCGATGTGCGTCAGGTTGGGCAGGTGCGTGGCGGCCCAGTCGGGCACGAGCGTCGTGCCGCCCTCCAGGAACTGCGCGGGGGCAAGAGGCGGAGCGGGTCGCGCGCGTGCGCTTGCGTCTCGTTGCGTGCGTGCGTGCGTGCGTGCGTGCGTGCGTGCGTGCGTGCGTGCGTGCGTGCGTGATTGCGTCTGGGAGCGGTTGCGGCGCTCCAGCGCAAGAGGGCGGCCTCACCTGCATCAGGACGCAGCGGACGCCGGGCAGGCAGGTGAGCCCCAGCTTGCGCTCCACCACGGAGAAGAGGAGCTGCAGGGCCGTGTCGGTCTGCTGCTTGGTGGGCCGGTGGTAGGCGTCGCTCTGGCCAAAGTGCATCGACGCCAGCATGGCGAGGTTGGCGTCGCCCATGCCCTCGACGAAAATCTTGATGTTGCTTGAGAGGCGGTGCGCCAGGCACAGCCGCTGCACCGCCTCCTGCATGGTCTCCTTGACTGGCGCCCTGGGCCGCGTCCCGGCGGCGGAGGCAAAGACGTCGAACCGCTCCTCGCCCGGCGCCTTGAACGGCACGCGCACGTGCACGCGCAGCCGGCGCGTCTCCAGCACCATGTCCCGCAGCCGCACGCAGGTGCGCAGCAGCGCCAGCAGCTCGGCGTCGTCGTGGTGCAGGGCCTCGATGAGCCCACGCAGCCAGGCGGCGGGCAGCGTGTGCAGGCGCACGATGGCCGTGCTGCTGGACGCTGCCGCTGCTGGCACCGTGGATGGGACCGTCCTGGCCCCTGCAAGCGCAAGCGTGTGAGCATTGATGCACAGCGAGGTCCGCCGCCCTGCAGTCTGCTCTGCGCTCTTCTGCCGCTTGGGCTGCTGCTTGGAAGGCGAACAGGCGGCAGCCCGTGCGGACCGTCACGAGCGCGCGCGCGCGAGTGCCACAGGCCAGCACAGAGCGCGCAGTATGCTCACCCGCGCTGCTGCTGGCCGCGCCCGTGGAGCTCTTCGGCTTGGTGCGGCCCATGAAAGCGTGCACGAGGCTGTGCGGCCGGGGCGCTTGAGCTTCAGGGACTGGCTGAGCTTAGCACTGATCTGCTGCTGCTGGCGCTGTGTGCGTGTGTGTTGGCCGTGGCGTCAGAGGCGTGGTGGGGGCGTGCTCCCATGCGCGCTTCGCACGCTGCCCTGCTGCTCGCGCCCGGCACGTCCACACGCCACGTTGTTTGCACACTCCGGTGCAAAGGGCGCTCTCAAAGCAGTCCTGCCTGGTGCCTGGGTTCAAAGCATACACGAAAGCGGCGGCAGCGCCCGCAGGTCGGACGCGAGCAGGTCCGCGAACCGAGGCAAAGCGAGAGAGAGAGAGAGAGAAGAGAGCCTCCGCTGCACGAGCACACAGTCATAGAAAAGAGCTGCTACAGCCTGGTGGCTGATCTGCGTCGCGAGGTCTCCACCTGCGTCCTAGCACACAGACTGCCCCGCTGCACCCGACACAACCCCAGCGACTGCCACGCTGCTGCCCGCCCGTCCCATGGCACCCAGCACGCCGCACGTGCGCGCTGCGGCCTTGGGCGGAAAAAGCCACGGCTCAACGGAGCCGCCCTCGCGGGGTCCCAGCTACCCCTGGGCGTAGCGCTTGGTCCACTCGGCGGCCGTGGTGTCGTGCGCGTCGCGGTCGGTGAGGTACTGCTGCGCGATGCTGCCCACCAGCGGGTCGTCTGCGCACTCCAATGCAAATGCAAGCCGACGATGACGAGCAAGCGCACCGCCGCCCCACACCACCCACGCAGTGCGTTCTGGCAAGCGCGACCCAGCAGATCAGGCGTCCCTGCACCCCACCACACCATCCAAAACTCACTGGGGTTGCAGTCGGTAAGCAGCGAGCAGATGGAGAGCAGGACCTTGGACACGGTGAGCGCGGGGCTCCACTGGTCCTTGAGGATGTCGAGGCAGATGGCGCCGTTGCTGTTGATGTTGCAGTGGTAGATGCGCGTGCGGAACGTCACCTGCGCAAGCGTCACCAACACCAGCTCCTTCCAGGCGTGATTGCCCCCCAGGGCCTGCAGCGGTGCGGTGGGGCCGGGCGCGCACACTCCCACCCCCACCAGTGAGTTTGCGCGCCGCACCTTGGGAGGCTTGAAGGGGTAGTCCTGAGGAAACGCAATGTCGAGGAAGAAGACGCCGCCCGCGTACGGGCTGCCTGCGCGCAACCGCACGTTCAGGCGAGCCAGGAGCGTGGCGCACGGGGCGCGCGACAGCTCTGCAAACGCGCCCGCCTGGCGCCGCGGCGCCCCACACGGACCTGAGGGCCCAATGATGGTGGAGACCCACTCGTAGATGTTGTCGCCCTTTGGCCCCGCGCTGCAGTTGCACGGCGGGTCCAGGCTGATCTCGGCGAGCTCCTGCGTGCGTAGCAGGCGCAGCAGGAGGTCGCCGCGCGGCCGCTGCGCCTCTCGAGCGGGAGCTCCAGGGCCTGCTGGACGACAACGCCGCTCTGCAATTGGCGCCGCTGAGCCGCTCAAGCGGCTGCTGCAGGGGCGCAGCGATCGAGGCACGGCTGGCAGGAGAGCTCCCGGCCAACTCCCGCCCAGCCGCTGCCGTCGTCGCCAAGCTCACCTTTTGGATGCGCTTGGCGCTGGAGCTGAGCTGCGACCCCTTCATCATCGTGCCCGTGTGGCGCAACTCGGGCTCCTCTCTTCTCAGCTCCAGGAGCACGCCTGCTCCTGCTGCCCTCGACACCCCAGAGAAACTGAGAGAGCGCTTGCAGAACAAGCTGTGCTGCGCGCTGTGCGATGGATCGCTTTTTCTTCCGCAAGCCCTGCCTCCATGCCGGCCACACGAAAAGCGAGAGCAGGAGCAGCGGCTGCAGCGTCACGCATTCCCTCTACTCGTCCCTGCACAGACAAAACCCACGGGCGCGCGCCATGCGGCCGCAGCTGCTCCGAGGCGGGTGGGCTCGTTGTCGGGCCAGCCCTGCTGGATCAGCGGCGCTCGCGCTGGTGGCCGCGGCGACATGCGCGTTGCGGCTAGCCAGCGCGCAGTACAACGCCAACCGCGACGTGCCCCTCGGTGCGCGCTGGATTCGCCCGTCGTACCCGTGGTCAAGGACGCATTCCAGCGCGTAGGGGGGAAGGGAGAACCCAGCGTCCTGCGTGTGCTGCCGCGCGCAGGTTTCCAGCGGCAATGCCTTGACGGGCACCTGCTCCAGCCGAACGGCACGTGCACGGCGTGCGCGGCCGGCACGAGCACGCTGGACAACGTGCGCTGCGTGCCGTGCCCCTCTGGCACCTACGCGCCCAACGCCGGCTCCAAGACGTGCCTGCCGTGCCCCCAGGGCCAGGTCTCCAGCACGGGCGCCTCGAGCTGCACCAACTGCCCCGCAGGCGCGTCGCGGGCAGGGCACGGGCAGGGCCACACGCAGCGTGGTGCAGTGTGCTCGAGTAGTGGGTCCGTGGCCTTCAGGTGCTGAGCGGAGCAAGCGCTCGCCTTGCCGTGCGGCAGCCAGCAAAAGGCCGGGAGGAAGGCGCGAAGCGGCACATCGCGTCGGCTGCCGCCCGCCCCGCCTCCAGCAGTGGCTTGGTAGCGTGTTCTCAGGAACGCTGCTGGGTGGGCTGGAGGGTGGCAGCAGACCTCGGGCCTGCTCGTTGCAGTGTTAGGCGGCCCCTGAGAGTCGAGCGGCCGCTCACTGCGCATCACCTTGCGTGGCCGCGCGACCGCAGGCATGTACCAGCCCACCATCGGCGGGGACATGTGCCAGACGTGCCCGGCAGGTGAGCGGCTAGGGAGGCACCACACCACGTGGTCCAGCCCCGCACTGTGCACTGCGTGAGCAGCGCTCACTCACCATCAGCGCGGCCCACCACCTGAACACGCCTTCGCAGGGTCGTACTCTGCGGCGGGAGCGGCGTACTGCACGCTGTGCCCGCCTGGCCGCTACCAGTCCAGCCTCAACGCCACCGCCTGCGTCAACTGCCCGGTCAACACGCGCGCGCCGCGACCCGGAGCGTCCGTCTGCAGGTGAGCCTTCCACCTGGCGCCGCCGCCCGGCTGATCCTCGCAGCCAGCGTGATGGGGAAAGGTCTGCAGCACCGCCAGCAGCACAAAACGGCAGCGGAGGCCCCCAGGTGGTTCCCCTGCCTCCCTCACGCGACCGCAGACTGTGCCTGCTGGGCTGGGTGGCCAGCGCCGGCTCGGCGCAGTGCACCAAGTGCGCGGTGGGCACGTACCGCGGCTCTGCCGACACGACGTGCCAGAGCTGCGCCGCCGGCACCTTTGCGCCCAGCCAAGGTGGGGCAGCGCTTCCACCGCTGGGGCTGTCGCAACACAATGCAAGGGAAGGGCCCGCTCGCGGCGACCACTGCTGCGGCGCACCACGCTGCACGGTGTGGGGCGCGTGCTGCCGCGCAGGCATGAGCGCGTGCGAGCCTTGCCCCTCGGGCTACTACCAGGACCTGACGGGCCAGTCCTCCTGCAAAAAGTGCGCCGTGGGCACCACGTCGGACCCGGGTGCCACCGGCTGCACCAGCTGCCCCGTCGGTGAGCCGCTGACCAGGGCGCTCCACCGGGCGCATGTGTGCCGCTGGCGCTGACGTCCTCCGCATCCAGCATGGCAGCTGTGCAGCGCGGGGGCAATCAACGTGGGCTTCAGCTGCGGGCGGAGCAGCAGCAGCGTTGCGGCGTCAACCGCCGCGTCCTCCCCTGCGTTGCCTGCACATGCAGGGCGCTACACCGACACGCCCGGCCTGCCGCTGTGCTACCCCTGCCGGCCCGGCTACTACGCCGGCAGCACCGGCACGCAGTACTGCACGCCCTGCCCGGCAGGGCAGAGCATCGCCTGGCCCAGCGGCGTGGCGTACCAGAGCTGGTCAGCCTCCTTCCTCTCCTCGTGCACCAAGTGAGAGGACCAGCCCTCTTGCTGTGTGAAGGCTTGGTTGCAGGGCGGAGGAGCAAAAGGGTGCACCTGTCGCCCACGTATGGTTCGGTCACAGCGCCCCGAGTGCATGCCCGTCGTGTGCGCGCAGCTGCCAGGCGGGAGAGTACCAAGGCGTGGTGGGCCAGTCCTCGTGCCTGGGCTGCCCCGCCGGCACCTACTCTGCTGGTGAGCGCCGCGCTGCACGCACCGTGGCGCACCTGCCGGCGGCCGCTGACGCCAAACTGAGGGGTGCGCCCTCGCGTGCCTGCCACGCGCGCAGCGGCGGGGGCGTCCCAGTGCCTGGCGTGCCTCAATGGTACCTACTCGAGCGGCAACTCGAGCTCGTGCACGGCGTGCCCCGTGGGCTACTGGGCCGACCGCCAGGTGAGAGTAGGAAGCTGAGGCGCGCACGCTCTTCCACCCTCTGCCTGCTGCACCAGAGACGAACACCTGGACGCCCTTGCGGCGCGCAGGCCTCGCTCTCCTGTGCAGCGGACAGACCGTGGCTCGCCACGGCGCGTGTGGTCGCGTGCGCGCAGGGGCAGTCTTCCTGCAAGGCGTGTCCGGTGGGCTGGTACGCGCCCAGCGCGGGCACCATCAACTGCCAGGCCTGCGCCGCCGGGTACTTTTCCCATCCGGCCCAGGGCGCCTGCGTGGCGTGCCCCACGGGCTTTGTGGCGCCGACGCCGGGCACCGGGCGGTGCAAGCAATGCAAGGCGGGCATGTACGCCAACGCCGCCACGGCCGCCACCGAGTGCCTGCTCTGCCCAGCCGGCACCTTTTCCCTCAACGGTGAGCCATTTCTGTCACGACTCCGTTCCGGCCGTGAGGGCGGCGTGCCCCCACACGTTTCCTGACCCCCACGACGGTCGCCACGCGCCTCAATTCGCACCGCAGGGACGGCGCTGGAGAGCAACTGCATCCCGTGCCCACTCAACACGTACGGCGACCGGGCGGGGCTCAAGGCCTGCAAGGCGTGCCCCGCAGGCACCTACACGTGCTCGCAAGGCGCGCGGCTGTGCGTGTCGGCGGTGGCGTGTCCGCCCGCGCCGCCCAACCCGCCGCCCAACCCGCCACGGCCGCCGCCCTTTGCCTGGCCGCCTCCACCTTAGAGAGGGGGCGGCGGCGGGGCATGGCTTCCTGTTCTCGCTGCATCACCATCAAGTGCATCGCCGCTGCGCTCTGGCCGTGGAGGTCCGACGCGCCGCGCCTGCCTGCGTCACTGCGATCCGTCCGGCGCCATCCATCTGAGGCGTCTCTCTGTGCCCCCCTGAGTCAGCCACTGAATGACTCCTCGGCAGGCCTGCAGGCTCTCCTCACCCGTTGGTCCCTCTGCACCGCCCCGCTTTGGTCCGACAACTCAGCGTCACCTCACGTGCCCGCGCTCGATGCGCCGCGTCCCCTGCAATGGCTGTGCGCTCGGCCGAGGCTGGCATAATGACTGCAGCAGCACCGTACGATCGTTACGGTCCGGGCGCACCAGGGCCGTTGCAGCACGCGTGGTAAACGCACACGAAAACACTCTCTCCCTCCCCCTGAGATGCAGTCACTTTGGCTGCGTGCGTACGCTCAAGCTGCCAGCGTTGGAGCCGTCGCCCACAATGGCCTGGCACGCGAGCCGCCAGCTTGCCGGCTTGCTCTTGAGCTTGCGCTGCTCGGCGTCGGTGCGCTCGGACAGCAGCTCTGCGCCACTCAGCACCTGCAGCAGGGAGCATGCCTCACGTCACACGGTGGATTGAGGCCCGACGGGTGGGCAGGAGTGCTGCAGCACCGGCGCCACCTCGAGTGCACCTCTCACCTCCACGATGCACGTGCCGCAGCTGCCCCCGCCGCCGCAGTTAGACACTTTGCCCCACAAGCTGTAGAGCTCGACCTTCTCCGCCAGCAGCGCGCTGCGCAGCACCTCCTCCCCGCTCGGCACGGTGAACGCAGCAGGGGCGCCGGACGGGCTGGCAGCCTCCACCTTTATGACGGGCTCAGGAGCATCAGAAGAGGATTGCTCCACCTGCACGGACTGCTGATGGCTGCTGCTGGCGCTGCGGATGCATCTTCTCCTCGCGCAGGTGAGGGGAGGGAAGGGCGGACGAGAGCACGGACCTGGTGCTCGCGCGGTGTGAGGTCCTGCGCGATACCGTAGCGCCATCTTCCTTGCGTTGGAAGGCCAGCAGCTGCGCTCGCGTCTCATCTCGTGCATGTTAAGACCTCGGTGGCCGGCGAGACAAGAGCAGTGCGCCGCGCCGTGCAGCTCGCGTGACAAAAGACTAGCAACCCCCTCAGGTGCACGCCTGCCGTCGCACGGATCCCACGAGTTTGCTCGAGCACAGCTCGACCCGGGGCACGCGGCCCAGCTTTCCTGAGCTGAGGTGCCACTGCGGAGCGGCCAGAGCAGCGGCAGGCACTCAGATTGCGGACAGCGCTCATCCGCAGCACGCTGCAGCTCTCCGCAGCGTGATTTTGCGACCCGGCGTACGGCCGGGACGAGGAGGAGAGGAGAAGCGCCCCCTGAGCAGCAGCAGCGGCCAGGATGGTGGCGAGCCAGGCGCAGCAGCAGCTGTACACGCACGCCGCCGAGCCCAAGGCCGTGCAGCAGCGCCGGGCCAAGGTGCGACTGAGACGATGACGGGGCAGGAGCGGAGGAGCCGCTGCACGAGCGCAACTGGTGCAGCGCATTTCGACCTGTTGCAGCAGAGCACCTGGTGCCCGCGTTGCAGCAGTGGCGCGGCAGGTTTCGACGATTCTGAAAATGTCGAGAGCCACTCGACGCCGCCGCCCTCGCTCGCAACGACTGCCGCACGCGTGCGCGTACCTTGCTGCTGACCGCAGTACCGCGATGAGGACGCGCAGCAGGCCTCGTACGGGGCCAACATCATGTTCGACAGGCGCGTCGTGCGCGGCAACACGTACGCCGCGCGCATCCTGCCGGCCGCCGACCTGACGCTCACGGACGGCAAGAAGTCCGCCAGCTCAACGTGAGGAGGGCGCCACGGGTGCACCCGATGCGCTGCACGCAGGGCGTTTTGCGGGCGCGTGCTACCGGCGATCGTCCGCGTCTCTTGGCCCCTGACGCCCCGCTCGCTCGCTCATGCTGCACACGCGCCGCTTGCAGCAAGAAAAAGACGCTGCGCCAGGCGCCTCCCCGCACGCCCGAGCCGGTGGAGGGCCGGCGGCACATGGACATTCAGACGGACGCGTACCTGGAGGAGCTGACCGACACGGTGCCTGAGGTGGACACGCAGACGCAGACGGACGCGTTCCTCGACAGGCCACCCACGCCGCTCTTCATCCCCCAGAAGACGGGCGTGGACGCCGTCACGCAGATTGAGAACGGTGAGCGGGCGCGGGGGGGGTGGCGGACGCGGGGCGCGTGGTCGCAGGCGCGCACGCCATACTGCCGTGCTTGCTGCAGCGGCGGCGCTCACAGCTTGGTGGCGTGGTCCTGCGTGTCCGCGGCGCAGGCGACCTGTTTGACTTTGACTTTGAGGTGGAACCCATCCTCGAGGTGCTGGTGGGCAAGGTGCTGGAGCAGGGCCTGATGGAGGTGCTGGAGGAGGAGGAGCTGGCGGCCATGCGCGCGCACCAGGAGCACTTTGAGCAGATCCGCAACGCCGAGCTGGTGGCCACGCAGCGCATGGAGGCGGCCGAGAAGCGCAAGCACGAGGAGAAGGAGCGGCGCCTGGCGCAGGAGCGCGACCGCGTCGAGCGCGAAAAGGTGGTGCGGCAAAAGGTGGCCGCGTCCACCTTTGCGCGCGGCTACCTGGGCGGCATCGTGTCGAGCGTCTTCAGCAAGCTGCAGGAGGCCGGCGTCTTCTACGACCCCGTGCTGCGCGAGGTCGAGGACAGCTTCATGCCCTGGCTCAAGGAGCAGGCGGTGGGCTACCTCCAGCAGGGCGTCATCGCGCGGCAGGTGAGAGCGAGTCGCGCCCGCGCAGCTGTTCAGCCTGAGGCGAAGGGGGCTGCCGTCGCGGCCCTCGGCCGCGAGCGTCGGAGGCTCCGCCCGGCGACAAAAACCGGCCCGCCCGATGCGTCGCGCGCTGTCCCCCTGCGGCGCAGGTCGTCAAGAAGCTGGTTGCGGACGCGGCGGTCGCGCTGCAGCACACGCGCGAGGAGGCCGCCGCCCGCGTGGCCTCCGAGGCCCAGGCCGCCGAGGAGTGGGCCGCCAAGCAGGCCGAGCTCAAGGCGCAGGCCGAGGCCGCTCAGCTCGAGGACGTCAAGCACAAGGCCACCTTCATCCTCAACGAGATGCAGCCGTCCATCACCGAGCCAGAAAAGGTGTGAGCCGCTCCGCGCGCCCCGCTCCCCCCCTCTTCCCCGTTCCGCCGCACAAGCACCCGCACCGAACGCGCGCACCACGTGCCCGTGCCCGCGCCCGCGCCCGTCCCGCAGATTGCCGCCGTGCGCGAGGAGCTCACCAACGCCGCCCAGGCCGCCGCCGACGCCGCCTACGAGGCTGCCAAGGCCGCCGCCGCCGAGCAGGCGCGCGCCGCCGCCGAGGCCAAGCTCGCCGAGCAGAACGCCAGGCTGGAGGAGCTCAAGGCGCAGGCCGCCGAGGCGGCGGCGGCGGCGGCGGGCGGCGGCGAGGGCGAGGAGGGTGCCGGCGACGCCGCCGCCGCCGCCGAGGCGCCGGCGCCCACCTTGGACGAGCCGCTGGTGGACGTGGAGGCCGAGGTGAAGAAGGCCGAGGAGGAGGTGGTCAAGCCGGCGCCCAAGGAGGTGACGGACGGCGACGTGCTGAGCGCGCTGCTGGACAAGGGCGAGGTGACCAAGGACAAGCTGGTGCAGGCGCTGGCGGTGCACTGGCTCGGGGAGGACTCTTACGCCAAGCACCCGCTCTTTGCACCGGCGCCGCAGTGAACGTCAAGCGAATACGTCGTCGGGGTCACTGAGGTTGAGGCTTTTTCTGCGTGGCAGCCAGGGTAGGGCCCGTGTGCGTGTAGCTGCGCCGGGGCGGACGGCTGATGACGAGGGGGGCCGCGAGAGAGAAACGAGGGATGTGTGCGAGAGGGAGCCTTGCGCCGCTGTGTTGTATGCTGGCCTGCGTCGCTGCTGCAAGACGGCATCGCATCGGCCAAATCCAGCATGCAGGCGCGTTTGCAGGAGCGATGGGCGCCTTGAATCAGTTAATCAAACTGGAAGGGAAGCCAGCAAGTCACGAGTCAGTCTGCCAGCCACGTGCTCGGCTTTTCTGGGCTGGCCAATCAGTTCTTGGCAATGGGGTCACAGCAAGGGAGCAGCCCGCGCACCGCACCCTTGGGCGCGTGGCCTGAAAGAGCCGACATGCAGGCATGCACGCATCTTACAAAAGCGCTTCAGCCCCCCATCCCCCGAGACCCTAGAGAGGCAAACTCTGGCGCGTGCCTCGTCTTGGAAAAGCGCACAACTACGCAGGGAAGGGGGGGACAGGCCCTCCAAGCAGCTCTAAGGCCTGGAGGACGTGGCGGCATTGCCGGGCGCGACCTGCACCGCCACCACGCCGCCGTGGGCCTTCTTGCCGTTCTCGCCCAGGTCATCAGAGCTCGAGGTGCGCGAGGCAACCTGCACCTCTACGCCAGAGTGCTGGCGCTGCAGGCCGTCGTGCGCGTGGTACTGGGGCTTGCCGCGCGTGAAGAGGCGGGTGAAGAATCCCTCGACGGCGTCCTCCACGGGCTCAGTCCACCTGCAGCGCACGGGAGTGGGCAGCGGGCGCAGGCAACAGCGTGAGGGACCAGGGAGAGAGCGGCACGTGCGCGGCAGCAGCACCCCGAGGGAGGGGCGCGGCGTGCGTGGCGGGACCTCACCTGACAGGCAGGATGGCCCAGACGCCGGGCACGCCGATGATGACGCCCACAGCGACCCAGCTCACGATCCAGACCTGGTGCCACTCGTCCATGAAGTTGAGGATGAAGGCGGCCACGATGAGCAGGTAGAACTGCAGCGGCGCGCCGATCTTGGCGAACTCGATCGTGCGGTAGTTGCCCGCCACCAGTACCATCAGGTTGGTCTGCACGCCACCAACGAGCGAGCACAGGCGAGAAACTTGAGCGGAGCAGAAAGTTCGGAACGTGCCCTTTCACTTGTTGGGCTCGCGTGCCTGGTTTGAGAGCAACCCGACGGCGCACCTGGTACGAGAAGGGGTTGATGAAGCCGGCCGAGGCGCCCAGCATGATGGCGATGGACATGTCGCGGGGTGGGATGCCCAGCTGGTCGCCGGCGATGGCGGCGATGGGGTACATGATGGCGCCGGCGGCGTTGTTGGTCAGGATCTCGGACAGCAGCGCCGTGGCGATGTAGACAGCCGTGAGGCCCGCGCCCTCGGTGCCAATCTCGCGCGCTACAGGTGGGCAGGGCGCGGGTGCGCAAAACGTCAGCAGACGAGAACACTGCAGCGGACGAGAGGACTGGGCACAGGCGCACATCCTAGGGACAGATAGGAAGGAGCCCTGGCTCACCAATGCTGATGAAGACCTGGGCGAACTCGCGGGCGACGCCAGTGTTCTCCATGGCATTGCTGACGCCAAAGGCGGCGGCGATGGTCAGGTACACGTCCCAC
>VFQP010004694.1_pt1 | contig 12479 bp, 12 predicted proteins | sample 3512351 | NCBI WGS metagenome assembly VFQP01 (sample SAMN10412372, study PRJNA504923) | tailings metagenome | isolation source: Relicate 1 Philex TSF1 revegetated site | place: Philippines: Tuba, Benguet | collected 2017-08-29 | reverse complement strand
CGAAACCGCATCGGCCAAGGAACAGCCGCAAACATATGCTGAAAAAGATATCGTCTGGAAAGACGATGTGAAGACCGCTGCCAAAACCGCCGCGGTCAGCAAAAAAAAATCAGCCGCGGACTCAGTAACCCTGCCAACGCCCAAGCCGCAGACGCAAGTCGCGGCGGCTGACACTTTCACCGTTGAAGCAGCGCCCGTGACGGCGGTGGCCGTCGCTGCGATTGAACCCGCAGCCGGTGCGGCAGAACAGCCTGCCGTTCAAGCAACCGGAAAAGCTGCCGATCTTTCGGCGCCTGCTGCGGCCGCGCCTGCGGCTGCCGCTGAAAAACCCCCCGGCAATCCTCCCGCCAATATGCCGCCCGAGCGTAAACTGCTGGCGTCTATGGCCGTGACCGGCCATGCGGCATCAGCGCTGAACGTCAATGTCAGCAACGTGAGCCATGTCCCGGCTGGCGGCATGTCGGCGCGCGAGATGGAAAAGATCCAGGCAGGCAAGCTGCAGCGCGAGATGGAGCGCAAGGAAAAAGAAATCGCCGCCCTGGCCGAACAGACCACCGAAACGACGCGCCAGCAAGTGGCTGAATCCGGCCGCCGTCAGGAAGCGATGCTGATGCAGGCCGATAACCTGCAAAAAGAAATCTCCGCGCTTGAAAAAACAGTGTCCGCCCGCGCGGCCACGGTTGCTGAGGTCGCTGCCGCTGCATCGGCGATGGAGGCGAAAGCCGCCGCCGCAGGTACGGCGCCCAAGAAGCCGCCTGTAGATGACATGGTTGCCGCGCTTGAGGCCGACACCGCCCGCAAGGCGCAGAAGCAGGCGCAGGATCTGGCGCAAAAACAAGCCGAGATGCAAAAGCTCAATGCCGCCCGCGAAGAAGAAACGCGCAAGCTGGCCGAGAGCCTGTCCAAGACCGAAGCGGAATTCGCCGCCAGCGTCAACGCACTGCAAGCGGAGCGCGACAGTCTGAAGAAACAGCTGGATCAGGCGCTGGCATTCAACAGCATGGTAGAGCCCGCCGCCGTAACCGCGAAGCGTGAAGGCGAGACGAAAGTCAAAGCGCTTGAAGCGCAGCTTAGCGATGCCGACACCGCGCGCGACGCCCTGCGCCAGCAACTGGCCGCGGCAGATACGGCCAACAAGGCGCTGCAGGAAAGCCTGAAGACCCAGCAGGAACAACATGCGAAGGCGGACGAAGCCGCCAAGCAAATCGCGCTGCTGCAGGCCGAACTGGATGAAAAATCGCGCCAGTCGCAAGAACTGCAAATGGCGCTGGCGGCCGAGAAAAACAAAACGCCTCTGATCGATCCGAAACTGGTGGAGGAAAACAAACAGCTGGAAGCCCGCCTGAGCGCGGTAGAGGCCGAACGTAAAGCCGAAGCCGTGCGCCTTGCCGCCATTGAAACCGAGCGCAAGGCCGAAGCCGAGCGTCTGGCAAAAATGGAAGCCGACCGCAAAGCGGAAGCGGAGCGCATCGCGAAGCTGGAAGAAGAGCGCCGCGCTGAAGCCGTCCGTCTGGCCGCGATCGAAGCGGAACGCCGTGCCGAAGCTGAACGCATGGCCAAACTGGAAGCGGACCGCAAGGCCGAAGCTGACCGCATCGCCAAAGTTGAAGCCGAACGTAAAGCCGAAGAAGAGCGTCTGGCGAAAGCAGAAGCGGAGCGCCAAGCGGAAGCGCTGCGCCTTGCGAAGCTGGAAGAAGATCGCCGCATCGAAGCCGAGCGCCTTGCAAAAGCGGAAGCGGATCGTCAAGCCGAAGCCGCGCGTCTGGCGAAGATCGAGGAAGAACGCAAAGCCGAAGCCCTGCGCATCGCTCAAATCGAAGCAGATCGCCGCGCTGAAGAAGAGGCACGTGTGGCGAAGATTGAAGCCGACCGCAAGGCCGAACAGGAACGTTTGGCCAAGCTGGAAGAAGATCGCAAGGCAGAGGCCGAGCGTATCGCCAAAGCCGAAGCGGAGCGCAAGGCAGAAGCCGAGCGGCTGGCAAAAGTCGAGGCCGAGCGCAAGGCAGAGCTTGAACGTCTGGCCAAGGTAGAAGCTGAGCGTCAGGCAGAAGCCGAACGCATCGCGAAGCTGGAAGAAGATCGCAAAGCCGAAGCGCTGCGCATCGCCAAGCTGGAAGCGGACCGCCGTGCCGAAGAAGCTGCACGCGTTGCCAAGGCCGAGGCTGACCGCAAGGCGGAGCAAGAGCGTCTGGCAAAGGCCGAAGCCGCACATAAAGCCGAAGCAGAACGTCTGGCAAAAGCCGAAACCGAACGCAAAGCTGCCGAAGCCGCGCGCATGGCAAAGCTGGAGGAAGAACGCCGTGCAGCACTGGCCGCCGCCGCGCTTGAAAAACAAAAACAGGAACGTGAAGCCGCCAAGCTGGCCGCCGCACGCACAATCCATATGTACGGCGAAGAAACCGTGCCTGCCGTGAAACCGGAAGCGGTTGAAGCGGCCATGCTGGCGAATATCGCGCCTGCTGCGGGTGCGGCATCTGCCGTGCAGAAACCTGCCGCCGCCAACCTGCGCCAGCCCGTACAGGCGAAAGCCAGCGCGAACAGCGCCGAAGCTTTTCTGGAAGGCATCATGAAACATCACCGCCCGCAAGGCGCGGCATCTGCGAAAGCAGCACCGGCCGCGCCTGCTGCGCCGTCGCGTGCAACGGCTGCCGCTGTGCCTGCGCCTGTGACGGCCACGCCGGCCGCGCCGGTTGCCCCCGTGGTGACATCGCCCAAGCTGCGTAACGTTGTCCCTGCAGCACCGGCGCGCAGCGGTGCGGTGACGCTGGAAAACCTGCTGGAGCAAGCAGGCGTACGCGGTGCGCAGTTCCAGCCCGCGCAGCATGCGGGTGCGGAAGTTTCCCGCCGCTGGTCGGTGGGCAGCATCGGCGGCCTGTACGAGCAGTTGCCCGCTAACGGCGCTTCGTTTGCGCGCATGGCGAAAGATTACGTCGCGCGTTACCAGGCCGACTGCCCGCAATACCTGACGGTCAAGCTGAGCCCCGGCGAGCAGACGCCTGCAGGCATGGTGGCGAATGGCACAATGTCGTGCAAAATGCCCGGCAATACGTACGAAACGTCGATGGTCTTCGTGCAGAACGGCGCCGAATTTGCCGCGCTGTTGCATTCGGGCAATGCGTCGGACGCCGCGCAGGTAAAATCGCTGGGCGATAACCTGTCGTACACGCTGTCGTCGTCGGCGGGCCTGTCGCCGATTGCGCCGGCTGCCGTCGCCACGAACGCGTCGCGCGCCGTCATGTCGCCCGAACCGCCGGTATCCATGCCCGCTGTGCGTGACGAAGATGAATTCCAGACGGTCGTGATCCAGTAATCCGGCCTGAAGCGAAAAGATGTCGAGCGCCCATACCCCGCTGAACCGCATAAAACGCCTGTGCCTTGGCACGGCGTTTTTGCTGTGCGTGGTATGGGCTGCGCCGCTGCCCGCTTCGGCGCAGGTGCTGCATACCGCGCCCGGCGAATGGGCGGTGGGGCCGATCGGCATTAAATCGTCCAACGGGCTGACGTATTGTTCGATGAAGACCAGCTACGCGAGCGGGCATTCGCTGGTCATTGCCAGCGACAGCAAGGGCGCGCATTCGATCGCCATCGATTTTGGCAAGAAAACCATCAGCGCGGGTGCGCAGTATTACGTGACCTATCAGGTCGGCCCTGTCAGCCGCATGATGTTGGCGATTGCCGCCACCAACGAAGTGTTGATCGCGCAGATGGGCGTCGATGAAGACTTCTTTGACATGATGCGCAAAAAAGACACGATGGAGGCCGAATTTAACGGCGACATCCTGCGCTTTTCGCTGAAGGGGGCCGGGGCGGCGTTGGCCAGCCTTGATGCCTGCGTGGCGGCATCGGCGGAGGGTAAAGCCTTTGCTCCGCAAAAGCTGGCCACGCCCGAAGATGCGGCCAAGATGCTGGAGCAGCGACTGGCCGTGGCCGCCGAGATCGAGCGCAACGATGACCTGAAGCTGGGCGAACAGTCCGCCCGCAGCAGTCTGGCCGAAGAAATCCGGCGCCTGCAGGAAGAAAACCGCCGTCTGCGCCTGGAAAATCAGGCCGTATCGGCGCGCCTGCGCGGCAGCGACCTGCAAGCGGCCGAGGAAGAGCTGGAACAGCTGGAAATGCTGGAGCGTCAGGAACGTGCCCTTAAAATCGAAAACGACCGCCTGAAGGAAATGGCCGTACAAGCGGGCAAGATGCCCCAGATCCAGCCGTCATCGGGCGCGGGGGATACTGTGGGCGCCGCCGCGGGGCGCAGCGCATTATCGCCGACCATTGCTGTCCACAGACCGGCCGAACGGCCCATGACCGGCAGTATGTCGCCGCCACCGCCCGGGGATGCTGCGGATATGCCGCCAGCCCTGAGCGCGGCTGATCTGCCGCCCGTTCTGGCCGATGCCACGCGCGCCATGCCAAAGGCCGCAGAGAGCAAGCCGGTGCCGGCCGCCAAACCCGCCCGCGCGCCTGCACCTGCGCCCGTACCCGTGACACGTCAGGTTTTGCATATGATGAACATGGCCGATCTGGCGCCCGAACGCGCGGGCGGCATCGAAATATGGCGCTGGCAGGTCGGCAATGTGCTGGCCGCCGCCCAAAGCTGGCCGCTGCAGGCGGGGGCGGATATGGGCGCTTCGGCGCAATCCTATCTGGATATCCTGAAATCCCGCTGCGGCGGTGATTTTGCCGTCAAAATGGCCGACCCGGCAGCCAGCGGCAAAATGTACTGGCAAACGGCCGAGGCCGCCTGCATGGGCGCTGAGCAGTCTTCGGCGGCCGGGCTGGTGTTTATTGCCATGCCGGGTGCGACCGATATGGCGATTGTCACCTACGAAGCAACGCCGCAATCTATCATGCAGGCACTCGCGGAGCGCGAGGTGCTGACAAATGCGCTGGGCGCCGCGTATTAATCTGATATTTTAGATTAATACTGTTTTTTATTTTGCTGTTTTAAAAGAAATTTACCAACGAATTCAAGTGGCGCGCTATCTCTTTTAGCGGGTGCGGGAGAAGCGGGGAGAGGATTTATTTCTTGCCGCGGTAAAAACGGCCGCAGGCTTCCATCAAGGCCTCGCGCAGTTCCTTGCCGGTCTTGCCGCCGTCTCCCTTCAGGTGGCTGGCCAGCACGGCGTTGATGGACATTTTATGTGCGACGATAATATCGAGTACGTCACGGTCGATTGTTTCAACCGTTTCAAGAAAATTCACCAATATATGACTGATATCGCTGATAAGCGGATAGTGGAACATGCTGCCCTGTGCCTTCAGCTGCATGGCAGGGTAGATCATCGCCTCGATCGCTTCTTCGCCTTGCGTGGCGCCGGATTTGGCATCGGCGATCGCTTCGGTCAGCAGGTCAACCAGCATGGCAGCGATGGGTTCGAAATTGATTGTATTTCGCTCCAGCAGTTCTTGCGCCTTGAGCAAGACACCCTCGTCAATGCCGCCGCTGCCCACCTTTTCTTTCAGGCGGTTGGGCGGGCTGATCAGCTCCGCATGGCGGACTTTCTGCTGCTGGGCAAAAATATCTTGTGACATAGGGTTTTATACTCTTTTTCGTACGTAAGTTCTTAAGTCTGTTTACTCGGCTTTGCCGGTTTCCTGCGTGTGTTTTTTCAGGATCTGGCGCGCTTTTTCGGCGGCGGACAGTGTCGCCTTGATACGTTCGGGCTCGGTGAAGGGTTCCGGCTGGCGGTCGCCGCGGCGGTCGGGGCCGCTATAGTTTGAATCGCGTTTGCGGCGGCGGTCTGGTCCGAAGTATTTATCGCTGACCACGAAGTAGCGCGGCATTTCGATAATCTGCTCGATCCGCTGGTATAGCGCCTTGGCTGTGAAGGGTTTGACCAAAAATTCGGTAATGCCGGAATCCCGCGCCTGCAAAACGCGTTTTTTCTGGCTGTAACCGGTCATCAGGATAATCGGCGTAAAGGGGTTGGGGCTTTGCGCATCGTTGCGGATGCGGCGTGTCAGGTCGAGACCGTTGTCCGGCTCCTGCAGCCAGTCGATAATGACCAGATCGGGCTGGAGGGTGCAGTATTTGTTAAAGCCCTCTTGCGTGCTGAAAGCGGTGTGGATGTCTGTCACGCCAAAAGTGGTCAAAATAGATTTGGTGAGATCGGACATGGCACGGGTGCTTTCGACCAGCAGAACCGTCATGTTTTTAAATTGATAGGCCATGATAACTTTATGAATAAAACTGTGCGGTATGGCACATCCCTGATTTAGCCCTGAAACCTTTTAATTTCAAGAGAAATCGCGCTTTTCTGGCTCCGCGCGGCATGCTAGAACAAAAGGTGACTATACCTATAATAACGGTAAGCAATTAAAAGAGCTTTAAACCCCCAGGACTAAACAGATGGCCGGCCATTCACAGTTTAAGAACATTATGCACCGCAAGGGTGCCCAGGACAAAAAACGCGCCAAGCTTTTCAATAAACTTGGGCGGGAAATCACGGTTGCGGCCAAAATGGGCCAGCCAAACCCCGAAACAAACCCGCGCCTGCGTGCCGCCATTCTGGCAGCCCGCGCGGGCAATATGCCCAACGACCGCATCAAGCGCGCGATTGAATCCGCCAACCCCAACAGTGGGGATGCCAATAACTTCGACGAAGTCCGCTACGAAGGCTACGGCCCTGGCGGCGTCGCGGTGATTGTGGAGGCGCTGACCGACAACCGCAACCGCACCGCAGCAGAAGTCCGCGCGGCCTTTGCCAAAAACGGCGGGGCGCTGGGCGAGACCAACTCGGTCAGTTTCATGTTCGCCAAGATCGGCCAGATTATTTATCCGGCATCCGTCGCAGGCGCCGACCAGATGTTCGAAGCCGCCGTCGAAGCAGGGGCCGAGAACGTTGAGAGCACCGAAGCGACGCACGAGATCATGACCCAGCCCGAAGATTTCCTTTCGGTGAAAGAGGCGCTGGAGCAAAAATTCGGCGCGCCGACATCGGGCGAGGTGATCTGGAAACCATCCAATACCATCACCCTGACGCAGGAACAGGCCGAAGACATGCTGGCCATGGTCGAAACGCTGGAAGACAGCGACGACGTGCAGAACGTTTTCGCCAATTTCGACATCAGTGATGATATCATGGAAAAGCTGATGGCGTCGTAACCTGCACGGCGGGTTTGATACGCGGCATTTGGGGCCGCCAGGACAGAGACATCACCGCCGGGGAGGCGACCGTGAGAATTTTCGGCATAGATCCGGGATTGCAGCGCACCGGCTGGGGGATAGTGGATATGGCAGGCAACCGCCTGTCGCATATCTCGCACGGCGTTATTAAAACCGATATCAAGGCCGATACCGCCGATCGACTGACACATATCTACGAAGAACTTGTGAAAATGATCGCCCTGTGGCAACCCACCCATGCGGCGATCGAGGAAACATTCGTGAACAAAAACCCCGCATCGTCGCTCAAACTCGGCCTTGCCCGTGGTGTCGCCATGATGGCACCGGCCAAGGCAGGTTTACGTGTGGCGGAATATCCGGCCAATCTGGTCAAAAAATCCGTTGTCGGCGCTGGACATGCGGAAAAAGAACAAGTGCAGGCGATGATCCGCGTGCTGTTGCCTGGTGTGGACGCCAGCCATGATGCCGCCGACGCCCTCGCCGTCGCCATCTGCCACGCCCACCACGGCGCCACGCGCGAAAAACTGGGCGGTATTATGTCGGGGGGCGCGCGATGATTGCAAAGCTGACAGGTATCATCGACAGCGTCGGGCTGAATTACGTGATTATCGACGTGAACGGGGTGGGGTATCTGGTTTATGCCTCCAGCCGGACGTTATCTCGCATTGGCTCCGCGCGTGGCACGCCGGTTGCGCTGCTGATTGAAACGATCGTGCGCGAAGACCAGATTACGCTGTACGGTTTTGCCGACGCCGCCGAAAAAGACTGGTTCCAGATTTTGTGCACCGTACAGGGGGTGGGCGCCAAGGTCGCGCAGGGCATTCTGGGCAGCGTGCAGGTCGAACAGCTGCCGCTGGTCATTGCATCGCAAGATAAATCCGCGCTTCGCCGTGCCGATGGCGTGGGCGATAAACTTGCCCTGCGTATTGTGACGGAGCTGAAAGAAAAGGCGGGCAAGATGGCGCTTGGCGCGGCTGCCCAGCAAAAGGCAGGCAAGGCGCAGGCCGCGACAGGCGCGAAAGCATCTGCCGCCGTGGCCGAAGTGCCGCAAACCGTCAGCAACGACGCCGTATCAGCCTTGATTAATCTTGGCTATGGCCGCGCCGAAGCCTTCGGTGCGGTGGCCAATGTCATTCGTGACAAAGGCGATGCCATTGCCCTTGGAGATTTAATCCGTGAAAGCCTGAAGGAGCTGAGCGCATGACCGCAGACGTAACCGCACAGCGCGCCGTGTCGGGCGAATACAATACCGAAACAGATGCGGGCGAAACGTCGATCCGTCCGCTCTCGCTCGAAGAATTCATCGGCCAGAAAAAAGCGCGTGAAAACCTGCGCATTTTCATTGATGCCGCGAAAAAGAGGGGCGAGGCGCTGGATCACGTGCTGCTGTTCGGCCCGCCCGGTCTTGGCAAAACCACGCTGGCGCAGATTGTATCCAAAGAGCTTGGCGTCGGCTTCCGCGCCACATCCGGCCCTGTGATTTCCCGCGCGGGCGATCTGGCCGCGATCCTGACCAACCTGCAGCCGAATGATGTTCTGTTCATCGACGAAATTCACCGCCTGAACGCGGCGGTCGAAGAAATCCTGTACCCTGCCATGGAAGACCGCCAGCTGGATTTGATTATCGGCGAAGGCCCCGCCGCGCGCAGCGTGCGCATCGATTTGCCGCCTTTCACACTGGTGGCCGCGACCACGCGCAGCGGTTTGATTACGCGCCCATTGCGTGAGCGTTTTGGTATTCCGCTGCGCCTTGAATTTTATAACCCCGAAGAACTGGCGGGGATCGTCTCCCGCGGTGCGCGCATTCATGGCATGGATATCACGGACGAGGGCGCCTTTGAAATCGCCCGCCGCAGCCGTGGCACGCCGCGCATCGCCGGCCGTCTGACGCGCCGTGTGCGCGACTTTGCGCTGGTGGCCGACGTGAAAGTTGTTGATGCCAAAATCGCCGATGCCGCGCTGCTGCGATTGGAAGTTGACGCCAAAGGCCTCGACAGCATGGACCGCCGCTATATGACCTGCATCGCCGAAAACTATGCAGGCGGCCCCGCAGGCGTCGAAACCATTGCCGCCGCGTTGTCGGAACAGCGCGACGTGCTGGAAGAAGTGGTCGAGCCGTATTTGATGCAATGCGGTTTCATCATCCGCACCCCGCGCGGCCGCATGATTTCGGATGCGGGATACAAACACCTCGGCCTCACACCGCCCGCCAATGCCAAAGACCGCCAGATGGCGCTGCAAATGGATTTGCCGGTGGATGGGGATGTTTAAGGCTTGAATGCCTTCTATGTTTACATTTTGGCCAGTCAGCGCAACGGTACACTTTATATCGGCGTAACGTCTGATTTAGTGAAGCGTATTGACGAACATAAATCAAAAACTGTCGACTGCTTTACGCAGAAATATGATGTGGATCAGCTGGTTTACTTTGAACAACATGCTACCGCTGAAGATGCCATTACGCGTGAAAAGCGCATCAAAGAATGGCGGCGCGCGTGGAAGCTGGGATTGATCGAAAAGGGTAATCCAGAATGGCGGGATTTATATGGAGATATTTGTCGGTAACTCCGCGTCATTCCGGCGCACGCCGGAATCCAGCAGCGGTGTGGACGTTTACTGATAGGTTCTAGCTGGACACCGGCTTTCGCCGGTGTGACAGTCGACGGGGATCAGAAAAACAACGGCAGCATCACCAGTAGCGCCAGCACGCCCCATACCAATTGTTCTTTCGCCGTGCGTTCTTTCCACACCCATGCGGCCAGCAGCATGATGACGGGTTTTGTCGATGCCTGAACGGTCACGACTGTGGTGACGGGGTTGATGGTGACTTGCTGGTAAAATTTCACCAGTTCCGTCGCCGCATACGTCAGCCCTGCCAATATCGCGGGCGTGGCAAAAAGGGCGGTTTTAAGCACGTCGCGGTGTCCGCGCAGCATCCCCAGTGATAAAAACAGCAGCACAATGTGAGAGATTCCGAGCAGCATAAACCAGTTCACACCGCCGGATATCAATCCGTGGTCGAGCGTCCCCAGCGCAACCGAAATGCCGACCAGCATCGCATAATGAATACGCGATTTCCGGCTGAGGTCGGCCATATGCCCCTTGAAGAAAAACGCGCAGGCAAGGGCACAAAGCCCCAGCGCCGCCGCCCATTGCCCGGCCGATAGCTGTTCACCCAGCAGCGCATTGCTGACCGACAAAATACCCACCGCCAGCGGCGTCACGTAATGGCGCGATGACAGGCTGATCTGCATCAATTGCTGGCTGACGACCAGCAGGGCATAAAGCGCGAAGCCCTTGCCGATGCACAGCGCCAGCAAAACCGGATGCGCCATCATAAACCTATACCCGTCCCGCCATAGCGGTTCAAACGCCGGCGCCGTGACGGCAAGGCCGAGCAGCACCCAGACACTCACAAACACCGGCGCAGCGCGGTGGTCGATTTTGACGCTGCATACCTTGAGCGTAATCAAATGCGCGATGGTGAGCAGGAAGAGCAGAAGCAGCAGGGAATGGGCGATCAAGATGAATGATCCTCTCTGGCGTCCATTATAATTGCCGCGTGGCGGTTTGCAATTCGCTCGACAGCCGGGCTAAACTGGGTACAATCGCCGCGGCGGCCCAAAACCAATAAAAGAAGCGAAAACCATGACGAGCCATCACGAACTTCCCGTGCGCGTTTATTACGAAGATACCGATGCCGGCGGCATTGTGTATCACGCCAGCTATATCCGCTTTGCGGAGCGGGGCAGAACCGAGATGCTGCGCGATGCCGGGTTCGAACATGCCCAGCTGTTCAGGGAACAAGGCATCGCCTTCGCCGTTGTTGCCATGGAAATAAATTTCCGTAGCCCGGCCAAGCTGGATGACCTTTTGGTCGTCAAAACCCATATCAGCCGCTTGGGTGGGGCCAGCATGGATATGCAGCAGGACATTTACAGAGGTGATTTGATGATATGTGAAATAAAAGTCACGCTGGTCTGTATTGATCAGAATCTAAAAGCTGTTAGATTACCGCAAGCCGTTAGAGATATATTTAAATCAGAGGTTTAAAGAGGGGATTATGGATCCGACCACCGCCGTACAGGCCACGCAGCTCGCAGGTACCGTTCATCATGATTTATCGATCTGGGGACTGTTTCTTCAGGCAGATCTGGTCGTTAAATCGGTCATGCTCATCCTTGCCGGATCGTCGATCTGGAGCTGGGCGATCATTTTCGACAAGTGGATCACCTTCAAAAGCATCAATCACAAAGCCAGCAAATTCGAAACCGCGTTCTGGTCGGGCGAGGCGCTTGAAAAACTCTACAAGAAAATGCAGGCGAAGCCGGCGGATCCAATGGGCCGCATATTCTGCGCGGGCATGAATGAATGGAAACTGTCGGCGGATCACTCCGCGACTTTCGACGGTGACCTGCGCGCGGGACTGCAGCAGCGCATCGACCGCGCGATGATGACAGCCATCGGCCGCGAGGTCAGCCAGCTGGAGCGTTACATGGCGTTCCTCGCCACTGTCGGCTCGACCGCGCCGTTCATTGGCTTGTTCGGCACCGTGTGGGGGATCATGAACAGCTTTGCCGCTATCGCAGGTTCGCAAAACACCAGCCTGGCCGTCGTGGCGCCCGGTATTGCCGAGGCATTGTTTGCCACGGCCATCGGCCTTGTCGCGGCTATTCCGGCGGTTGTGGCGTATAATAAATTTTCGACAGACCTTAACCGTTATAACGACCGCATGGATGCGTTCTCGACCGAGTTCAGCGCCATCCTCGGCCGCCACTTCGAACAGCAGGGGGCGCGCTGATGGGGGCGAAACTGGGCGGAGCAGGCGGACGTCGCCGCCGCCGCGCGCATGGCGTGATGGCGGATATCAACGTCACGCCCTTTGTGGACGTGATGCTGGTTCTGCTGGTGATCTTCATGATTACCGCGCCCCTGTTGACGGCGGGCGTCAGTATCGAACTGCCCAAGGCCGAAGCGCAAGCCATCGGCCAGCAGGACAACGCCCCGCTTGAAATCGCCCTCGATAAAAATGGCAACATTTTTATCGGCGAAACGAAGGTAACAGCCGATCGCATGACCGTCATGCTGCAGGCCATTGCCGCCGAAACGACCGAACGCCGCATTTATATCAAGGCGGATCAGGGCCTCGACTACGGCAAGGTGATGGAAGTCATGGCGGCGGTCAGCCGGCTGGGCTTCACCAAAATCGCGCTGGTGACCGATCCGTCGCGTAGCCGGTAATAACTTTAAAGGAAACGGATAGCGCACATGCGCGTCTCTTCGCTTGGTATATCAGCAGGTTTTCACGTCGTGGTTGTGATCGCGACGATGATCAGCCTGCCTTGGCTCAAGAAAGATT
>VFQP010004693.1_pt1 | contig 12480 bp, 10 predicted proteins | sample 3512351 | NCBI WGS metagenome assembly VFQP01 (sample SAMN10412372, study PRJNA504923) | tailings metagenome | isolation source: Relicate 1 Philex TSF1 revegetated site | place: Philippines: Tuba, Benguet | collected 2017-08-29 | reverse complement strand
GGGGCAACACCAAGGCGAGTGCACCTTGGGCGTTTGGAGAGCGCACGCAGAGTTCCGCCGCGGCCGCGACTTCCCAGCCCTGGGACAGCTGCGAGTGGCAGAGCCACCTCCACAGAACGACAGCGCAGAGACTGGGGTGCCACTCACGGCGTGGAGCAGCTCGAGCAGCAGCAGCCCGGCCGCAAACACGTCTGCCGCCGCCGTGGCCGCCGCGCCTGCCGCGTCGCCCGCCCGCTGCTCGGGGCTGCGGTAGAGCGCCTCCTCCAGCGCCAGCAGCGCCGCCGCCGCGCCGCCGCCCGGCCGCTGCTGCTGCTGCTGCCCATTCACGCCGTTCCTGGGCGGCGCGGCGGCGGCGGCAGGAGAGTGGGAGGCGCCGTTCGCCGGCGCGTCCACCTCCATAGCGGCGGGTGCGGTGGCGGCGGTGGGAGCGGACGGGTTGGGGGGCTGGGCGGGCGCCGGCGCCGGGGACCCCTCCCGCTCGCCTGAGGCTGCGTGCGTCGCCGCCTTCTTGCGGCGCGCCTCCTCCTGCTGCTGGTGTTGGTGTTGGTGGTGTGAAGAGGCGTCGGCGGGCACCAGCGCCACGCTGCCCGTGCTGTGCAGCACCAGCTGCGAGGGCCGCAGCCGCCCGCACGCCTGGCCCGCCGCGTGCAGCCGCTCCAGCATCACCAGCGCCTGCACGCGGGCACGCAAACGCGCGCACACCACGCTCTCAGCCGGCCCCTCACCACCTGCCACCTGGCCCCGAGATGCATCGCCTGCATCACCTGCTCGCCCGTTCAAGCCACCCCCCCCCCCCCAAAGGCCTCACCTCGACAAACACCCAGAGGCACTCGGCGTGCTGCACCTTGCGCCCCGGCCGGCTGATCCACGCCCGCACGTTCATCATGCTGGACTGAGGATGACCTGCGCTGCCGCCGCCCGCGCCCGCGCCTGCCGCCGCGCCTCTCCCCTGCTGCTGCTGCGGCTGCGGCGCGCGGCCGTTGACGGCAGCGTCCGCTCTCCCGCCGGCGGCCGGGCCCGAGCTCTCGGCCACGAACACCGCGGGCTGCTGCGGCTGCTGCTGGGGGGGCTGCCGCTGCCGCACGGCGGCGCTGTCCGCCTCCATCCCGTCTCCATGTGGCGGCGGCGGCGTGAGCACCAGGTGCGCTGCGCCGTTGGGCCCTCCTCCTCCGAGCTGCAGCTGCGCCGCCTGCAGCGCCGCCGCCACACCCGCCCCTGCCGCCGCCGCCGCTGCGTCGCCGCCCGCGGGCCCCCGGCCAAAGCCCTGGGGCAGGGCGGGGGGCGCTGCCGCCGGCGCTGCCGCCGGCGGGTTGAACCCGGGCAGCGCCTGGTTGGGGTTGCTGGTGTTGCGCTTGACGACGTGCGTCCAGATCTTCTGCACCTCCTTTTGCGTGACGGGCTTGACCAGGTACTCCTCGGCGCCGCTGCGGATGCACTGGAACACCGTCTCGGCCTGCTGGCTGGCGCTCATCACTGCACAGGTGCGTCGGCAGCAGCAGCAGCAGCAGCAGAATCGTAAGCGCCTGTATGGTCGCTGTGAACGAGCGTGCCAGGGCGCCACGAGCGGCAAGGCACTCACTGACGACGGGCAGGTCGCCCAGCTCCTGGTGCGAGCGCACGTAGCGCAGCAGCTCGATGCCGCCCACCTGGGGCATCATGACGTCCTGCAGGCATGGCCCCGGCCAGCGGCAGGGCAGCGCACCGCGTCGTGCCGCGGCGGGCGACGCATCGGCAAGCGGGCCTGCGCAACAAGAGCAGGGCCCCCTCACCGTGAGCAGCAGCTGGAACGTGCCGGGCGCCTGCTCCTGCAGCATCTGCAGCGCCTGGTTGCCGCTCTCCGCCACGGTCACTGCGCGCACGGAGAAGCAGCATTTGCGCCGAGTCGGAAAGGAACGGCGAGCCTGCACGGCGCAGGAGGCCCCACGCGCTGCGCCACACGGCGACGAGGAGGCCGCGTCACTGCTGCGACGTGGCCATGCCGTCGTGGCGCGTCGTGGGGCGCCGTGCGACGCGCCGTGTGGTCGCCACGAGCGTGCGGCCACGACTGCACCCTGCCCCCGAACAACGCGCCTTTGTAGTTGCACTTGCGCAGCAGGTTGGCCACCACCACGCGGCTGAGGCGCTCGTCGTCGACGAGCAGGATGTGGATGTCCAGAGGCATCGCGCCCGGCGCCACGGGAGCGGCAGTCTGTGGAGGAGCCATCGCGGGCGCCGGCCCCTGCTGCACGCCGCTGCTCCCGCCTGGCATGAACCTGCTGCTGCCAGCAAGCGGAGGCTGTGATGTCGCTGCCATCCCTTAGGGGGGGGGGGCGACGGTGCGCCTGGGCCTCACGTCGCGGCGCAGCGCGGGATGCAGCGCCGCTTCATCTTGTGCTGCAGCACAGCTGCTCTGCTCCGCGTAGGCCCTGATGCTGATGAGTCCCAGGCTTCTTCTGCTGCTCTCCCGCCGCGCCTCCGAGGGCGCATCTCTCCATGCATGCGCCGCGCGCGCCGGGGTCGTGCTGCTGCTCTTTCCAGTTTGCCAGTCACGACAGGCAGCGCACCACAGACGTCTGAACGAGCAGCACGCACAGCAACAACAGAGCCTCAGGAACAGGAGATCTCCCAGCGCCATGGCGGTGAGCAAGCGCGCAGCAGCAGCAGGGCGCGCTGAGCGAGTTGGGCAGCTGACGTGTGGCACGCCTAGGTGCCAGCGCTGACCTCGCGTGTTCGCCCGTGCTCGTTCGCCCCGCTCTCGCGTGGCGCAGGAGGAGGTGCAGGAGAAGCTCGCCGACCTCAACGGTGAGCGCACGCGTGCTGCCAATCGGTATCCTTGGGGGAGCGCTGCGCACAGCGCTCTGGTGGCTCGCTCGCGTGCGAGCGCCGCCGCATCCTGCTTTTCTTTTGGCAAAGCTCGGCTCGGCTCTTGTTGTGCTATTGATTGCGCGCAGTGGAAGAGGAGCTGACGCTTGACTTCGGCAAGAAGGTGTGGGAACGGGAGGGAGGGAGGCGGCGCGGTGATCAGCGCGGGGCGCGCTCGCAGGCCGCCTGACGCACGCGCTGTCTCACGGTGCTGTGCTGACCGTGACACGTTGGGGCGCGTGCGCAGAAGAAGAAGGCCAAGGCCAAGGATCTGCCGCCCGCGCCGGTGAGGAGGACGAAGACGGTGGGTGGGATCGCCGGGCAGACGCCCTGCCAGGTGCCCCAAATGCTCACGCCGGCACCTGCTCCTCCGCGTCGCTGCGCGCAGGCGGATGACGAGGCTCCCCAGGGCGAGGAGGGCGCTGCGCCGGCCCCAGAGGCGGAGGAGCAGCTGGACATGGACATGGAACTGGACTTCAGCAAGAAGAAGTGAGCGGCCCCTCACTTCGAAGCGCCCAAGGTTGCGCGGGGCAAGCACGGCACAGGCTTTGTTCAACCTGGCACCCTCCTGCGCGCCATGCGCGCAAATGCACAGGAAGAAGAAGAAGAAGGCCCGCAAGGACGAGTTTGACGAGGAGGGCGGCGAGGGCGGCGCCGGCGACGAGGGCGGCGCGCTGGACGGCGACATTGGCTTTGGCGACGACGGCGCGGGCGGCGAGGGCGGCGCGGCGGCGGCGTCGGGCGGCGCCGGCGCCGGCGGCATCACGGTGGGCGCGGCGGGCGCGCGCAAGGGCAGCCAGCCCTGGAGCGGCAGCGACCGCGACTACACGTACCAGGAGCTGCTCACTCGCGTCTTCAACACGCTGAGGGAGCGCAACCCCGAGCTCACGGGAGAGAGGCGCCGCACCGTGCTCAAGCCGCCCCAGGTGCGGCGCAGCAGGCGCTGGCGGTGCATCGACAGGCGCCTGCAGGCCGCGCTCGACTCGAGTTGTTCATCACACGTCTGCGCGTGCGCCCCACCTGCCACCCCAAATCGCGCGCAGGTGGCGCGCGAAGGCACCAAGAAGACGGTCTTCACCAACTTTGCCGAGCTGTGCAAGGCCATGAACCGCCAGCAGGAGCACGTGAGCATGTTCCTGCTCGCCGAGCTGGGCACCAGCGGCTCGCTGGACGGGCAGCAGCGCCTGGTGGTCAAGGGGCGCTTCCTCCCCAAGTCCTTCGAGACGGTGCTCAGGCGCTACGTCAACGAGTGAGTGCGGCGCCGCCCTCTGCACGCCTCGTCTTCTTAGGCACGGCGGCAGGGTGGCCTTTGCGCTGCCTGTGGCGGGGCAATGACAGCGCCTCGTGCTGTTGTTGCTGCTGCGTGTGTTGTGCCTGCAGGTACGTGCTGTGCCCGGGCTGCAAGAGCGTGGACACGCTGCTGGACAAGGACAGCGTGCAGCGCCTGATGCACCTTCGCTGCCAGCAGTGCGGCGCCTCGCGCACCGTCAGCGCCATCAAGTCGGGCTTCGTGGCGCGCGTCACGCGCCGCACGCAGGCGGCGTAATGTGCGCCACGCCGCGTGTTGCTGCTCGTGCTGCTTGCCGCGTTTTGCAAGTGTGTGGCTCCGTTGGGCTGAGGAAGAAGCTCGGCGGCGCAGGCGCGCGCGAGGCGCAGCAGAATCCTTTGCGTTGCAGGCGAGGTGGAAAGGTGTCGCTGCAGTGAGCCACCAGCAGGTCTGGCTGGGACGCAGGAAAGCACCCTCAGAGCAAGAGGTGTCAAGTCAGTCAGCACGTGGACGGACGGAGGGGGTCAAGGCATGCACGTCCGGGACGACGGCTGCGAATTTGGAGCGGCGAAGGTAGCCGCTGCTCATCCACCGGCAAGAATGTGCAGCGTCAGTGGCGTCACACGGTCAATCGGTGCAGTCCCTCCCTCCCCTCTTCTCATACATACGACCGCTCAGCCGTCGTCTCTCTGTGTCTCTCTCTCATGCGCTCTCTCTCTCGCACACACTCCTCTCTCGCTCTCTCGCCTCTCCCCCTCTGTGCACCCCCTTAAAACACAGCGTGAATCCTGCGGCTGGGAGTGAGTGGCGCCCCGCCTCGCTCAGTTGGCGACGCCGCTGACGGTGTGCTGCTTTCTGCTTGCTGCTTGATGCCCGGCTCGTGGGGCCCTCATGCGGGGCAGGGCGGGTAGTACTGGTTGAGGATGGTGGCGCCGTGCGTGATGCTCCGCTGCGCGCACGCACACACGCCGCCACGCACGCCACGCAGTGAGTCCAGCCCCCCACTCCCCAAGGGAGCGCCACGCGGCAACGGCGGCGGCAGCACGAGCGCGGGCCCTCACCGCCACGTAAATCTCGAACTGCCGCTGGTTCTCGGTGAACATGACGGCCGCCTCCTTGTTGAGCGGGTCGTCGGGGTTGGGGTCCTGTGCGGGGGGGCGCGGCGCGTGCAGGGCAAGGCGCGTGGCATGTACTTGAGGCAGACCGGGTGCGAGGGGCGTTAGGAGCACAGCGCTTGGCGGCGCGCTGGCGTGTGGCACGCGGCACACAGGTGGTGCTCACCAGGAAGAGGAACTGCAATCCGTAGATGACGGATGAGATGCTGAGCACGGGCTTCCAGTCTTCTCTGAGGATGTTGAGGCAGATCTTGCCCTCCTGGTCAATGTTGGGGTGGAACACCTGCATGCGAGGTGGGGTGAGGGGCACGGCCGCCGCCAGCGTGAGCGCGCAACCTGTGATGCGCAACCAGCTTGCGAAGCCTGCTGCACCCGTGACAGCCCCACCGTCTGGCTGCTCCTGCAGGGTACCCCGCACGCTGGGGCCCAGCCAGACGACGTGCACGGCTCAGCGTGCACGCCGTCCCCGCCCACGCCCCTGCGCGGTCGCCACGCCCCCCCCTCCCCCCGTCCAGCGCGCACCTTGGTCTTGCAGAGCACCTTTGGCGGCTCGTGCGGGTACGCGTGCGGGATGGTGAAGTCGAACAGGAACTTGCCGCCCCTGCGCACACGGGGCGTTCACCGCGCCCAGGCACCCGCGCACACTTGTCCGCAGGGCGCCAGGTGGACGCGTGGCGAGACGCTGCCGGCACGCGCGCACACTTGTGCCACCGTGTGGCGGGCTTGCGTCGTGCGCTGCGCAGGCTGCAGTGCACCGCCGGAGCAGGGCTGGGCCAGCAGTGCTGCGTGGCTGGGCGGGGTGCGGCGCGCACGGCGCACGGCGGCTCACTTGTACATGCCCTCGTCCGGCTTGATGGTGATTTCAAAGTGGAGCAGCTTCTCCCTGCCCTCGGGGAAGACGATGGTGATGTTGGGGGGCAGCGAGAGCTCGGCCAAGTCTGCGCACGCGCCCGCAGGCGCACGAGCGGCCACGCACGAGGTGAACCAATGGCCCGGCCACGCAGCCCCACAGCCCACCGAGCCTCTGAGCGTGCTGTGCCACACCCTGGCGTTGCGCCTGCTGCCCCTGGCGCTGCCGCGCTGAGCAAGCTGCCGGCTCCACGACGAGGCGCACGATCTCGATTTTCGAGCCGCTCCACCTCGCTTCCGCCACGAGGAGCCCAGCAGGCGGTTGCCTCGCGCCCATCAGGAACACCACTCGCCTTTCTGCAGCCTCAGCTCGCACGCCGCGAGCTTGACGGGCTTGTTCCCATCGGCCCCCTCCTCAGCCGCGGCCTTCTTCGCCTTGTCCTTGACTGCGGGCGCGCGAGCACGAGGCAAGCGGCTCAGCCCGCAGGCCCGCGCCCCCTCCGCCGTGCTCCCTGGGGCCCCCGCCAGCGTGCGCACCGCTGAAGAGCTTAATCATTTCAGGGTTCCTCCTGCTGCGCGGTGCCCGCTCAGCGCTGTAGACGGTGACGCGGCGGAAGTTCCTCTGCAGCTCAGCAGCTGCCGCGCAGTCCTCTGCACGGCCGTGTAGTTGGGGAGCCAAGCCCGGACAGCATGCAAGCTCATGCGGCTCAAGGCTCGGCGCAACGGGTCGACAACGCGCTGCGCCACCTCTGCTGCGCTTCTTTCGCTCGCCTCTGCTCCCTGGCCCTGTTCCCCAGCCGTGTTCGCGCCAGCTTTTGGCGACCTCGTGTCACACCTCTCGGTCTCTCCGTGTCCGGTGAGAAGCGCCTGAAGGAGAGGGGCGAAAATAGCCAGCTGGGACGCGTGGGGCGCGCAGGGCAGGCGGGGGGCTCGCGTCATTCGCGCCCCTGGCGCGTGTGGGGGCCCTGCCCGGCGAGCAGGCCGCAGAGCTGCCGAGTGACCTCACTCTCCGCCAAGTCGCTGCTGCACACGGGGCCACGCCGAGGGCCAAGCAGCGCTCGCGGCCCGGCGGCGCGAACGCCCCGCTGCTCGCCGGCTCGGGTGCTCGCTCCCTCGGCCAACATGCGCCACCTCCGCCTCGCAACGCAGGGGGAAGAAACCCGGGCGCACAGCGGGCTGCTCGCGGCGCAGCAGCGCTCACTGAGCGCGTGCACCAGCCACCTCACCCCCAAGCAGAGCGCAGCCACTGAGGCATGGACGCCGCGGGCGCCGCGGGGCAGGGCGCCTACGCGGTGGATGCCGCCTCGCTGGAGAACCTCGACGAGGCGGCCATCGCCGCCGCGGCGCAGCAGCTCGAGGCCATCCAGGCGGCGCTGCAGCAGGCGGGAGGAGGCGTGCTGAGCGGTGTGGCGCCTGACCAGGTGCGCTGCCGTGACACCGCCGCGCTCTGTGCCACGAGGCTGCCACCTCTCCAGCAGCAGATCACGCAGGGCGAGGCGCGCTCGTGCATTGCGCCGACGTTTTGCTCGGCGTGGCGCCCCCCCGGTGCGCAGATGGCGCTGACGGCGCTGGAGCACCTGCAAGGCTCGGGCAAGACTGCCGAGGATTTCTACGCCACGCTGGTCAACGTGGTGGGCGCGGCGGCGGCCGACCAGCAGGACGGTCAGGAGGACGGCGGCGTGGACGGGCAGGGACCCAACGTCACCGACAAGCCCCTCACCTCGCGCTTCAGGTGCGGCGGGCCCGGCCATCATGGCGAGGAGCGGAATGAGGAGGAGGAGGAGGGGGAGGAGGAAGGGACGTGCGACCCGTGGGAGGCGCTCGTGGTGTTGAGTTGCCTTGCTTGCGCTGCTGCCGTGCGTGTGCTGCAGGGGCGTGTGCTGGAACAAGAAGAACCGGCGCTGGCAGGCGGCCATCAACAGCAGCGGCAAGTACATTTACCTGGGCTCCTTTGTCAAGGTGAGAGGGGCGCTCTGCTTCATTCACGGTGGAGGGCCTCCGGCTGGACAAGCCAGCGCCACGTGCAGGACGCCGCGGGCTGGGGCGCTCACTGCCCTTGCGGCGCGCTGTGGCGCAGGAGGAGGAGGCGGCGCGCGCGTTTGACAAGGCGGCGGTGCGCCTGCGCGGCAACCGCGCCAAGCTCAACTACACGCTGGCCGACTACCTGGACGAGAACGGCGCTCTCGTCGACGACCCTAGGCTCACGGTGCGCTGCCCTAACCCTTCCCTCCCACCTCGTGCAACCCTCGTGCGGCCTTGCCTTGCGGGGGCGGGCCGCCACTCACGCTTGCAGGGGTCGCGCGCGGCAAGCATCAGTTCAGCCGCCTTTGACTTGCTTGCGCGTTTCTACGCGCAAGCAAAAGCAGGGCGGTCGTCTCCTCTTGCAGCAGGCGCCCACGCGCGCCGTTTCCAAGTGCCCCGTGCGCGACCACAGGCGCACCTCCAGAACGTGCTGGGCAAGGACGCCGGCAAGGCGGCGGGCGTGCCCACGGCCGCTGGTGGGGCTGGCGGCGGCGGTGGCGGCGGCGGGCATGGGTCCAAGGCCCACCACCACTCAGCGGCGGCCGTGGCGGCGGTGGCAGCGGCGGCGGCGGCGGCGGCGGCGGGGGGCGCGCCCTCGGTGGAGGCCCACCTGATGCACCACGGGCAACTGGGCGGTGGCGGCGGCGGCGCGGCGGCGCACCACGGGCACGTGGTGGCGGTGGACGCGGCGGGTCTGGCCAACATGGCGGCGGGCGTGGACATGCTGCAGCAGATCGCGGCCAACGTGCAGCAGCAGCAGGCGCAGCAGCAGCAGGCGCAGCAGGTGCAGCAGCAGCAGCAGCAGCAGCAGCAGGTCATGTCGGTGGGCGGCCACCAGCACCTCACGGTGAGGGTCACGGGCGGCGCGCTTTGGGGATTCGATTTGAGGGGGCGCCACCCCGCCCGCTGCCCATGGCCGGATGGCCTTGTCTGCACCTGGTGCTCACGCCGCCTCCGCCATGTCCGCCCCCGCCCATGCGCAGGTGAACCGGAGCCCCCACTACCCGTACAGCGGGTGGCAGAAGCACACGTACGGCGTGGTGGACGTGCCCGACGGCTGCTCGCTCACGGCGCACATCCCCGGCGACGAGGAGGCCTTCGCCGTGCTCTACACGTGAGTGTGGGACGGTTTAGCCCTGCAAAGCGGTTAGCCCTGCAAAGCGGTGTGCGTCCTCTGCTGGCGATTCGCTTCTGGCGATTCGCTGCTGGCGATTCACCGCATCACGCGCCTAGCACCTGCGCCTGCGACTCGCCCTCGGCTCGCGCGCAGGGGCCCGGCCATCCCGCCGGGCGGCTCCGGCGCCGCCGTGTGGGACGGCACGGGCGCCGTGGACCTTGGCGTGTTTGACACGGACAAGGACGCGCGCCAGGCGGCGGGCGCGCTGCTCAAGCTCGCCATGTTCAACCGCCACACGCTGCTCACCGCCATTGCCGCCGCCACGGGCGGCGACGTCGGCAGCCACGGCGTGGCGGCGGCGGCGGCCGCCGGGCCGTACGGCGTCATGCTGGGCAACGGCGGCGTGGTGGCGCTGGGTGGCGGCGGCGGCGGGCACGGGGGCATGGACGACGGCGGCGCGCAGGCGGCGGCGGTCGCGGCGGCGTTGGCCGCGCACGACGGCGCCGTTCCGCCGGGGCTGCTGCTCGGGGGGGGCGGCGGCGGCGGCGGCGGGGCGCAGCAGCAGGCTGTGGCGGCCAACCAGCAGCAGTACAAGGACCTGTTTCGCTTCATGGAGGTGGCGCACCAGCAGCAGCAGCAGCAGCAGCAGCAGCAGCAGAACGGCGGCGGCGGCGGTGGCGGCGGGGAGGGCGGCGAGGCGTCGGTGGGCGTGGTTGGCAACGGCCCCAGCGCCGCCGTCATGGCGGCCGTGGTGGCCGAGTACCAGCAGCAGCAGGCGGCGCAGCAGGCGGCGCAGCAGGCGCAGCACGCGCAGCAGGGGCCCACCGAGGCGGAGCTGAGCGGCGCCGAGGCCATGGCGGCCATGGGCGTGCTGCCGCAGGGCCACGGCGGCGGCAAGCGCGAGGGTGAGGGCGGCGAGGAGGGCGCGTCCAAGCGGCCAAGGATGGACGACGGGATGGCGCAGATGAAGCAGCTGAGCGGGTTCAAGCTGCAGGACGTGATGAAGACCTTGGCGCAGCAGGCGGCCGCTGGCGGGGGGGGCCTGTAGCGGCACGTGGGTCTGGACAGTGGATCGCGGCCAAGCAAGAGCGAAGAAGGAGAACTGCCTGCCTGTATGCTCTGCCTGAGGTGCCACACTCAACTCTTGATTGCTTCTTGAACCGTTGTTGCCGGTCTGATCCTGGAGGGGGTTGCTTTCCGTGGCTCGTGGCATCCGCTCACGCTGCCCGCCTTATCTTCATGTCATCGTTCGCCAGAGTCCTCCAGCACACACCGAACTCCTCTCTCTCTCTCTGTCTCTCTTTGCAAGGCGTGACCTGCGTCTTGGCAGTGGTGAGAAGGAGCAGTGCGGCGGCGAAGGCGGCCGGACCACGGAGCAAAGCACGGGGAGCAGCAGGTGCGGCATGGCATCTCGAGCTCACCGCTTGGCGCAGATAATCAAGTTCAGTGAGCGCAACGCTCAACCTCGCGCGCAGCCCTCCTCGCTCTCCAAGGCGGCAAGGGCGGATCGCGCGCGGCCCGCAGGTGGTTCACGGTTCTCAACACACGCCCTTGGGGGGCCAATGTTGACCTGCCGCCAAGCGCTGCTAACGCAAGAGGAGAAAAGAAGGGTATCGGACTGCGACGCCACCCACGGCCGCTGTGCGGGCCCTGGGCGCTTTGGTTTCATCACGACGCCCGGTGGCCGGGCCTCCCGTCCTCGTTTCTTCTTCAGTCGACGATCTGTGGGTTGGGGTGGCGGTGGTGCACCTCCTCAATCGCCTGCACACACACGAGCACACACACCGCCACCACCATCTAGAGCATGCGTGGGTCGCCGGCACCCTCGCGCAGTTAATCGCGCCGCCGCCATGCGTGCGTGCCCCACGGTGCCGCCTTTCACCTTGAGCGTCTCTGGCGTGAGCTGCAGGGTGAAGGCCGAGATGTTCTCCTTGAGCTGCTCCAGCGAGTTGGCGCCAATGATGACCGACCCCATGTACTGCGCGCAGCAGCAACGACAGGCGAGGCGAAGGGAATCTCAAGATGACACTCCTGGAGAGCGGTGCCCTGTTGTGCCCACCACTGGCAGTGCGTGCGCCCGGCATGGTGCACATGGGAGGTGGGAGGGTGCTGCCCCCGCTCACCCAGCGCGAGGCGGCCCAGGCCTGCGCCAGCTGCGCCAGCGTGAGCCCCTGCTTCTTGGCCACTACGGCGTACTCGCGCGCGGCGTCCAGCACCTTGCCGGTGTGGTACCGCGCCTGGAACCTGCAGCAGCAAACAGCGGCAGCAGCAGGCGGCGTGGCAGGCGCACGCATCACGTGCGCGCCAGAGGCGGAAAGCTCGACACAAACGCAAGGCCAAGCATGGCTGCTGGGGATGGCGAGACCGGAGGCCTGCCTCACCCACGACACGCGATCCGCGTCCCGCTCGCGCCACCCCGCGCTCAAGCGCGCCCCGCTCCTCCCACCGACGCCGAGACCTGGCCCACGCTCACTTGGGATAGAGGCGGTGCCGCGCGTTGGCGGGCGGCTCCCCGCCGAGGTACTTGTCCGTCAGCGCTCCGCCCGCCAAGACGCCGTAGGCCAGCAGGCTGACGTTGCAGTGCGAGGGCGCGCACGTCTCGGCCAGCTCCTTGTCAAAGTCCCGGTCTGCAGCGCGTTGAGGGGGCGTGTATGGGCAGGGGCAGGGCAAGGGAGGGGAGGCGCGTGAGTCAGACGCGCGCCACCGCCGTTTCTGCTGTTGGGCGCGACACAGCGCTTGAGGGTGTGCTCACAGGTGAGTGAGAAGTCGTTCTGGATGGAGATGGGCGGCGGCACGCCCAGCCGCTTGGCCGCCTCCACGAACTGCACCACGCCTGCAAGCGGGCGCGCACAAACGATGATGAGCAGCACGAACGCGTGACGGCGAGGGTCTGCCAACTTGCTACCTTGCACCCATGTTCACCCCCCCCTGGTCATGCCTCACCGTACGAGGTCTCGTTGCTCAGGCCCCAGTGGCGGACCTTGCCCTCGCGGATGAGCTCCCCAATGGCCTCCACCTGCTCCTCAAACGTGGGCACGTCCACCTGCTCCAGCTCCTGTGCACACAGCCGCCGCCAACACACAGCGCGGCGCTACGCCGTGAGCGCGCGTCATTCCTCACGGGAGCCCCCGAGCTCACCACCACCGCCGCCAGGCTGCACACGCGCCCTTCGCTGCTCTGCAGCGAAGTTACGCACACGCCGCTTCACTCGACTTTACCCCTGCACCAAGCCACGCCCACTCCCCCCCCCCCCCCCCCCCCCCCCCCCC
>VFQP010004692.1_pt1 | contig 12482 bp, 12 predicted proteins | sample 3512351 | NCBI WGS metagenome assembly VFQP01 (sample SAMN10412372, study PRJNA504923) | tailings metagenome | isolation source: Relicate 1 Philex TSF1 revegetated site | place: Philippines: Tuba, Benguet | collected 2017-08-29 | reverse complement strand
ATGCGTGGCGCCCTCTGCGCGAGCGGGGGCCGCGCAGCAGCAACAGCAGCAACAGCAACAGCAGCAGCAGCAGCAAGCGGGCTCGGCGCTCGCGGGGCAGGTGCGTCCTGGGCATGTGTGGAGGACAGGATGCAGGAGGCCACGGCCGTGCAGGGAGCGGCGCTGTGCATCTGGTGGTGCGCGTGTGCAAATGTGCACGCCATCAGCATTGTCAGCAGCTCTTGGCTTGGGAACCTGCGTTGGCTCGCAGGCGTCGCCATGGCCCGCGCCCGTGACGGTCGTGCGGGAGCGTGTGAGCGCCTTTGAGGGGCTGGAGGGCGACGACTTCAGGTGCGCCTCGCAAGTGTGGGGCGGCCTGCTGGGGCTGAGCAGCGCCGGTGCACGTGCCGGTGAGCAAGGACGATGTGGTCGTCCCGCGCCGCAGGCACCCGCTCGACCAGCAAAACACAAGCATCCTGCGCGGCATCCCCGGGCTCGAGGTCATCGCCAAGAACATCATGGGTGCGTGCTGATCAGCAGCTGCTCTGCATGTGTGCCGTCACCAACGCTCCAGCTCGTGCGACCGCCCGCTCCCAAGCTTGCACCGGCGCCGCGCAGGCCCGGCGGCGGAGCAGGTGCTGCTGCTGGAGAACATCGCCACGTCGGTCAAAGTGGGGCCTGACCAGCTGCCCAGCATCCACCGGCTACTCATCGAGGCGGTGAGCCGCCCCTGCCCTGCGCGCGTCGCGCCGCCCTGCCGCCGCCGATGCACGCCTGCCGTCACTCTCACACCCGGCGTGCTGTTTGCGCGGCGTCGCGCAGGCGAGCGTGCTGCAGATGGACCCGCCCGAGCTGTACGTGCGCCAGGTGCGCGCTGCGAGGGGCGGGGCAGCGCGTGCCGCAGCGCGTAGTGGTGACCAGCTTGCGCCCACACACACTGCGCTGGCTGGCGGCGCCGCGCCATGCTGCGCGCAGAACCCGGTGCCCAACGCCTACACGTTGGCCATTGCCGGGCGGCAGCCCTTCATCGTGGTGCACACGGCGCTGCTGGAGCTGCTCACGCCCCGGGAGCTGCAGGTCAGCAGCGCACGGCGCAGCGGAGCAGCCAGGTGTCGGACACGTGGACGACCTACAGCAGCAGCGCTCTCACGGCGCCCTGTCATCACCCCTGTGTGCCGTGGCCCTGGGTTGCACCCCGCAGGCGGTGCTGGCGCACGAGCTGGGGCACCTCAAGTGCGACCACGGGCTGTGGCTCACCGTGGCCAACGTGCTGGCGTCCGGAACGGTGCGGGGAGGGGCCCCTGCTAGCCAAAGCTGCTGCGTAGGTCTGGCAGCATGGCTGCAGCAGTGCCCAGCGAGCGCACAGGTGCTGTCGACTGAGTGTCGTTCGCTGCCCGCGTGGTGGCGCGGTGCGCTGTCTCTATGCTGGCGCAGGTGAGCCTGCTCCCCGTGGTGACGGGCGTGGTGCAGGAGGCTCTGCTCCGGTGGCTGCGGGCGGCAGAGCTCACGTGCGACCGCACGGCGCTACTCGTGGCGCAGGACCCCAAGGTGCGTGCGGGATGAAGAGGGTGGCCGCCGGGGACAGCGCACTGACGCCGGCACGACAGCAGACGGGATGCGTGCCCCGTCTTGGTGGTGCTGTGTGCTCCTGCGTGAGCAGGTGGTGATTGGCGCGCTGATGAAGCTGGCGGGCGGCTCGCCCTCGTTCGCCGACGAGCTCAACGTGGACGCCTTTTTGCAGCAGGTGCGGCACCAGCAGCAGCAGGTGTCAACCAACTGCGCTCGCGACGTGGGCCTGCCTGTACAGCGCCAGCGGTGCCAGCGGGGCACGCCCTCAGGTTCGCTGCGTCGGCGGACTGCTGCTGCCGGTGTCTCTGCTGCAGGCGCGTTCGTACGAGGAGGCGACGAGCAGCGTGATTGGGTGGTACCTGCGCAACGCCCAGACGCGCGCGCTGTCGCACCCGCTGCCCGTCATGCGCGCCAAGGAGATTGACCGCTGGGCGTCGAGCCAGCAGTACAAGGCGCTGCTGGCGCGCAACGCGCACAACAAGGTCAAGGTGTGCGCGCTGGGAGATGGGTCTGGGGGGTGCCCTTGGAGGAGCGGGCGTCCTGCAGGCAGGGCCAGGGGGATCAATCCAGTGCTCGTGCGTTGCTCTCTCCTGCGTCGCAGGTGGTGGAGTTCTTGACCCCGGCGGGCGGGCCCAGCAGCAGCAGCAGCGGCGGCAGCAGCAGCACCTCGCCGTCCGCACTGCACCACCACCACCACCATCACAATGCCGGGGCGTCTACCTCTTCATCCCCCTTGTACAGCAGCAGCCTGGGCGGCGTGGGCGGCAGCAGCGGCAACGCGGCGCCGCACCACCACGCGTCACCCGCCAGCCCCGCCGCGCCGCGGGCGTCCTCCCCAGCGCTCCTGCCCTGGTGGGAGCAGCTGTCGGCGCGGTTGTAGCGTGTAGTGGGGATGTTTTTCGCCGCCGAGCGCCGGCGCTGGGGGAGGGCTTGCGTCACCGTCGCATTTGGTTCATCCGTGCACCCGTATCACTATTTGCAAGAGAGGAAAAGGATGATGCAGCAGCAGCGCTCAGCAGCAGCGTGCCAGCAGTGTGCCGGCTCCCCTCACCAGGTGCCCCTGCTGGTCGCTCGGGCAGGAGGAAGGAGCTCCCGCCATGCGGCACCAGCAGCGGCGGCGCACCCAGCTGCGCTCCAGCAGCAGCACCACCACCAGCAGGGCGCCTCGCCCGCGCTCGCGCCCCAGAGGGTGGCGACTTTGGGCGGCAGGATGGGTGTCGAGCAGGCGCGCAGAGCAGGCGTCGTGTGCCAGGGCACGCCCGGTTTGATGAACCTGCCTCTGGACCGCGACCTGGACGAGCCGCTGGCCGGCTTCGACACCATCCGCAAGGCGCTGGATGACCTCGCGGCTGGCAAGTTTGTGGTGGTGCTCGACGACGAGGACCGCGAGAACGAGGGCGACCTCATCATCGCGGCGGACAAGGTGAGCGGCGCGCGCGCCACGGGCTCCGCGCCAGCAGCTGTTTGGCGGTGGTCGTGCGCCAGGCGTGCACTTTGCGCCGTGCTGCCGGCGGCTGGTGGTGGAGCGAGCCGCAGAGCCTGGGGAGCCCAGCCAATGACGAGGGAATGCGCTGCGGCACCGTCGGGACGGGACTGTGGGGGCCCCCTGCGGCGTGGGTGTGGGCGCTGCGCGAGCCCCCGGGGGGTGGGCGCTCTTTCCACGCGCAACGTCATGTTCACATGCGCCGCCCTCCCTCCCTGCAGGTGACGACCGAGTCCATGGCCTACATGGTGGAGCACACGAGCGGCGTGATTTGCATCTCGATGGAGGGCCGGGACCTCGACCGCCTGCGCCTGCCGCTCATGGTCAGCTCGGCCGAGAACGAGGAGGCCATGTACACGGCCTTCACCGTCACCGTCGACCTCAAGGACGACATCACCACCGGTGCGTGATTCGCAGCGGGTCCCCCTCTCTCCTCCCGCCGCGGGACGCCCGCGTGTCCCCCTGAGCGCAGCACCGCACCGCCACCGGCACGCGCCGAGCAGCTCCCACGCCCTCCCTCCCCACGCGCCGCATGCGCCGCCACACTCACACACGGCACACTCTCGACGCCCGCCGCGCCCCCACCCGCCGCAGGCATCTCTGCGTCTGACCGCGCCAAGACCATCCGCCACCTGGCCAACCCGGCGGCGCTGCCCACCGAGTTCCGCCGCCCGGGGCACATCTTCCCGCTCCGCTACCGCCCCGGCGGCGTGCTGGTGCGCCCGGGCCACACCGAGGCAGGCGTGGACCTTGCCCGCCTGGCCGGCTGCTACCCCGCTGGCGTGCTGTGCGAGATTGTCGACCGGCGCGACGGCAGCATGGCGCGCACGCCCCAGCTGGTCAAGTTTGCCGAGCGCGAGGGGCTGGCCTGCGTCACCATCGCCGACCTGGTCCGCTACCGCCTGCGCCACGAGCGGCTGGTGGTGCGCACCGCCACGGCGCGGCTGCAGTCGCCCGCCTACGGGCCGCTCACCGTGCACACGTACCGCTGCGCGCTGGACGACAGCGAGCACGTCGCCGTCGTCGTGGGCCAGCACCAGCACCAGCAGCAGCAGCAGCAGCAGGCGTCCTCCTCTGCTGGCGCGTCGTCTCCTCAGTCACAGCAGCAGCAGGGCGCGGCGGTGCCAGTGCTGGTTCACCGCGAAGCGCACATGCAGGACCTGCTCCTGGCCGGAGCGCCGCCGCAGCAGCAGCAGCAGCAAGAAGCAGCGGGCTTGCCGCCGCTGCCGGCGGGCATGCACGGCGCGCTGGCCGCAATGGCGCAGCAGGGCAGCGGCGTGCTGCTGTACATGCGCCCGCGGCTCGAGGGGCGGCCCGGCCTGGCGGCGCAGCTCCGGCAGCTTGGCGAGGAGGGGCCGGCGGCGGCGCAGGCGCAGGCGCAGCAGCCGCTGCTGCAGCGGGGCTCTGACGGCATGGACATTAGGGTGTACGGCCTGGCGGCGCAGATCCTGCGCGACCTGGGCGTGGGCAGCGTGGCGGCGGTGAGCCGCGACCCGGCGCAGGCGGCGGCGCTGCGCAGCTGCGGGCTGCAGGTGCACCCGTACGTTGCGCCCGGCGGCGGCGGCGGCGGCAACGGGCACCACGCGCCGCAGGCGCCGCTGCACCACGCGCCAGACGGCGGCAGCAGCAACGGGCTGGCGCAGCACTCGCTGGCGGGCGCCGCCAGGCACTGAGGGAAGAGCCCTTTGGGGGAGGGGGGGTCGTTTGTGTGCGTTGTTGTGCCGAGAGCATGGAGGACTGAAGCGAGGGCCTGAGGAGCGCGGCTCAGCGCAGCTCCGGCTCCGGAAGAGGGTCGAATCGTCATCGTGCTCTTGAGGAGCTTTGTAGAGAGGCGCTGAGCGGGCCCCGCGCGCTGCGTGAGGAGCGGAGGCCTCCCAGGAGTGTGTGGTGGTGAGGACGGCTGCAGGCCGAGGTGCGGCACCCCTCTGACTTGATGGTTGATGGCGTGGGAGGGCCACGGTGCGGGCGTTGAGACGTTAGCCGCGATGGAGCAAAGGGTTTGGGGCGGCGGGCGCGCTCGCAGGACTCGGGCGTGTGCTTCGTGATTTGCGATGCTGGCAGCGCCCCTACTGGCCACTGACGCAGCGTGGCCGTCTACGTGCCCAGCACCCAAGAGGTTGCGATGCGTGTGGTGCGTGGGCTGTGAGAGAGCAGGAGAGGTGAAGGACCGACGTTTCGTTCCGTTCGTAGTCGTTGGCCGCTCGCGCCAGACGCGCAGCAGGCTCTCCTGATCAAGCGCACACGACGTCTCTCTCGCCTTCACCGCCGTCGACGCCTTGCAAGGAAGCAAAGGGCGCAACGAGCAGCCTATCGACAGCGAGCAGCAGACGCTAGTGCTAGTTCTCCTTGCGGAAGCGCGTGGCCTCGTACGACGGCGCGTGCACGTCATACGTACGCCTGCAGCCACGCAGTGTCGCACACACAGGCAGCGTGCGGTGCTCTTCGTCGCAGCAAGTGAGGCTGCGATTGGGGAGCCCAGGTGGTCAGGAGCGCGCGTGCCACTGGTCCGCATCCTCACCGCTTCCAGGGCAGGTATGCGTTGTCGGGCACCACTACCACGCCGCGAGAGTGGTAGTGCACCGTGTGTGGGATGCTGGAGCACGCCCAGAGCTCGCTAGTGCTTTGCTTGATGAGCGTGGACATGTTCTGCGACGCACGTCGCACCAGGGGCACAGATTCAGGCCCGCGCAGCCTCAGGACATGGCAAGCCAGCTGGCTGCGTGCGGCCTGCGCTGCAGCCACTGCACTGCAGAGCTCTCAAATGGGAGTGGTGGCTCTCCGCTCACAGGCTCGGTGTGCACCGCGCTCCAGCCGACCTCCGCGTTGATCGTCAGGCCGTAGGTGTGGGCGCGCGTCGCAGTCATCTTGCTCGAATCGATGTGTCGTGCTCGCTTCGCGTGGGCTTCCTCCCGCACGCATGGCCGTACAGGTCAAAGCCCTGGCCCTGCACAACACGGCGCAGGGGAGCTTTCCCCCATTCTTCCCCATCTGTTTCCTATTATTTGGCCTCCCGCACGCAGCAGCTCTCCGCTTCCTCGCAGCCGCTCATCTGTTGTTGTTCTTCCCCGCAGCCATTGACCGCACCATCGCCGCCGCAGCGAGCGAGCTTGAGCAGCAGGCGAGTGCAGGCACTCCAACCTTGCTCTGTACAAGCTCTCAACCAGACGCGCGGCCCTGCGCAAAGGCGGCTCCTCTGTGGGGAAGCAGCAGCAGTAGCAGAGCGGGGCGAGACAGAAACAGCGTCAACGCGCCCTGCAGTGCATCGGATGGCCACAGCGCTCCCAAGGCGCGTCTCCAGGTGTCCAGGTGCGCGTGCGCAGCGGTCGGGCTGGCCCAAGGGAGCGCGATGCAAGTTTGACTCCGAGTCAAACTTGCAGTGCAAGCACCGCAACATGCGTGATACCACATGCGCAGGTGCCACTCGCTGCCCCGTCCTGAAAGTGCGCGTTCCAGCGTCAGCTCCCGCGCAGCAGTGATGAGGCGCCCTCGCCATCCCGCGATGGCACGGCTTCCCCTGGCGCTCTCGGCGCTGCTGGCGCTGGTCGCCGTTGGCAGCGCCGTTGCAGCCAGGGCGCACTCCGTGCCGGCGCGAGGCTCCTACATCGAGGGTACGTCGAGGGCGCTTGCAGCGCACGCCACTGTTGACGCCGGAGCGCACGCCCACACGACCACCATCAAGCGCCGCGCACAACACGCACGAGCCAGCAACACCACGACGCGCGCAGGCACGCTGGTCGTGACGGACAAGGACTGGATCAGCGGGGAGGAGGGCCTGAGCGACTACGCGCTGCGGGACGAGCACGGCACGCTGCACCACCTGCTCTTCACGGGCGAGCAGGGGCCGCCCAGCGAGCGGTGGGGCAGCGGCAGCCGAATCGGCGTCAATGTCCTGCGCGAGCCGGCCTCTTCGTCGTCGTCACCGCCGGCGCCTGCGGCCCGCCTCACGCGGCGGTCGCTGCAGCTGCGCCGGGCGAGCGCAGCTGTCGCTCATGCGCAGAGGCGGCAGCTCAGCGCGGAGGCCGCGCTGAACGTCGACTCGTTCCAGTTCCTGCCCAGCTCACCGAGCCCCGCCACCAACAGCAGCACCCCCAGCCAGCAGTGGTCAGCAGCCAGCCCTTCCCCACCCGACCCGACCGCACACAGCCAGACCGAGGCAGCAGATTCTTCTCCTGCCGTGGGGCGCGTGGGGGCCAGCGAGCTCCCCACGCTGAGCACGGACGACGCTGGCTTTGTCAACAGCCGGTACGGCGACAGCAGCGGCTCGGACGACGCGCCCATCGCAGACGAGATCTCCCTCGCCGTGTTCATCGTGGACATGTGCGGCCTGGGCGGAGGTCCAGCGGCCACACGGCAGGTGTGTGCCGTGCGTTGGCAGCACCGCCTCTGACCAGGATGCACGCGGCACCGCCTCCAGAACGCCTGGTGGGCGCGCGTGTTTCTCCGCCGTGCGCGTGCAGGAAGTCACGTCCATGCTGCTGTCGGGCTCCAACAGCCTGGCCAGCTACTACACGTCGTGCTCGTACGGCATTGCCGCGCTCAAGCCAGAGACCACGCTGGTGCTGGGGCCCATCACGCTGGGCTGCAACGGCACCAGCAAGGGCACCGCATGGAGCGTCACGTCGTGCAGCCAGAACGACTACTACGGCTGGATGGTGAGCTACAGTGCCCTGAGCTCCATCCTGTGCCGGCTCTGACGAGGGATTCGCACGCCCGTGCGTCGACCAACGCTCAGCGCAATGCCATCCCGTCCCGCCTGCGCAGTTCGCCGTGGAGGAGTGGGCGCAGCAGCAGGGCATCGACCTGTCTGGCTACCGCCACCACGCCATCATCACGCCGCTGGGCCAGCGGCAGTTCATGGGGTCGGGCACCGGCAGCTGCCAGTGGACGGGGCAGGCGGTGATTGGGCCCTTCTCGGGGACCTATGGCGCGGGCGGCTACTCGTACGTGTGGATCAACGGCGAATACTGGCGCAGCCCGCAGGGCTGGTTCCACGAGATTGGGCACAACTACTTTTTGGGCCACGCCGCCGTGCCCCAGGTGAGCCCCACGCCACGCCGTGTTTGCCAGCGGCGGCAGGGCTGGCGCTGGGGTGCTGAACCATGCACGGCGTGCGCGCCCACACGTGACCCGCGCACGCAGGCGACGCCGTACAGCGACTTTTCTTGCGCCATGGGCTTCTGCTGCAAGCCCCGGTGCATGAACCCGCCGCACAACTGGCAGCTGGGCTGGGGCAACGAGGTGGACCCCAACCGGGACCCCATCGCCGCCGGGGAGACGCGCATGTACATCCTGCCCGCGCAGAACCTGGGCCCACGCCACGTGGTGAGCAAAGCCTGAGGGTCCCTGCGCACCGGTCCCCCACCGCGCCTTGGGAGTTTGTCGCAATCCCCAACCCCGTGCACGCCATGCCTTGCGTGCGTCCGCAGCTGCGCCTGCCCGTGCCCTGGGCCTCGTCGGACGTGTTTTGGCTGGGCTACCGCACCGACAGCTTCCCCGTGGACTTGGTCTCGCTGGCCAGCGGCACGGCGGCCTTTTCCAACGGCGTCAACGTGTACCGCTACCCGGGCGCCAGCCCCACAGACGCCAGCAACACGGAGCACGTGGCCTTTGTGATGCGGGGCAAGGCGTGGGCCGACGGCGCCTATGACACAAGCCTGGTGGTGCGGCACCTGAGCTCGGACGGGCACAGCGCCACGGTCAGCGTGTGCCGCGTCGGCGGCGCGCGCGAGCGGTGCGGCGCGCGGCTGGACTTTGACTGCGACGGGCTGTTTGACGGCGCCGACCCCGACTGCGCCGGCAAGTCGCCGCCAGACGTCACGCCGGCGCCGGCGTGGCACGGCGGCGGCAAGGCGCCCGTCTTCCAGTTCCTGCGCCCGCCGCCGTACAACCAGGGGCCGCCCGGGCCCGCCACCACGCCGCCGTCCGGAGGTGAGGCCTGCTCCGCTGCTCGCTCAGGAAGGAGGCCGCGCGTGCGCGTGGCGCGCGTGTAGTGCGTGGTGCTGTGCGACCGGCGCAACGTTGAACGGCGCGCGTGCTGCTGCAGTGGTGGCCGGGGAGCTGGCGACCGAGTGCACCAGCGAGGCCAACTTTGACTACCTGAACTGGGCCTTCACCTCGTCGGCGGCGCGCGCCATGTGCTGCGCGTGGTGCGCCTCGGGCGTCAACGAGGCCAGCGTGTGCAGGTAGGTGCGGGGGGTGACCGCTGGTGGTGCGGGCGGCGCGCTCCAGTGTGGTCCGTTCACCAGCCCACACCGCATTCTGCGCACGCTGGCTCACTCGCTTGCGTGCTGGCCCGCACTCGAACGCTCGCTGCGCAGGACGGTGTACGTGTCGGGGGTGCAGCGGTCAGCGTGCGGGGCGCCGCCGCCGCCGCGCTCCGGCTCTCCGCCGCCCGCCCGGCGAGCTTCCAACAGCACCTCCACACGACCCCCCCCTAGTGGCAAGGCCCTCTCGCCTCCAACCCCACCAGTGGTGGACGAACCGCCACCGCCTGCAGCAGAGGTGGGCGAGCAGTCCACAGGACTCCAAGAGCTGCCCGCCTCTCAGCAGGACGGAGCAATCCCCGCAGCACCGCCGCCCCCGCCACCACCGCCCCCACCCCCACCCAGCAGCGGCGGCGATGCTGTGGGCGTCCTCATCACAGCGTCCCCACCGCCACAGCTGTCACTGCCCGGCGACCAGCAGCCAGACGGCAGCGCAGCGTCGCTGCTACGGCCGTCCTCACCAGAGACGCCCCCGCGCTAGCTGCTCTTGCACTGGCGCGTCAAGCATGGCTGTGGCAAGCTGGCCTTGTGATGATTGCGCACAAAGGCGACCTGTCTGCCGCTCCCTGCAAGCTCGCTTTCCCATGCTCCTCATGGCCCCTTGTGGTGCGTGTCAGACCCGTTGCATTGCAGAAGAGGAAGCAGCGCCACACCTACAAGACAGCTACGCCAGCCGCTTAGCCAGGGGCAGCAGCGCTTCACTTCTTCTTGGCGGGCGCCTTCTTGGCGGGCGCTGGCGCCTTCTTGAGCTGGTTGAGCACCTTGCGCACGGCGCGCGCCTTCTTGGCCTTGGCCACGGCCGCCTTGAAGCGGTCAAAGTCCGTGGTGGCGGACTTGGCCGCCTGCTTGGCCAGCTTCTGGCCCCACGCGCTGGAGGCAAACTTGCCAGCCACGTCTGCACACGGCACGCGGCGGCACGGAGCATGACAGCGTGAGCCACGCATGGTGCTGCTGCGTTGCTAGCACGCCTGGGAGCGAGGACAGCCGTTGAGCTCCTGGGATGCCCCTGAACCGCTGCTGCCTGCGTGCTGCCTTGTGTGCTGCGCTGCGTGGCTGCGCCGGCTGCACGTCGACCCGCCTGGTGCGGGGCTGCTGGGAAGGCCCTCCTGCCGCGGAAGCACTGCTGCTGCTGCTGCTGCTGCTGCTGTTCCTGCTGCACGTCCTGCTGCTCCTGACGATGCCTGCGGAGGCCCAGGTGCAGCTGCTGCGGCTCCATGGATGCACGCTGGTCCTCGATGCACTGCGGCCGCCACGCCCCAGCGCCACACGGACGCTTCCCACCAGCACGCTGCACCGCTCCTGCACGCCTCCTGCTGCTGCTGCTCCTGCTGGAGTCCAGCCCGCTGCGTGCGGCCGTGGCGCGCCGCTGGCTGCGACCGAGCTCCTGGTGGCGAGAGCGCCGTGCACCTGGCTCCATCGCCATCCTGGTGTTGCTGCTGCTCCCGCCGTCGCCCTGCAGCCGCGCTGGCGCTGCTCCTCGCTGCTCGCCGCCGAGCTTGCCGACCCTCCCCCTGCTCGTGCTCGCCTGCACGCCACGTCCAAAACGCGCATGACCGCTGCACGCACCGGCCTCGGTGAACTTGGCCACCAGCACCTTCTTGGGCGCGAGGCGGGGGATGTCGATCTTCAGGTCGGTGAGCGCCAGCCGCTTGAAGTTCTCCACGCGGCGCTGCTGCCCGGGACCGTCCACCAGAGCCTGCGAGTCGTGGTGCCATGCTCGCTCGCCGTGTCCACTGCGCCCCTGCTGGCGGAGCCACCCTCCAGCGGGTACTGTGTACTCCCCCGAGCTCGCCCCCTCACCCTGTTCTGGTCGATGATGTCCGAGATGACCACGAGCTGGCCCACGTCAGGCCCGAAGTTGACCTGGGCCACGCGGCCAATCTCGACCGACCGCTTGAAGGGCATTTGTGCCTCGTGTCTGCGACGCGAGCGGAACAGAAAGCCGAGCGCGCAAGCACGAGCGAGGGGCCACGAGTGAGAAGAACGCGTCGCAAGGGTGGCGTCGCAGCGTGTGCAGCAGAGGCGGCTCCCCGGGAGCCTCCCCTCCTCGACCTCCCAAACTCACAAAAGAACTACGAGGTGCTGCGGCTGGGCGTTGCTGCAGCTGCAGAGAGGGCGAGCTTGCGGCAAATCGACCAAAAAAAGCGGTCAGGGCTTGCATGGGAGCTTTATTGCGAAATCCTCGTGTGCTCCTCAAGGAGCCCAGCCACACAACCTGGTGGCGCGCAGCACGCTTCCTCATAGCTGTAGGCATCACGGCGTGAGGCGGCCTTGAGCTCTCACTCGCGCGAAGGAGGGCCCGCGGGCGCGATGGCTCGCCCGGTGCCGCTCGGTGAGCTTGCGGCCCAGGAGCAGCTCTGCATCAAACACGCTCGCTCCACGCGTGCGCCTCGCTCCCCTCCGCGCTCGTGCGCGAGCGTGTGCCGTGCATGGCCTGTTGTACAGGGGCGAGCATCCCAGAGAACGAGGAGGTGCAGGCGGCAGCGGCGCCAGCAGCAGCAGTGGAAGCGTCTGGGGCAGATGACCAGCCCTCCACGCTGCCGCCCTTCGCCAACCAGGAGAACCGGCAACTCCACGGCGCCATCCTGGTGCGTGCGTCAGCCTGGGCGCTGCTGCTGGCCAAGCAGCCAGCTGCAGGGAGAGCGCAGAGCGCCTGAGGTGGCGCAGCACGGCAGATGGAGAGGGCACTGTGGGGGCGCGCAGGCTCTGGGTCGGGCCAGGCAGGCGCCGCGCAGCGTGCGTGCGTGTCCCAGCGCCGTGTGCGTGGCTGCTGCTCCTCCTCACCTGGTGTGGCGCTGCAGGACCTGGAGAAGAAGCTCGAGTCGGCGGACGCGGCGCTGGAGGAGCACCATGACCGCGTGGCCATCATGGACGAGCACCTCAAGAACGTGCAGCAGGAGCTCAAGTACACGCAGAGCCGGGTGGGTGAAGCTGCAGGCGGGAAAGCAGAGGTCGTTGGCACGTGTCCTCGGGCTCATCTGGCCTCGTGCACTTGCGGGCTTGTCGTGGTTGAGCAGGTGGAGGCCAAGGCCAAGGAGATTGAGAGCGAGAAGCACCTCAAGGCGCTGGCCGAGCGCGAGGCGGGCAGGCTCAGGAACGACATGTCCAAGCACACGACCGAGCGGGCAGAGCTCAAGGAGAAGGTGGGAGGCACGCACACCTTGGGGGCGTGAGCGGCACCGACACGC
>VFQP010004691.1_pt1 | contig 12484 bp, 22 predicted proteins | sample 3512351 | NCBI WGS metagenome assembly VFQP01 (sample SAMN10412372, study PRJNA504923) | tailings metagenome | isolation source: Relicate 1 Philex TSF1 revegetated site | place: Philippines: Tuba, Benguet | collected 2017-08-29 | reverse complement strand
CTCCTGAGCCCCTGTGGAATGCGTACTGCGACGCAGGAGGCACTACTTCAACAACACGGACGGGCTCATCTTTGTGGTGGACTCCCAGGACCGCGACCGCATCGGGCGGTCGGCGCAAGAGTTCCAGGCAATCATCCAGGACCCCCTCATGCTCCACAGGTGTGTGTGTGTGTGTGTGTGTGTGTTGGGGGGGAGAGGGGCTGAAGCAGAGAGGCGGCACCAGCGGTGGACGATCGCGCTGGGCGGTGCGAGGTGGCGGCGATGTGCTCCCTCTCCTCACCTCGCTGCCGGTCGCTTGTCCCGCTCCCTGCCTGCAGCGCCATCCTGGTGTTTGCCAACAAGCAGGACATGCGGGGGTGCTTGACACCGGCCGAGGTGTGCGAGGCGCTGGGCCTGCCGCAGCTCAAGAACCGCAAGTGGCACGTGCAGAGCGCCATCGCCACGCAAGGGGAAGGGCTGTACGAGGGCCTGGACTGGCTCGCCACCACGCTCAAGCAGCGGCCAGCGTGATTGCGCGGCGCACGCCAGGGCCATGCATGGACTCTTGACTCGCGTTGGGCGCGCGCATCCATGGCGTCGGCGTTGAACGACCGGGCAGGATCTTGCCCGTGGGGGGCAGTGTTGCTGTGGCCTCCCCTGCACACGCTGACCCCGACTGTACCACGATCTCCTCCAGGCGCAACCTGTCCTTTGCAGACATGCCGCACACTTCGAATCGAACGCATGCGCCCGTGGGACCAGCCTGCAGCTGCAAGCGCAATCCGCAGTGCGCACCTCAGCAGCATGGAGCAGAAACTCAGAAGCTGCAGCCGGATGCTGCAGCTGCTGCTGCTGAGCCGCGTGCTGGCCTCTGCGCCCCTGTGCGCCAGAGCAGCGCCCAGCGACGCGTCGCAGATCGGCGTGCTCGAACGCTTCATCCTGGACAATGGCGGCAAGGCGAGTCGTGACAATGCGTCGGGAGCGGTGGGGCTCACGACCGCTCGCTCACGCAGGACGACTCGATCTGATGGCTGCAGCGCGCGGCCTGCTGAGTGAAAGAGGAACGCGTGTGAAGCGACTGCTAGGTTGCTGCGGGGCCAGTGCTCAATGCCCATGCTGGAGCACGCGGGCGGGCGCGGCGCGAGCAGCAGCGGTTGGGGGTGCTAGGTGCACAGGCCAGCAGCCACTCCTCACACACACCACCTCCTCACGGTTCCACCAACAACCTGCGTGTGCGCGTGCAGCTGCGGACGTACGTGGGGACCAACAAGGCCGGCGTGCGCGGGCTCTTCGCCAAGGAGGACATCAAGAACGGGGAGCCGCTCGCCACCATCCCCAGCGCCTGCATCATGAACCTGGGAAGCGTGGCGGGCAGCTTCCTGGTGCGCACACACAGGCGTCCACGGCCGCCAACTTTTTTCCCTGCCGTCTGACAGCTCGCCAGCGCAGGGCGCACGAACGCGGCAGCTGCGCGGCACTCGTGCACGTGCGGATCATCATGCTGCTGCCAAGGATGCCGCACGCACCCCGCAGACGCCGATGCTTTCCCTGATGCGCGAGCTGCGCCACCCGGCGTCCCGCTTTGCGCCGTACCTCAACACGCTGCCCAAGAGGGGCGACGTGCACAACGCCTGCACCATCGACAAGTCGCTCTGGCACCTCTTTGAGAGCGACTACTGTGAGTCCCGTGTGCACCGCCTCACACACGGTTCTGCACACGGCAGGCGCTACCACCACCAGTGGCGGCGCAGCGAGGCGCGAGCAGGACTCGCGCGCCAGAGGTGTGGGAGGGAGGTGCGGCTGCGGCGTTCACGAGCAAGGGGCGCGCCCGGCGCCCACATCACGTGCGCGTAGGGGTCAAGTTTGCCGACAGCTGGCAGACCTTCCTGGAGCGCGCGCTCAACGGCACGGCCAACGGAGAAATGGTGTGGTGCCCGCCGCTCTCACCTCGCGGCGGCAGCAGCGGGAGCAAGGGGGGCGGCTTGCACCACGGAGCGTGTGTGCAGAGGGGCGGGTTGGCGGGAAACGGGCCTGGGTGTGCCCGTGTGGGCGCGCAGGAGGTGACCATCCCCGAGGCCCTGGGCAACGTGCGGGGCACGCTGACGCTGGACGAGCTCAAGCACGCCTGCGCGCTGGTGAGCGCGCGCGCACAGTCAGCCGCTGGTCGTGTCAGCCGCTGGAGTTCTGCGTGGAACGCTCTGGACCCACGCCATCTGACATGCCCGGTAGCAGGGCTCCGGCCCCGCCGAGGTGTCCCAGCACAGCACACACAGCAGGCGCCTCCCTTGGCGCGCGCATGCGAGGGCGTGTGGCCTCGTCGCACGAGAGACGTGCGCCGGGGCGGGGCGGGGCGGGGCGGCCACGCGCGTTGGTCGTCCTTGGTGTGTGGTCGCAGGCGGCCACACGCTACGTGTCGTCGGGGCAACGCAACCGCCTCTTTATGGTGCCCATCTTCGACCTGGTGCGTCCATGTCCCCGTGTCCAATCCCCCAGCGCCCCGCCGCTCGTCCTCTCGCGAGCCCACCACGCCGTCGTTTAATTGTGTTCCGCCAAGTGGCTCAGCCTGCTGCTGCTGGTCATGCGCCTGGCGGTCACGTGGCGCGAGTGCAGGCCAACCACGAGCGCGACTGCAAGACGGTGCTCAACGGCGACGACGCCGAGGGCTCCATGACGCTGGTGGCGGGGCAGGACTACAAAAAGGGCGACGAGATCTGCTACAGCTACGGCAACAACCACTGTGAGCGCCTTTGCAGAGCCCTGCACGTGTGCTGTGACAAGTGTGTGGTTTGCTCGCTTGCGTCACGCGCATTCCCCCCACAGACGAGCACGCTCGAGTGCCGTTTGCGCGTGCTTTGGCCGCTGCCACGGCAGTCTACGCGGACTACAGCACTACGCACTACGGCTGGGTCATGAAAGAGGACCCGCCTCGCCTCCTCGTGGTGCGCGCCGTCGTCATGGGTGCGGGGTGGGGCAGCGCGTCTTACAAGTCGCCAGCGCATGCGCAGCGGGGACACGCGACATGCCGCTGGCGCCACGTGGCCGCGCGCAGATCGACCACCACCAGTTCAACCCGCAGCAGACGCACCAGCACTTCACCGAGGACTTTTTCGTCCGTGAGTGGTGGCTGGCGGCAGTGCCCTGGTCGGCGACCTCCCTGGGCTTGCTTCCGCCTCTGCTCCGGAGCCCGGGCGCCTGGCTCTCGCCGCGCGGCTGTTTGTGAGCCTTGGTACGCTGTGCGTGCTGCTCGTGCTGTGCGCGCTGTGCAGCGTCGTCGGCCGAGGCGCTCAAGGCCGAGGTGGAGCGGCTCAAGGGCGTGCAGGCGCACCTGCAGCAGCTGGACAAGGAGGCGGCGCGCACCAAGTCGCGGCCCAAGAAGGGCTCGGACCCCGTCGCCGACATGCTGGTCGAGCTGCAGGCCTACCGGAGGCAAGCCGTTGAGTGAGTGCGATTGCACCTGCTGGGGGCGCTGCTGCTGTGCTGCGAGGGTGGTGGCTGCGGGCGGTTGCTTCCATCGGCGCTGACCCGCTCTTCGGTGGTGGTGCTGCTGCGTGTCCGCAGCTACGAGATCAAGCGGCTCCAGAAGCTCAAGGTCTGAGCCTGCGTTCGGACTGCACATCGCTCTGACTGCTCCTTCATGACCAAACTCGGAACCACACTGCAACGGGTTGCAGCACGCGGAAGCAGCCAGAGCGGGTCTTTGTGCAAGGTGTTTGGAGGCCGCTGCGGTCAAACACCATCTCCCTCTCTGTCACACGCTCGGGTCGTGGTGTGTTAATACACGCGTCACTGGTGCCGCCGCTTGACGACCAGCGTGTAGTCGCTGCGCGCCGGCACGCCGTGGTACTGCCTCCACGCAAACCTGCGATCAGTGACGCCACGCGTGCCACTCCTGAGCCAACGCGCTGACGGGGCCAGCGGCAGCAACGGCGCGCACAGCGCACAGCTGCACACCAGGCCGGAGCACTCACGCGATGCTCCAGATGATGAGCACCACGAGCGCCGCCATGCCCGCCAGCGCGGTCCACCCCTCAAGCGTGATGGACTTTGCGTTGCCGTGCCGGTCCCGGTTCACCATGTGCAGGCCCGTGGCGCCCTCCCAGCTCGCCAGCTGGTTCTGCAGCCAACGCACAAACGCAGCAACGCCCAGCACCCAACAGCAGCGCAGATCACGACCGACACACCCACACCACCTCAGCCACGGGTGATAGGATCCGGCCCTGGAAGACATAGGATCCGGCCCCTGCCTCGCCTGCCTCGCGGCCCCCCGAGGTGGTCCTTCCCTCTCCTCTGCCTCTTAGCTAGAGCTAAGAGCCTCTCAGAGAGCCTCTTAGCCTTCTCCTCGCGCACCAGCGAGCTGGTGCGCCCGCGCGCCGCACCTGCACCACCAGCAGCGACAGCGACGCCTCGAACGCCCGCTTGAGGTCGGGCGGCTGCGCCACGTCGACCAGCGCGCGGCAGGCGTCGCCCAGCGCGCGCTTGGCGCCGGCGGGCAGCGGCCGGCCGCCGTCCTCGTCCTGCGCGCCGTCGGCCCCCGCGCCGCCGTCCCCGGAGCCGGAGGGAAGCTGCTTGACGCTGCCCTTGGGCAGGTCCCCCATCTCCTCCAGCTGCGAGAGCAACGCCAGTGAGGCAGAATGATCAGTGAGGCGGCAGTGCGAGCGCGAGGCGCCAGCGCACGAGCAAACGTGCTGCCAGCGGGCGGGAGCGAGTCGAGCGGAGCCGGACGGAAGCGCTGGCGGGCAGCACGGGCTGCTGTGCGTGCCCCTCCCAAAAAGGAGGGCGCTGTGGGGCAGGCGCGTACACGCGCGCACAATGGTGGCTAGGCAGGTGCCCACGGCGCCGGGCGTCTTGGCCATGTTGGGGCGTCGCGAGAGGCACAGCTGCTGCACGTCCTGGTCGCAGTCGGCCGTGAGCAGCGCGCCGGGCGACCAGATGAAGAAGGCCATGTGCAGCGCGCGGCCCAGCTCCTGCGCCGCGACAGGGGAGCGACCAGGCAGCAAGAGCAGCACACGCGGCGTGTCGGTCAGGTGCCCCACTACCAGGGCATGCTTAGTGTACGCCGCCCGCTCGCCCCAAACCGCACCAGCCCAGCGGCGAAATGCTGCACAACGCCCGTGGCGCGACGGAACGTGGCGCAAAGGTACGCCCGGGGGCCTACCTTTTGGCAGGCCGCGTCAATGTCCTCGTACTTTGAGATGAGGCACTTGTACACGAGGCCCGTCTCCTGGTTCTTGCGGTCCTGGTCTGCGCACAGGTCACGCACCGACGCCTTGCACGCCTTGCGCAGCGGTGGGTCCAGCTTCCAGTTGGCCTGCCTGCGGGGGCAGCGCAGCACACAGCGCAGCACGGTGTGTCAGAGGAGAGGGCGCGCGCAACCACGGCAGACGTTGCGACACGCGGATGGAAGGCGCAGGGGGCGGCAGAAAGACTTGCCTGCGCGAGAGCTTGCGCACCACCTCCATGCGGCAGGGGTCGCCAAAGTCGGGGTCGCCCAGGTTCTCCGCCAAGCACCTGCAGCCAGCACACGCGATGCGACGCGACGTGTGGGCAAACGCTCCCTCAGCCGTCGCCTCCCTGCCGCCCCGCCGCCCAGGCCGCGAGGCGCCGGGTGCAACCACCCCCCGCAGCGTGGCGGCAGGGCGATGCGCGGTGTGCGCCCGGCGCGGACAGAGGCGGCCGCTTCGGCCCGGGGGGGGGGGAGAGGAGATGGAGCAGGAGTTAAGGGCGGGGGGTGCACCTGAACATGCGCGCGCCGCCGGGCACCACGCCCTTGCAGAACATGAGGCGCTCGTCCTTGCACACGCGCATGACGCCGGGCTTGAGCTCCACGTTCTCTGCCTCCACCTGCAGGTGGGTCGGGTTGGGGGCGGGACGAGGGAGTAGGGGCAAGGAACTGGTGCCTGCTTGCTGCACGTTCACGGATGGGTGAGGCGCCCTGGTTGGGGTGCCGTCCCTTGCCGCGCATGTGGGTGTGCGAGCGTCTGGCTGGCGGTGTGGCGCGGCGCAGGGCCAGTGCAAACCGCGCACCTCCTCCAGCAGCAGCTCCTCCTTGCGGCACTCCTCGCTGAGCTGGGAGCGGTGCGAGCGCAGGCACTCGTGCACGCGGCCCTCGCCTGCAGACGGCGCACGCACGCGCGCAAGGCAATCTGAAGGGTCGCAGGCTGCAGCGGGGCTCACTGCCCACGCCTGGGTGCCAAACGCCGACAGCGACCTGGGCCCCAAGCAAGAGAGACGGGATCAGGGCCAACGCGCACGCATGACCGGCTGCGGCGCCGCCCCCAGCGGCGGGAGGGTGCGCATGAGCGCTGCGGGAGGGAGGGCGCGGCGCGCACCGCACCTGGCTCCACCTTGGCGCAGAACTTGTCCACGTCGGCACGGCACGCCGCCGCCAGGATCACGTCGTTCCTGCGGGGCAGGCACACAGCACGCACAGCACGCCTTGCACCACCCTCCCGCCAGCGGCGGCAGCGGTAGCGACCGTGCGAATCTGGCGGGCGCCGCGCGACTCCAGTGACAAGAGCAGGCTTTCACCTGTAGTCGTTGACCTCCATCTTTTCAAAGTAGAGCACCTCCTGCTTGCACGCCTCGGCCGAGATCTCGTCGCGCTTGTCTGTCAGGCACCGCAGCACCGCGCCGCCGCACACCTTCGTGACAGAAACGCGCAAAGCAACGCGCCCACGCGCACGCCTGACGCCGCCTCCACGCCACGAATCACAGCCTCCTCCGAGGCAAGGCGAAGCATGACCGGCATGCCCGCGCGTCGACGCCCCCTCTTCCGCTGCCAGAGGCCGGCGTGTGCAAGGCGCACCTGCCCCTCGTCGGCCTTGCACACGGTGCCGCCATCGCAATCAAGAGGAGGCCCCGTGGCCCCCTACACCAGGGTGGCCGCACCTGCCCCTCGTCGGCCTTGCACACGGTGCCGCACAGCTTGTCAATGTCCGCCTTGCAGCTCTTGGAGAGGCGGTAGTTGAAGCGGTAGTCGGACGCCGCCTCCACCTCGTACGCCCGCACCTGCCGTGGTTAGGGTTCAGGGTTGAGGTGAGCATGCTACCCAGGTCGACGGCGCACTGCACGCTCCGTCACAAGGGCCCTGCCCTGTGCTGCTTCATGCCGCCCCTCACCTCCTCCTTGCAGGCCTTGCTGAAGTCCTTTTGGTACTTGTTCTCTTGCAGGCAGCGGATGATGCGCGCCTCACCGTGCGGCACGTCCTTGCAGTACACCTGCAGTACACGGCGAGACGTCATCGTGACCGGTACGCCATCTCTGCCACCGAGCTGCGTGAGCAAGTGCGTGCAGCGAGACGCCGCCTGGTGCGCCCGGTTCGGCCGCCGAGGCTCCCACGACGCAGAAGAAAGAGCGCACGCGCACCTTGATCTCCGAGGCGCAGGCCTTCTTCATGGGGTACTGGAAGTCGATGTTCTGGCTGAAGCGCACCTGCAAGCCAAACAGACGCAGCAAGAACGCAGCTGGCGTGTGCTCAGCAGGGCTGCGCGCCAGGCGGCCAGTCCAAAGTGTGCACAAAGGCAGCGCCCGCACCTCCTCGTCGAACAGCACGGCGCGGCACTTGCTGGACAGCCGGTCGCGCATCTGCATCAGGCACCGGATGACGCGCGCCGAGCCCTGCGCAAAAAAGCCGACGGCAAGCCCGCGCTAGCAGCCACCTCGGTCGGCGCACCTCTCCATCGCCCGTGCCACAGAGGAGGTAAAGATGCGCAAGCGCTCCCCCTCGCGAGCAAGTACACGTCCATGCATGCGAGGGCCAGCGCCGCAAGCTTGAGGGCGAGGAGGTGGCTGCGCGAAACATGTGTTTGCGCGACTCACGGGCGGCACATTGGCGCAGTAGCTCTGCCGGTCGGCGTAGCACGCCTCGGCCAGCGGCACGTCAAAGCGGATGTCCTCGGCGGCCAGCTCCTGGTACTTGCGCACCTGCTCGCGCAGCACGCGCACAGCACGCTCAGCGCGCGATGCAATCCGTCCCTCTCTCGCAACCGCAGTTCGTGGCGCGAACGCTGCAAAAGCGAGGCCGGCAACGCCCTGGCAACGAGGACAAGGCGAGCGCTTAAGCAGGGCGAAGAGGATGTGTGGGAGGCGCGTGGGCGGCGCGCACCGCACCTGCTGCTTGCACATGGGGTTGGTGATCTCGTCGACGTAGTCCTGCAGGCACCTGACCACGGTGCTGTCGTCCTCCTCGATCGAGTCCACGTCCTGCGTGGTTGCAGCAGCAGCGGGGCCCACATGCCGCTCACCAGGCCAGCTGCCGAGCGTGTGATCCACGCCCACCCGGAAAAGTGGGCAAGCGCAGCCAAAGAGCGGACCAAAAGGACCCAGTCGACGGTCCACTCAAGGCACACAAGGCGTTGCGACGCAGAGAGAACGCCTCGTGAGAGCGCCCCGGGTGCTCGCGCCGCCCGCCGCCGCTGCGCGGCACTCACCCCGAAGTAGGCGCACATGGCGTAGATGTCGTCCGAGCACGTGTTGCGCAGCCGCGCGTCCAGCTTGAAGTTGCGGGCGCGCCGCTCAATCATCTTGTCCACCTCGGCCTACGGGACGGGGGCCAGGACGTCAAGCAGGGACCAGGCGCGCGCGCCACTCTGCAGCACTCTGCCCGCCCCCTGATGTGTGCAAGCACGCCCTGCCTGCTTCCCACAGACTGGGCGCTGCGCCGGCGCCGGCGGCCAGGGCCTCGCCCCACCACGCTGGCACACACCGGTGCGTCCTAGCCGCCCGCAGGCGAACTGGATACGCGAGGCGCGGGAGGTCGTGACGAGCGCGTGGCGCGCCGCACGCTCCTCTGCCGCAAGGCGCACCCACCCCACCTTGCACGTGGCGGAGAAGCCCTGCTCGTTGCGGTGCGCCTCCAGGCAGTCCTTCACCTTGGCCGCGCCTGCGGGCCAAACACGCCCCAACAGCCACATCGCCGCAAATGTGGACGCATGCGAGCGCACGCCCAAGTCTCAGACACGCCCTGAGAGGGTGCGGCGCTCGGGCCGCCGCAAAGGCCCGCACCTGGCTCCACGTCGGCGCAGAACTTGCGCTTGTCCCTCACGCAGTCGGCGAAGAGGCGCACGCTCAGCCGCACGTCGTCGGCGTTCTCAATCTCCTGCCGGAAGAGCTCCTCCTCGCAGCGCCACGACAGCGACTTGCGCTTGTCGCGCTGCGCGGCACAGCACAGCACAGCACGGGCGCAGCACGAGCGCAGCAACAGCGACGTCAATTGTGAGTCAGGTCGCCCGCAGCGGCGACGACGCAATGACATCTTGAGAGAAGCAGGTGGAGGCGAAGGATTGGGGGTCGCGGCGCGGCGCGGCGGGGCATGCGCACCAGGCAGGCTTGCACGCGCCCCCCGCCGAGCTTGACGTCCTTGCACAGCGCGTCGTGGTCGCCCTTGCACGCCTCGTACCTGCAGCACGGCGCAGCACGGCGCAGCACGCGCCCACTCTCCCTCTACAGTGAGGTGCGAGGGCAGAAGGCTGGACCCACCAGCCTGGCGCCCTTGCGGCCACCCCGCCGACACCCCGTTGCACACACGAAGGCCCAGTGGGCAAGACTCACAGCTGCGCGTCTGCCCGGTAGTCCTCTGCCGCGTCCGCCTGCACCTGGAACACCTGCTTCTTGCACGCCGGCGCCAGCTTGTCCTTGATCTCCCTGCGCGCCCACAAAGCCACGAACAAAGCGCCCAAGCGGCCATGAGGGACGCAGCACGCGCGCACGTGCCGCCAGGCACGACGAGAGGGGTGGCCCGCTCGCTGCCCGGTCCTCTGGGCGAGCTGGGGGGCACGGACCTGAGGCAGGCGATGACCTGCCCGGCCTTGTAGCTGAACATCCACGTCACGTTGCAGAACTTCTCCGCGTCCACCTTGCACGCCTTGGCTGCGCTCACGCGCACACGAGACGCAGGCGGCGATGGGCGTTTGGTCGCCCCTGCTACACCTGCTGCGCGCGTGCTCACTCGTGGCCTGTACTCCCTTTGCAAGCATTGCTCTCTCCCCCTCCCTGCTGCGCCTGCTGCACGCTCGCCGCGACGCCCAGAGGCCCCGCCGCGGCGGCAAGGTCACGCACCCAGGGGCACGTTGAGGTTGATGTTGCTGTTGCGGGAGATCTTGAACTGGTAGACCTCCTCCCTGCAGGCGTCCGTCACTGTCTCGGTGCCTGCGGCCGAAGCGAGGGGCAGGGGCACGTGCTGACGCTGCTGCAGCGTGCCGCTGAGGACGGACCGACAGCGTGGGCCCCGCCCCGCCCCGCCCTGCCCTGCTGTGGGTGTGCCCTTGGAGGGTCCCCTGCGTTCACTCTTGCGCGCACCGTCAGCGGCGTCGGCTGTCTCGCTCTCTGCTATCTGGTCGCTGATGCAGTTGGCCAGGCGCCCCTCGCCCGGCTTGAGCTCGCCGCAGAACTGCTTGATCTCGCCCACGCAGTTGCCTGCACAGGTGCAGGTGCCCGCACAGGCGTGTGGCTCAGGCTGCAGCAGGCGCCTGCACTCGCCCACGTGCCACCTGCCCGCGGCGCACCTTGGAGCTCAATGTCGTCGAGCCCGTTGATCAGCGCTGCCTTGGGCGCCAGGGCGACCACCTGGCTGACGTTCTCCTGCGCGCCGCAGCTCTGCAGCGTGGCCAGGCCCAGCAACGCCAGCGCCAACCACTGCTGCTGGGGCCATGGGCTGCAGCGAGCTCTCCCGGCTCCACGCTCCCCCGCTGCCAAGCTGCTGCAGTCACAGCTGCCTCGTCGCCGCCGTGCCATGAGACACGCTTGTGTGCGCCCCTGCAGCGCGCGGAAGCACGCGAGAAGGAGGAGCTTTCGGTTCTTCGCCAGGGAAGCTGCAATTGCGCCGAGCGCTATGTGCTGAGGAACCCGACACAATGCTGCACGCTGCGAGGGCGTGCTAGAGCACACGCAGTGCGGGAGCTGCGCACCTGCTGGGAGGGGGCACCTGGCACACGAAAGATCTTCTGTTCGCCCCTCTTGCTTGCTTTCCTCTCCCAGACCTCTCGTAACCCAGCAATCTGTCAGATGATGCTGTTGGCTCTTGCTGGTGCTGGTGCTGCTGGCTGCTGCTGCCGCTCTTCTTGCTGTCGAGGTCATCGAAGGGCTTGGGGTCGCCCATGCGCTTCCGCCTCGCGCGCTCGCGCATAACCTTCCTGATGGCGACGATGAGCAGCATTGCGAGCGGGCGCGTGGTGCCTTCAGCGTGCCAGGCGCGCCAGGTCCGCTGCGTGGCTGCTTCTTTCCAGCTCACCTCACCCTCAAGAGGAATCCCAGCGAGATCCGCGGCCTCTGGGCTCTAGAAGCTGACGTTCACCTTGCGTGGTCGTGGTGGCGCGCAGGTGGCGGCCAGCCGCACCGCTGGCCGGCCGCTGTCGTGCCCGGCGCCACGGGCGTCCGTGCGGTGAGGCTATGTGGCTCGGGATCCTGGCGCCAGCCTGCGGCGTCGAATGCTGCAGCACGCCGGCTCAGCGTGCTCCCTCGCCCCTGTGCTGCAGGCGGTGTCCAGCGCCGTTCGGCGGGCGCATGCAGCTCACAGTGGCGGCTCAGGCCGTCGCCAGCCCGGCGGCCACCTCTGCGCCCGTGCTGCCCTACCGCGTGGGCCACGGCTTCGACCTGCACCGCTTGGCAGAGGGCTACAAGCTCATCATCGGCGGCGTGGAGATCCCGCACACCAAGGGCTGCGAGGCCCACTCGGACGGTGAGGGCCTTCAACACAAGGTGCTGCGGCGCTAGCGTTGGCGCACAGCGTGCCAAGGGGCAAACCTTATGTGCTGTGTGGCGGCGACGCAGGCGACGTGCTGCTGCACACCATCACGGACGCCATCCTCGGAGCGCTCTGCCTGCCCGACATCGGTGAGCGCCCACGCGGCGCGGCGGGGGCCTTGCTGCTGCTGATGGCAGTGCATGCATGCGGTTGACGCAGGTCGTCACCGTGCCCTGCCCGTGCCCCTGGACTGCCCTTGCATGCTCGACGCAGGCCAGCTGTTCCCGGACACTGACCCCAAGTGGAAGGGCGCGCGGTCCGACATCTTCCTCAACGAGGCGGTGAGAGAACGAGGGCGGGTGGGGGCGCGCGGACCGCGTTCGAGCGTGCCGCTCGCCAACGACAGACAGGCCCTGACGACGGGTGTGGCCCTGGCGCTCATCATTCTTGTGTGTGTGTGGCAGGTGCGGCTGATGGAGGAGCGGGGATACACCCTGGGCAACATTGACTGCACCATCATCGCCCAGAAGCCCAAGCTGTCGCCCCACAAGGTCGGTCACTGGCTGCTACGTTTGCTGTGCACGGAGCAAGCGGGGTGGTGGGTGGTGAACAGCGTGCTTGGCGCAGCCGCACACCCGCGTGCTCCTGTGCCACCACCGAATGCGCAGGAGAACATCCGCACCAACCTGTGCCGCATGCTCAAGGCGGACCCGTCGGTGGTCAACGTCAAGGCCAAGACGCATGAAAAGGTGGACAGCATCGGCGAGGAGCGCTCCATCGGGTGCCACGCCGTGGTGATGCTCATCCGCAAGTGATGAGCGCAGC
>VFQP010004690.1_pt1 | contig 12486 bp, 8 predicted proteins | sample 3512351 | NCBI WGS metagenome assembly VFQP01 (sample SAMN10412372, study PRJNA504923) | tailings metagenome | isolation source: Relicate 1 Philex TSF1 revegetated site | place: Philippines: Tuba, Benguet | collected 2017-08-29 | reverse complement strand
AAAGTAAAAGACATGTCGCTGGCCGATTGGGGCCGCAAAGAGATTGCAATCGCCGAAACCGAAATGCCGGGCCTGATGGCGATCCGCGCGGAATACAAAGGCAAAGCCCCGCTGAAAGGCGCGCGTATTGTCGGCTGCCTGCACATGACGATCCAGACCGCAGTGCTGATCGAAACGCTGGTCGATCTGGGCGCCGAAGTCCGCTGGTCTTCCTGCAACATCTTCTCGACGCAGGATCAGGCGGCTGCCGCGATCGCTGCTGCGGGCATTCCGGTGTTCGCATGGAAAGGCATGAACGAAGAAGAATTCTGGTGGTGCATCGAACAAACCGTACACGGCCCGAACGGCTGGGTGCCGAACCTCATCCTCGACGACGGCGGCGATGTGACGCAGCTGATCCACCAGAAATACCCCGAACTGCTGAAAGACATCAAAGGCCTGTCCGAAGAAACCACCACGGGCGTTCACCGCCTGTACGAAATGGCGAAGAAGGGCGAGCTGAAAGTGCCTGCCATCAACGTCAACGACAGCGTGACCAAATCCAAATTCGACAACCTCTATGGCTGCCGCGAATCCCTCGTGGACGGTATCAAGCGCGCAACCGACGTGATGATCGCCGGTAAAGTCGCGGTTGTTTGCGGTTATGGCGATGTGGGCAAAGGCTCCGCCGCGTCTCTCCGCACGCAGGGCGCGCGCGTTCTGGTCACCGAAATCGACCCTATCTGCGCGCTGCAGGCCGCGATGGAAGGTTATCAGGTCACCACGATGGAAGACGCCGCCGCGCAGGGCGATATCTTCGTCACCACGACGGGTAACGTCGATGTCATCACCCTCGATCACATGCGCCAGATGAAAGACCGTGCGATTGTGTGCAACATCGGCCACTTCGACAGCGAAATCCAGATCGAAGCGCTGCGCAACTACAAATGGGAAAACGTGAAGCCGCAGGTGGACGAAGTTGTATTCCCCGACGGCAAGAAACTGATCGTTCTGGCCGAAGGCCGCCTGGTCAACCTCGGCTGCGCAACGGGTCACCCCAGCTTTGTGATGTCGTCGTCTTTCACCAACCAGGTGCTGGCGCAGATTGAGCTTTGGAACAACAGCGCGAACTACGAAAACAAAGTGTATGTCCTGCCGAAACATCTGGACGAAAAAGTGGCGCGCCTGCACCTTGAAAAGCTGGGCGTGAAGCTGACGACCCTTACGGAAAAGCAAGCATCCTATCTGGGTCTGGATGCCGCCGGCCCCTTCAAACCGGATCACTACCGCTACTAATTCGATCTCCAGCTAAAAATTTTTAGCTTTTACAAACGCTTCCCTTGTTCACGCAAGGGAAGCGTTTTAACATGCAAGAGTGAATGGGGAAGATTTACATACCGATGCAACCGCATCGCCGGAGCCGAAGCTCTCGCTGACCGACCGTCTGCTGGATCTGGTCGTGCCTGTGCGCCGCGAAAAACGCCGTCTGGCGCGTCAGTACGACCGGCTGGAGGCCTTTTCGCGTGCCGTGCCGCTGGAATATTGCGGCTGGGATCAAGACGGCGTGCAGGCTATGTCGGCCGGTTTCTGCCAGCTTTTGGGCGTCGACAAGGTCGAAAGCCTCGCGGAAGTGCAGGCCGGTCTCGCCCCTGGTGACGCCGCCGCGCTGGAGGGGCTTTATGACCGGCTGCAGCAATATGGCGAACATTTTGAAATCGGCATGTACAGCCGGGGCGGCAAAACCGCGCTGAAGGTCTTCGGTAAGCGCGGCGTGGTGCAAAACGGCCGCCAGATTTTCTCGGTCATCTGGGTGATGGATATCACCGACTTTGCGCAGGCGGCGATGAAAAGCGTCGAAACCATGGGCAAGGTTGAAAAGCGCGAGGCGGAACTCCGCGCGAGCTTCAATGCGCTGCCCTATCCGGTCTGGATGCGCAACCATGCGCTCGACCTGACGTGGTGCAATAAAATTTACGCCCGCATTGTCGATGACACCGCCGCCGGCGCGATTGCCGACCAGAAAGAGCTGCCCCTGACGGGCACCGCCCGCAATGACGTCACACAGCGCGTGCTGGCGCAGCGCGCCATGGGCAAGCTGGCGCCGCAATCCCTGCGCGGCCATATGATTGTCGATGGACAGCGCCGCCTGTATGAACTGATCGAAATTCCCATGCCGCAAGAAAAGCGCATGATCGGCATCGCCATCGACGTCACCAAAGAAGAAGAATGGGAAGCGTCCTATGAACGCCTCACGGCGTCGCAGCGCGAAACGCTGGAACAGCTGCGCACGGGCATCGTGATGTTCGATGCCGATATGCGGCTTGAGTTTTATAACTCGTACTACGAACAGCTGATGGGCTTGCCGGGTCACTGGCTGGACACCAAGCCCAAGGTGATCGAGCTGATCGACAAGCTACGCGAATTCCGCAAGCTGCCCGAGCAGGCGGATTACAAACAGTTCAAGCAGCAATGGGTCAGCCGCTTCACCTCGCTGCTGGAGCCGTACGAAGAAATGCAATACCTGCCCGACGGCACGGTGATACGCCTGATTTGCGTGCCGCGCCCCATGGGCGGCCTCTTGATTACGATGGAGGACGTCACCAGCCGCCTCCAACTGGAAACGTCATACAATACCCTCATGGCCGTGCAGCGCGAAACGCTCGACAATCTGGCCGAAGGCATCGCCGTCTATGGCGAAGACGGCCGCCTGCGCCTGCGCAACGAAGCCTTCATGCGCATGTGGGGCCTGAACGCCAAGGCGCTCGGCGACGAGCCGCACATCGCGCAGGTGCTGGATCACCTCGGCGGGTTCTTCCCCTCCGCTGCGTGGCCGCAGATGAAAAACCTGCTGCTGTCCAACGCGCTGGAGCGTGAACCGCGCAAAGGCCGTATCGGCCGCGCCGATGGTTCGGTGCTGGAATATTCGATTGTGCCGCTGCCTGATGGCAACATTCTGAATGCGTGGTTTGATATTACGGACACCGTAAAAGTCGAACAGGCCCTGCTGGAGAAAAACGCCGCGCTGGAAGAGGCGGAGCGTTTGAAAACAGACTTCCTTGCCAACGTATCGTACCAGCTGCGCACGCCGCTGAACGCCATCATGGGCTTCACCGAAATGCTGCATCACCAGTACTTCGGCCCGCTGAACGAACGCCAGATGGAATATACCGCGAATATGATCGAGGCGGGGCAGCGGCTGGTATCGCTGGTGAACGACATTCTCGACCTGTCCACCATCGAGGCGGGCTATCTGAAGCTCTACCCCGCCGATGTAAAGGTCAAATCGCTGATCGAACAAGTCACGCACCTGACGCAGGAATGGGCGCGCAAGCAGAAAATCGAAATGTATGTACAGTGTCCCGATGACGTGATTATTTTCGCGGACGAGCGCCGCATGAAACAGGTCCTGCTGAACCTGATCAGCAATGCCATCAACTATAGCCCCAACGGCGGTCTTTTGACCGTGGCGGCGGTGGTACAGGGCGATTTTGTCGATGTCAGCGTGCGCGACAGCGGCATGGGCATTCCGGCGGACGACCTGCAGCATGTCTTTACCCCGTTCGAGCGTATCCGCAGCCGCAAGGCGCATCGCCGTGGCGGCGCGGGCCTTGGCCTGTCGCTGGTCAAAAGCATCGTGGAGCTGCACGGCGGCGATGTCAAAATCGAAAGCCGTGAAGGCGTGGGCACGACCGTGACCGCGCGCCTGCCGCTCGGCCATACAGGCGCCAGCAAGATCGCGACGCACCAGCAGAACGATACCGACAGGCCGGATCAGTAAATACGTGCCGCAGGGCGGCCCTTGAATTCCAGGCGCAAAAAAACCGGCAGAATGAACTGCCGGTTTTTTGTTGGGCCAGATCTCTCCGGCTTATTCGGTCAGGCGTTTCCACCAGCCCTTGCGCTGCTCTTTCGAGCCGCCATCTTCGCCACCATTGGCAGCAGCAGGCTCGCGCACCGGCAAAATCTGCGGGGCAGATTCTTGTGACGGGCGGGGGGGCTGTTCGCGGCGGGGTTCACGCTCCGGGCGCTTTTCCGGGGCGACGTTGCCGTTGGCTTCGCTGCCTGCGCTCTGCGGCTGGCCTTCGCGGCCTTCACCGCCACGCTCGCCACGGCCTTCGCGGTCGCGGCCACGGCCACCGCGGCGGCCACGGCGACGACGGCGGCGACCATCACGGTCACGGCCTTCGCCGCGATTGTCGCGTGTGCCTTCTGCGCCTTCGGCTTCTACGTTGCCGTCGTTTTCTTCGGCATCGTCGCTACCTTCGGTGTCAAAACCGGGCTGTTCGACGTGTTCGGCGTGCTGCGACGGGCGTTCGCGGTTTTCACCGCCACGCTCGCCACGGCCTTCGCCGCGGTTGTCACGTCCGTCACGGTCGCGGCCACCACGGCGGCCACGGCGGCGGCGGCCACGGCCATCGCGGTCGCGGCCTTCGCCACGCTCGCTGCGGTTTTCGCGCGGCTCGCGCGTGGCGCTTTCGCGTTCTTCTTCGCTGCGGCCATCATCGGACATCGTCGAATCATCGGTGATGTCTTCGGGGTCGATATCCGGCAGGTCGGACATATCGACCGACTTGACGGGTGCCAGCGCCGCGGGGCGGTTCTGGCGTTTTTCGCCGCCCGCCCGCGCCGTTTCGATATTGAAGTTCGGTTTCAGCAGCTTGTCGTCGGCGTGGATGAAAACGCGGACATTATAGCGCTGCTCGATGCCCGAAATCATCTCGCGCTTGTGGTTGAACATGTACAGGGCGACTTCGGTCGGTACGCATACGCGCAGTTCGGTCGAACGGCCGCGCAGGCTTTCCTCTTCGATCGCGCGCAGCACCATCACGGCGGTGGTTTCCACCGTACGGACCACGCCGACGCCGCTGCAATGCTTGCAGGTTTCGAAATTGGTTTCGACCAGCGACGGGTGCAGGCGCTGGCGGCTCAGTTCAAGCAGGCCGAAGGCGGAAATGCGTCCCAGCTGGATACGCGCGCGATCGCCCGCCATTGCGTCGCGCAGTTTGCGCTCCACCAGCCGGTTGTTGCGGCGGTCTTCCATGTCGATGAAGTCGATCACCACCAGACCGCCCTGGTCGCGCAGGCGAACCTGACGCGCGATTTCCTCGGCGGCTTCCAGGTTGGTTTTCAGCGCGGTTTCTTCGATGTGGCGGCCTTTGGTCGCGCGGCCGGAGTTCACGTCAATGGAAACCAGTGCCTCGGTCGGGTTGATGACGATATAGCCGCCCGATTTCAGATGAACCGTCGGGTTGTGGATTTCGTCGATCTGGCTTTCGACCTGATAGCGGAAGAACAGCGGGATATCGCCGTTTCTGTATTCGTGGACGCGGTCGGCGTGGCTGGGCATCAATGTGCGCATGAAATCTTTCGCCGCCTTGAAGCCTTCTTCGCCCGCCACATGCACTTCGTCGATGTCACGGCGATAAAGGTCGCGGATCGCCCGTTTGATCAGGTTGCCTTCTTCGTAAATCAGCGCGGGCGCGGTCGATTTCAGCGTGTGTTCGCGGATCTGGTCCCACAGACGCAGCAGGTAATCGAGATCGCGTTTGATCTCGGCCTTGCTGCGGGCAACGCCCGCCGTGCGCAGGATGACGGACATCCCTTCGGGCACGTTCAGCTCTTGCAGGATTTTTTTCAGGCGCTGGCGGTCTTTGGCATTCGATACCTTGCGCGAGACGCCGCCGCCACGGGGGCTGTTCGGCATCAGGACGCAGTAACGGCCGGGGAGCGAGATATAGCTGGTGACAGCCGCGCCCTTGTTGCCGCGCTCTTCCTTGCTGATCTGGATCAGCATGATCTGGTTGCGCTTGATGACTTCCTGAATCTTATAGCGGCGTTTCAGCAGCGAGCGATAAGCGGAGCCTTCGGTCAGGTCGCCGCCGACGCTTTCAACGTCGCGGCCACCACGGCCGCGGCCGCGGCGATGGTTTTGTTTTGCGGCAGGGGCTGCGGCGGCGGCCTCGCCTTCGCTGCCTTCGGCGGTTTCGCCGGCAGCTTCTTCGCCTTCGGCGGCGACGTCGGCCGATGCTTCGGCATCCGCGTCCGCCTCGGCGGTTTCTTCTTCCTCCGCCTCGTCCTCTTCTTCTTCTTCGCTGTCGTCGATCAACGCCTCTTGCGCGATGTCTTCAGCGATGGAGCCGGTATGGATAGGGGTATAGGCTTCTTCTTCGTCCTCGTCTTCTTCCTCGTCGTCCATCAGGTCGGACAGGGGGATGACTTCGATGGCGCCGCCTTCTTCGTCGTCGCCCTCCTCATCGTCCTCGTCGTCGAGGATTTCGCCGCGCTCGGCCATTTCGGCCAGTTCGGCTGCGTCTTCCTCATCTTCCTTGGCGGCCTGCGCGGCGGCCAGGGCGCGTTCCTCGGCGATCAGCGCCTCGCGGTCGGCGATGGGAATGCGGTAATAGTCGGGATGAATTTCAGGGAAGGGCAAAAAGCCGTGGCGGTTGCCGCCAAAATCGACAAAAGCCGCCTGCAAAGACGGCTCCACACGTGTGACTTTTACTAGATAGATATTGCTCTTCAGCTGCTTGCGCAGAACGTTTTCGTAATCGTATTCCTCAAGGCGGTTACCCGAGACGACCGCTACCCGTGTTTCTTCCAGGTGCGTGGCGTCGATCAGCATCCTTTTTGTCATTGTCTCAATCCTTTGGGCGCAAAGCCGTAAGGTTTTTCCCTGCGACAAAGGAAAAACCGGCGCGCCGTTCTGTTCTGTCAGGCTGGCAGTGCATCAAACCGGCAGGTATCCGCAGCGGGCTTTCGTCTAGAAAGCGGTTATCGCCACAGAGCGCGTCCGTAAAAAGAAAGGCCGAACGCCGCTTGCCAAAGAAATCCGGTTCTTGTCACCGGGCTCATTCGCACTGACTTTTCCGGAAAATAGAAAATCCGAAGAAGCAGGAGGTTGATATGAGCCGACCTCAAAACTTGTTGACCCGATATTCCACCTCAAACCGCAGCATACGGTGCAAGGGAATATTTTTGTCGCAAGGCGGATGATACGCGACTACGTCTGCCTTCTCAATGTTTTATTCAAGCTTTTGGCGGCGTCCCGGGCGGGGCCGAAGGGGCGTGCGGATTAAAGCCATGGAATCATACCCTTTATTGCCTTTGCCGGTTGTGGGGGGCGACAAAATTTGTTTATACTGCAAAGGGATATACAGGGGGATATACGGGGGCGGCCACGGGGATTTGGGCGCCAGTTTGGGGAAAACCGTGCGACTGAGTCGCTTATTTGCCATATTTTCGCTCGTTTGCCTGCTGCTCTGGCCGCAGGTGACGGGTTCGCTTGCCCGCGCGCAATCGTCGCCGGGCGTGGTGGTGGAAGACATCCGCTATGGCCTCAACGCGGGCAAGACGCGCATTGTGGTCGATCTCAACCGCAAAGCCGATTTTCGCGCGTTTGTGCTGGCCGATCCTCCCCGTCTTGTGATCGATCTGCCGCAGGCGGGCTGGAAAATCCCCCGCAGCCGTCCGGTGACGACGGGGCAGATTTTGAAATCCTACCGCAGCGGCGATCTGGATGACGGTGTCACGCGCATTGTTTTCGACATGCGCCATCCGGCGACGATCGAGGGCGCGTTTGCGTTGCCGCCCAGCGGCACATCGGGCGACCGTGTGGTGGTGGATATCGCGCCCGCCTCGGAAAACCTGTTCCGCGCGGCGCTGGAGCGTGTCTACGGCAATAAAATGCTGGGCGGTGCTGTCATCGGCCATGCGCCTGCGCAGCCTGCCGCCGCGCCCGAAGCCGGCATGGCGGCCGCGCGCAATGAGGCGGCGGCCCGCGCTGTACCGCCTGCCGCCCCGCCTGCCGAAACGGCCGATGCCGGCAAGCCCGTGCGCAAACCGCAAACCGGCACCACCCTCCCCGGCGGCGGGAAAACGGTGCGTAAATATGTGATCGTGGTCGATGCAGGCCACGGCGGCGCCGACCCCGGCGCGGTTTCCAGCGATGGCGTATACGAGAAAAACATCACATTGGCCGTCGCGCGTGAATTGCGCCGCCAGCTGGAAGAAACCGGCCGCTACCGCGTCGTTATGACCCGAGACCGCGATGTGCAGATCCGTCTGCGTGACCGTCTGGAGCTGGCGCGGAAAGAGCGCGCCGACCTGTTCATTTCCATCCATGCCGATAAAATCCAGCGCAGCAACGTGCGCGGGGCGTCGATCTATACCCTGTCGCGTACCGCATCGGACGCCGAAACCGCGCGTCTGGCCGAACGTGAAAACGCGGCCGGCGTGGTGGCGGGGGTTGACCTCAGTTCGGAAAGTCAGGAGGTCGCGGGGATTCTCCTCGATCTGGCCATGCGCGAGAAAATGAACGAGTCCAGTCTGCTCGCCCGCTTCCTTGAGGATGCGTTTCGCAGCAAAAACGTAAAACTGTTGCCTAATTCCCACAGGTCGGCCGGCTTCGCGGTTTTGAAGGCGCCGGATGTGCCCTCGGTCCTGATCGAGAGTGGGTTCATGTCCAACCCGGCAGAGGTTAAGCTCTTGAGTTCGGCTGAATTTCAGCGAAGAATCTCGTCCGCGATCCTCGAGGGGATTGATGCGTATTTCCGCAAAATCCGGGCGCTCCAGAAGATATAGAACCCCCGATTTATACAAAATTGACACAGCTGTGTTACATTACCGAAAAGGCTCGCGGTGTAGACTAGAATCGCGGGGTGTAGTAGAAAAAGACTGTTACAACGTTGTACCAACGCCTTCTTTTTCTAGAAGGCTTTTCAAAGAGGAAATAAAAATGAAACGTTCTATGATCGCACTGTCCGTGCTGGCAGTTCTCACCGTATCCGCTTGCACCAACGGCGGCACCTGGACCCCGATGTCTGCTGGCCGCACCGCTGGCGAAGGCACCGTTGAGTCCTACCAGCCCGCGAAAAAAGCTGACAAAACGTTCAGCAACTCGCTGCGCAAGTAATCGATCGCGCGCGGGCCTTGCGTCTGCGCCGCAACGATACGAAATAGAATCGCGCCTCGTCGTCAGACAGGCGCGATTTTATTTTGGCTGATCGGGCGGCACCTGCGACGGGGGCTTTCGCCGGTATGATTGACGCGGAAAACGAAAAGGGGCGGCCTATACAGGCCTGCCCCTTTTTGTATCCAATGTTGGGCCGCGCGCCTTAATTGTACTGCGGACGCTGGCGGGCGGGGGCTGCGGGTTTGCTGTCGCCGTCCTTATCGGCCGGTTTGAAATCGCCGCTGTCGCGGGCGCTGTTGGTGGCGATCATCACAGGCACACCGCTGCGCTCTTTCACGGTTTTTTCAACCACGCTCCAGTTCACGCGCGATGCGGCGACGCCGGCGGCGGCCGTAATCATCTCGCGCATTTTGTCGGTCAGGGGGGTTGGGGTGATGTCGAGACCGTTTTCGATGTCAACGCTTTGCGAATAGGTCGGGTTGGCTTCCAGATACAAACCATCATCCAGCCAGCCGACCAGAATGGGCTGATCGACAATCGTCACGCGCGTGCCGACGGGTACCATTTCAAAAAAGTCAACGATGTCTTCAGGGTACATGCGCATGCAGCCCGAACTGACGCGGCGGCCAACGCCCCACGGTTTGTTCGATCCGTGAATCAAAAATGTCGGCCAGCCCAGATAAAGGGCATGCGTGCCCAGCGGGTTTGCCGCGCCGGGGGGCACCATGCGGGGCAGCCATGTCTTGGCCTCGCGCATGCGATCGGTCGGATACCAGCTGGGGCCGGCGGTTTTGCGCACAATCTTGGTCACGCCCGTCGGGGTGTCGAGGCCTTCGCTGCCGATACCGATGGGAAAGCTGATCGGCTCGCGCCCCGGATCGCGAAAATAATAAAGGCGCATCTTGGCCAGATTCACCACCACGCCCTGTTGGCGCGCACGCGGCAGCAGCTGCATGCCGGGGATCAGGACTTCTTTGCCGGGGGCGGGCGCCCAGGGGTCTACCGCCGGGTTCGCCGCGCGCATTTCGACGTAGCCGACGCCGAAGTGGCGGGCGATATCCAAAAACGTGTCTTCTTCGCCGACGACATACGTCCGGTTTTTACCCATGGCGATGCGGGCGCCCATGGGGTAATCGGGCAGGCTTCCTTCTTCGGATTTATTGGTGCCTTTCAGCGCTTCTTCGCTTAGGTTCTTGGCGGCTTTGGGGTTTTTGGCTTTGCTTTTGGCCTTGGCGGGTGTTGCTGTGGCGGCGGCGGTTTGCGCTGCTTTGGTATCCGGCGCGGTTTCAGCCATGGCCGGCGTGCCCAGCGAAAGCATGGCGCAAGCGGCAAGGGCAGAAACGGTCAGCATGGCAAAGCGTGGCTGGCGCGGCGTGAGCATTGTTTTATTCCTCGGGGGTTGATCCTTGGGCTTTCAGCACGGCATTTTGCGCGCTGTTAAAGGCTTTTCGTTATAATATAGATGATCTATGATCCAAAAACATTTGTTTTTGCCTTTTCCGGCCGCGTTTTTCGAGGGGTATGCCCATGCTGGCGCAACTTTGGAGACGACATCGACCCGACCAGCCGCCACGGCTGGATGCCGACCGCCTGTACTTGCGCCTGCCCGAAGCGCGCGATGCCGAGGCATGGATCGAGCAAATCCGCCGCAACGAAGATTTCCTGCGCCCGTGGAGCCCGTCGGCCAGCCTGCGCCAGATAAACCGCCACGGCTTCACCGCGCGCCGTGCGCTGTGGCAATACGACAGCCGCCAGGGCTGCGCGCATGTGTTTTTTATTTTTCGCAAAGCTGATGACGCGCTGATCGGCGGCATTACGCTCGGCAATATCATTCGTGGCGCGGGGCAGATGGCCACGGTGGGCTATTGGCTGGATGGGGATTTGCGCGGGCAAGGATTGATGACCGAAGCGGTCGGCAGGCTGTCGGACTACGCGCTGCGCGATATGGGACTGCACCGCTTGCAGGCGGGCTGCCTGCCCGAAAACAACGCCAGCCACCGCGTGCTGATCAAAAACGGATACGAGCCAGAAGGCATCGCCCGCGGCTATATCAAGATCGACGGCGTGTGGCGCGACCATCTTATTTTTTCAAAGCTGGCGGCGGGCTGACGCGGGCGCACGAATGCGCCTGCGCTCAGGGTTTGCGGGCGCTGCGCTTGCGTATTGTGGGGGCGGGCTTCAGCGTCATGTCCTGCGCCAGTATCGGCGCATTTTCAAATGCCTGTTTGCGGTCCGCCTGCGCGTGATCGAGCGCGCGCAGCATATCGGGACGTGCCACGCCTGCCGGGGGCTGGTCGCCGCGGCGCTGCTTGTTTTCTTTGGGCGCAAGGCTGCGCGGCGTTTCGCCATCGTGGCGCGGCACGCTGTCTTTGGCGCCCGCCGCGATCAAAACCTGCAGGTTATCGGGTCTTTCAAACATGATGGCGTAGTAAAGCGGTGTTTCGCCCTTGTTGTTCACCGCATCGATTTCGGCTTTGCCGCGCAGCAGGGTTTCGATGGTCGCGGCGCAGTAGGCCTGCGCGGCATAGTGCAGCGGCGTGTTGCCTTCCTGATCGCGCGCATGAATATTGGCGCCTGCCGCCAGCAGCCAGTCGATTTGTCCGGCATCCATGCCCGCCGCGGCCGTGTGCAGGGCGGTGACGCCGTCTTGCGGCGCGTGGTGCACCAGTTGCGGCCATTGCGTGATCAGCTCGCGCACGGTGACGTTGTCCTGGTTCCATGCGGCGGATTCCAAAAGCTGATGCGTCGCTGCGGTCGGCGGCGGGCGATGGGCCGCATTAAAACCCAGCCGCACAGCGGCGCGCATTTTTTCAAGGAAGGGATGCATGATGGTTTCGACTCACCGCTTGCAGGTTCAACAAGCTCGCTACGCTACGCCCCATGGCGCGGGGCTGTCAAAGCATTTTTCATATATGCGGTACACCTGTACCTTCGAATATCAAAAAAACGAAAAGGAAAGAGAATCAGGCATGGCCCGCGTTGGCTGACAGGGCATGGGCATCGATACCCATGCGCGACAGCGCCTTGCCCCATTTATCGTCAAGCGGAGTGCCGAAGATCAGCTCGTCATCGGCGGGAATGGTCAGCCAGCTGTTGCCGTGTATTTCCGATTCCAGCTGCCCCGCGCTCCACCCTGCATAGCCAAGGGCGAAAATACTCCGTGTGGGACCGCGCCCTTCGGCGATCGCTTGCAGGATATCGACGGTGCCCGTGATACAGAGCGTGTCGGTGATGCGCACCGTATCTTCGCGGATAAAGTCGGTGGAGTGCAGCACAAAGCCGCGCCCTGTTTCGACGGGCCCGCCGAAATGCACCACGGGTTCAACCATCAGCGTGGATTGCGGCAGCTTTAATTGCGACAGCAAATCGCCAAACCCGACATCGGGCAGGCGCTGGTTGACCACGATGCCCATCGCGCCGGCATCGCTATGGGCGCAGACGTACACAACGCTGCGGGTGAACAGCCCGTCCTGCAGTCCCGGCATGGCGACCAGCAGCGAATGACGGAACGGACTGTCGCCGTTCAGCAAATTCGGGTCGATCTGGGTGCTGGTGTGCATCTCTTTTTTAACCATGCCCTATCATAACAAAAGAGT
>VFQP010004689.1_pt1 | contig 12487 bp, 21 predicted proteins | sample 3512351 | NCBI WGS metagenome assembly VFQP01 (sample SAMN10412372, study PRJNA504923) | tailings metagenome | isolation source: Relicate 1 Philex TSF1 revegetated site | place: Philippines: Tuba, Benguet | collected 2017-08-29 | reverse complement strand
CCGCCGCTCCGCTGCTGCTGGCTCAGCAGGAACTCGTCCGTGGTGCCCAGCCCGCTGTCGTACCCGTCGTCGTAGTACGACGACTCCTCCTGCGACGTCGTGGGCTGCTGGCCGTAGCCATATCCGTAGCCCGCCCGGCCGGCTGCGTAGGGGGCCGGAGGGGGCTGGGCGGCAGCAGCGGCGGCGGCGCGCTGGCGCGGGGGCACGTAGCCGGCGCGGGCGGCTGCGATGGCGGCAAAGTCGGTTGAGTCGATGCTGGGGTCCTCGTACGCGTTGCTGGCCTGCTTGCGAGGGTGTGCGGCGCGGCGACACACGCGCGCGTGTGTGCGCGGCGCCTGCTGCCCCGCTTGACGAGCGCATCCTGCCATCACGCTCGCAGATGGGTGTGTGCTTGCTTTGGAATCAAAGAGATAGCGTGGAGTTCCTGCTGTTGGCCGCACCTGCGCGGGAGGAAGGGGCCGCACAGGCCCACCTCCTCGAGCAGCTTGCGCTCGCGATGGGAACGCGTCCACCTGCGCGATTCGTGGTGTGCAGCATTAACGGCGAAGTGCAAGCGTGTGCGCGCATCGATTGCGCGTCGCACGCCTCGGCGCTGGTGTGCGGGACATCTCCAAAGCGCACTTCCATCACGCGTTGCACACATCGCCGCACCTCGCTGGCATCATAGCTGCTGTCAATGCTGAAGCTCATGGTCGGAAGCACGCCTTTGTCCACCGGCTGTGCGTTCACGTGCACGCCGCACGCCCGAACACGCCAACAAGCTGCAGCAGCGGCCCCACTGGCTGCTCCTCACTCGCAGGGATGCATCGTAGCGCGTGCTGACACCTCCAGCCGTGCAGCGCCCCGTGCGCGGTGATGGCGACTTGGCGGCGGCTTGGCATGGAGCGCGCAGGACGCAGGAGAGGTTAGGCGCCCAGCACGCAGGAGAGCCAAGTAGCGCGCCACACTCGCTTCGGCTCCCCTCCAAACCCTCGCCGCACGGCCGCACGGCCGTGATGCAGCAGCGCCGTGCGAAACAGCAAATGACGCACCCCACGCTAGTCGAGCGCGAGTCGGGCCCAGCCAGCCGCTGAGCAACTCAAGAGCAGATTGAATTAAGGACCAGCAACGAAATGGCGGAGGAGCGGAGCGGCGCTTTGGACCTGCCCCACCGAGTGCGCTCCACCTTCTCCTCGCCGAGCGGCACGCCGACGCGCCGGAGGCACGCACGCAACGCAGAAGAGTTCACCGACGGTGAGCGACGCGGTGCGTGCCTTCTTCCGCTTCGCGGCGTGCTGGTCAACATGTTTGACCGTCCGGCGCCGCACACCATCATCAACACGACCGCGCGCGCGCGCAGAGGGCCACCCAGCAGGGGACAGCAGGCGGCAAGCTGCCACGCCGTCACGCTCACGGCTCAGCGCGCTGGCCCGCAGCCACTCCCCGGCCGACGCCCGTCGTCGGCCTGAACAGCCACCACAGGCGCCGCCCAGGGACGAGGTCATCGTGGTGGCGTCCAGCAACGCGCCGTGGACGGACCTCGACCTGGGCGACCTGCTCAACGGCTTCCTGCAGGTCAGAGCTGTGTGGTGCTCGCTGCGCCGCCTCCACACCTCGCCCGCCACCTCGGAGCGCTCCACCCGGCGCCAATGCGGACGATGCGTGTGCACGCAGGCGGGGCTGCTGGTGCTGTTCGTGTGGGAGATCGCCTGCGACCTGCAGCTGCTGCTGCTCTTCACCAGCGCGCAGTTCCGGTCCTGGGCGCAGGCCAGCGCCGCCCAAGGTGAGCACCTGGGTGCAGTGAACTGCGATTTGCTCGCTTCATCACGCTGGCTGCACCAGGAGTGAAGAGGAGGGCCCCATGCTTGCCTAGTCACAGGCAACCCGTGGTCGGCCGTGGAGGTCAACACCTTCTTCTACCACGTGGTGCTGCTGCTGGCCACCGGCGCCTGGCAGCTGTTGTCCCTCTTCATCAAGGCGTCCAGCCTGCTCACCGCACGGCGGCGCACCACCACCACCACCATCACGGTGCGCCACACCGCCATCACGCGCTCCCTCAATCTCATCAGCCCGGACTACCTGGAGCCAGCACGCTCACCGTTTAACCTCACGATGCGTCGCCGTGAGCAGGTGCCGTCCAACATGGAGCCGTGGCGGCGGCACAGGGCCGTGGCCGAGGCGCAGGCCCGCCTGGAGCAGGAGCGGCAGCAGCGGCGCACCTTCCCCGTGGAGGCGGCACTGGTGGCCAACGTGGTGCTGGGCGAGTGGCCAAAGGTGGCGGCGCTGCTCAGCCTGGTGAACAGGTGCGTGGGAGAGCGTGCGGCGGGGGAGCGCGGGGAGGTGACGCTGGCACAGGCGCTGGAGCGAGCTACAGCGCTCGCTGAGCCGTTGTGCTCCATGCAGGCTGTACGTGATGAGGGCGCTGTGCAGCCCTCAGGACGCCATCTTCTACAACGACTTTTTCAACAACGTGTTCTCCCAGGTGGGAGCTCGTGGCGTGCAGAGGGTGTTGCTCTGTAGGCGGTGGCGTGCCCATCGCCTCACGCTGGTGGTGTTGGCTTGGCGTTTACGACGCAGGACGCTGCGGACGCCATCGGCACGTCGTTCCAGCGGCAGGGCGTCTCCTGGGCGTTCAGCGGGCCGTTCCCCAGCCCCGCCTGGCGCTTTGGGGCGCCGCTCCCGCCGTCGCCCCCGCCTCCAGGCGCCATGGTGAGCCTGCTTGGCCCCTGAGGCAGTGTCCGCCCGCTCCCGGCCAGGCACCCATCAGCTCAGCCCCACCCTGGCGCGTGCCCCACTCACCTGTGTCCCGACCGTCTCAGGTGTACGACGTGGCGCCGCCTCCCTTGGCCTGCCTCAACAACGACCTGGTCTACCAAATCGAGGGCTCGCTGCTGCTCACCTGCATCAACTGCATCGGCACCATGCTCAAGTGAGGCACACAACTGCGCTCGCCTGCAGCACGCTGTTTTGCCGTTATCCAGCACCTGGTGCCTCACGGCCATCACGCGTGCAGGTTCTGGCTCAAGGAGTCGCGCCTGCCCGAGGACGCCGTGCTCATGGCAGGGCTGGCCGCCCTGGCCACGCCGCTCTTCCTGCACCGGCCGCTCACCGGCATGGTGGCCTGGGCGCAGGTGCAGGGGCGCTTCGCCCTGGCCTACACCCTGGCGTGGAACAGGTGCGTCCATTGCTGCTCTTCTGCAGTCCCGCACCTTTGCATGGAACAGCGCAGACTTCGAGGGTCCGCCCGCACCCGTCCACACTGTGGCGGCGCTGTGTTGGTGCATGGACGAGAAGAGGACACGTGCATTGATTTGTGGCGCAGGTACGAGCGGCTGGCGCTGGCGTCCATGGCGCTGGGCCTGGTCTGCACCGCCGCCACGCTCTGGTACTGCGCGGCGTGCGGGTTGCACGTGCGGCTGCTTGCCTTCTTCCGCGGCGCGCCCCTGGGCCAGCAACCACCCGGGCTGCAGGTGAGGCGGTGCTGGCTCGTGGTGCCTTGCGCTTGCGGAACGCAAGCAGGACACCACCGTCATCGCTGCCTTGACTGCCCTCATCGCCTTCACTGTGCAGAACGCCATGGTGGCCGTGCGGGAGCGCGACGCGCTCGAGGCGGAGGTGCGGCGCCTGCGCGAGCAGATCCGGCTCGGCCGCCGCCGCCCGGACTCAGACGACGACGGCGACGCCAGCGACGTGGAACACGGCGCCCGACGCGCCGCAGCAGCGCGGGACACGGAGCCGGAGCGCGACGCGCGGGGCAAGCCGCGCGGCTCGCACTGGGACGGCTACCTGCGCCGCTTCGAACCGCTCTCTTCGAGGCCCTCGCAGAACAACAGCAAGTCGCGGCGGCCGTCGCTCGTGTCGGCCGAGAGCCACCAGGGCGGCAGCGAGGCGCCCTTGGCCAGCCGCACGAGCCTGGCCAGCCGCGCCAGCCGGCGCCTCCACGCGACGGCCTGGGGCGACGAGGACCACGGCGGCTCGTCGCGTGAGCTCCCGAGCAGCGCAACACCAGCGTCACAGCGCAGCGGCAGCGGCAGCACGGCGACGACGTCGGGTGCTGCAAAGGGCAGCGATGCGGTGCTGCCAGTGGCCATGGGTGCCTCCCACTTCTCTTCCTCGTCATCGCCAGCGCGGGCGGCGCCAGAGCACACGGCGGCGACCGCCGGTGCGGCCCAAGGGCTCCCGGGGCAGGCCGCGGACCAGTTTGGGCAGGCCGGCCCACAGCAGCAGCAACAGCACTGGTGGGCGCAGGAGGAGGTTCTGAGCCCGGGCCGGCGCCTGGCCGCTGGCCCCGCCGGCTCGCTCAGCGCTGCCGCCTCCGACTTGCTCCCTGACGGGCGACATCAGCAAGCCGGGCCACTGGGCGAGGCTTTGGAGGACGAGGGGCGGTCGGAAGGCAGCTCCCAGCCCACCACCCCTCGGCTGGACGTCATGGCGGCCAGCAGCCTGGTCCACCGCGTCTTCCGCACCTTTGACGTGCGGCGGCCCGACGCCCCGGACCCGCCGCACGCCGAAGGGGCAAGCGGCAGCACTAGCGGTGGTGCGGGCCCGAGCGACGGTGGCGCCAAGCAACCACGCTTCGTAGTGCTGGGCGCCAGTTCGCCCGTGCCCTCGCCAACCAGCCACCGCACCCGCCACGTCACGCACGCGCCGGCGGGGCCCTCGTCGGCGGCGGCAAGGGGCGCCAGCAGCAGCCGGGCGGGCGAGCAGCGCGGTGGTGGCGGCGGGGCAGGGTTGCTTGGCGGCGCCACGGTGCAGCGGCGGGCCGAGGCGAGCTTTGTGGCGCACAAGCGCGCTGTGCTGGAGAGCGTGGAGGCGCAGCGGGCTGACGGGGCGAGGGGGCGGCCCAACGACTGCGGGCCCATGCCCGAGGAGCGGGCGCCGCAAGACCGGCGTGGCGGCGCGGCAGACCAGCAGCGACAGGTGCGTACTGTTGGGAGCAGGGCGCAGGTCCACGACGTTGTTTGGGTCAGGGCGTCGTGCACCAGTGGTTGCCTTGTGGGGGGGGATGACGCGTGTGCAGGGACAAGGTGTGGCGGCGGCGGTGATGGTGGAGAGGAACGCCACGGCTGAGGAGGTGGCCAGGGAGCGCGAGCTGGCCATCCAGCACCTGCGCGCCGGGTTCTACAAGGTGGGCCTGTCGAGGCAGCGAGGATCAGCACATGAGGCACCAGCGCGAGGGGCGCTGGACTCCGCAGGCATGTTGCGGCGCCTCAGCAACCGTTGGCACTCTGCGGGACCCTTTGCACGTGGCTGCAGACGCTGTGCGTGCCGCTGGTCCTGCTGGCGCTGGCGTCCCTGGCGGTGTGCGCCGCCAACATCGGCGTGCTCCAGGTGCGACTCAACGGCATGCTTGTGGGTGGGACCTGGGGGCACGCGGACGAGAGGCGGACGAGAATGCAAGCAACGTGACGCGGGAGCGCTTCATGTGCAGGCGGACCTGGGCTTTGAGACGGGATGGCTGTACGGCGACATCGCCGGTGCCGTCATCCAGGCAGTGCTCGTGGGCGGCATCGCGTGGCTGGTGGCCAGCTGCGGCATCCTGCATGACGGCGTGGGGGGGCCCCGGGTGGCTGCGGCGTGATCCTGATCTTCAGATTGATTTATTGTTGTACGCGGTGTCATCCGTGTCACCCCGTGGCCCGGAGCTGGATGCCTGAGAACTCACAGAGCTGCAGCCTGGCATGCATTCATGACTTGCTGCTGAACCCAGCGCGCTTTTTGCGTGTGCTCTTCCTGCTCTTGCGACACTGGTGGTTTGGCGACTTGCCGCTCGGCGCTGCAGGCACGGCTCAGCCAAAGCGACCAGATGGTGAGGAGAGCTCAGCGCACACCGCCTTGAGGCGCGATTCGCCGCTGCTCCAGCTCGCAGAGGCGCAGAGCACGACGCAGCAGGTGTTTGTTCGTGCGAAATGGAGTGAAGGAGCGGCAGATGGGGCTCAGCTCAGTGCAGCGTTGGTGGCGGAGCTGCGGCTGACGGCCTGAGGCGCCCCTCCAAGGCCCAGGTGCTGGGCGCCCATGGCGCTCCGCGTGCTCAACGTGGCGGAGAAGCCCAGCGTGGCGCGGGAGGTGTCGCGGATGCTCAGCGAGGGGCGCAACCTCACCCAGCAGCGAGGCCCGTGAGTGCCACGGCTTGGGCGGCCTCCTGAACGCACGCGCACCGTGCCGCCACCGCCACCAGCGCTGCGATCCTCCTCCACATCGCAGGTCCAAATACAACCCCATTCACTGCTTCCCCTACAACGCCAACGGGCAGGCCATGGACATGACGTTCACTTCCGTGGCGGGCCACCTGATGGAGGTGTGCGCGCCAACCCGGGCGACCCCACACACCGCAGGCTGAACACAAGCACCTTGCGGGCCCCGCAAGGTTGAGTGGGCGCACGGCGTGACTCACACGGAGAGGTGGGGCGCTGCGCTGAGCGGCCTGCAGGTGGACTTTCCCGAGACGCACCGCAAGTGGGGCAGCTGCAACCCCATCGACCTGTACGACTGCCGGGTGGTCAAGCAGGTGCCCAAGGTGCGCCTGGGCGTGTGTGGCGCGGGGCTGCTGCTCCTGGCGCGCTTGGTCACGGTGCCGGGCGGGCGGGGACATAGCGCGGCAAGGCCGCGGCGTGCTGGTGGCGTGCCCTTTGCTTGCGGTGACGTGCCGCTGCTGAGTGCACGGGTGCTGGCCTGGCCCCTGCCCCCCGCAGGACAAGGAGCCCCTCAAGCGGCAGCTGCCTCGTGGCCTGGTGCCTTCTGAGTTGTGTGCTGCCGCCCCCATGCCCCCTGCAGGACAAGGAGCCCCTCAAGCGGCAGCTTCAGCAGCTGGCGCGCCAGGCGCAGTGGCTGGTGCTGTGGTTGGACTGCGACCGCGAGGGGGAGAACATCAGCTTCGAGGTGTGTGTGGAGGGGGCTGGGAGGGGACTTGGCGGGAAAGGAAACGTGACGCTGATGCTGTAGGCTCGTGGGTGCGGAAGCAGCAACAATGACGGAAGAGCGTGGGCGCTGGCCGAGCAGGTGGCTCACCTGCTCTTGCGTATTTCCAGGCGTGTGCCACGAGGAGGGTCAGCCTGAGCGCTTGGCGCCTGTCCACCTCAACCCTGTGTCCACGCGCCTCACCTCACTCCCACCGCGCAGGTGCTGGGCGTGTGCCAGGAGGTGAACCGCCGCCTGGTGGTGCGGCGCGCGCGCTCCTCCTGTACTCACCCCCCCTGCCTGCCCCCTTCACCTCCCTCCCACCCCGCAGGTGCTGGGCGTGTGCCAGGAGGTGAACCGCCGCCTGGTGGTGCGGCGCGCGCGCTCCTCCTGTACTCACCCCCCCTGCCTGCCCCCTTCACCTCCCTCCCACCCCGCAGGTGCTGGGCGTGTGCCAGGAGGTGAACCGCCGCCTGGTGGTGCGGCGCGCGCGCTCCTCCTGTACTCACCCCCCCTGCCTGCCCCCTTCACCTCCCTCCCACCCCGCAGGTGCTGGGCGTGTGCCAGGAGGTGAACCGCCGCCTGGTGGTGCGGCGCGCGCGCTTCTCCTCGCTGGTGGCGCGGGAGCTGCACCACGCCATGTGCCACCTGGGCGCGCCCAACGAACTAGAGTCCAAGGCCGTGGACGCACGGCAGGAGATTGACCTGAGGGTGGGCGCCAGCTTCACGCGCTTCCAGACACGCCTGCTGCAGGTGCGTGTGTGTGTGGGTGGGTGTGAGGGTGGTGGGACGCCAGGCAGGAGATTGACCTGAGGGTGGGCGCCAGCTTCACGCGCTTCCAGACACGCCTGCTGCAGGTGCGTGTGTGTGTGGGTGGGTGTGAGGGTGGTGGGACGCCAGGCAGGAGATTGACCTGAGGGTGGGCGCCAGCTTCACGCGCTTCCAGACACGCCTGCTGCAGGTGCGTGTGGTCGCGCTGTGGACGCCCGGCAAAGAGCAGCAGTGCTCTTGCTCAACGGAGTCCTGAGGCACACTTTGCTTGCACGTTGCCCTGCTCTGCCTGTCACCTGAGATCATGGTTGCCGCGCGCTGCGTGCGTGTGGGCTGCGTGCGGGCAGGCCAAGTTTGACTGGCAGGCGGGCGGCCTGCAGGACGACAAGCCGCTCATCAGCTACGGGCCCTGCCAGTTCCCCACGCTGGGCCTCATCGTGCAGCGCGCCTGGTGGGTGCCAGCGCACCGCAAACACCTGCAAGCGGAGCGGACCCCGCATCCCCGCGCTTGCTCCACGTCTGCCGCAACGCTGACGTGACCACACCACTGCTGCGGTCTTCCACCCAAACTGCCTTTCGCCGCCGCCGCACTTGCTCCGTCGGTTTTGTCGCTCCCCACCGCCGCAGGGAGATCCAGTCGCACGTGCCCGAGCGCTTCTGGTACATCCACGTGCACTACCAGGAGCCCGCCGCAGCGCAAGCGGCGCCGTCGGCAGCATCGACGGCACCGCCGCCGTCGTCATCGTCGCGCGCCAGCTGCAGCTTTGTGTGGGCCCGGAACCGGCTCTTTGACGAGGCGCTGGCCACGCTGCTGTACGAGGTGTGCCCTGGGCCTGAGGCAGCACCGACGTGCGCCGGCGCTCCTCACAGCGTCATGGTGCTTGAGGCAGTTGTGGCTGCGCATGACGGAAGGAGCTCACGGCGGCTTGCAGAAGAGCAGGCGCTTGCTTGCTTGCCGGTGCTCCGTGCATCGATGCAGGCATGTGTGGAGCCTCCGATCGAGGCGCGCGTGGTGTCGGTGCGGGGGCAGCAGCGCCTGCGCCACGCGCCCGTGCCGCTCAGCACGCTTGAGCTGCAGAAGCGCGCCACGCAGTACCTGCGCCTGCCCGGTGAGCCTCTGCCTGTTGCTTTGCGCGCGATGGCAGAGCGCAGCCATGCGTCTTGCTTCGGCGAGCCACGGTGCGGGGCACGGCACAGCACGGTGTTGACGCTGCATGTGGGTGGCGGTGCCGCGCAGGCGAGCGCATCATGAAGCTGGCCGAGGAGCTGTACCAGCAGGGCTACATCAGCTACCCTAGGTGCGCCTGCCCTAGGGTTGCCCGCCCCACCTCCTGGCCCCGCGCCCCCTACCCGAGACCTTTTGCACTTGAACTGGCCGAGTGGTGGCCGCAGGACGGAGACGGACGTCTTCTCTCCCAACCAGGACCTCATGGCCCTCGTGCAGGACCAGGTGAGGCGAGGCCCATCATTTGGCAATCAAGGGAACGAAGCCCAGCACTCGGGGGAGGCGTCTCGAGCGTCGTGTTTGGTTCAATGGCGTGGGCCTTTAGCGGGCCGTCACGCATGTGTGTCAAGGACAGACACAGCGCAGCGCGGGGCTTCATGCGCTTCGACAGGGCTGCCCGACGGCCGCCGCGTTTCCGCAGGTGGGCGACCGGCGGTGGGGCGCGCACGCCGCGCGCGTGGCCGACGGCAGCCTGTGGAAGCCGCCGCGCGGGGGCGGGCACGACGACAAGGCGCACCCGCCCATCCACCCCGTCAAGACCACGCAGGGTGAGCCACGCAGCGTGCGCCTGTGCTTTGCAAATTGAGAGAGCCAGGCTGTCGCCGCTGGTGTTGGCTTTCCCGACAAAGCTGCGGCCACCGCGCAGAAGCGCAGAGACGTTCTGAGCTCTTCCTTTGCGTTGCTTGGCGTTTGGGATGGCGTGTGCATCATGCAGGTGAGGACGCGGGGTGGGACGCCAACAAGCGCAAGCTGTACGAGTTCGTGGTGCGGCACTTTCTGGCGGCGTGCAGCCGGGACGCCGTGGGATTTGAGACGCAGGTGCTGGTGGACCTGGCAGGTGCGGAGCCGGAGGGAGGGAAGGGAAGGGGGGAGGGCGGGAGGGAGGGGGAACGAGTCGCAAGGGAGGGGGAACGGACGCCCTGGGGTGCTGAGCAACAAGCCCTTATCAAAGAGGGCCCTGGATCTCGCTGAGAAGGATCCTGACGGGTTGGGCGTGGTGCTGCCCGCGCTCTTGCGGCGTGCAGGGGAGGCGTTCCGGGCGACGGGGCTCATGGTGACGGAGCGCAACTGGCTCGACGTGTGTGGGGGAGAGGCGTGCGCCTTGAACCTGGTGCTGGCGCAAGCGACCAGCGCCTTGGATGTTGCAGCAAGAGACGGGCACCTGCCTTGCTGCCGCAAGAGACCCGCACCTGCGTTGCTGGCCGCGCGCCGTCCAGCCGATTGCTTCATGGAAGTGGTGAGGTGGTGCGCTGCCTGCGCTGGGTGGCGTGGCGCAGGTGTACCCGTACACGTCGTGGGGCGGCAACACCAACCTGCCCAGCTTTGTGGAGGGGCAGCGCTTCGTGCCCACACAAGTGCTGCTCAAGGAGGTGAGGAGTGGCTGGGTTTTGAGGACAGAAAGGAAGGGGGCAGGGGTCAGAGGCGGAGGGCAGGGCGGAAGAGGGAGGGGCGAAGGAAGATGAGTGCTGCGCCGCCGAGCGGCCTCGTGGCGTCACGTGCGCGTGCGTGTGATGCCGTCGCGCCACAGGGCACGACGGCGCCTCCACCCCGCCTGTCTGAGCGCGACCTGATTGCCAAGATGGAGGAGCACGGCATCGGCACCGATGCCACGGTGGCCGAGCACATCCAGAAGCAACTCGACAGGTGGGTGTGGGCGGGAGGGCAACGGCAGAGACATGAGGACTGGAGTCCAGGCGGGAGGAGCGGCGCAGTGTGGGGTCCCAAGTGCTTGCTGCGGTTCAGCTTTCGTTGCCGCTTCTCCCCTGCTCTGCAGGGGCTATGCCGTCAAGGACGAGGGGCTTCTCTTCTGGCCCACGCGGCTGGGCGAGGCGCTCATCAGCGGGTACCGCTCCTGCGGGCTGGACGGGCTGTGGCTGCCCAACCTGAGGGGGCGCATCGAGGCGCAGATCCGGGACGTGGCCGAGGGGCACGTGAGCAAGGAGCAGGTGCGCGTGGGGGGGAGCAGGTGCGTGTGTGTGGGGGGGGAGGACAGAGAGAAAGAGAGGGAGGGAGGGAGGGGGAACGTGCGGTGGCTGTGGGGCACGTGAGCAAGGAAATTCAGGTGAGTGCGTGCTGGCCCTGCCGAATCAGGCACCACCTAGGCGTCGTCCCTGCCCCTGAGCACTTGCTCACGCTCACGGATGGCTCGTCGCGTCTAAAATGGTGTGGTGTGCGGCATGTGCGGCAGGTGCTGGCCAATGCGATTGACGCGTTCCGCACCGACCTGCAGCGGGCGCAGCAGCGGGCCGGCGCGCTGGAGCAGGCGGTGGGGCGCTTCTTCCAGCGCGCCGGTGCGTGCGTTGCGGAGGGCGGCGGAGGGTGCACGGGCGCTCGGGCGCAGGCCGTGCGCCGCGTTGCGCTCAACTGTGCTCTGCTCTGCTTGTCGCGTTCAACAGGTGCGGGAGGCGGGCCAGGCGGGCCAGGAGGTGGAGGAGGAGGGCCGCAAGCGCCTGGTGGCGGCGGCGGCGGCGGCGGGGGCGGCGGGCCTGGGGGCGGGGGCGGGGGCCCGAGGCCTCCTGGCCCTGGGCCAGGTGGCCCGCCGCCCGGAAACGGCCCCAACACCTGGGCGGCGCGCGACCAACAGCAGCAGCAGCAGCAGCAGGCGCAGAGGCAGGACTTGCACCAGGCGCCGCCCGCCGGTGCGTGGGCGCGTGGCGTGCTTTTTCTCGTTTTCGCTGCGGACGCTGGGCAGGAAAGGCGGCGTTGCTCTGTTACGCCGTGTTTCTCTGAGCAGTCCAGTGGAGCGGTCGCACGGTGTGGCGCGTTGCCGCAGGCGCCGGCGTGGTGCTGGGCCCCTGTGCTCTGTTGCCGCTCTGATGCACTTTGTTCCTCTGAGCACCAGATGGTGGTTGCGTGTGGCGTGTTGCCGCAGGCGCTGGTGTGGTGCTGGGCCCCTGCCCCGTGTGCTACGGCCCGGTCCGCGTGCAGCGGCGAGGCGCCCACGGCGGCGGCGGCGGCTGGGCCATCCAGTGCCCCGGCGTCAACGCCTGCACCCGGTGCGGCTGCTGCGCAGCAATGAGTGCCTGCCCGCTTGCTGCTCGGCCCGCACACCTGCCGCCACCAACGTCCCTGCGCAAAGGTGGCGCAATGTTGGCCGCGCGTGATGAGTTTCTCGCTCAAAGGAATGGTTGCGTTGCGGGTGCGTGCACGCTTGCTCTGGCGCAGGTACGCGCTGCCGGCGGGCGTGTCGGACGCCTTCACCGTGCAGGACGACGCGTGCGAGTCGTGCTCCGAGCGCATGGCCGGCGCGCAGGTGGGTGTGGTGGGCGGGCGGCCTGCTGGCCACGCTGTGCTGGCAGGCACTCAGTGATTGGTGCCGGCAGCGCCCCGCACGCGAGTCAAGGGCCGCTGGGCCTGCGGAGAGGCTCACGCGACCCCGTCGTCGTTGCTCCTGGATGCCTGCCGCTGCCGCCACCGCCTCTGCACCACCGTGCCGCAGGTGCTGCTGCTGCACGTGGCGTTCCACGCGGCCGGCGGGGAGGAGGGCGGCGGGGCGGCGGGGGCCGGCGGCGCTGGCCGGCTGCCAGACTGGCTGCTGCGTCGGGGCGCGCGCGGGCAGCTGGCGGGGTGCGTGCACTGCGACCCCGACATGAGCGACCTGCTGCAGGTGAGGCG
>VFQP010004688.1_pt1 | contig 12488 bp, 9 predicted proteins | sample 3512351 | NCBI WGS metagenome assembly VFQP01 (sample SAMN10412372, study PRJNA504923) | tailings metagenome | isolation source: Relicate 1 Philex TSF1 revegetated site | place: Philippines: Tuba, Benguet | collected 2017-08-29 | reverse complement strand
GCACGCAAGGTATTGGTGACGTGCGTGAGTACGCACGACTGGGTCGGTACATCGTAGCGGATGCGGATATCGTCGATCAGCTTCAGCAGCGTGACAATCGCGCCGAGGTTGTCGCCGGCCGGGTTGACGCCAATGGTTGCGTCGCCGCAGCCATAAAGCAGCCCGTCGACGATTGATGCCGCGATCCCGCGCGGGTCGTCGGTGGGATGATTGGGTTGCAGCCGCACCGCCAGCCGCCCGGGCAAGCCGATGGTGCTGCGCAAGCGAGTGATCACGCGACACTTGCGCGCCACTGCCACCAGATCCTGGTTGCGCATGAGCTTGCTCACCGCTGCCGCCATCTCGGGCGTGATACCCGGCGCCACGCGTGCCAGCACCGTTGAATCGGTTTCGTGGCGCAGCAGCCAGTTGCGGAAATCACCTACGGTCAGGCTGGCGATCTCCGCAAAGGCCTGCGCATCATGGCTGTCGACGATCAGGCGGGTGACTTCGTCGTCCTCGTACGGAATCAATGCTTCATTGAGGCATTGCGCCAATGGCACCTCCGCCAGGGCCATGCGCGCCGCCATTCGTTCTTCCTCACTGCTGGCCGCGATGCCGGCCAGCGCATCGCCCGAACGCGCGGAACTGGCCCTGGCCAACAGCGTGCGCAGATCGGCAAAGACATGCCGGCGGGTGCCGACGGTATGGGTAAAGGCCATGGCGAGCGGTCTCCTGAGGTTGCGCCGTCCTCTGCTCTTGACAATATAGGCCAACGGGCGACGCAAGTTTCACGCCCGCAGTGGCCTGCTGCCAGCCTGCCGCCTGCCTGTCGCCCGCCTGTCGCCCGCCTGCCGGCTTGTCTGTCATCCTGACTTGCCATTGTTACGCGCCACATCGACAATCCGCCTACCCATTCCAATTTTCGTACTCGACTGCCGAGACCTGCCGAGACATGAAGCAGCTGGACACAGAACATCAGGAAGACCGCGCCGACACTGGCGCTGCAATGCCCACGACATCGTCCCCGACCCGGCGCCTGACGCCAGGCAGCTGGTTCAGCGTCACCACCGTGTCATTCATATTGGTGGGCGGCGCGCTGCTGCTGGTCATGCACGCCAATCTGGTGGCCGCGTTGCTGGCGGGGCTGCTGCTATATTCGCTGGTCGATGTACTGGCACCACGCCTGACCCATTCCCGCCGCGATGCGCTGGCCGTGGCAATCCTCTCGGCCATCATCCTGCTTGCGCTGACCGGCGGCATCTGGGCGCTGGTGCGTTTTCTCAGCGTCGACAGTACGACCATCGAGCGGCTGCTGGATCATGCTGCAGACATCATCGACCAGTCTCGCGCACAATTGCCTGCCTGGCTTAGCGACTACCTTCCCAACGGGGTTGAAGAACTGGCTACCACGCTGATCTCGGCCTTGCGTGAACATGCCCAAATGGCGCAGCGGCTAGGTACCGACATCCTCCGCACATTGCTGCATATCGTGCTGGGCCTGATCATCGGGGCCATGGTGGCGCTGTACCGTGCGATCTCGCGCCCCAACCGCCGGCCACTGGCGCGTGCGCTGATCGATCGTGCGCGCACCTTGCAGAAGGCGTTTGCCCAGTTCATCTTCGCGCAGATCCAGATCTCGCTGATCAACACAATCCTGACGGCGGTATACCTGATGGTGGTGTTGCCGCTGTTCAACCAGCACTTGCCGCTGTCCAAGACGCTGATCGCCATGACGTTTATCGCGGGGTTGTTGCCGGTGCTCGGCAACCTGATCTCGAATACCGCAATCGTGATTGCATCGCTATCGGTGTCGCTGCCGATCGCGGTCGTGTCTCTGGTCTTTCTGGTTGTGATCCCCAAGCTCGAATACTTCCTCAACGCCCGCATCATTGGTGCGCGTATACAGGCGGCGGCAGGGGAGCGGCAGACCGTGATGCTGGTGATGGAGACGTTGTATGGCATCCCGGGCGTGATCGCCGGACCCATCTTCTATGCGTACCTGAAGCGCGAATTGACGACCGCTGAACTGGTGTAGCCGGCGATTCCAAGTAGCTGATTCCATTACCTTGTCGTACGCAGCAATTGGTACGACCAATATTGCGGGGCACGGCTCAGGCGCCGTCGCCGTCGACCTTGCTGCGGACGAAATCGATATGCGTCTGCATGGCGGTACGTGCCTCCTCGGGTCTGCGCGCAAGGATGGCTTCACAGAGCGTCCGGTGCTGCAGCAGCAGCAAATCTGACGAGGCTGCATCAGCCTCGCGCAGGCCGGTGCCGTTGATCGTGATGTGCTCGCGTAGCATCCCGATTACGCTGGTGTGCAGGTGCAGAAACATGGTGTTGTGCGATGCCTGCGCAATCGCGTCATGCAACTTTGCGTCGGCATCGGCCTCGCCGGCCTTGTCGTCGGCCTTGCGCGAACGTTCCAGTTCCTTCAACAGCGCGCGTATACGTTTGAGATCCGACGCATCGGCACGCTGCGCGGCAAAGTAGGCCGTGGCACCTTCCAGTACGCGCCGGAATTCAAGAATGTCGTCGCGCAACGCAGGGTGATCGGCAACCAGTTGCCCCCAGGGCGAGGCAATTCCCGTACGTAGCTGGTCGGTCACGTATACGCCGGCACCACGCCGGCTTTGCAACAGGCCGCGCGCGGCCAGGCGCTGGATCGCCTCGCGGATCGTGTTGCGCGCCACCGAGTACTGCTCGGCCAGCACGCGCTCGGCGGGCAGTCGCGCACCAACCGGCCACGTGCCATCGAGCAGCGCGGTTTCCATCCTGCGCATGATATCTTCCACGCGATTGCGCGCGCCGCCTGCCATCGAACTCTTCCCCTGGAACCCTGAAACCTGGCCTGAAAAACTGGTTTTGACGCCTAACTGGTCCAACCAATTTGTACTCCGGCGCAAGAGCGGGAATTATGCGCTCAAAAATGTCGCAGCGCGTATCGCACGCGGCAATGCCATACCGGAGGCAGACAATGCAATCGAGGCAGTACCCCACTACCGTCCCGCAGCAGGTGTATTTGTTTGGCACCTGTCTGGTCGATCTTTTCGTTCCGCGAGCCGGCCTGGATGCCGTGCGCCTGCTGGAACGCGAAGGCCTGACCGTTCACTTTCCGCGTGGCCAGAGCTGTTGCGGCCAGCCTGCCTACAGCAGCGGCAATCCCGAACAGGCCCGCAAGGTGGCACGCGCCCAGTTGGACCTGTTCCGCGAGCCATGGCCAATCATCGTGCCGTCCGGTTCTTGCGGTGGAATGATGCGCCATCACTGGCCCGCGCTATTTGCCGATGATCCCGAGGCCGCCGCGTTGGCCAGCGACATCGCCGGGCGCGTCTATGAACTTGCCGAATTCCTGCTCAACGTACTGCACGTGCGCTTCGACCATCTGCCTGTTGCAGACCATGAGCGCGTAGTCCTGCATACCTCGTGCGCGGCACGGCGCGAAATGGGGACGCGCGTACACGGTGTGGCATTGGTCGATGCGTTGCCCGGCGTCACACGGGTCGAGCACGAGCGTGAGTCGGAATGCTGCGGCTTTGGCGGCACGTTCTCGCTCAAGCATGCCGATATTTCCGGCGCGATGGTCCGCGACAAGGTAGCTTCAGCCTGCGCGACCGGATGCGACCGGCTGGTGTCGGCCGACTGTGGCTGCCTGCTCAACATCGGTCATGCCGCCGCCCATGCCGGTCAGCCGTTGCCGGTCGAACATCTGGCGTCATTCCTGTGGCGCCGTACCGGAGGTGCCGCATGACGATCATGAGCGCCCGTGAACGTATGCTGGGCCGGCTGCGTGCGGCCGTGCCAACCTCCGGTTCGATACTGACGACGGAGACGGTCGCGCTGGACCAGCGCATCGACCGGCATTTCGATCTCCGCCGCGGCGAGCAACCCTCGATTGCAGCAATGGTGGCGGCGATGCAGGCCGCATTGACCGCTTCGCACGCCGAAGTGATCTGCGCCGATGCCGCCAGCTGGCCCACGTGGCTGGCCAACCGGCTTGCCGACGAAGGCGTACGCCGCCTGCTGCTCGATACGGGTCGTCCCGAAGGCGCCGTGCTGGCCAGGGCGCTGCCCGCCGGCATCGCCACAGTGGCATTCGATCGTCCGCTCGAAACATGGAAGGCAAAGCTGTTCGATACCGTCGACGCCGGCTTCACGGTGGCACGATCGGGCCTGGCCGCCACCGGTACGCTGGTGCTGGCACCGGACACCGGCTCGCCGCGCACGATGTCGCTGGTACCTCCGACGCATATCGCGCTGGTGTATGCCTCCACGCTGCACCCTGACCTGCACAGCGCAGTGCGCACCGAGAACTGGGACGACGGCATGCCGACCAACCTGGTCATGGTATCCGGCCCATCCAAGACTTCCGACATCCAGCAAACCCTGGCCTACGGTGCCCACGGCCCCCGCAAGCTCTGGGTCGTGATCGTGACCGATCATGAAGGGGCCGAGCAATGAGCGAGCAAACCCTGCACTTCGTGCCGTCCGAGGACTTTCGCGCGCGGGCACGTGCCGCGCTCGATGATCCCAAGCTGCGCCAGAGCTTTCGTGGCGCGATGGATTTCCTGCAGCAGAAACGCGCCGTGCAGTTTCCCGATGGCGACGAACTGGAGCATCTGCGCGATCTTGGCGAAGCAGTACGCCAGCACGCGCTGGCCAATCTGCCCGACCTGCTGACGCAACTCGAAGCCAACCTGACCCGTGCCGGCGTGCAGGTGCACTGGGCCGAGAACGCGGAAGAAGCCAACGCGATCATCCACGGTATCGCCCAGGCACGCTCGGCAAAGCGCGTGATCAAGGGCAAGTCGATGGCCAGCGAGGAAATGGAGCTGAACCATTACCTGGCCGAACGCGGCATCGACTGCATCGAGTCCGACATGGGCGAGTACATCGTCCAGCTGGCCGGCGAAAAGCCGTCGCATATCGTGATGCCGGCCATCCACAAGACCAAGGCCGATATCGCCACGCTGTTCGAACGGCATATTCCCGACACAGCTTATACCGAGGACGTCGATGCCTTGATCCAGACCGGCCGGCGGGCGCTGCGCCAGGCGTTTGTTGACGCCGACATCGGCCTGTCCGGCGTGAACTTCGCCGCTGCCGATACGGGCACGCTCTGGCTCGTGGAGAACGAAGGCAATGGCAGGCTGTCGACCACCGTGCCCGATGTGCATATCGCCGTCATGGGCATGGAAAAAGTAGTGGCAAAGCTGTCGCACATCGTGCCGCTGTCGAGCCTGCTTACGCGCTCGGCCACGGGCCAGCCGATCACCACGTACTTCAACCTGATCTCGGGCCCGCGCAAGGCCAACGAACAGGATGGCCCGCGCGAGGTGCACCTGGTGCTGCTCGACAACGGCCGCAGCCAGGCCTACGCCGACGAACAGTTGCGCGCCACGCTGCAATGCATCCGCTGCGGCGCCTGCATGAACCATTGCCCGGTCTATACGCGCATCGGTGGCCATGCCTATGGCACGACCTATCCCGGTCCGATCGGCAAGATCATTTCACCCCACCTGCTGGGCCTCGACGCCACGGCGGACCTGCCCACCGCATCGAGCCTGTGCGGCGCATGCGGTGAAGTGTGCCCTGTGCGGATTCCGATTCCGCAACTGCTGGTGCGCCTGCGCACGGAAGCCAATCGCGACCCCGACGAAGCCGTGCCCCATCCGCTCAAGGGCCAGGGCGCCAAATACAGCCGCCGCGAACATCTGGTGTGGCGCTTCTGGAGCGGCGCATTCGCGCATCCGGCCACCTACCGCCTGTTCCGCTGGGCCGCCACGCGCCTGCGTGCACTGACACCGTCGTCGCAGATGGGGTGGACGCAGCATCGCAAGCCGCTGACACCGGCACCGAAGAGCCTTTCAGACCTGCTGGCCGAGCGAAATCAGCCCGAATAACGGCCCCGCAGCCGACAAGAATTTAAACACCACCAAGGAGACAACCCGTGCAACCCTGGACCCAGATCTACACGCCGCTGGGCAGCCTCTGGCTGTCCGCACTTGCGGCGGCAATTCCCATCTTGTTCTTCTTCGTTGCGCTGGCAGTACTGCGCATGAAGGGCCACGTGGCTGCGGCTATCACGCTGGCACTGGCACTGACCGTGGCGGTCCTCGCCTATGGCATGCCCGCGCCGCAGGCATTTGCCGCGGCCGGCTACGGTTTCGCATATGGCTTGTGGCCGATTGCATGGATCATCGTCACGGCGGTGTTTCTCTACAAGATCGTGGTGAAGACCGGCCAGTTCGACGTGATTCGCGCCTCGGTGCTGTCGATCACCGACGACCAGCGGCTGCAGATGCTGCTGATCGGCTTTGCATTCGGTGCGTTTCTCGAAGGTGCCGCGGGCTTTGGCGCGCCGGTGGCCATCACTGCCGCGCTGCTGGTAGGGCTGGGCTTCAATCCGCTGTATGCGGCGGGGCTCTGCCTGATCGCCAACACGGCGCCGGTGGCGTTTGGCGCGATGGGCATTCCGATCATCGTGGCCGGCCAGGTCACGGGCATCGACCCGATGCACATTGGCGCGATGGCTGGCCGCCAGTTGCCGCTGCTGTCGCTGGCGGTACCGTTCTGGCTGGTGTTCATGATGGATGGCTGGAAGGGTGTACGCGAAACCTGGCCTGCCGCCTTGGTGGTCGGCGGCAGCTTTGCCGTCACGCAGTACTTCACGTCCAACCATATCGGACCCGAGCTGCCCGACATCACCTCGGCACTGGTCAGCCTGGTCTCGCTGGCCGCATTCCTGCGCGTCTGGCAGCCGCGTTCGGCATCGCAGTCGGCGCGCGGCACGGTGTCGGGTGGCACGGTGGCGTTGGCCGGCTTCGGCGGTGGCATGGGAGCGGCGGCAAGCCGCAAGGCATCGCCCTATACGTTCGGCCAGACCGTCCGTGCATGGGCCCCGTTTGGCATCCTGACCGCAATCGTGACCGTGTGGAGCCTGCCGCCGTTCAAGGCGCTGTTTGCGGGCAACGGTGCGCTCGCCGGTACGGTGCTCAAGTTCAAGGTGCCGATGCTCGACCAACTGGTCATCAAGGCCGCGCCGATCGTGGCGTCGCCCAAGCCATATGAAGCGGTACTGAAACTCGACCTGCTGTCGGCCGTGGGCACCGCCATCCTGCTGACCGCGATCATCTCCGTACTGCTGCTACGCATGAAGCCGCGCGATGCGCTGGTGACATTCGGCGAAACGTTGATGGAACTGCGTCGCCCGATTCTTTCGATCGGACTGGTGCTGGCCTTTGCGTTCGTGGCCAACTATTCGGGCATGTCGTCGACGCTGGCGCTGTTGCTGGCGGGTACCGGCGCGGCGTTCCCGTTCTTCTCGCCACTACTGGGCTGGCTCGGCGTCTTCCTGACCGGCTCGGATACATCATCCAACGCGTTGTTCTGCTCGCTGCAGCACACCACTGCGCATCAGATCGGCGTTTCGGACACGTTGCTGGTGGCCGCCAACACCACCGGCGGCGTGACGGGCAAGATGATCTCGCCGCAATCGATCGCGGTGGCCTGCGCGGCAACCGGACTGGTCGGCAAGGAGTCGGAGCTGTTCCGCTTCACACTCAAGCACAGCCTGCTGTTTGCGTTCATCGTGGGCGTGATCACGATGCTGCAAGCCTATGTGCTGACGGGGATGATTCCGGGGTAATGGATTCCCCTCGGTGTGCTCCCCACTCCCGCGGGAGTGGGGAGCAAAAAAACGCAACGCTGATCAGTCATTCGCCGCTTCGCGTGGCAAAAATGCATTGCCTTCCGTGAGCGGCGCATACCGGTACGTCGCCGGTGTCCGGCTCAGTTTCACTGGCGCGCCGAGTCCCTTGTAGCCACCCGGCATCTCCACCACCATCTCGCGATGGGCGGTATGTGGATGGTTCAATGCATCGGGCACTGACAACACCGGCGCGCAAGGGACGCCAGCTGCGGCCAGTTCGTCGGCCAACGCCTTGCCGTCCCACGTCGACATCTTCGATTCCAGCGTCCCCTTGAGCAGTGCGCGATTGACCGACCGCGCACCGGCCGTGGCAAAGCGTTCGTCATCGGCCAGATGCGGCACGCCGATGTGCTCGCACAGGATGCGAAACTGGCGATCGTTGCCGACGGCAAGGAAGATCGGATCGGTGGCAGTTGCCACGGTGTCGTATGGATAGATGTTCGGATGCGCATTACCGGTGCGTCCGGGCGTCTTGCCGCTCATGAACCAGTTGGCCGCGTGCGGATGCAACAGCGACAAGCCCGAGTCGTAAAGCGCCGCTTCCACGAATTGTCCGCGCCCGCTGCGCTCACGTTCCTGCAATGCAAGCAGTACGCCCAGCGCCGCGTTCAGTCCCGTCACCATGTCGACGACCGGCAGTCCCACACGCAGCGGATCGCGCTCGGCTTCGCCATTGATGCTCATGATGCCGGCCATCGCCTGGATCGCGGCGTCGTAACCGGGCAGGCCACCTAGCGGACCATCGGCGCCAAACCCCGAAACGCGGCAGTGAACCAGGCGCGGGAAGCGCTGTGACAGCACATCGAAGCCGAGGCCCCATTTCTCCATCGTGCCGGTCTTGAAGTTTTCCACCAGCACGTCCGCATCGGCCAGCAGCGCCAGCAGGACTTCGCGATCAGCGTCGGCGGTGAGGTCTAGCTTCATCACGCGCTTGTTGCGGTTCAGGCCGAAATAGTACGACGCCACGCCATCGCGGAACGGGGGGCCCCACGTGCGCGTGTCATCGCCCTGCGGCGGTTCGATCTTGAGCACGTCGGCGCCGTGATCGCCGAGGATCTGGCCGCAGAACGGCCCACCAAGGATGCGCGACAAATCGACTACGCGGATACCGGCCAGCGCGCCGGGTTGGGATGGCGTCATGGTCTCTTCCTTGTCTTCTTCCTGGCGTTAGTCCAGCTGCGCGCCGGACTTCTGCACGACGGTACGCCATTTGGCCACTTCGGACTTCACGAAGCTGCCAAGCTGCTCGGGCGAGGTCGACGGTGCCAGTTCCAGTCCCTGTGCCAGCAATGTCTTGCGGACGTCAGGCTGTTGCAGCGCGTCGGCAAACGCATGATTCAGCCTGGCGATCACGGCGGGCGGCGTACCAGCCGGTGCCACCACGCCAAAGAATACCGAAACATCAAAGCCAGGGACACCCTGTTCGGCCACGGTCGGTACCTCGGGCAATGCCTGCGAGCGCCCCTTGGTGGTCACGCCCAGCGCGCGCACCTTGCCGCTCTTGATAAATGGCAGCGCGGTCAGCACGTCCGTGAACGTCATGCTGACCTGCCCGCCGAGCAGGTCGTTGAGCGCGGGACCCGTGCCCTTGTAAGGCACGTGCTGGAAGTCGGTGCCGGCCAGGTTGTTGAACAGCACACCGGCCAGATGCGACGACGCACCGTTGCCCGACGACGCATACGTAAGCTTGCCCGGATGCGCCTTGCCATAGGCAATCAGCTCCTGCACGTTCTTCGCGGGCACGTTCGCGTTCACCACCAGCACGTTCGGCAGATGGCCGATCTGGATTACCGGTGCAAAGCTCTTGACCGGATCGTAGTTGATCTTGCGATAGAGACTCACGTTGATCGCCAGCGGAGCCGACGTACCGAACATCAGCGTGTAGCCGTCGGGTTCTGCGCGCGCCACGACTTCGGCGCCGATATTGCCGCCGGCGCCCGCGCGGTTCTCCACGACCACTGGCTGGCCCAGGCTGTTCTTCAGTGCCGCGGCCAGCGTGCGTGCCATTGCGTCAGTGGGACCACCGGGCGGGTAGGTCACCACCATCATGATCGGCTTGCTCGGGAAATCCTTCTGCGCGAAGGCGGGCGTAGCGGTTGCAAACAGCGAGCAGGCGGCCAGTGAGGCGAATGCGGCCAGGGCCGCGCGGCGGTGCCATTGGGGCATGATGCGTTGTCTCCGGTAAGGCTTTTGATTTGTCATGATGGTGGCGTATGTCCGCCACTTAGAACACATTGATCTGGTCTACCTGCCCCGCGGCACGGACGGTGCCGTCTGCCGGCGGTGCAACAGTATCGGCCAGCCAGTCAGGTTCGGTGCCGCCGCCAAGCGGATCCTGCGGCAGCACGCGATGCACGAGCACCAGTTGCGCCAGGCGCATGCGGCGTACCGATCCGATCTGGCCTGCCTCCCATGCCATGGCCACAGCACTGGTCACGTGATACAGCGCGGACGCGGCCTGGCGGGCCAGCACATCGCCGGCGGCACCGGCATCGGCGGCACTTGCGGCCAGCGCGGCGGCATTGGCGATGGCCAGTTCAAACGTGGCGCGCACCTGCGCATGCATCGGCGTGTCCTTGAGCAGCGCCTGCAGATGCGACTGCAGTACCGGCAACGAGCCTTCGCGCCGGATCGCACGCAGCACGTCGAGCGCGACGATGTTGCTGGTGCCCTCCCAGATCGAACCAAGGTGGGCATCGCGCACGAGGCGCGGATCGCTCCATTCCTCGATATAGCCGCAGCCGCCGCGAATCTCCATGGCATCGCCGGTCACCTTGCGCGCATCGCGGCACGCGCGGAACTTGATCAGCGGCGTCAGGATGCGCATCAGCGGATAGGCTTCGGCCTCGCCGGCATCGGCGCGGCGCAACGCTTCGGCGGTCTGGAACACCATGGTGCGCGCCTGCTCGGTGGGCAGCGTGAGCTTGAGCAACTGGCGCCGCATCAGCGGCATGTCCGTGAGCCGCTTGCCGAATGCACGGCGTTCGCTTGCAATGAATTGACCTTCAGTCAGTGCCCGGCGCATCAGTCCCGCGGCGCGCACGCCGTTGGACAGGCGCGAGTTGTTGATCATGTCGGCCATCTGTACAAAGCCCCGGCCCGGCTCGCCCACCAGGTAGGCATGCGCGCCTTCGAGACGGATTTCGCCGCTGGCCATCGAGCGCGTACCAAGTTTGTCCTTGAGGCGGATGATCCGGTAGTGATTGGCGCTGCCGTCGGCCAGCGTGCGCGGCAGCAGGAACAGCGACACCCCCTTGTGGCCATCGACGGCCTTGCCGTCAGCGTCCTCCACGCGCGCCAGCACCATCGCCAGCGCCGCGTCGGGATTCGAGCAGAACCATTTGTCGCCCACCAGGCGCCAGCCACCTTCGGCGCCCTCATCGCGAATCGCCCGTGTGGCGGTGGCGGCAACGTCGGAGCCCGCGCCTTGCTCGGTCATGAACATTGCACCCTGGTACAGGTCGTCGAAGACCTGCGTGGTCAGGTTTGGCAGGAAGCGTTCGACCAGTGCCGGATCGCCGAACTTGCGCAGTGTGCGCGTCAGCGAATCGGTCATCGAGAGCGGGCAGCACAGGCCGAATTCGGCTTGCACGAACAGATAGGTCAGCGCGTACTTTGCCGCTGGCGGCATCGGCTTGTCCCAGCCCAGCACACCGCCACGGTGTGAAGCAGCCGCCAGGCCGAACTCGGAAAACGCCACGCGTTCGAGCTCCACATAGGCCGGATGCTTGTGGATGCGCTGGGCATCGAGGCCGCTACGCGTGCGATGCGACAGCGTCGGCGGTTCGTGGTCGGCCACATTGGCCAGTTCGTCGAGCACGCCCCCGGCCAGCGCTCCCATGCGCTCCAGATGCGGCAGCAGGTGGTTGAACAGGTCGGCAGGCAGATAGAGCGGCAGCAGCGCGCGCAGCTCAGGGTCCGCCGTGAACAGGCTCGCACCGTGCCGGTCGGGAACGGGATGCGCGTCAGCCGCGGTAGTTGGTGAAATAGCAGGCGTGAACGGGGATGCAGCGGGGCGGACGGCGCTGGTCGGCATGAATCGTCTCCGGATGGATTCCTGCCCTGCAGAACGGTGGGCGGGATTGTTTGAAACCATTATTCGATGGGCAACGATTCATGTCTAATTCTAAAATTGGCTTGATCAATATAAATTTTGTATTGCCATGGAATTCCGTCACTTGCGCTACTTCCTCGTGCTGGCCGAGGAACTCCACTTCGGCCGCGCCGCGAAACGGTTGTCGATTTCGCAGCCGCCGCTGTCGCTCAATATCCAGCAACTGGAAACCTCGGTGGGCGCCCGGCTGTTCGAGCGCGACAGCCGCGGCGTCAGGCTGACTGCCGCGGGACGCGCGTTCCGCGAGTCGGCCACCGCGTTGCTGGCGCAGGCCGAGTCGGCCCGGCTGCTCGCGCGTGAGATCGAGGCCGGCGCCGTGGGGCGCTTGCGCGTAGGCTTCGTGGGCTCGATGCTTTACCGGGGGTTGCCGCAGCGGCTTCAGGAATTCCAGGCGCGCTATCCAGGCATCCATGTGGCGCTGACCGAACTGAATTCGCAGGAACAGATCGACGCGCTGCTGCATGGCGAGCTCGATGCCGGATTTGTCCATACCAGCCGCGTGCCCGATGAACTGGCGACTACGCTGGCCCATTCGGAAGCGTTTGTCTGCTGCATGCCAGCCGACCATCCGCTGACCGAATGCGATGCCGTGGCCCTGGCGGACCTGCGCGGCGAACCGTTCGTGCTGTTTTCGCGCAAGGCTTCACCGGACTACTACAGCCGCATTTTCGACATGTGCGC
>VFQP010004687.1_pt1 | contig 12491 bp, 13 predicted proteins | sample 3512351 | NCBI WGS metagenome assembly VFQP01 (sample SAMN10412372, study PRJNA504923) | tailings metagenome | isolation source: Relicate 1 Philex TSF1 revegetated site | place: Philippines: Tuba, Benguet | collected 2017-08-29 | reverse complement strand
CTACGCCCGCCGGCGCCACGCGCCGCCAAAATCCCGTTCGTCATCGAAATCCCCCAACCTCAGTAACCGAGAGCAGCCGACCACACGGTCTGAAGCGAACGCATTACAGCGAACGAACAATTCACAGAATTATTTGGAATGCGATGATCCTCTGCTGAGCCGTGAAACAGGTGACGCGTATCTCGTTGCAATGTCGCGCGCCGGATCGTAACCAACGGTGATTATCCGTCCCTACACGAGGAGCCGGACTTTGTGTAACTCAGCATCGTGTCGATGGGCACCACTCCTTGGGTGGAAGGCGAGCCCAACTCGGGATCCGGACGCAGGTTTCGTCCAGTTGTTGGTCGTCGCCGCTCTGGCAATGGTGGGTGGCCTGTTGACGGCCGGCCTGATGAGCGCGACGCAAACCAGCCGGCAGACGGCTGCCTTGGAGCGGCTGGTGCGCGGCGATGTGCTTGCCGCATCGGGGTTTCAGCGCCTCATTGCAGCAATCGACGGGCCTCAGGATATCCTGGAGAACGAGGCACTTCGTGGAGCGGTCAGTCTGTCGCTGGCAGACGCCGATGTACAGCTCCGCATCGAGGCCAATGGCAGCAAGATCGACGTCCTTGCCGCCGACCTAACCTTGCTCGAGAACTATCTCACGCAAGCCGGCCTAGAGCGACAGCGCTTGGCGGCGCTGCTTGGCGACGTGGGCGATGCGCGCGCTCGTTCGGATAGTGAGGGAGCTATCGAAGCGATCCGCGCGGTTGCAGCCGGGCTGCAGCCAGCGGAAGCGTTTGACCGGGATCTTACCCGGTTCGGCGGCCCAGGAATTGACCCGAACTACGCCTCGAGCCGCGTGTTGCGCGCCACCCCGGACCTTACCCCAATCGACGCTGATCGCATAGCCGCGGCGCCTGAGGGCGAACGAGGCGAGTATGCTCGCCTCTCGCGCTATTTCACCAGTACCGGGCGGCGTTTCTCGCTGGCGACCCGTATCGAGTGGGCGGCTGATGCGATCTCCGAGCGCCGATTGCCAATCGAGATATCGACATCGGGGAAGGTCATGATGCTAGGCGGTCCGCACTGAGCAGCCTCTTGCGCGTGGCAACTGGGGCAGCGGACGGATCATCACCAGCGGGTAAGCATGAGGGTGGGCAATCTCGAACGGCGCGCGATTACGACTGTGAGAAGCGGGACGAAGGTCGAGATCCTCCACGGAAGAAACCCCCGGGGTTGGAAAAGACCATGGCCTCCAAAATGACTTCGAAGCACACCATTGAAGCCCGCTCAAAGGCGACAGCGGCACCTCCAGACTACGAGGCGGCGTACCGAGAACTGGTCCTGGCGATCGAGGAGGGAGACCCGGAAGCTCTCTACGCTCTGGGCACCTCGCAACTGCACGGCATTTACCTTGCGATCGATCAGGTCGCCGCTGTGGACCATATTCGTCGCGCCGCCGACCAGGACTATCCGCCGGCATTGTTTGATCTTGCCGTCTGCTTTGAGAAGGGCGTGGGGCTGGAGGAAAGCTCAAGCGCTGCGTTTGAACTCTATGTCAGAGCGGCCCTTGCTGGGGACCACCAGGCCTTCTACGAGGTCGGACGATGTTGGTATTACGGCATCGGCATAGCCGCAAACCAGCGATTATCGGAAGTGTGGATGGAGGCGTTCGAGCGTCGACAGAACTCGAACGGCGACGCAAACCATTGGGCTGCCGTCGCCGGTAAATAGGGCAGCTTCCGGTTGGCGGCGCTCACCGGCGGCGAACTTACTCCACCGGCACCCGCATCACATCCTGCATCTTGTTCGCCACCTCGGCGGCCACATCGCGCAGGTCGCTGCGATCCCGAATGATCTTGGGGCGGATGATGATGATCAGTTCTGTGCGCGACACGGCTTGCTTCTTCGAGCCAAAGATCGACTCGAGCAGCGTGCCCTTGGTTCCTGGCAGCCCGCCCTGACTTTCTTCGCCATTGGAGCTCATCAGCCCGGCGAGAACGATGGCGGTGCCGTCCGGCACCAGCACAGTGCTTTCGACCTTGCGCTGGCTGATGGTGGGGGAGTCGATCTGCGATGAGGTGGTCGGCACGACCCGGCTCACCTCCTGCGCGATGTCGAGCAGCACTTCGCCGGAGGAGCGGATCTGCGGTGTGACTTTCAGGATAACGCCGGTATCGCGGAAGGTGACGTCGTTGGCGATCACCGGGCGGCCGGACGAGGCATCCTGCACCGATTTGGTGATGATCGGTACCTGATCGCCGACCTGGATGGTGGCCGTCTCGCGGTCGACCACGGTCAGCTGCGGGGTCGAGACGATGCGCACATTGGTGTGCGACTCCAGAGCGCTGATCACCAGCTCTGCCTGCGGCACCTGGAAGGCGAAGTTGAAGCCTGGGAAGGACGGAGCGACAGCACCGTTATTGGCATCGGAATAGCCGGCCGACAGCCCGCCCGCTTCGAGGAACCACCGCACCCCGTGCCGCAGTTCACCGCCGAGCCGCACTTCAGCAATGGTGGTCTCGACATAGACCTGGCTCACCGGCGTATCGAGCCGGCGCAGCGCCTGGTCGATCAGGGAGAACTCCTTTTTGGTCGCCCAGATCACCAGCTTGTTGGCACCGGGATCAGCGGTAACCTTGATGCCGTCGCGGCCGCCGGCAGCCGGGCCCAAGAACGCCCCAGGCGCCGTCAGGCTTTGCCCTTCCGCGGCGTCGGCGACGACGGTGGTTTCGACCGGCATGGTGTCCTTGAATATCCCGTCGAGGAGCTTGGCGAGTTCATCGGCCTCGCGGTTCTTCACCTGGTAGACGTGAACCAGCCGCTGGTTCTGCGGCCCCTGGTCGAGCCGATCGAGCCACTTCTGCGCGAATTGCAGGTTCTCGGCCTTACTGGCGATGACCAGCACCGCGTTGATCCGGTCGATCGGAATGATGGTCTGGTTCGACGCGCCGACCCCCTGGTAGAGGCTACGCAGTTCGTCGGCCACTTCGGGCGCCGCGCCATAGCGCAACGGAAACAGCCCGAACGAGGCGGTTCGGAAGCGGTCGACATCGATGGCCGCGATCATCGAGGCGACGAGAGACAAGGTCTCGGTATCGCCACGCATGGTGATCGAATTGCCCGAGCTGGAGATGATCTCGGCGCGCCCCTGAATCAGCCCCTGCAGCGCACCCTGGGCGGCGCCAGCATCGATGAAGTTCAGCTCGAAACTGCGCACATTGGCGGCATCGAACCCGCCGCTGGCGAGCCCGGTGACCCGGTACACACCGTCGCTGACCCTGATGGTGCTGCCCACCGTCTCGAGCGCCTGCTTGGCGAGGACGAGCGCCCGGTTGGCGTCGATCCGGCCGCCGGAGCGGACGGTGACGGTGCCGGTGATGTTGGGGTCGATGAGATAGGGGACCTGCAGCACCTCGGAGAACAGCACGCGGGCAAATTCGCGGATGTCGCTATCGACGAAGTTGAGCGTAACCTTTTTGCCTTCGAGCGCCGGATCCCGCACCACCGTGACATTGGCGCCGCCGCCGCTGGCGCCGGTCTCGATGATGGCCCGGCGGTCGTTGCTGCCGATCTCCCCTGTTTCGATGACATCAACACCGCGCCCGGGCGTACGCGCGTAGCTCTGCGCGCCGATGGTGTGGCCAAGCGTAGTGCCGCTGCCGCCAGCTTTGTTCGCCAGACCGGCCAGGCCGGAACACCCGGCGAGTCCCGCTGCCAGGACGAAGATCGCGATGATCGAAAGAGACTTGAGCAACCCGATTCACCAATAGGCTTAGGGGTGCTCGCCAGCGCCCCGCAAATTGAAGGTGACCTCGTCGCCACCCGCTGAAACACCAAGGACGCGGTCCATCGATACGTCCTTGATTTGATAGGCTCCAATGCTGTCGCCGACGCTCACAACCGAGTAGTCGGTTGTGTTGGGATCGAGGACGAAGACGGCTCGCAGCCCGCTCCAGCTCGAAATGATCCCCTTCAGTACCGGAGACGCGGCCTCTGGCTGGGCCAGCGGCGGCGCAACCTCCGCCGGAACATTGCCCACCCGAAAGATCGGTCGTGCGGTCGGATCGATACCGGGGACCGAGCGCGGAAACGGTAGATCCGCCCTCCCCGGCACTGCCGCGTTTCCCTCCGTGGCTGGTACAGAAACCTCCATCGCTGCACCTCTACCAACCGAAGGTATTTGCGCGACATCATCGCTGCTACGGAAAAGGACTGCGCCGACTGCCACGGCAGCGGTTACCCACAGGATTAGGTGCAGCTCAGCGCGCATCGGCATTTCCGTGGAAGCCGCTAAGTGTCGCCGTTACATCGAGCGGACGAGAATCCGGCGATGTCGGCACAAGCCGAACCTCCAGAGAATCAAACATTACTGGCGGCGACCGCGTTTCGACCTTGCGCAGGAACTCGAGAAGCTGCGGCTCACCTATCCGCAGGCGCAGCAGCACCGAAACTTTCGAGTAGCCGCCGCCGATCTCGCTGACCATCACCTGGGAACTGGCGGCGAGGCCGTCCGACTGTGCTACTGCCGCGCGCGCGTATTCCTGCAGCTGCGAGCTGGCCGCCCCAGAATCGGGACTTCGCTCGACCAGGCTCGACGCCGAGGCGGGGCCGCCGCCCCCAAATGAGGTCTGCTCCGTTCGTGCCAGATTTTCACGCTCCCGCAGCGCCGCCAGTTGCCCAGTGAGATCGGCAATCCGTTGGTCGGCGGTCGCCAGCGGCACCAGGTAGAAGCGATCGACGCTCCAGTAGAGCAGCGACAGCACGACCACGATGGCGAGCCCAAGGAGGATCGAGCCACGCATCAGTTCGTCCTCATGGGACGGGGGCGCAACAGGATCGTCGCCATCTCCAGACTGGAACCGGGATCGGCGGTGATCGGCCCTTCGATCGAGCCTGCCCATGGCGCCGGCGCCACCGACAGCGCCTGAGCATCGGCCAACGCGTTGGGCGATCGCACGGCAAGCCGCACTTCCGAGCCGCGCAGGTCGAGGCGCAGCACTTCGGTCCCCGCCGGAAGAGAGCGCCGAATGGCCTCGAGGGTGGCGACCGCTGAGGGTGTGTCACTGAGCAGCTTCAGCACCGCCAGGGTGCCCGATGCCTGCTGGCGCGCGGCCTCGATGTCGCCGGTCAGTGCCTTCACCCGCACCAGGGTGGCAGCGACCCGATCCTCAAGCTCCGCGATCCGCGACTGCCGTTGCGACAAATCGCCGAGACCGTGCCAGGCGACCGCGGTGAGGATGACGACGATTGGAATCGCTGGCAGCCAGCGCAGAAAGCGTCGGGCTGGAAACAGCGCCGGGGCGAAATCCACATCGGCAACGCCATCCAGAACAACGCGGTCGACCTGTCGAACGTGCAGCTTGCGCGTTGCCAGGGCCTGTCGCAGCGTCGCCCTGGGGAGCAAGCGGACGGCGTAGGCGACCTGCTGATCCGCTGGCCGGGCAGCCTCCTCGCGCGCGTGGGCCAGCACGTCCTCAGGCGAAAACGGCGTTTCGGTCCGGATGAACAATTCGACGGCGTGGCCGATCTCCTTGCGCGCCTTGGCTGGAACGACGATGCGACGACGCAGCACCATATCCGCGGGCACCAGAACATCGACCCGCTGCAGGGGCCGATAGCGCCGGCCATCCGATGTGTCGGCCAGGGCCACGGTGTCGACCGCACCGCGGATCAGGCGTCGAACGGCAGCGGGCAGCGCTTTGTGCGCCGAGCGCAGCGCTTCCGAGACAAACGAGCGATCCGCAATGACGAAGGACGTCATACTTTCCTCGATAGCGATGTCATGGCGCCTGCAGCGCCAAACTCCGGGGGATCCAGATCAGCGGCCGCCAGACGCGCGCCCCAAGCTCCAGACGCAGGCGAACCGCACGAATCTCCGCCCCCGCGACCTCAACCGCGCTGACCCAGCTCGGCGTATCGGAACTTACAACCAAGTACTCGAGAGCCGCCGCATCATATGCCGTCAAGTCCACAGAACTTGTGGAGGCGCCGCGTTGCAGCTCAACCCGCGGGCCGGATGGCGGACGTTGCAAGGCAACACTCCAACCTTCCAGTTCAACCCGGCGCTCGGCAACTACATCCAGCGCAAACCCGGTGTCCGCAGGCGCGGCAGCTTTCAGGCCAACCTCGCTTGTGGCGAGGCTCAGCAGGGCCTGCAGCTCGATGAGCGCGGATTGCACGGCGGCGTTGTCGGCCGCGCGATCCCGCACCTGCGCGCCAACCGCGAACAGCCCCCCAATGCCGATCAGCACCAGCGAGGCAATGGCCACCGCCACCAGCAGCTCGATGATGGTGAAGCCGGCATCGGGCCGGGGTTGCGAGGTGCGGGCGGTCACGGCGCTGGCGCCAGAAAATCCAGCCGGACGGCATCTGTGTCACGGCCGGATTTTGGCCGCGCCCAGACGGCGATCTCCACCAGCGCCGTCGTTCCCGCTACCGGCTTCTGACTTGGCTCGAAGCCATAGGCGAACAGCTCGTCTTCACGGTCGAGGCCGGACGCCAGCGTTGGCCCGAGCAGCAAGTACTGCTTGACCAGCGACTGCGTTCCCACCAACGCCACCGACCGGTCGAGTTCACGCTCCTGCTGCATCAGCATGGTGTTCGAGACCATCACCACGACCGTGCCGGCAAAGGCCAGCAATCCGACGGCCAGCACGGCATCGAGCAGGATGAAGCCGCTGTCGGCGCGAAAGGGACGATCAACCATTGGACGGGTTGGAGCGGTAAACCCCGGCAATCACCCGGCTGCCACCGGGCGACTGAACCGAGAGGGTCGCCCCGGAGTAGCTACCGTTCGGATAGAGCACCAGCCGATACTCGGCCGGCAAGCCCTTGCCGGCTGCGGTGACGGCAAGGTCGGCATCCCAGCTGAGCTGATGGGCTCCAAACGTCATCGATCGCGGAGCGATGGTGAGGACGCCGGTTTTGCCGGAAAGGATCACCTGGCTGCGCGCATCGGACACAAAGGCGGCAACTGCCGCGGCATCCACTTTCGGTGCAAACGACCTGGGCAGCGACGCGGCCACCACAACCAGCAGCCCGGCGACGATGCCGAGCACGACGACCAGATCGAGCACGCTCAATCCAGCGTCGGCCCTAAACCTCATTGTGCCTCGCCCAGGACGATGTCGGCGGCGGTTCCCTCGCCACCCTGCTTGCCGTCGCCGCCCCGCGAAGTGAGCACGTAGGCGCCGGCGTCATCGAGCGTGTAAGCCACCATATGCCCCCAGGGATCGGCGAGCAGCTCCTTGTTCTTGATGTAGGGTCCGCGCCAGCCGGCGGCATCCTGCGGTGGATCGATCAGAACGGTGAGACCCTCGGCAGCGGTGGGGTAGCGGTGCGTGTCGAGCTGGAACAACGTCAACGCATTCTGCAACTGCCGCATCTGCAGGCGCGCCACGTCGACCTTGGCGCGATCCATCTGCCCCACGACCTGGACGGCGACCACGGTGCCGATCAGGCTAAGGATGACGAGCACGATCATCAGTTCGAGAATAGTCAGGCCGGCATCGTCAGGTAGCCGCTTGGCGGTGCGTTGGCGGATCAAAATGTGAGCTCATTGATGTCGAGTAGGGCTGAAAATACCGAGAAGATAACCGTGCCGATCAGCGTGCCGACGACAAGGATCAAGGCCGGCGCCAGCAGCGCAGTGGTCAGCGCCATGCGTTGCTCGAAGCGCGCCTTGGCTTCGCTGGTCACTGCGTCCAGCACCTCGACAAGGCGACCACTGCTCTCGCCAACCGCGATCAGGTGTGTGAGCTTGGCCGGCAGCAGAGCAGCCGCCCTCAGGCTGTCGGCAAGCTTGCCGCCGGCACGCACCCGTTCGACCAGGTCGTGCTGCGCCCCGGCAGGAAAATTGGCGGAGAGCAGCGCATTGGGCAAAGCCACCGCCATTGGGACGTTGCTGGCGAGATAGAGACGCAGGGTTGCCGCGAAGCGGCGGCTGGCCGACCAGCGCATGGCCGTTCCGATAGCGGGAAGACTGAACAGGACACGGTGAGCGACACTTCGCACCGAGCCGGTCGCGCCACCCACCCCGACCAGCGCGAACACCGGTGCCAGGGCGATGCCGAGCCACAGCAGGTTCGTGCTGACGAAGGCTGCGGCGCCCGAAAGGGTCGCCAGCGCGAAGGGAACCGGCCGCTCCATCGAGGTGAAAAGCTCGGTCAGGTTCGGCGCCACGAAGAAGGCGATCAGACCGAAAACCAGCAGCGACACGCCAAGCAGCAGTGCGGGATAGGCCAGCGCCGAAGCATAGGTGCGCCCGAACCGGTTGGCTTCGGCGTAGCTTTCGGCCAGCATACGCAGCGCCGAGGGCAGCGAGCCCGAGGTTTCGCCGGCGCGCAGCACCGGCAGCATGTCGTTGGGCAGGACAATGCCGCTGCTGGCGGCAGCATCGGACAGCGACCGGCCAAGCCGCAGTCCATGCCGCACCGCCTCAGCGAAGCTCTTTAGCCGCGATTTCGGTTTGAGCGATGGCAGCATGATCGCCACCGCGTCGCTGACCGTCACGCCGGAGCCGAGCAGCAGCGCCAGTTCTCGGCAGAAGGCTTCGCACTCGACCAGGCCCAGGCGGCGGCCGCCGCCGAACGACACCTCCTGGTCGAGCCAGGATTGGCGGATCGGCTTCGTCTCCAGCCGCAGCGGCTGAAACCCCCTGAGCCTCAGCTGCGCCAGCGCCTCCTCGGCGCTCAAGGCGCTCAACTGCCCCGAAAAGACGCTGCCGTCGGGGGTGCCGGCGCGAAAGTAGAAGGTGCTCGAATCAGCCGACATCGATCAGCCCTATCAGATCGGCGGCAGCAACCTCACCGCTGAGAACGCGAGCTTCTGCATCCTCGCGCAGCGGCCGGTAGCCGGTTCGCCGCAACCGATCCTGCTGCGCCGCAGAAAGCTCTAGGCTTTGAGAGAGTGCTTCCGACAGTTCGGCGTCCAGCGAGATGAGCTCACCGATGGCGACCCGGCCGGCATAGCCGCTCTTGTCGCACTGCCCGCAACCGCTGCCGGCGCAATGGGCGCAGACACGGCGCACCAGACGTTGAGCCAGCACACCGCGCAGCACCGCGCCGAGCAGATAAGGCTCGACGCCCATATCGACCAGCCGCGGCACCGCTGATAGCGCCGAGTTGGTATGGAGCGTCGCCAGTACGAGGTGACCGGTGAGCGCCGCCTGCACGGCGATCTTCGCCGTTTCGGCGTCGCGGATCTCACCGACGAGGATGATGTCCGGGTCCTGCCGCAGCAGCGAGCGAAGGACGCGCGGAAAGGTCAATCCGATCTTTTCGTCGACCTGGATCTGGGCGGCGCCATCGACGCGATACTCCACCGGATCCTCTATGGTGACGACGTTGAGGTCGGGGCGGATCAATTGCTTCAGCGCCGCGTGGAGCGTTGTCGATTTGCCCGAGCCGGTCGGCCCGGTGACGAGGATCAGCCCGTCCGCGGCCGTGAACAGGCTCTCGAGCTGGGCCTGAATGCCCGGGGAGAAGCCGAGCTCGCCCAGCCCCGATACGGCCAGCTCGCGCGACAGCAGGCGCAGCACCGCGGCTTCGCCGTGGATGTGTGGCATGGTCGAGATGCGGATATCGACCGGGCGGCCAGCGACATTGGCGCGGATGCGCCCATCCTGCGGTAGCCGCCGCTCGGAGATATCCAGTCCGGCGAGGATCTTCAGGCGCGAGATGATGCTGGCAAATTGCCGGGGCTCGGGCGGGTTCTGCTGCACCAACTCACCCTGCACTCGGAACAGCATTTCAGCGCCGCCGCGCATCGGCCGCAAGTGAATGTCGGACGCGCCCCGCTCGACCGCGACGCGCAATGCATCCTGGACGAAACGGATCACCGGCGCATCGCTGGCGGCATCGCGCAGCAGCTCGATGTCGCCAGTGCTGGCTTCAGCGGCATCGTCGCCGGTGGGGTTTGCCTCAGGCGCGAAAGCCGCGCCATAGACCTCCGCCAGCGCAGCGTCGAACCGCTGTCGGGTGATCCGCCGGCGCACGATCGCTCGGCCGGTCTTGAGGCCGATCGCGGTCGCGGTGAAATCGTCGAACGGATCGACCATCGCCAGAGCGAGCGTCTCATCGTTGGCGACGAGCGGCAACGCTCCGGCTGTTGCAAGGTAGTGCGGCGTCAATTGATCGACGAGCACCGGCGCCTGCGGGATTTCGCTAGGCAGAACATCGGCGACGCCAAACTGCTGGGCCAGCACCTCACGAAGCGCAGCCTCGGTGAGAAGGCCCAGATCGAGCAGCGCCTGGTCGAGCCGCTTGTCGGCGACCTCTGCCGCCGCGCGGGCGCGCGCCAGATCGTCCGGGCGCACCGCCTCGTGCTGCGCCAGGAACGTGGCGAGCTTGGGCGCAAAGGCGCGTTCCGACACTCCGGGCTGCTGCAAATTCTTCATCAAAAAGGCGACCAGCCGTTAATCTTGAGACACCAAAAGCCAAAAAAGCCGGCGCTCAGGAAAGGTCCGAACGGCAGCGTCGATTGCAACGATACGTTACGCCCAAGGAGTCGCAAGATCAGCGCCGCAACAAGCGCCAGTAGTGCACTGACAAATACGACCGGCGCGAGATAGAGCGGCCCGAGCCAGGCGCCAGCGGCGGCGAGGAGTTTGGCGTCACCGAGGCCGAGGCCGTCGTAGCCACGGATGCGGCGGTAGAGAGTGGCGATGAAGTAGAAGGAGAGGAAACCGAGGAGCGCGGCTAGGGTGTGGGGCAGGATCGCTCCGAGCTCGACTGCCAGCGCTTGTATCAGACCAAGCGCGGTCAGTGGCAGCGTTAGGCAGTCCGGCAGTCGGCGGGATCGCAGATCGATAGCGCTTGCGGCGGCAAGCATTGCTGCAAGAACGCTCGTCGCAAACAGTTTAGGTTACCCGGCTCGTTAGCGGCTTGATTGCCACGACCTCAGCTATTTGAGGCAGTGGGAAAGCCCCTTTGTTGGCGTGCCTCTTTGAGGTTGCTGTTGCGGGTCTATGACTGGTACCTCCATTGCTAGGAGGACCGTCGGACCAGAGCCTTCGCCTCATCGGTTGGCAAACGTTCGCTGTGCGGATCGAACTACACGCATGATCTTTGTCATATTGATTATTATTCGCGCTCGTCCCTATCAATGCGTACGATTGTCGTATCGCAGAGATCGTTTTGTTGTTTGCAACTTCACAATATCTACGGATATGGCGTATATCTTGTCGACGCCATACCTATAGATTGCCCGCCCTGACCTATGCATTCCCTCGGTCACCCCCCCTATTTACCGAGATCGGCGGCCACTCTAGATGCGCGACAACGTCCTCTGAGACGTTTGCTGGCGCCACAAAATTGACAGCTCTAATATCCAGAAGCATTTTGTCCGGAATACATAGCCCATTCGACTCAACATAGTCTGCCAAGTCATCTAGCCAAACCCAAATTCCATCTGTTCTATATGAAATAGATCCCCCATTTATCTTTCCCGTGAATGGATTTGGGAAATTACTCCGACTTGCCGTCGCAACAATCGGGCAATCTCGGAGATATGATGTAAGAATACGCAGCGGATACGTCCCGTTTGTTTTGTAATCCACGAAATCAAGCGCACTGGGGCATTTAGCATACGAAGGACCATATTCCGACCAGACGCCAAACCACCTGTGTTGCCATCTCAAAATAGGATTCATGGCTTAGCTCCGTTGGGCGTAAAGGTTACAAACTTGCCAGAATTTGAATATGGCGTCGGGCCGACGGCCAACCGCCCATTCGGGAATGCCCATACTAGGTCGTCCGGCGCATGCACCGTGACACCCAGTTTGTTCGAGAGATTCTGCGCGATTCCGGTCGCACATTGTCCCGTGCTACAGGACAGAAGGCGAATGTCCTGACCGACAAATTGAGGGTTGTTTTCGATTATTTTTGCCAGCGTCCTGTGATCGACCAACTGACCACCTATCTCGACGGCGTTTGGATCGCCGTGCGCGACGATATCCAGTACGCCATTCGGATCCACGTCGGCTCGGCGAGATGCATTGATCAGGAACCCATCGCTTTGCCCCATCAGATTGATGGAGCCACTGTCTGCGGCCCTTGAAATGCCCTTGCGAAGCGTGGGGATCGCGGCCATGGCCAAGGTTGCAACATCCATCGGCTTGTCGCCGTTGGCGATCTGTAGAGCCTCCGCCGTAGAACCCATGACACCGGAGAGCCAGAAATTGAAGATGAACTCGCCCAAGTCGTCAGAGGCGAGCATCCTTTCGTAGGCTTCCTCCTCCGCGGCGTTCGCCTTCTCTATTGCCTCGCGACAGGTCTCCTGCGACCAATCTTCGTCGGACATGCCGCACGCATGCCCATTGGGATCGCTCTTGTTGATCGGATCTCCCATCGAGTAGCCATAGCGATCGGTGCCGACGCCCGGATCCGACACGTCCCACCAGTCCGGCGAGAGGAACCGTCCGAGGCTGGCGTCGTAGTAGCGTGCGTGCAGGTAGGTGAGGCCGGTCTCGGGATCGGTGCGCTCGCCGATCCAGCCCTTGGGTTCGG
>VFQP010004686.1_pt1 | contig 12492 bp, 16 predicted proteins | sample 3512351 | NCBI WGS metagenome assembly VFQP01 (sample SAMN10412372, study PRJNA504923) | tailings metagenome | isolation source: Relicate 1 Philex TSF1 revegetated site | place: Philippines: Tuba, Benguet | collected 2017-08-29 | reverse complement strand
TCGGCGTCGCGGCCGGCGTACCGGCCGGCAAGGGGCTGATGAGTGCCGATCTCGTATTCATCGGCCGCAAGGACAGCGCCGTCGACTACTGGGACGGCGAGCCTGGCAGCGAATGATGACCAAGACTTCTGGAGACCACCGATGACCACCCCGATGCTCGAAATCCGCAACCTGCATGTCCGGGTGGAAGATCGCGAAATCCTCAAGGGCGTGAACCTGGCGCTGCCGCGCGGCGAAGTGCACGCCGTGATGGGCCGCAATGGTTCGGGCAAATCGACCCTGAGCTACGTCCTCGCCGGGCGCGAGGGGTACGAGATCACCGAGGGGGAAGTGTTGCTCGACGGTGAGAGCATCCTCGAAATGGAGCCCGATGCGCGCGCCGCCGCGGGTCTGTTCCTCGCCTTCCAGTATCCGATCGAGATCCCGGGCGTCGCGACCATGACCTTCCTCAAGGCCGCGCTCAATGCGCAGCGCAAGGCGCGCGGGGAGCCGGAGCTGTCGACGCCGGACTTCATGCGCTCGGTCAGGGAAGCGGGCACGGCGCTGAAGGTCGACAACGACATGCTCAAGCGGGCGCTCAATGTCGGTTTTTCCGGCGGCGAGAAGAAGCGCGCCGAGATTCTGCAGATGGCGCTGCTCAAGCCGAAGATGGCGGTGCTCGACGAGACCGATTCCGGCCTCGACATCGATGCGCTGCGGATCGTGTCCGAAGGCGTCAACGCCCTGCGTGACGGCGAGCGCTCGATGCTGGTGATCACGCACTACCAGCGCCTTCTGAACTACATCGTGCCGGACGTGGTGCACGTGTTCTCGGACGGGCGGATCGTCGAAAGCGGTCCAAAGGAACTAGCGCTAGAACTCGAGGCCAAGGGCTATGCGGGCTTCGAGGGAGCGGCTGCCTGATGAGCGTATCGTTTCCCGTGCGGCTCGGCCCGGCCGAGCTGACGCTCATCGAGCAGGCGAGCGCTGCCGGCGCCACCGCGCTGGCCGAACGGTTGTCGACCGTGGGACTGCCGACCCGGCGCGTGGAGAGCTACCACTACACCGATCTCAAGCAGCTGCTGCGGGCGGTGCCGCCGCTGGCCCAGCCGGCCACGGGCGTCGGGGCGCCGGCAATGCGGGTGGCGGGTGCCTATCAGCTGATGATCGCCAATGGCGTGCCGCAGGATGCCGGCACGGCGCCGGCCGGCGTCATCGTCGGCCGGTCGGGCGGCAGCGCGCTGACGCCGCGCGACGACATTCTCGTGCAACTCAACGGGGCTCTGGCGAAGGAAAGCCTTAGCCTGACGCTGGAATCTTCCGTGGATCCGGTAATCCAGATCGATCGGCGAACGGAGGGCGAGGCGGCGCACAGCGCGAGCTCGGTGCGCATCTATGTTGCCGATGGCGCGTCGGCCGTGGTGCTCGAGACCTATGCCGGCAGCGATGCGGCGCATGTGGCGAACCACGGCACCTATGTTGCGGTCGGCAAGGGTGCCGAGCTGACGCACATCACCGTCGACCTGTCGGCAAAGCAGTCTTCGCATTTCGCGACCAACGAGTATCACCTGGCGGAAGGCGCGCGCCTGAGGACGCTGGTGATCCATGGCGGGGCCAATCTCGCACGCACGCAGCTGTTTCCGGTCTTCGAGGGTCGCGGCGCCTACGCCGATGTCACTGGCCTCAACCTCGTCGATGACGGCCAGCACGCCGACATCACGATGGACGCGAGCCACGCCGTCGCCGGCACGTCGTCGAAGCCGCTGTTCAAGTCGATCGCCCGCGGCCGTTCGCGCGCGGTGGTGCAGGGGCGGCTGGTCGTGGCGCGGGATGCGCAGAAGACCGACGCCAAGCTGATGAGCCAAGGGCTGATGCTCTCGGACGAGGCGGAAATCCTCTCCAAGCCCGAGCTCGAGATCTATGCCGACGACGTGGTGTGCGGACATGGCTCGACCTGCGGCGCGCTCGACGAGGATCACCTGTTCTACCTGATGGCGCGGGGCATTCCGCGGGCCGAAGCCGAAACCATGCTCGTTCGCGGGTTTCTCGCCGAGCTCACCGATCCGATCGTGGACGCCGCGCTCAAGGAAGCGCTGGAGGCGGTGATCGACGGCTGGCTGATGCGGGGTACGGCGTGATGCTGGACCTCGAGAAGATCCGCGCCGATTTCCCGATCCTCGGCGAACGAATTCACGGCCATCGGCTGGTCTATCTCGACTCGGCGGCTTCGGCGCAGAAGCCGGAGGCCGTGCTGCAGCGGGTCGATCATGCCTACCGGCACGAGTACGCCAACGTTCACCGCGGTCTTCACACGCTCGCCAACCGGGCGACCGAGGCCTACGAGCACGCTCGGGAGTCGGTGAGGCGGTTCTTCAACGCCGCGCGCAGCGAGGAGATCATCTTCACGCGGTCGGCCACCGAGGCAATCAATCTCGTCGCGTCGTCCTTTGCCGGGCCGATGCTCGGGGAGGGCGACGAGATCGTTCTCACGATGATGGAGCATCACTCCAACATCGTGCCGTGGCATTTCCATCGCGAGCGCAAGGGCGCGGTGATCCGCTGGGTCGACGTGCGCGACGATGGCAGCTTCGACCTCGCGGCCTTCGAGGCGTCGCTCTCGGCGCGAACGAAGATGGTCGCCATCACCCATATGTCGAACGTCCTCGGCACGGTGACGCCCCTCAAGCAGATCGTCGAGATCGCGCATGCGCGCGGCATTCCCGTGCTCGCCGACGGCAGCCAGGGGGCAGTGCACCTCAAGGTCGACGTGCAGGACCTGGGCGTCGATTTCTACGTGGCGACCGGACACAAGCTGTACGGTCCCACGGGCATCGGCGTGCTCTATGGGCGATACGACGCGCTGGCAGCGATGCAGCCGTTCATGGGCGGCGGCGAGATGATCGATACGGTGACGCTCGATGCCGTCACCTACAATACCCCGCCGCACCGCTTCGAGGCGGGCACGCCACCGATCGTGCAGGCCATCGGGCTGGGCGCGGCGCTCGACTACATCGAGGGCATCGGGCGCGACGCCATCCGCGAGCACGAGGCCGAGCTTGCCGCCTACGCGGGGGAACGGCTGCGGTCGATCAACTCGCTCCGCATTATCGGCGAGGCGCCCGGCAAGGGTGGCATCTTCTCGTTCACTCTCGACGGGGCGCATGCCCACGACGTATCCACGATCCTCGACCGCTACGGCATCGCCGTGCGCGCCGGAACGCACTGCGCCATGCCGCTCCTCAGTCGCTTCGGTGTAACCTCTACATGTCGCGCCTCATTCGCCCTATATAGCGGCAAGGACGATGTGGACGCCCTGGTGGCCGGCATCGAGAAAGCGCGGAGCTTCTTTCAGTGAGCGACATGACCGAGACCAGCCCGACGCCGGAGGACGCGGCAGCGCCGCCCGCCGATGCCTCCCGCATTGCGACGCAGCATTCCGGATCGCTTCCGGCCGAGGAAGTGGCGCGCATCACCGCCGACCTCATCGGGGCGCTGAAGACCGTCTACGATCCGGAGATCCCGGTCGACATCTACGAGCTCGGGCTGATCTACAAGGTCGATCTCGACGATGACCGGAACCTCAAGATCGACATGACGCTGACGGCTCCGGGCTGCCCGGTGGCCGGCGAGATGCCGGGCTGGGTGCAGACGGCGGCGCTTGGCGTCGAGGGCATCCAGGATGTCGAGGTCAACATGGTCTACGATCCGCCGTGGACGCCGGACCGGATGAGCGAGGAAGCGCAGGTCGCGCTGAACTGGTGGTAATCCGCGGCCGCGAGGCGTATATATCGCCTGTTGACGATAGAGTGTTGCCATGCCTCTCAAGATCATGAGCCTGACCGACGCTGCTGCCGAGCGCGTGCGAGAAATCATCGAGGACGCGGACCGGCCGGTGATTGGCGTGCGCGTCGGGGTCAAGAATGCGGGCTGTGCCGGCATGGCGTACACACTCGACTATCTCAGCGAGCCGATCGCCGGCGACGACCACGTGCAGGACAAGGGCGTCGACGTTTACGTCGAGCCCAAGGCAACGCTGTTCCTCCTCGGCACGGTGATGGACTTCGAGACCGAGAAGTTCACCAGCGGCTTCACCTTCAAGAACCCCAACCAGACCGGCGCCTGTGGCTGCGGAGAGAGCGTGCAGCTTAAGCCCGCCGACCTCAAGGCCCTCGCCGAGGCGCGCGCGCAGTAAGCCGCGCCGTGCCGAATGGCCGGGTCAGGCCCGGCCATCTCCCTTTCGCACAGCGACCCTCGCCGTAGCTCTACCCTCGTCAGCTCAGGTCCAGCGCGTACGCCTTGAGGTGCTCCAGCGGCACGAAGCGCAGGGTCTCGCGACTGGTGGCGCGAAGCATGACGCGCGGCGCCATGCCGGCCTCGAAAGCTTCGCGCCAGCGGAAGACGTGCAGGCACCAGCGATCGCCGTGCTTGAGGCCCGGGAAGTTGAAGTCCGGCATTGGCGTCGACAGGTCGTTGCCGCGGCTTTTCGAGAACTCCAGAAAATCCGCAGTGATCTCGACGCAGACGAGGTGGCGCGCGGTGCCGGCTTCTCCGCAGCCGCAGGAGCCGTCACGAAAGTACCCTGTCATCGGCGTAAAGGAGCACGGCTCGAGCGGTTCGCCGAAGACGTTTAATTCGGTCATGTGCGGACGCTGGCGCGAAGCGGCAGCGCGCGGTCGAGGAGCACCACGATGCCGCAGAGCAGGGTCAGGTAAAGCGTCATGTAGACGGCGTTGAGGCCGACGGCGGCGTAGCCGATGCGGTTGGCTTCGAGGATGGGGTAGGGGTAGGAGCCGACGATGGCGCCGCGGGCCATGGCGTAGATGAAATAGATCAACGTCGGCAACAGCATGAGCGGGATGTCCCGCAGCTGCAGGTGGCGCTTGGGCTCGAACAGCAGCCACCACACCACATAGAGAATTGGCGTCACGTAATGGAGCAGGATGTCGCACACCGCGAAAAGCCCCTGCGGCTGCCAGAGGCCGGCGAGAAAGAAGTGGTAAAAGGTGGCGACCAGCGTCATCACCGCCGCCATCATGCCGCGCGTCGTGGCCCGGCGGAACCAGTCCAACCACCGCCAGCCGGTAACGACAGACAGGTAGACCAGCACCAACGCCATGTTGCTGAGGATGGTATAGTAGCTGAAGAAGAAGACCAGCGCGCCGCCCAGATTATCGCCGGTGTCGAGCCGGGCCGGTATGGTCAGCGAAAACTGCAGGACCAGCGCCAGCAGTCCGACCGCCAGCGCGCCGAGCGCATATATCCGTGCCATCGACTCCTCCCCCAAAGAGGGATCAGCCTATGCCTTGCCCGGAGCGGGCGCTAGGTGGAGCGGGAAGCGGCCGCCCGTCACGCCGCGTCGAGCAGCGCCGAGAACAGGCGGCGGCCGTCGGTGCCGCCGTGGGCGGCTTCGATGAGGTTTTCCGGGTGCGGCATCAGCCCGAGAACGGTCTTTTCGGCATTGAAGACGCCGGCGATGTCGTTGACCGAACCGTTTGGGTTGCTGCCGTTGGCATAGCGAAAAGCGACCTGGCCATTGCCCTCGACGGCGGCGAGCGTCTGCGCGTCGGCGAAGTAGTTGCCGTCGTGGTGGGCGACGGGGCAGCGAATGACCTCACCAGCCGCATAGCCCCGCGTAAAGGGCGTGTCGGCGTTGGCGACCTCGAGCGCGACCTCCCTGCAGACGAACTTGAGCGACGCGTTGCGCATCAGCACGCCGGGCAGCAGGCCGGCCTCGGTGAGGATCTGGAAGCCGTTGCAGACCCCGAGGACGCGGACTCCGCGGGCGGCCGCGGCGCGCACTTCGTTCATGATCGGGGAACGCGCCGCGATGGCGCCGGCGCGCAGGTAGTCGCCGTAGGAAAAGCCGCCGGGGATGACGATGAGGTCGGCGTCGGGCAGCGCGGTCTCCTGGTGCCAGACCACGGCGGGCGCGCGACCGGAGATCGTAGTCAGCGCGGCGATCATGTCGCGGTCGCGGTTGAGCCCGGGAAAGACGACGACGGCGGCCTGCATCTGCACAGATCCTTGGCGGGGTCGAACTGCGCGACTTCTGTGCGGACTCGGCGCAAAAGGCAAGGGCGGCACGGGGCTGCCCTTTCTGGTTATTCCGCCGGGACTGCCGCCGGTCGCGGGTTGCGGCTGCCGGGCGTGCCGGGCAGGTGGGCCCAGGCCGGACGCTCGAACAGGAACTTGCCCCAGCCGGTCAGCTGGATCGCTGCATAAAGGATCAGCGGCCCGGTGACGGCGACAGCGAAGACGATCAGGCTGAGCACCGAGGTGTTGTCGATGATGCCGAGCTTGATGAGCAATACGCGGGCCGCCGACATGGGGATCGAGAACGACAGGTAGATGACGATCGATTTCGAGCCGAGCCAGCGCAGCCAGTCCATGAACGGCAGCTTCATCAGCAGCGCCGCCGTGGCACAGAGCGCAAGGGCGCCGACGACGGCGAGGACCAGGCGAATACCCGGGATGCCGGCGATGCCCATGATGGTGTCGGCGGGCAGCAGCTGGAAGCTGGGCAGGAAGACCAGCAGGCCCTCGCCGACGGCCCATGCAACGAGCGCAAGTACGGCTTTGGCCGGGTTGGCGTTGACCCAGTCGACGAAGTGGAAGACCTGCGGGGCCAGGGCGTAACCGGCATAGAAGAACACGAAATATTCGGCGAAGTAGTCGACGATGCCGATGCCCGTTTCGACCGGCGATATCTGGAGTACGGCCGCGGCGGCCAGCACGATCCAGTGTGGGACCTTCGCGTCGTGCAGCAGCTTGGTGAGGGCGCTGAAGATCGCCAGCATGTAGACGAACCAGAGCACGCCGTAGGGCTCGACGATGGCCCAGGCGAGGTGCGTCACCGCCGCCGTGGGGTCGCCTTCGCCAAGGCCCACCTTGAACGCGATCTGCAGGACGGCCCACAGCGCGTAGAAATAGAGGTAGTGGACGACGCGGCGATCGGCATAGCGCGCCCAGTCGCGGCCGATGACCATCGACAGGAACAGGCCCGAGATCAGGAAGAATTCGGGCATCCGGAACGGCGTCGCCCAGGCGATGATCCAGTGCAGCACACCGGTGCCGCCGGTGGCCTCGCCGACGCCGTGCGCCGAATGCATCATGACGACGAGAAGGATCGACAGGCCCTTGGCCGCGTCGACCCAATTGAGACGAGTGCTATCACCCGACATGGCCGCAACTCCACGCTATGTGCCGGCACCATAGCGCGCGGCAGCGTGAAGCGTCGGTGAATCCGCCGCTACGATTAAGCCAAGTGCTTAATGGATAAAGATTTATCGGATCAGACGGGCACCGACGCATAAGCGCCGAACATGAGCGCGAGCGAGGCGAAAAACAGCACGGACAGCGTGAGCGTCTTGAGCATGGAACACCATACGGGCGCCGACCAGTGGCGCGCAGGAACGAGTTTCGGCCGCCGTGCTTAACGCACGGTTGCCGGGGCAAGGCGGCCGGAGATCATGGTTAAAATTGCGCGTATTCCCGCAAGGCGGCGTTCACCGCCAACGGGTCAGCCGGGCAGCGTGCCGTAGACGATGAACAGCAGGCAGAGGGTCAGGACGAAGAGGACGGAAAGCGAGAACTTCAGTGCCATTGCTGGCGCACTCCCATGCCGCGATCCGTTAACGCGTGCTTAATGCACGACCGCGGTGACGATGCGGTACTGCCTGCCTGCAGCGCCGTCCAGTGGTGTCGCGAAGTGGCCGACAGATCGGCAAAAGGTGTGATTTTTCAACCACGGGTGGGGGCGACACAGGCGTGCGTTGAGGCGCTGCGCTGGATGGCGGGTCAAGCGCGGCCAAGACTGGAGACCGACTAGAGATAAGGGTAGGCGGGGACGCTCAATCACGCGTTCGCCCCCGCAGCGGCGTCATGGCCGGGCTTGACCCGGCCATCCACCCGGAGCTGCGAGGCAGCTAGTCCGCGATGTCGATGGCGTAGTTTTCGATCACCGTGTTGGCGAGGAGCTTTTCGCACATGGCGGTGAGCGTTGCGCGCGCGCCCTCTGCATCGGGCGCCTCGAAATCGACGTCGAAGATCTTGCCCTGGCGGACGGCGCCGACGCCGGAGAAGCCGAGGCTCCCCAGCGACCCGGCGATAGCGAGGCCCTGTGGGTCGAGCACGCCGGGTTTCAGGGTTACGGTGACGCGGGCCCGCATCCTACTGCACCAGGCGCGGGCCGGTGGTCAGGGCGTTGTCGGTCTCGCTGAGGATACCGAGGCGCTGCGCGACTTCGCGATAAGCGTCGACGAGCCCGCCGAGATCCTCGCGGAAACGGTCCTTGTCGAGCTTGTTGCGGGTCTTGATGTCCCACAGCCGGCAGTTGTCGGGCGAAATCTCGTCGGCGAGGATGATGCGCATCATGTCGCCCTCGAACAGGCGCCCGCACTCCACCTTGAAGTCGACGAGCTGGATGCCGACGCCCATGAACAGACCGGTCAGGAAGTCGTTGACGCGGACCGCGAGGCTCATGATGTCGTCGAGCTCCTGCGGCGTCGCCCAGCCGAAGGCGGTGATGTGCTCTTCGGAGACCATCGGGTCGCCGAGCGCATCGTCCTTATAGTAAAACTCGATGATCGAACGCGGCAGGGGCGTGCCGGCTTCGAGGCCGAGCCGATTGCACAGCGAGCCCGCGGCGACGTTGCGGACGACCACCTCGAGCGGGATGATCTCGACTTCCTTGATCAGCTGCTCGCGCATGTTGATGCGGCGGATGAAGTGCGTGGGGATGCCGAGCCCGTTGAGCTTGGAGAAAATGAACTCGGAGATGCGGTTGTTGAGGACGCCCTTGCCCTCGATGACTTCGTGCTTGGCGCCGTTGCCAGCGGTGGCGTCGTCCTTGAAATGCTGGACCAGCGTCCCCGGCTCCGGGCCCTCGTAGAGCACCTTGGCCTTGCCTTCATAGATTCTGCGCCGGCGATTCATGGGCGTGCTGTCCGTTCGTCGATGAAGGGAGAATTGCGGCGCTTCTTGCGCCAGATCGGTCGCGAAAGGCAAGTCCTTTCACCCGCTGGTGAGGGGCCCGCGGATCATAGCAGAATTCCGCGTAGCTGCATCATGCCGCGCCTTCATGCCGTTGATTTGAAACCCGGCAGGCCCTATCTGCATTGACTGCAACGGTTTTTGGCGCGGCACCAGCGGCAGGGAAGAAACGATGGCCAGCTTTGACGATCGTGAAAAGGGCGAAGAACTAAAATTCGCCCGCGACTCGGAACTGAGGTTCAAGGCCGAGGCACGCCGCAACAAGCTGCTGGGGCTGTGGGCAGCCGAGCACATGGGCCTGTCGGAAGACCACGCCAAGGAATATGCCGCCGAGGTCGTGGCGGCCGATTTCGAGGAAGCGGGAGACGACGACGTGTTCCGCAAGATCTCGACCGATCTCAAGGCCAAGGGCGCGCCGGTGACCGACGACATGATTCGCGCCAAGATGAGCGAACTCATGGCCACGGCGAAGGAACAGATCCTCACCGAGGGCTGATCGGACAGCCGTCAGAACGGCGCCGGCACGTAGAAGTCGAGCTCGGCGCCGCTCGTCGGATGCGTGAACGCAAGGCGTTCCGCGTGCAACTGCAGGCGTGGTGCGGCGGCCAGCGGTTCGCCTGTCGCATAGAAGGCATCGCCCAGAATAACGTGGCCGATGGCCAGCATGTGTACGCGCAACTGGTGCGTGCGTCCTGTTTGCGGCTGGAGAGCCACGCGCGTCACACCCGGCTCCCGCTCGAGCACATGCCATTCGGTGCGCGCCGGGCGGCCGTTCTCGAAGTCGACGCGCTGCCGCGGCTTGTTGGGCCAGTCCACGCCGAGCGGCAGGTCGACGACCCCGTTTTCCCCATCCATCGCTCCCCAGACGCGGGCCACGTATGACTTCCGCGTCGTCCGCTTCTCGAACTGCATGCCGGTGCGGGCGAGCGCCCGCTTGTTACGGGCCATGACCAGGATGCCGGACGTGTCCATGTCGAGGCGGTGCACCATTTCCGCGCCGGGAAAGCGCTGCTGGACGCGCGTCTTCAGCGAGTCCTGCAGGTGCGGGTGGTTACCCGGCACGCTCAGCAGGCCGCTTGGCTTGTCGAGCACAACCAGGTCGTCGTCGCTGTAGATGATCGTCAGCCACGGCTCCGTTGGCGGGGTATAGTCGAACGTCGCCGGCATGGGATTGAGCATGCGGTCCCCTAACAGCGAATTTTCGGCCCCGCCAGTGGAACCGCGGGGCAGGGGCGCGGGTTATTGGGGCGCAACGGAGACACATCCATCATGCACAAGGACGAGATCAAAGGATCCGGTAAGCAGGCACGCGGCGCCGCCAAGGAAGCCGTCGGCAGGCTCACCGGCGATGACAAGCTTGTCGTCGACGGCCAGGCAGACAAGGCCGAAGGCAAGCTCCAGTCCGCGGTCGGCAAGGCCAAGGAAAAAGTCCGCGACGTCCTCAAGAACTAGGCGCACGCTGTCGTTCGGCGTTGCCGGAGTGAGAACCGGTCCGGCAACTTCGGTTACGTCACGCAACTTCCGGAGCGAACTCACGGAACCCACGGGTTCGATCCGCCGATAGGCAAGTGCCGCAAGAGAAGGCCGCTCCTCGCCCCCGGAGCGGCCTTCCTCTTTTTCGGCGTCGCCTCATTGTTCCCACAACTGCGGGCCACCAGCGCCCCCACGCAACGCAAAACGGAGCAGGCTCTTGCGCATTGCCGTCCTGGGTGGAACCGGATTCATCGGATCGGAAGTCGTGAAGCGCCTTGTGGCGCATGGTGACGATGTGCTGGCGCTGCAGCGCGGCAACGTGCCCAGTACGCTGCCCGAGACGGTTACCCACGCCAGCGTCGATCGCATGAACGCGGACGCCGTGAAGACGGCCCTGCAACGTTTCGGAGCCGAGGTTCTCGTCGATATCCTGCCAATGACGCTGGCGAACACGCAGCCAGTGCTGGATGCCGCAAAAGGCACCGTGCGCCGTTATGTCGGCGTCAGCTCGGTCGACGTCTACCGAAACTATGGTGGCCTCATCGGCAAGGAGACCCCCGAATCGGCGAGCGAGGCGCTGGCCGAGGACGCCCCGCTGCGCGACATGCGCTTTCCGTTCCGGGTCGAGGTCGAAGGCGAGCCGTCCGCACAGCAGGCCTTCTTCAACGACTATGACAAGATCGTCGTGGAAGAGGCGGCGCGCGCTCAGACCGGGATGGAAGTGACGATCGTCCGGCTGCCGATGGTCTACGGCCCGGGGGACAAGCAGCACCGTTTCAAGTGGATGGTCGAAGTGGCGCGCGCCGGCGGGCCACTGGAACTCGACAGCCGAGCCGCCGAATGGCGTTCGAGCCACGGATATGTCACCGATGTGGCCGAGGCGATTGCACTCGCCGCGCGGCATCCCGCTGCGGCCAACCGGACCTACAATGCCGGCGAAGCTTCGGCAGCGACGACGGCGGCGTGGCTGGGCCGGATCGCCGAAGCTCTCGGTTCGGATCTTCAGATCGTGCTGGTGCCGCCCGAGCAGAAGGGTGCGCTGCATCAGATGGCAGAGGGTGCCAACCTCACCTTTCACCTCGAGGCGTCGACTGAACGCCTTCGCAGCGAACTCGGATTCGCCGAGGTGACGCCAGCTGACGAAGCCCTGCGGCACACGATTGCCTGGGAGGATGCCTTCAATCCTGCACCCCCGCCGGCGCAGGAGGCGCGACCGGCCCCTGCCGAAGAGACAGAGAAGCAGGCGAGCGAGACGGAGCAGGCCTGACTTGCCTCGCGCCAGCCGTCGCTGCACCCTAAGGGGATACGCGAGGCGGGCATGACGACAATCACCACCCTCGGCTTCGATGCCGACGATACGCTCTGGCAGAACGAGCAGTACTTCAAGCTGACCGAGGCTCGTTTCGTGGAGCTCCTGCGGCCCCACGCGGAGCCGGACCGGATCGCCGAGCGCCTGCTGGCGGCGGAGCGGCGGAACCTCGGGTTCTACGGTTACGGGGTGAAGGGTTTCACCCTGTCGATGATCGACACCGCCCTCGAGATCACTGGCGGCGACCTGCCGGGCTCCGTGGTGGGGGAAATCCTCGCCACCGGACGTGAGATGCTCAACCATCCGGTCGAAACCCTGCCCAGGGTGCGCGAGACGCTGGAGGCGCTGGCGGGCACGCACCGGCTGGTCCTCATTACCAAGGGCGACCTGTTCGACCAGGAGCGCAAGCTCGCCCAGTCGGGCCTCGGCGAGCTGTTCGACGGCGTCGAGATCGTGTCCGACAAATCGGCGGCAACCTATGCCCGCATCTTCAGCCGTCATGGCGATGGGCCGGACCGGGCGATGATGATCGGCAACTCGCTCAAATCCGACGTGGTGCCGGCAATCGAAGCCGGCAGCTACGGTGTCTACGTCCCCCACGAACTGAGCTGGGCGCTCGAGCACGCCGAAGTGCCGACGGGCCACGCGCGCTTCCGGCAGATCGCGGACCTCGGCGAGATCTTCGCAGTGCTCGACGGGATCGCTTGACCCTGACGCGGCGTGAGGGCGCACACCACGGC
>VFQP010004685.1_pt1 | contig 12493 bp, 14 predicted proteins | sample 3512351 | NCBI WGS metagenome assembly VFQP01 (sample SAMN10412372, study PRJNA504923) | tailings metagenome | isolation source: Relicate 1 Philex TSF1 revegetated site | place: Philippines: Tuba, Benguet | collected 2017-08-29 | reverse complement strand
TCCACCTGGCCCTCGCCAGCGGTGGAGAGCACTGCAGCCACCTCGCCCGTCATCGCGGTGGTGCGCTTGGCGCTTCCTCTGCAGCGGACTCGCTGCTGTGCTTGCGCGCAAACGCTTAGGGCGATCCCATGTCCCCGACGTGCGGCCCGAACTCATTCGTTCGCCACGATCCAGCAGCCCCCGCGATGCAGTGCAAGGCGCACCACCGCACCTCCTCGCAGGCGCCTGGAGCAGCGCGCCCAGTCGCTCCCCGCCACTTGCGCTCGCAGCGCTCCGCGCACCAGCAGCCCAGGGCGGTGGGCACCGCAGCAGCAGCAGCAGCGCCAGCGGCGTCATGGGACGCCCCGCCCGTCGTGGTCGTGGGCGCAGGCATCGCAGGGCTGGCCACGGCGCTGGCGCTCCACCGGGCGAGTGTGCGGTCCACGCGCACCTGCGCCCGCACGCATCAGAACGCGCCCAGCAGCAGCGCACTTCACGATCCGCACACGCTGCAGGCCTCACGCAAGCGCATGGGCAGCGCATGGGCAGCGCAGCGCATGGGTGGTGGTGCTCGTGACACCGCCACGTGCGATCGCGCGGCCTGCGCAGGTCAACATCCCCGTCACAGTGCTTGAGGCCACCAGCAGCGACCCTGCGCAGCAGCGCGTCGAGGGCTCCGCGATCGGCCTGTGGGAGAACGCCTGGTGCGCCCTGGACGCGCTGGGCGTGGGCGACGTGCTGCGGGCAGAGCACCTGCAGCTCAACAGGTGCGCCCGCCCGCTGACGTCGTCCCGCTGACGTCGCCTGCGCCAGCCAACCTGTGACCCGCAAGCAGCAGCCCTCTGGTGCTTGGTGCTCCTGTGAGCTTGCTCGTCGTTAGTTGGGAGCACTGCCACGCCGTTGCAGGCGTGTGAGCGTTGTCGGCCAGGCACACGCCTCGCGTGCGCAGGGTGGAGATTTTGGCGGACACGGGGCGCCGCCTCACCCTATTTGACTTTGCCCAGACCGACGGCGGGCAGCGGCCGCCCCGCCGCCGCCCGTCGCCCTCCCCGCTCGACGGAGCGACCACCTACCCGCCGGCGGAGTTCCGCGGCGTGCGGCGGGCCTCGCTGCTGCGCGCGCTGCGCGACGCGCTGCCGCCCGGCACCGTGCGCTCGGCCGCGCGCGCCGAGCACGTCGTGCGCTTTGGCGGCGGCGGCGGCGGCGGCGAGTGGCCCGCAGTGGAGGTGCAGGGCGGCGGGCGGCTGGAGGGCGCCTTCGTCGTGGGGACGGACGGGGCGGGGCCGCGGAGCGTGGTGGCGGGCCCCAAGGGCCTGGGGCTCACGCCGGCGACGTACTGCGGCTACGCAGCGCACAGGTGCGAGGGTGGTTGGGGACCGCACTGCTTCTGTGGACCGCGCAAGCCGCCACGCACATCGTTGGGAGCGGGGCCGCTGCACGATCGCAGCGTGGACAGCCCGCCGGCGCCGGAGTTGCCGTGAGCTCCCTTGCTGACCGCCTGCGCGATCGCTCTGGTGGTGGTGGTCGCCGCTGCAGAGGGATAGCGGAGCTGGGCCCAGCAGGGCAGGGCTACCTCCCAGGCAAGCTCCTCGACCTACCAAGGGACACCATCCGCATGGTGAGGCACTCTCATCTTGACCTTGCTCTTAGACTGGAGGCAGGGCTCGTGACCTCGCTCAGCCTGGATCTCGGCCTTGATGTCGCTCAGCCTTGACGTCCACCTTGAGCTCGCTCAGCCTTGATCGCCGCGAGCAGCCTCGCTCAGCCTTGACCTCCGCCTTGATCTCGCTCGGCCTTGAGCTCCGTGCGCAGCCTCGCTCGGTCTTGAGCTCGGTCCTTCTTGGCCGTGCTCAGGGCTGAGCGAGGTCGCGAGGCGGAGGTCAAGGGCTGAGCGAGATCGCGGGGCGGAGGTCAAGGCTCAGCGAGGCAACGAGCTTGCGAGCGCCGCTCTCCGGCGCCGGCACGCTCGCTCGCTTTGCCAGAGGTAGTGCCTGCGCGCGTGCGTGCGTGCGAGCGGGTGCGCAGGGCTGGGGCCAGGGCGTGCGCGCAGGATTCTACGCGCTCAGCGACACGAGCGTGTACTGGTACACCTGCTTCAACGCGCCAGTGGTGAGCAGCGGCGAGCGCGTGTGTCCTGCTCCGTTCGGGGGGACGCCTGGAGGGGAACCCAGCACACGGGGTGTGCCAGACGCCCAGCAAGCTGCGGCGGCCTCCCGCACGCCCAGGCGAGGCGGGCGTCCGCACAAAGCGTGCTTGAGGCGCGTTGCGCGGTGCGTGCCGTTTGCAGGACGCGCCGGTGCCTCAGACGCCAGAGGCCACGCGCGCCGAGGCGCTGTTGCTGGTCAAGGGCTGGGGCCTCGGCATTGACGCGGTGATCAACGCCACGCCGCCCGAGGACATTTTCCGCAACCGCATCTTTGACCGGTTGCTGCCCGAGCCGATCGGTCGCGGCCTGGTGACGCTTTGCGGGTGAGAGCAAGGGTGCGAGGGTGCGAACAGGAGCGAGATGACTCACACAGGCACAACGAAGCGAGTGTGTGTTCTCGGTTCGCACGCTTGGCCTCGCCTCAGGGACGCGGCGCACCCGATGACGCCCAACCTGGGCCAGGGCGGCTGCGCCGCGCTCGAGGACGCCGTGGTCCTCGCGCGCAGCGTCGCGACCGCCGCCGCGTCGGGCTTCACGCCCGCGGCGTCCGTGGCTGCGCGCCAGGCGGCGATCGAGGGCGCGCTGCGCGCGTACGAGCAGGAGCGCAAGGCGCGCACGACGGTGCTCACCGTGAGGTCGCACGTCATCGGCGCGCTGCTGCAGATCCCACTCCCGCCGGTGAGCGCCGCCCGCAGGCTGTTTCGCGCCCACGCTCTCGCCAGCGGAGCCAATCATCCCCTCGCCTTGCGCGCACTGCAGGTCATCTGGGTCCGCAACTTGTACGTGAGCAGCAAGGTCTTCAGCCCGGCGCACTTCCTCGACCACACCCTCTACGACTGCGGGACCTTGCCAGCGCCGCTGCAGCCCGCCGCCACCGCTACCGCCACAGCCCCCGCAGCGTCGCGTGCGGCCGCGTGATATGAGTCTGGCACGAGCCGCGCTCGCTCAGCTGCTGCATCTTGCAACTGCGACATCAAAGAGGGCACGCAAGCTCAACGACTGGCATCTGGCAGGGTCACCTACTCTACACGGCCCGCACATGCAGCACGCACGCTGGGCGAGGCGACGCTGGGCGACACCGGCAGCGGCCAGGCTCTGCCTCACAGCGCACAAGCAATAAGGCAGGCGCGCAGCCTGTTTGGCGCGTGGGAGAGAGGAGAGAGAGGGAGCAATGGCAGGGCGGCGCAGGGATGGGAGGGAGGACGCAGCAAGGTGGGCGGTGGCAGGGAGGCGCGGGTAAAACCTCAACAAAACTGTTTTGCTGGTCGCGGCGGCGCGGCGGCAGGGCCGGGGGCCAAAGCGCGGTGGCAAGGGAGGGTGCATCGGGAGGGACCGCAGCGCAATTGCGAGTCGTGTCAGAGGGTGAGGTCGGGTCTCCACTGCGCAGCGCCCTTCTCCCTGCTGCCATGGGGGTCTGGTGAACCCACGGCACACAGCGCTACGAGGCCAGTGGGGGCAGCGCGGGCAGCACGCCTCCCGCCGCCCCGCTGCTCCCGCCTGGGATGCGTCCCGCGAGGCGGCCGCCGGCTCTGCCGGGAGGGCAGCTGCGTGTCGGGGCCTCGTTCAGCGGGAACGCAGCCACCGACTCGCTTCCATCGCCGCGCCCAACCGCGTGAGCGCCACGCAGCACGCGCGCCGCCCCCGGCAGTGCGGCGCAGCAAGCCAAGCGCCAGCCACCACGCCGCCACTCAGCACGAGCCCCCAGGCAAGGGATCCACGCCCCCACGTGACGCTAAGGCAAAGGTCCAGGGAGGCGTCACGCGTCAGACAACTCCCTCCCTGCAGGCCACACCAACCAAGCTCGCGTCGTGTGCCGCGTGCCACACGCGGCGTCAAGTCGTCGTTTCTAGCTACAAGGGTTGCCGGGGGGCGGCGGGCGGGGCGGAGTGGCAGAATCTCGCGCCCCAGGGGTTGGGGGAAAAGGATCGCAAGCCGTCTGGAGGCGAAAAACGTTTGCTAGCTAAGCTAAGGTCGCTCTCTAGCTAGAGCTCTCTCGGGCCGGGGGTGGGAAGGCAGACAAGGGGAGGGATCATCCCGCCGGCGGCCCCACGGAGGGGGGAAAAAGCCACAGGCGGCCACGGTGAGAGGCAAACGTTGCGCCGCACCCACGAACGGCCCCTGCTCACGCGGTGCGGCGCGGCGATCAAGGTGATGCGCAAAGGGGGAGAAGCCACGGCCACGCCTCGAAACACGCGACGGACGCTGCGATGCAGGGCGGACCACGCAGCTGGCGCAGAGGGGGCGCCTGAACGTCACGCTGCGCCGGCACTGAGGCGGATCGGCGCTGGGATGACGGTCCTGTCGCGGCACAGGGGCATGCAGCAGGGCCATGGTCACCCGGCAGGACAGGCACGCCGCCACACCACCACCAGCGCGTATTCCCCTCTTCCACCGCCACTGCCGGGGCACAGGCGGCGCCTCGCGAGCCAAAGCCAACGCAAACGCCAGCTCCACCACGTCGCTGCTGCGCGGCTGCTGCGCTCCCGCCGCCTCCGCCGCTGGGCGACGGCGTCACCGCCTCCGACCCCCCGCCCACCCAGCAAGCCGGATGCAAGCTCGACCACGTCACTGCTGCGCGGCGGCGCTCCACCGGCCGGCGGGAAGCGCCACATCACTGCGCGGCCGCGCTCCCGCCGCCTCCGCTGGGCGACGGCGTCACCGCCTCCGACCCGCCGCCCACCGGCGTCGGCGCGCCGCTCGTCGCCACCGAGTTGGCCGGCGTGGCGCCCACGCTGCGCGAGTCGGCCAGCGCCGCGGGGGGCAGCACGCGCAGCACGCCGCCCTGCCCACCCTCTGCCCGCCCATCTCCCGCCGCCGCCGGCGCGGCGCCGCCAGCGGGCGCTTCCTGCACGACGCTGAGTGCCGGCGTGGCGGAGGAGACGAGTGTGAAGCCTCCGCCACTGGCGCCGCCGCCGCCGCCTTCGCTCGCCGAGGGTGGGGCGGCGTCGGGCACGGCGTGGGCGGCGCCGGGGCCAGAGGCGCTGGGGGGGTGCGACGTAGCGGTGGTGGCAGTGGTGGCGGTGGCGGCCTGCGCGTGGAGAGGTGAGGAAACGCATCAAAACGCCCTCACTTTGTCGTCAGTTAGTGACGTGCCCGCGAGAGCAGACGCCGGCGAGGGAAGGGCAGGGCGCGTGTGGTCCCTTCCCCTCCCCACAAAGGAGGGGGGCGCGGAGAGCGAGGCGCGTGCTACAGGTGGGCGGCGGCGCAAGCCCTAGCTCACCATGGAGCCAAAGCCCTGAGGCGTGGCGCCCGACGCGATGCGCAGCCCGTCAATCGTCACGGCGCTGGCGCCGCTGCCCGTGCCGCCCTCCTGTTGCTGCGAGAAGGGCTGGTGGTGCTGCTGATGCGAGGCGGCGGCGGCGGCGGCGGCGGCGGCCAGCGACTGCACGCGCGGGGAGGCCCCGAGCGTCGCCGCCACGTTGCCGCTGCTAGGGTCTGGCGCGGGGAACACCATGGCGGCGGGGCCCGGGGCGCCGACCACGCCACCCGTGGGCGGCTGCACGCAGGACGTGGGGGAGACGCGCTCGCCGCTGCTGGTGGGCTGCAGCAGCGGCGGCGAGTGGTAGGCGGCGGCGGGGTGCGGCGAGGAGGAGGGGATGACGGCGGCTGCGGCGGAGGAGGGGTTGGCCTTGGCGTGGGGTGAGGAGGAGGGTTGGTAGTAGGGGTGGTGCTGGGGCAGCTGCGCGGGTGGTGCAGGGCCAGGCGAGGGAGGGAACACGTGGGGCGAGGGAGCGCGGCTGTGTGTGAAAGGAAGAAGGAGGACGCCGGTAGGCGTGGTTGTGGAAGACCAGAGCATCATCCCTCTGGTACCACTGTGTGACGCCCTGGCCCCTGGCTGTGTGGGGCTTATGAAGGAGGGGGTGGGGCAGGGCATGTCGCTCACGCACCAGGTTGGGGGGGAGGCTGGCGCGCACGCCCTCGCCCTCCTCATCCATCACCGGCAGGATCTCCACCTGCATGGCAGCGGTTTTGGGGCCCGGCGCATGGTCAGGGCTCAGGGCTCAGGGCGCAGGGCGCAGCCGCCCGGCCGCCGCTCGTGCTCGTCGCGCGCTCGTGGCGAAGCCGCGAGGATGGTGCCAGCGTCGCCGCGCGCGCGGCGGCAAAGCCCTAAGCCCCCAAGCCCTCACCTCCATGGTGCCGTCGGGGCGGGGGCGCAGCTCAATCACCGAGTGCAGCGGCACCTCGAGCGAGGGGATGTCCTGCGCACAGCGGGTGTGTGGCGGCGGCGCGGCAGTGCAGATGATCACGGCGCAGCGCCACCGCCTGCCATGACAGCCAAACAGCCATGACATGACAGGGCACAAACGCGGCACCTCGCGCGCAGCCAGCCCTAGCTTTCACACTCCTTCTCCCTCTGTGCTATGCTGCTCGAGTACGCGCGGGTAGGGGTGAGGCGGGTGCGTGCTCGGCGGCGCCGGCACGACTCCTCGCTGCCGACGTTCCCCTCCCTAGCGGCAAGCCCTAGCGCATGGCCCCACCCAAACCCTCACCTCGAGCTTGGCCCCGATGAAGTAGCCGTACACGGCGCGCAACACCGCCTGGTGAGCCACGATGCAGATGCACTCCTTCTCCCGCTCGGCCTCAATCACCACGGGCTCCAGCCTGCAAGCGCGGGTGCAAGCGCCGTGTGAGCGCGGCGCTGAGCGCGCTGAGCGGTGCCGAGCACGCCGAGACGCCAGAGGGAGGGCGGCGCTGAGCACGCTGCGGCCAGAGCGCCTGAGCACGCTGCGGCTAACTTCCCCCGTGTCTCTCGGGGGACGCACGCACCGCTGGATGACGTCCAGGTATGACTCCCCGGCAGGGTACCTGCGACCAGCACGCATGCACGCGCCACACACCATCGCCATCCGCACGCCGCCACCCTGTGCACCGCCGAAAAGCGTGGAAGGCGGTCGCTGCCCAAGCTGCATGCTTTCATGCTTTCCACGCTCTCCAGGTGGCCCTGCGTTGCCTGGCCGCCCGCAACCCGTGCCGCACCTGCACCGCCGCCCTTGCGCCCGCTCTGACACGCCCCGCCGTCCGTCAACCGCCCATGCCGTACCGCACCTGCACCGCAGCTCGTCCCCGCTCTTGCCCCTCAACCGCCTGACCGTACCGCGCCGTACCGCACCTGTACCGCAGCTTGTCCCGCTTGCGCGCCTCGTACTCGTCGGGGAACTTCTCGGCAATCTGCTCGTACGTGAGCCCATCGCACGACCCCGCGTGGATCTCGTCCAGCGCCTGCATGGGAGCGGTTTTAGGGCATGGGCATGGGCTTGGGCATGCTATGGGCAAGGGAGGGAACGGCACTGGGAGGGAGCATGGGCGGGAACGGCAGCGGGTAACATGTGCAGAACACACCTCACCTTCCACCGCAGCTTGGGGAAGATGAAGAACTCTGCCGTCTCGATCGTGCGACGCAGCGTGGACGTCCACACGCTCACGGGGATGGGCTCGTCCTCGGCCGTCTGCGGGCACGCGAGTGACGCATGAGGGTTAGGGCTTTAGGGTTAGGGTTGGCGGGCGCTCGCCGCCACGCGTCCTTGCGTCCTGGCGCGCGGCTGCGGCATGGCCGCAAGCAGACAGACGCGAGCGCCCACGCGCACGCTGCCAGGAGAGAGGGCTGCAGCAGGCAGGCAGACAGGCAGGCGGGCGCGTGGTGGCTGGAGGCGCACCACGGGCAGCCGCGACATGATGACCTCTGGCAGCAGGAAGGCGTACTCGCGCCCCTTGTCGCTCAGCCCGGCGTTGCCGCCAATCTTGCCCACCAGGTTGAACACGCTGCGGAACACCAGGTAGTTGCGCACACACAGGCCAGTGCAGCTAGTGAATGCGCACGCCGGAGACTGGGCAGCGGCCACCAGGTTGAACACGCTGCGGAGCACCAGGTGGGTTGCGCACGCGCACACCACCAACCATGAATGCGCACGCACGTCCGAGCAACGCTGGGCTGCGGCGCTGCCGAGGTCTCCGCGCAGGCATGCGAGCGAGCGTCACGGCCCATCAGGGGTCAGGGAAGGGGCGAGAGCTCGCGACGGTGGCAGCACCGAGAGCGACTGGAGCGTGCGCCGCAAGCCTCACAGGGGACGTGCCCGGCAGGCGTGCGCCCGCGCTGCCGAGGCCCTAAGCTGGGCCCTAAGCTGGGCCCGCCTCACCTCTCCCCGTGGCGCGTGAGCCAGATCTTGCGCTCCTGCGAGATGCCCGCCTTGCAGACCTGCATCAGGAAGAAGACGATCTTGCCGGGGATGTACCTGCGGGCGCCGCGTGTGAAGCAAGCGCAGAGCAAGCGCAGCGGTCTGCACAGCGTGGGCACTAGTGACGACAAACGACCGTCCCTGGGGTTTACACATGCGGAAGGCACAAGCGCATTACGTCCACGATCCAGCAGCGCGTGGCCGCGCCCCGTGCCGCCGCCGCGGACGCGTAACCAAGGGTGGGTTGCGTGGGCGGTCGAAGCAACAGCGTCCGCAGCGCAGCGCGGCCCGCTTGAGCGCACACGCCTCGTCTCACGCACGCACCCGCTGATGCGGTTGATGTCCATGTGCCCGCGCCCCGTGACCATGTCGATGAGCTTGATGTAGTGGCGCGTGCGGTCCGTCATGGGCTCGTACACCTCCTCGTACTTGCGTATGCGCTCCTTGAAGTCCGCCAGTGCCTGATGAGGCGATGTGGCACAGCACGTCACGTCAAGTCGACCCACGCCCTGGCAGGAAGACAGCCGCGCACGTCCATGACTGCCGAGCGAGGGACCAAGCTGAGACGCGAGCTGGCGCGCCGCGGACCCTAAGCCCTAAGCCCTAAAGCCCTACCTGCGCCTCGGTCATGCCCTTGTAATCGGGCGAGTACTTCATCTTGTACCGGTAGTTCTGCTCCAGCACCTGCGCAGCACGCGCAGCGCGAGGATGCACATTCACGCTCAGCAGTGCGAGCGAACGCTGGCGCCCACGCGTTCACGCACAGGTGCGGGCAGGCCGTGCGTGAGCCTGTGCGGCTCGCGCACAGCCGCTGGCTCTCACGATCTCTCGCGCAGGCGTGTGACAAACAGCCTGGCTCCTATCAGAGTCACTGATAGGCCCCCCCCCCTCCACCGCCCGCCAAGCCCCTCCGATGCAAGCGATGGCGCCCTCACCTGCTCATCGGTGCAGATGCTCTCGATGAAGAGGTACTGGTAGCGCCCGTGGAACGCGTTGATCTGAAGGGAAGGAAAACGCGGCACGACAGCAGCAGCGGGGAGCCGGGGCTTTGAAGCAAGGCTCTCCTCCACAGCAGGAACACGAGGACGGCAAGCTTTTTGCCCCATAATGCTCTCCTCCCCTCGCACCAGGTACTGCCGGCGCTCGTTGGTGGTGTTGGTGGCGTCAAAGATGGCCACCTGCCCGACGTCGCAGTCAAGCCAGAGCTTGAGGTCGGTGAGCGCCGCCTCCAGCGCCCGCTGGCGCGCCTCCAGGCCCGCCTGCAGAACCAACCAAGCACCACCAGGAACCTCTGCTGTATTCAAGCGTGCGCCTCAGGACCAGAAAAATGAGTGAGGCCTGCGCTGGCGCGCTTCCAGGCCCGAGCCTGCGCACCGCCACCAGGCACACAGCCCCCAAGCACGCGCGTCACAACCACAGGTTGCAGTGTGTGAGGCCTGCGCTGACGCGCCTCCAGGCCCCGCCTGCACCGCGCCGCCGCACGCACGCGCGCACACCAGCGCGCACAAGGCAGGCAGGCGCACGCCACAGCGCAGGCCGAGTGACTCCGCCGGCACGCCCAGCGCCAGGGCCCGACGGACGCCGTGGCCCACTCGCTTGAGCAGGGTGGCAGCCGTGGCAGCGGGGCCCACTAGCTGTCCGCGGCGCCCGCGCGCCGGAACCGTGCTGCGTGGCGTGCTGCGGGGGGGACCCACCGTCCAAACTACTGCTTACCACGTTGTTCTTGTCGAAGAAGGAGGCGTCCTGCACCTCGTTGTCGTCCTTTTGCTTGCGCCTGCGCGGACCGATCAATGCACGCGGCACGCACACCTGGCAAGGTCGCGCACGAAAATGGCAGGGTCGCCAATTGAGCGCTAGAGTGGGAACGTCCGCGCACAACAAGAGCGGTGTGGCTGCTTTGGGAGGCAAGAGGGAGACTATCGCCGCCGTGTCTGTCGCGGCGGGCTGGGAACTCGGGGCTAGTGTGGGTCGCCCGCCCCCCATCCCACAGGCAATCAGAGAGGTGCGCCCTCCGCTGATCGTGCTGCAGCGCGAGGTGGGCAGGGCGGAGCGGGCAGCGCACCGGTACGAGCCGACGTTGAAGAGGCGGGTGATGTGGCCGAGCCAGTTCAGGTAGCAGACCAGCTTGTTGCACCTGCGCCGTCATCGGATCGCGGTGACGGGCCTTGCGCGCATGCGCCGCCGCGCGCTGCTGCCAGGGCGAGAGGGCTGGGGCGGCGTTGGGGGGGGCGCGACGCCGCCCCTCCCGGGCGTTTGAAGCTGCCCCGTGCTCACAGGAAGGTCTTGCCCCTGCCGGGCAGGCCGACCATGATGATGATGAGCTTGTCGCGCCCCAGGCGCTTGAGCTTGACGGTGCGGGGGCTGGGCACAGTGGAGGCGGCGTCGCTGTCGGCCGCCGTGCTGCGCGCCTCGTCCCCGTCGTCCCCCTCGTCGTTCACGTCGTTGGAGATGCTCAGGTCCTGCGTCAAGGGCGGCACGTGCTGATCAGCGCGCTGCCGTGCACGCTGCAGGGGCCCGCATTGTTGCGCCCACATCGCAGCGGGGGGCGGCACAATCGAAGGATGCCCCGCCCGCACAGAGGAAGGGAGAGCCGCCGCGCGAGCGAGCGCATCAGCCGACCCAGCAGCGACGCGCCCTGACCTTGAAGTTGACGCTGTAGGTGCGATTGCCGACGGGCGAGACGCTGCCATGGCGGTCGCCGTGCGACGAGCGCCCCTTGCGGAAGTTCCTCAAAATCTCCCACATTTGCGCTCGTGTGCGTGTGCAGCTCGCCGATTGCGCACGAGCTGCGCAAGGAGCGAGGTTCCACTAAAAGCGCGTGGAAGCTCCTCAGGGCACTTTGCGGCGGAGTCAGCACATGGAGGATTGCAAGAGGGAGCGAGGGGCCTCCAGGCGACGGACAGCTGGGGGTTGCCCACCTCTCGCTCCAGCTAACGCACAAGGCGCGGGGGAGGACGCTCTGGCGGGACGTGCGCGCGTGACGCATGTACGGCCGGAGCGAAGTTGCCAGGCGCGGCGTACACACGCAGCGCACACGCACACGCACACAATCCACACTCCCAGAGCGCTCTCTCTCTCTCTCTCTGTCTGCGTGACAAAGCACCCAGGCGCAGGTGCATCCCGGCGGCGGGTGATCAGCCTGAAAGGTCATCGGAGCGGTTGTCGTGAGGTCATCGTGAACAGGCAGCGCAGTCCGGGCGGGGGCGGGGCACGTCATGCGCGCGCGAGCGGTCCCTCACGCGGGCGCCGGGCCGCTGGGCGACACGGGCGACGCCAGGAAGGTGGCGATGTCGCGGAAGTAGTTGACGGCGGCCACCTTGCTGCCGCTGCCGTCGGGCGCCGGCAGCACGTCCACCTGCGCACGCGACGCACAGCCACGCCACGCCAGCCTTTACCTGCCGTCTACCATCCCCTGCGTGGCAATGTGGCGACCCCGCGCCCCGCGGCAGGAGCACCAGCACCCGCCGTGACCGGCCGGGCAGGGCGGTGCTGCTGGTTGCCGTTGAGTTTCGTGGCTTCGGCCAGGGACAGCTGTTCCGGGCGTGGCAGGCGGTGCGGCTGGTGGTGGTGTCGCTGTGCGCACCTGGATGCGGGCGCGTCCCTTGACCAGGTAGGAGGCCGAGCGGTCCTCCCACTTGTACTCAAAGATGCGTGGGTGCTTGAGCACCACGTCGGGGATGGCGTCGTCTGCGGGCGCACGCGGCAGGCCAGGGAGCGCGAAACTGGCGTCAAGTCATTGGCTTCTGCACTGCACAGCACTGTCGGGGATGGCGTGGTCTGCGCTCATGGAGGCAAGGGAGCGCCAGCGGGGACCTCCTAACGCGTGGACGATCGGCGATGCTGCTGCTACTAGGGCGAGGACGCTGCCGGCGACGCGTCCCCTGCCACCGCCCGCTGCCGCTGGTGAAGCCGCCGCCGAGGGAGCGACACTTGCCCACCGAGCCGCGCAGCTCTGCCAGGAGTAGCGGTGCCACGCTTGCGGCCTTTGCCCCCCGAGGCACGCGCACACGTACGCAGGTTTGCGCGCGCCGAGCCTCCCGCATTGCGTGCTTCTCACACGTGGCTGTTCACCCAGTGCAAGCGACCTCTCTCCCCCCCTGCTGCGCCTGCTCACCAGGCAGCCCCCGCCCTTGGAGGTACTCGACCACGGGCCTGAGCCGCGTGTCGGGGTTGAGGCCCAGCAGCACCACGCTGA
>VFQP010004684.1_pt1 | contig 12493 bp, 11 predicted proteins | sample 3512351 | NCBI WGS metagenome assembly VFQP01 (sample SAMN10412372, study PRJNA504923) | tailings metagenome | isolation source: Relicate 1 Philex TSF1 revegetated site | place: Philippines: Tuba, Benguet | collected 2017-08-29 | reverse complement strand
AAATCCTCCTTAATCTTCCGAACACCTGTGGTCAGGCGACCAACAACGGCGGAGACTTATCCCGCCCAACCTTCCCGATCAAGACTCCTGTAATGTATCGCCTCCGCCAAATGCTCCGCCTGTATATCCGCACTCCCCGCCAAATCAGCAATCGTTCTGCTCACTTTTAAAATACGATCATAGGCACGGGCACTCAAATTCAATTTTTCCATAGCCCGTTTTAAGAGATTTTCTCCCACCTGGTTGATGCGGCATACCTCTCTTAATTGTTTACTACTCATTTGCGCATTGGCATACACGCCATTTTCGCCATTATAACGTATGGCCTGTATTTCCCTCGCTTTGATCACCCGTTCGCGGATGGCGGCAGAATCTTCGCCATTGTGCTGATTGCTCAGCTCACTGAATGCTACAGGCGTAACTTCTACATGCAGATCGATCCGGTCTAATAAGGGGCCGGATACTTTGTTGAGGTATTTCTGTACAATGCCCGGTCCGCAAGTGCATTCTTTGTCGGGGTGATTGTAGTAACCACAGGGGCAAGGATTCATCGATGCGATTAACATGAAATTGGCAGGAAAATCCAACGCCACTTTCGCCCTCGATATGGTTACCCTTCTTTCTTCCATGGGCTGTCGCATCACTTCCAGCACTGTTCGCTTAAATTCCGGCAATTCATCGAGGAATAATACACCATTATGCGCCAGCGATATTTCGCCAGGTTGCGGCATGCCACCGCCACCTACTAAAGCCACATCACTAATGGTATGGTGTGGTGACCTGAACGGCCGCTGACTCACCAGCGAACTTTCGGCCGGCAGTTTGCCCGCTACACTATGGATCTTGGTGGTTTCCAATGCCTCCTGTAAACTCAACGGTGGTAAGATGGTGGGCAGTCGTTTGGCTAACATGGTTTTACCCGCTCCCGGCGGACCAATCAGAATGGCATTGTGTCCGCCAGCTGCGGCAATCTCCAATGCTCTCTTGATATTTTCTTGTCCTTTTACATCCGTGAAATCAAATTCAAATTGTAACTGATTATGAAAGAACTCCTCCCGTGTATTCACTTCAACAGGTTGTAAACTGTTTTCATCTTCAAAAAATGCTACTACATCCCGTAAATGGGTAACCCCATACACCGAGAGGTTGTTCACCATACCCGATTCGCGCGCATTGGCAGCAGGGACTATCAATCCCTTGAATGATTCCTTCCTCGCCTGTATGGCAATGGGTAAGGCACCCTTGATGGGTTGTATGCTGCCATCTAAACTCAATTCACCCATAATCACATACTCATGCAGCCGGTCGGGATGTGCCAGCTGCTCACTGGCACCTAATATGCCCATGGCTATCGGCAGGTCGAAGGCCGATCCTGTTTTTCTGATATCTGCCGGTGCAAGGTTTACCACGATCTTGGTACGTGGCATATGAAAATGATTGGTTTTAATGGCACTTTCCGTACGCTGCAAACTCTCCCGAACAGCATTGTCGGGCAATCCTACAATCTGATAATGTTGTCCATCGCTAACATTCACTTCTATCGTAATGGTAATAGCATCTACTCCGTAAACCGCACTCCCAAATGTTTTAACTAGCATAGCTCAATACATGATGAGCTGGAAAGATAGGGTAGTTCTCTAGCTGAAATATCGCATAGGTAATAATCCTGGTATAAATACGGGGTGGTACTAATGAGGTAATTATTCTATTATTGATAGCATACTTTCAGCTTAGATCTATCATTGCTGTGCTGCCCGGTCTGCATTGGTTTGTATTGATCATCATAAACTTTCCAGCAACTTCACCACTCCCTCCCGTTTCAGGATCAGATACCCTAATCTGTCATTACTGATCCCTTCCTTCAACTGATAGCTGAATACCAACTGATCATCAGCCACACTGGTTTCAAAGAACCGGAACTGGATATTGGGGTATTGTTGTAAGGGCTCGCCGATCTCATACAAATGGGTAGACAGTATGAACAGTACATTCTGCATTTTACGCAGTCCTTCAATAACTACAGTGCTGCATTTCATGGCATCCTGTACATTGGTTCCCTTGAACAGTTCATCAATCAGGATCAGCCAGTTTTGTCCGTCGCTAATTTTCTCAATCGTTTTTCGAATACGTTGTACTTCATTGAAGAAATAACTTTCTCCTTTAATGATATTATCTACCACATTGATATTACTCAGCAGTCCGTGAAACAAACTCACCTGCATTTCACTGGCTGGTACACCCATGCCCAAGTGGGCGAGGTACACACTCAGGCCTACGGCCTTAATAAAAGTGCTCTTACCCGCCATATTGGCGCCGGTAAGGAAAAGGAAGTTTTTGTCGCGGGTTAATTCAACACTGTAGGCAACAGGTGTTTCCAGCAGCGGGTGATAAAGTTCCTTTGCCTCAATATAAGGTTGTGCTGATTCGGTTAATGCAGGAAATACAAATGCATGCTGCTTACAGGAAATGGCGAGCGACAGGAATGCATCTATCCGACTATAAATATCAATGAGCTCAAATGCATATTGTTTATAGTGAGATCGGATAAATCCGGCATAACGGAGTATCTGCACATTGCTGAGCTGGGTTTTATCCAGCTCCATGATTTCCGGGATCTGACTTTTGTTAAGCAACATTTCTACACGCTCCCGCCAGCGATTGAGCTGTTGGCTTCTTTCACTGGTTGCGAGTAGGTTGCACATGTCTTGCAATCCTCTAAAGAAGTCGATGCAGTGGGTAAGCGTATATCGGGTCAGGGAAAAATCGGGCGCATTGAGCAGGCGATAAACAAGTGCGCTGAATACATTGGGTTGGGTGGGGTAGCTGTTGATTTGTGAATCATAAAAGCGTGCCAATACCATGATGGTGCCGTTGGTAATGGTGATGGGCCACCGGTCAATGAGTGGCATGAGCTCCTGAATGGTAGCCTGCGCCTCTTCTATTGCCTTGAGGGTACTATGTGGTTTGCCCACCAGTTCATACAGGTATTCCCGTCCTCCCGTAGTTTGGGTATGATCCAAAAAATGCGCGATCGATAATTCTACTTCCGGATTAAATACGGAAAGGTCAGCTTTGGTGGTCTTGTCTATCTGCATAAGCTAAAGTTAAGGATTGGCGCCTGAAAGCTTGTACACAATCCTTTACCTGCATTATCTGTTGAATTTCAAACGCATCCCTCTATTAGATTCATTGAACACCCCATTTCCATAAACGGGATGTCCGTTTACAAAGGTATAACTAATGGTAGCGGGCATGGTAAAGCCTTCCAGCGGACTCCATTCGCATTTGTAATAGATATTCTCCTTGCTGATCTGCCAGGGCTGGTTCATGTTCACCAGTACAAGGTCGGCATAATAACCCTCCCGGATAAAGCCTCTTTCCCTGATCTGAAAACAGGTGGCAACGGCATGACTCATTTTTTCTACTACTTTTTCAATGCTGATTCTGCCTTCTTTCACATAATGTAACATGAGTCCCAGCGAGTGTTGGATCAATGGTAAACCTGCATGGGCATGTTCATAGTCTTCCTGCTTTTCTGCCCAGGTATGCGGGGCATGATCGGTAGCAATTACATCGAGCTGATCATTGAGCAGGGCTTGCCATAATGCTTCCCGGTTATGAGGGGCTTTAATGGCAGGGTTACACTTGATCTGGTTGCCCAGGGTGGCATAATCATCGCTCGTGAAATGCAGGTGGTGCACACATACTTCAGATGTAATACGTTTTTCAGCCAGGGGCAGCATATTGCCAAATAACTGTAATTCTTTGGCAGTGGTGATATGTAATATATGTAAGCGGCTATTGTATTTCTTAGCATACTGAATGGCTTTGAATGATGATTCAAAGCAAGCATCATCATTCCGGATGATCGGGTGGTCTGCCGGCTCCAGTTTGCCCTTCGATGCCTTCAGTGCAGCCAGGTTATCGCGAATAATGCTTTCTTCCTCACAGTGTGTCGCAATTAGTAATTCGGAACCGGCAAATACTTTTTCCAGTGTTAACGGACTGTCTACCAGTAAGTTTCCGGTTGATGAGCCCATGAATATTTTTACACCGCAGATGTCTTCTTTGCTTTCATTGATGCGCAGGATGTCTTCCAGGTTATCGTTGGAAGTGCCCATATAGAATGAATAGTTGGCCAGTGAAGTTTCTTTGGCAACGGTATATTTCTGTTCCAGTAGTTCACGGGTAAATGCCGGTGGGTTGGTATTGGGCATTTCCATGAAGCTGGTAACGCCACCCGCAACTGCCGCACGTGCCTCGCTATAAATATTGGCCTTATGGGTTAAACCCGGCTCACGAAAATGTACCTGGTCGTCGATGACACCCGGCAGGAGCATTTGTCCGGTTCCGTCTATTTCAATAGCCTGAATACCCGGATTTAGTGAAGGACCGATCTGTTCGATCCTGTCATTCCTGATCCAAACATCACCATAGGTTATAGTGCCTTCATTAACAATTGCGGTATTGCGGATGATATAGTTGCTCATGGATGTATTGATTGGGGGTGAAAATTGCTGCAATTTATTACAACAAATGCAGCACCGCCTAAAATTTATTCAATAAATCCCGGTTAGTCCTTTCCGGCATATAATGCCTGTATTGCTCATCATCTTTCAGGGTATGATGAGCCCTGTCAGATCATTCATTTTATCAGTAGCAGAAGGGGGCGGGCACTAATCTTCCAGATGAATGGAGAACATGATCATCCTTGATTGAATCCTGTCTAATGCATTCGAAAACCGCAAATTGGGATCATACTGATGGATATTGGACAATCCGTAGCTGAACTTAATTTCGGGCGATACGGTTACAAAGGGCAGGTAGAAGTTGAATCCTATCCCAGCTTCCAGTCCGAAATCATTTCTTTTGAGTTTGAGCAGGTCTTCCGAAAGCCTGGCTGCCGCATTGCTCGACAGGTCAGTATCCAGTTTTATACCGCCGAGCAAATAGGTACGAAAATTGCCGATACGGTCTGAGTTGAATTTGAAATGAATAGGTAAGCTAACCAGGGTAGATGGCAGCATTTGTCTTTGTACCGCTGCTTCTCCCACACGCGGCAATCCAAGCCGGTAGGTGATTGATTTGGCGCCGCCAATCACGATCTGTGGATTGGCCCTAAGCTCAAACCGATCGTTCAGCCTGGCTGTGGCGAGTAAGCCCATGGCAATACCCCCACTGGCACCGGGCTCAGCCGAAAGGATGGAGTCATTCTGCAAAAAATTAAAGGATTTGCTCTGGTGCAGGAATGAGCTGTTATACCCCAGTGTGAGACCAAAATAAAATGGTAGCTCATCACGATGGGCACGATGGATCTGGCGCAATTGCGCATGTGATACCATACAGAAATAGAAAAATAGAAACAGCAGGATTACTTGCTTCCGCAATAAATAGTGCATATGCCGAAACTGAGTTTTTTCAAATACGTTTGTGTAAATCCTGCTTCATGCATAATATTTAAAAAATTCTGCCCTTCAGGAAAGGCTTGAACACTATCGTTCAGGTATTGATACGCGTCTTTATTTTTCGCAAATAGTTTTCCAACACCGGGTGTTACCACCTGGGTATAGAAATCACACATTTTTCTGAATAATGGCTGACTGGGTCTTGAAAATTCCAGTACCACCAGTTTTCCGCCGGGTTTCAGTACCCGATGCATTTCTTTCAATCCCTTGTCAAGGTGTGCAAAATTTCTCACACCAAATGCTACGGTGATGGCTTCAAAATGAGCATCCGGATAATGGATGGTTTCACTGTCGCCATGTTGCAATTCTATTGCATGCTCCAAACCCTGCTTACGGATCTTCTCTCTGCCCAGATCAAGCATACCATCGGAAATATCAATACCGATGATTTTTTTGGGTTTGAGTAGTGCATGGGTCATCAGTGCTACATCACCCGTTCCTGTTGCCACATCCAAAACTAGTTGCGGCTTCAGCTCTTTCAGTTGCCTGATCGCTTTTTTCCGCCACTGTATATCTACCCCCGCCGTCAGGAATCTGTTCAAAAAATCATAGCGGAAAGCGATGCTGTTGAACATGTTCGCTACCTGCTCTTTTTTATCCTGTTCACTGCCTTTAAAAGGCACTACCTCATCGTGCGCAAATTTTGCCATAAGGCTGCAAAGATATTGAATTCAGGTATGAAGGTCTGTTTTGTTACAGTATAATCACCCTTCCAGGGGTTAATGTTTAGCAAATTTTAATACAGAACTACCCTAAAAGATACGAAAAATTCCTCAAATCGGTGTTAAAGCCCTGCCTGTACTATCTTCGTAGCATGAGGGCAAGGATTTATAAGTCTACCGGCAGCTGGTACGTAACCAAAGGGGAAGATGGGCGTTTTTACAACGCGCGCATCAAGGGGGTGATGAAAATTGACGGCATCACTTCTACCAATCCTATAGCTGTTGGCGATGAGGTAGAGATGGAAGTAGAAGATGTGCAGGAAGAGTCTGCCATCATCAGCCAGATCCATGACCGCAGAAATTATATTGCCCGGGTATCGCCCCATAATAAACGCCAGCACCATATTATCGCGTCGAATATAGACCAAAGCCTGCTCTTCGCCACTTTACGAGATCCTAAAACCTCTCAGGGTTTTATGGATCGGTTTCTCATTTCCTGCGAAGCCTACCATGTACCCGCCATTATTCTCTTCAATAAGGCAGATATCTACAAGAAAAAAGAAATGGAACGATTTGAGGCTTTACAGGAAATGTATCAGCAGATAGGGTATACCGTTTTGCTAACCAGTGTTAAGGAAACAAAGGGACTTGAATCAGTAAAAGCCTTGTTGCATGATCGGATCACGCTGCTCAGCGGACATAGTGGCGTGGGGAAATCTACCCTGATCAATGCCCTGTTTCCCGATTTTCAACTGCGCACCCAGGAAGTGAGCAATTGGAGCGGTAAGGGTATGCATACCACCACTTTTGCTGAAATGTTTGATTTGCCTGGTGGCGGACAAGTAATCGATACACCCGGCATCAGAGAGTTGGGGTTAGTAGATATTGAGCAGGAAGAACTCTCTCATTATTTTCCCGAAATGAGGAATCGCTTACAAAATTGCCAGTTCAATAACTGTATGCACCTCGAAGAACCCGGCTGTGCCATTAAAGCAGCTGTGGCCAGTGGCGAGATCCATGAGGATCGTTACATGAGTTATTATAATCTGTACCATTCTATGGAATCCGAATGGTAATGCTTACTTGAACCAGGAAGCATACATGATATAGTTGTTCGCAATGCGATCTATTTCTCCGCTAATCAATTCCTTCGATATATCCTTGACTTTCTTGGCAGGTACACCAGCATAAATACTGCCGGCTTCAACAACAGTGCCTTCCAGTAAAACAGCTCCGGCAGCAATAATAGAATTACTGTGAACCTCACAACGGTCCATTACAATGGCACCCATGCCAATCAGCACATTATCATGTATGGTACAGCCATGAACCAACGCATTATGACCAATAGATACATTATTGCCAATTTCAGTGGGGTTCTTTTCATAAGTACAATGGATAACCGCGCCATCCTGCACATTTACTTTATTGCCCATACGGATATAGTGTACATCACCCCTGATGACCGCATTGAACCATACGCTGCATTGGTTACCCATCACCACATCTCCTACAATGGTAGCATTGGGGGCAATGAAACAATCTTCGCCCATTTGCGGGGCTTTTCCAAGAACAGGCAGGATCACTGGCATAACGCTGAAGTTTGGTTCAGGTACGAATGTAGGCGCAAAAATCCTGTCTGACAAGATTCCCTCGAGCTACTCCCAAAATTGTATAAACCCTTTTCATCGGTTAATAGGTAAATCGGTCTTTAGGCTTCGGTCTAAACAATAAAGTTGTTCCTTTGCAGTACCTCTGCAAGAGGAAATGTTGCTATGAATAATCGCGAACTCTTTTTACGTCATGTGGCACAAACTTCACCAGCGCCGATTGGCATTGAGCCTGCACATGCATCGGGCATCTATATTGATGATGTGCAGGGGAAGCGATATATTGATCTGATCTCCGGATTTAGTGTATGTAATATCGGACATGGGCATCCTGATGTGATTCAGGCGGTGAAGGATCAGGTAGACAAATACATGCACGTGATTGTATATGGAGAGTTTATTGAACAACCTCAGGTAGCCTATGCCCAGTTACTCACCCGGCACTTGCCACCAACACTCAATACTGTTTACTTTACCAATAGCGGTGCAGAAGCAACAGAAGGAGCCATGAAGCTGGCTAAGCGGGTAACGGGGCGCACCGGGATCATTGCTTTTCAACAGGCTTATCATGGTAGTACGCAGGGAGCACTGAGTGTAATGGGAGGTGAATACTGGAGAAATGCCTTTCGCCCTTTACTGCCCGGCATCACGCATTTTCCTTACAATGAAGATGGAGTACTGGATGCGATTGATGAATCCCATGCCTGCGTGATACTGGAAACTGTACAGGCTGAAAGTGGTATCCTGGCACCGCGACAACAGTGGTTACAGGCATTGGCTGCCCGCTGTAGGGAGAAGGGCGTATTACTGATACTCGATGAAATCCAGGCAGGGTTTGGCCGAACAGGTACACTCTGGGCCTTTGAACAATATGGTATAGTGCCCGATATCCTATTGTTAGGGAAGGCACTGGGTGGTGGTATGCCATTGGGCGCTTTTATTGCTGATAGCAGTCTTATGCAACAGCTTACCCATGGGCCGGTACTCGGACATATCACCACTTTTGGCGGGCATCCTGTTTCCTGTGCTGCTGGTATGGCGGCTTTTAATGTTTTATTGGGGGAGCATTATCTGCAAACAATACCTGCCAGGATGGCCAACTTCCTTAACCAATTACAACACAAGGCAATTAAGGAAATCCGCCATCATGGTTTGTGGGCTTCCTTGCAGTTTGAAAGCGATACGGTTAACCAGCGTATCGTACACCAGTGCGTAAAAAATGGATTGATCACCGACTGGTTCCTCTTTGCCCCCGACCGACTCAGGTTTGCACCACCGTTGATGATTACAGAAGAAGCTTTGCAAACAGTAGCGGTAACTATACAGCTAAGTATAGATGAAGTCCTTGGATGATCTGTTTTGAAGCACTATCTTGTAAAAAAAATCATGCAACAGAATCCACTGGCAGCCCTAACCAAAGAACAACTCATTAGCAGGGCAAAGATGGCCAAGTTTACAGTCATTTTTATGGGTGTTTGCGTATTGATGATGCTAGGATCTGGTGTGTATATCACCATCCAGCGTGGGTTTAGTATTTTTTTATTAATACCGATAGCTTTTATGCCTTTGATGTTACTCAATGTAACGAACTATAAGCGCATCAAAAAAGAGCTTTCATCACGACAATGATCCATGCCCATGCATTCACTGCTTGTACCGGTAAAACAATTGTACCAACCAGCACAACCCACCATTGGGAATAGTAGCTTTGTTCAATACCGGGAATGCACTCCATCTGTTGGCAACAGTGCCTATATTCATTGTTACTGGGAATTAAAAACAGCACAGCCGCTGGCAAAGCCATTTACCTATCGTGTAGTGGCAGATGGATGTATCGATATTTTTTTCTCCCTGCCCGATACTGCCAACAATTATATCATGGGCTTTTGCAGGCAATACACTGAATTTCCGCTGCCAGCGGAATTTCATTATATCGGTATCCGTTTTTTGCCAGCCATGTTTCCCCTGGTCTTTGGAGTGAATGCCTCTTTACTCAGCGATCGCTTTGAGGAATTGTGGACCGTTATTCCTGAATTATCTCTGTTTATCCGCGAACAATTGGTCATTACTAATTCGCTCGAAACAGCCGTTGCCTTACTGGATCCCTGGTTGCTGAAAAGAACGATGGCTTTACAGGTTCAGCCCGATAGCCGCTTTTTTGAAGCCATGCAGCGCATATTGAAAGAGGGGGGAATAGTGCAGGTAGAAAAAGATCTGGATACCGGACTAAGTGCCCGGCAACTGCGCAGACTCTTCTCCTTTTATGTTGGCGATACAGCGAAAGTGTTTAGTAAAGTGATTCGTTTTCAGCAGGCATTACAAGCCGGTACTTTGGTGGAAGATCCCCGGCGCGATAAATTCTTTTTCGATGCCGGATATTATGATCAGGCACATTTTATTAAGGAGTTCCGGCATTTCTACGGAGACACACCCGCACTGGTATTTGGACAGCGATAGAAAATGTCCGAAACATACAAGGAAGCCAGCTCTGTGCAACGGAATTTTGCCCTAAACAAAGGATATGAAACAACTACTCCTTACGGGCATTTTTCTCCTCTTCACCTGGCAGCTGTTGCAGGCCCAACAACAAACGCCACTCAAAAAAAAGACAACCATGCAGTTGAACGCAGGCATTGTAACGGCTAAGCTGGCCGAGTCAAAGAAATTCTACCTGGAAAACCTGGGTTTTGGGGTGAGTTTTGAAAATGAATTTTATCTATTGCTCCACACGCCCGATAGGACGGCAGAGATCAGCTTCCTTTGCCCCGATCATCCTAGTCAGCAGCCCTTATTTCATCGTGCATTTAGCGGACATGGTATGTACCTTACCATCGAAGTATCGGATGTGGTGATGTGGTATAAAAAATTACAGCAACAACAAGTGCCCATCCATATACCACTGCGCAGCGAGCCATGGGGCGACCAGCATTTTGCTATCAAAGACCCTAATGGCATTGCGATTGATATTGTTCAATATACACGACCAACCACAGCCCAGTGATCAGACATTTTTGAGTAGTATAGTGTTTTGTTCAATCAGCAATATTGATCTGTATCTAGAACTTCAGGCTAATGATGTTGGTGTTATTGCGCTGATTACATCGAAAGAATTCAACAAAAAAAGAGCCCACAAAATTCCCCCACCCCTTCTTTGTGTTCCCTTTGTGTACTTCGTGTCCTTTGTGGTTTCAAACCTCTTTGATATTTTGCAAGCCTGCAGATAGCGCAAGCAGATTTGCAACCACAAAGGACACGAAGTACACAAAGGGAACACGAAGGGGGGTAAAAATCTTGGATGAATTGCTTCAAAAATCTTACATTCATTCCCGCTTAATACACTATTCAAATTTGCTATATGGGAGAACTTCAGATCAAGAAACAGGCGAAGCAATACGATGCCGTAATTGTTGGCTCAGGAGCTGGTGGTGGTATGGCCGCATATGTATTGGCCAATGCCGGTTTAAAAGTGTGCCTGATAGAAGCTGGTGCCGATTATGACCCTGCTAAACACTCATCACAATTAAAGAATCCCTGGGAATCACCCAGAAGGGGAGCCAGTACCAAATTTCGTCCCTTCGGCGATTTTGATGGTTGCTACTGGGGCTGGCAGATTGATGGAGAGCCTTATACCATGGCCCCGGGCAGTGATAAATGGGATTGGTGGCGTGCACGTATGATTGGTGGTCGTACAAACCACTGGGGACGTATATCCCTTCGCTTTGGACCCAAGGATTTCAAACGTAGAAGTATTGATGGATTGGGCGATGACTGGCCCATCAGTTATGATGATGTAAAACCTTATTACGATAAAATCGACCGACTCCTGGGGGTATTTGGTTCTGTAGAAGGATTACCCAATGATCCCGATGGAATATTTCTGCCACCGCCTAAACCCCGCCTCCATGAACTCATGATCAAGAAGGCAGCTACAGGTATTGGTGTGCCTGTAATTCCATCCCGGTTATCGATCCTGACCAAGAAGATCAATAATGAAAGAGGAGAGTGTTTTTATTGTGCACAGTGTGGCAGAAGTTGTAAGGCCGCGGCCGATTTCTCTTCTTCATCGGCATTGGTACAGCCAGCCCTGCGAACCGGCAATCTGGATGTTATTACACAGGCCATGGCCCGTGAAGTACTAACAGACCGCGAAGGAAAAGCAACCGGTATTTCTTATGTAGATAAACTCACGATGAGTGAATACCAGGTGACCGGCAGGGTAGTGATTCTTGCAGCCAGTGCCTGCGAAACTTCTCGCTTGCTCCTGAATTCCAAATCACAACGCCATCCCAATGGATTAGCTAATAGTAGTAATGTAGTAGGTAAATACCTGCACGATTCTACCGGTGCTGCACTGGGTGGGGTATTACCCGAACTCTTTGGCCGCAAGCGCTTTAATGAAGATGGGGTTGGAGGTATGCACGTTTATACACCCTGGTGGCTGGATAATAAAAAACTGGATTTCCCCCGTGGTTACCATATTGAATATTGGGGCGGTATGTCGCAACCTGCCTATGGCTTTGGTTTTGGTATGCAGGGTATGAACGGTAAATATGCCGTGAACGGACAAAAGAAAGATGCGGGTGGTTATGGTGCTTCTTTGAAAGAAGATGTTAGATTTTTCTATGGTGCCGGTGTAGGTATGGCAGGCAGAGGTGAAGCCGTTCCACGTATCGATAATTATTGCGAGATCGATCCCGATGTGGTAGATAAATACGGTATTCCTGTACTCCGTTTCAATGTAAAACATTCTGAGTAT
>VFQP010004683.1_pt1 | contig 12505 bp, 9 predicted proteins | sample 3512351 | NCBI WGS metagenome assembly VFQP01 (sample SAMN10412372, study PRJNA504923) | tailings metagenome | isolation source: Relicate 1 Philex TSF1 revegetated site | place: Philippines: Tuba, Benguet | collected 2017-08-29 | reverse complement strand
ATGCCGCGCGCAGGATATGTTCGAAGATCCGTTCGCCCATCTGCGCCACGCTGAGTTCGCCGTCGAGGACCAGGCCGCAGTTGATGTCCATGTCTTCCTCGAGCCGCCGAAACATTGGCGAATTCGACGCGAGCTTGATCGTGGGCGCGGGCTTGGAACCGAACATCGAGCCGCGGCCCGTGGTAAAGCAGATCAGGTTGGCGCCACTGGCGATCTGGCCGGTGGCCGCCACGGGATCGTAGCCGGGTGAATCCATGAAGACGAAGCCGGCCTTGTCGATCGGCTCGGCGTATTCGTACACGGCCTGCAACGGTGTGGTGCCGCCTTTCATGGCCGACCCGAGCGACTTCTCGAAGATATTGGCCAGGCCACCCTGCTGGTTGCCGTGGCCGACCACGCCGTTGAACTGCGCGTTTTGTCCGGCGGTATAGCGCTCCCACCAGGCCAGCCGGTCCAGCAGCTTCTGGCCTACCTCGGGAGTGACCGCGCGGCGCGTGAGCATGTATTCCACGCCGTGGATCTCGGGTGTCTCGGACAAGATGGCCGTGCCGCCGTGGCGCACCAGGATATCCATCGCAGCACCCAGCGCCGGGTTGGCGGTGATGCCGGAGAAGCCGTCGGAGCCACCGCATTCCAGACCGATCTTGATATGGCTTGCGCTGACCGGTTGCCGCGTGTAGGCGTTGGCGGCCGGCAGCATGGCTTCGATGGCACGGATGCCTGCCTCGATGGTGGCACGGGTGCCACCGGTGTCCTGCATCACCATCGTGTGCAGGTTTTCACCGGGGATCAATCCTTGCGACTCCACCAGCGACGCCACCTGGTTGCGCTCGCAGCCCAGGCCGACGATCAGCACGCCGGCCAGGTTCGGATGCCGTGCATAGCCGGCGATGGTCCGGCGCAGCATGTCGAAATGCTCGCTTGGCGACGACATGCCGCAACCGCTGCTCTGCGCGAATGCGGCCACGCCATCGACATTGGGATATGCCGCGAGCCGCTCGCTGGTGAAATGCGCGGCGATATGCTTGATGACCGTGGCCGAGCAGTTCACCGACGACAGGATGCCGATAAAGTTGCGCGTACCGACCCGGCCATCGGGCCGCACATATCCCATGAAGGTGGCGCGCTCGGATTCGGGCACGTACTCGACGGGGCGAACGTCGCGGCAGAACTCCGGATCGCGGTAGAAATCGACCAGCCGGAGGTTGTGGCTATGCACGTGTTCGCCGGCAGCGATATCGCGTTCGGCCACGCCGATCACGGTATCGTACTTGCGGACCTGCTCGCCGCGTGCAATCGCACGCGCGGCAATCTTGTGCCCAGCCGGCACCTGGGCGCGCACGCGCACACCCAGCGCTTCCAGATGCTGACCCAGCGTCAGGTCGCCGCGGGCGATCAGGACGTTGTCGTTGGCGTGCAGGCGAATGACGGGATTGGAAGTCACGATGGCGAATGCGTTGTCGGGTTAGCTCTGCTGCAGCATTTCCTTGAGCTTCAGGCGCCGGATCAGCTGCGTTTCCTGCTCGTAGACCGATGCCACGTACTTCTTGTAGTCGGGGCCGTCCAGATACATGATCGGCGCGTCGAGGCGCGCGGCCACGTTCTTGAACTCGGTGCTGGCCACGGCGGCGCGGAACGCCTCGCGCAGCTTCATCTCGATGGCCGGCGGCAGGCCCTTGGGCGCGCCGATGCCATTCGGGGCTTCCACCACGACGTTGTAGCCAAGTTCCTTGAGCGTGGGCGTGTCCTTGAAGCGCGGCGTGCGCTGCTCGCCCCAGGTAGCCAGCAGGCGCAGCTTGCCCGCTTCCACATGCGGGGCCCACGAGCTGGAATCGGCCAGCAGGTCGACCTGGTTGGCCAGTACATCCTGCAACGCCTGGGAGCCGCCCTTGTAGGCGACGGCATTGAACTTGATGCCCGCGGCCAGCGCGAACTGCTCCATGCCGACGTGTGTGGCACCGCCGATGCCGGCATGCGCATAGGTAATGCGGCCCGGATTGGCCTTGGCTTCGGCAACCACGTCGGCCAGCGTCTTGAAGCGCGAACCAGCCGGTACGGCGATGCCGAAGGTCTGGCCCGACGTGCGCGCCAGGTAGGTCAGTTCGCTGCGCGGATCCAGTTGCAGCATGCCGAGCTGCGAGAAACGCGTGACCGAGATCGGGATCTGGCCGATCGTGTAGCCGTCCGGATTGGCGCGGGCCAGGGCCTTGGTGCCGATCATGCCCGAAGCGCCGGCGCGGTTTTCCACCACGATCGATTGCTTGAGGATGCCCGACGCCACCTGGCAAAGCGCACGCATCGACTGGTCCGCGGTACCGCCAACCGGCCATGGGCAGATAAACGTGATGGGACGGTCGGGATACTCGCCGGCAGCGCGCGCAATGCGTGGCGCCAGCAGGCTGGCCGTGCCAGTCGCGGCGGCAGCAGCGGCCGCGAAGCTGCCCAGCAGCAGGCGGCGACGCTTGATGCTCACGGGATGGCTGGCGGGAAAGCCTTGAGTCATGGGGATTGTCTCCATCATCGGTTGTTGTATGTCGCGGGTGGTGCTATGCCAACCGCCATGACCCGATTGTGGGCGTGATGAACATAACCATCCAATAGAAAATTGGCATTGCTTCATAACCTGAAGGTTAGATAGACTGCGGCCATGGCACATATCGACCGGGCGTTCCGTTCCAATATCAAGCTGCGCCACCTGCAATTGCTGGTGGCGCTCGACGAGTTCCGCCATCTGGGGCGCACCGCGGAATTCCTGGCCGTGAGCCAGCCGGCCGTGTCGAAGGTGCTGGCCGAGGTGGAGAAGATGCTCGGCATGACGCTTTTCACACGCTCCACGCGTGGCACGGAGCCCACGCCGGCAGGGGAATCGCTGGTGCGCTTTGCGCGCTCGGTGCTCGCGCAGTACGACGTGACGCGTGACGAGATCGAGGCAGTGGCCAGTGGCGCGGCGGGGCGCGTGCGCGTGGGGGCGATGGGCGCCACGCTGCCGGTGTTGCTGGCGCGTGCGGTCACGCAGCTCAAGGACCGGTCGCCGCGCGCAACCGTGCTGATCGAGGAGGGCGACCTTACCCATCTGTTGCCGCGGCTGCGGCTGTCCGAGCTCGACGTGATCGTCGGGCGGCTGGAGCCATCTTACGCAGCGCCCGACCTGGTTACCGAAGCGCTCTATGAAGAACCGATGGTAGCCATCGTCGCCGCGGGCCATCCATTAGCGCGCAAGGCGCGACCAGACTGGTCGGACCTGGCCCAGGGGCCGCTGGTGATGCCGCCGCCGTGGGCCTCGCTGCGGGTCAAGATCGAGCACGCGTTCTTCCGCCATGGGCAGCAGCCACCGGCCGATGTCATGGAGTCGTCGTCCTACCTGGCTGTCACCACGTTCGTGGCGCAGCGCCAGGCGGTGGGTTTCGTGGCGAGCTCGGTGGGCCAGCAGTTGCAGGCGGAAGGGCGTTTTCATGTGCTGGCGATGCCCGTCGAACTGGATTTGCCACCGATTGGCCTGATTACGCTGCGCGAGCGCAGGCTGCCCCCGAGCGTGACGGAATTGGCCGCCTGCCTGCATGACGTGGCACGCGAGATCGGGCGCTCACGCGCACGGCCGGCAAGGAAACCGAAAGCCGCGCAACAGGCGGCTGCCAGCCGCGACATGTAGCGGCGGATCGCGCCGTCTTTCTGTCGATCCGCGCAATCCCGGTGTTGCCGCGCGCCAACCGGGTGGTAATCTCGCTGCACCTCCGCTTCCAACTGCTCAACGTGCGTCACGTCGACCCCGAACTCTGGCGAACCGCCGCAGACCAGCACGCCTATGACGAAGCGCGCCGGCGGGTGCGCGCGCTGCGTTTCTTCTACATGCACGCGATGGTGTATGTGGGCGTCAATGCGCTGCTGATCGTCATCAACCTGATGACGTCGCCGCACCGGCCTTGGTCCGGTGCGCCGCTGATGGGGTGGGGCATTGGCCTGGCCGTGCACGGCATCATGACGTGGAGCCGTGTGGGCCTGCTTGGGCGAAGCTGGGAAGAGCGCAAGATCGCCGAGTACATGGCGCGCGACCAGGTGCGTACGCTGTCCACGGAGAAGCAGCTCGTGGAAGCACAGATGCGGCTGCTGCAGGCCCAGATCGAACCGCATTTCCTGTTCAACACACTGGCCAATGTGGTGAGCCTGATCGAGCCCGCGCCGCAGAAGGCCACGCTGATGCTCGAACATTTCATTGCCTATCTGCGCGCCTCGCTCGCGGCCAGCCGGGCCACGCAGGGCACCGTGGCACAGGAGGCGCGGCTGTTGCGCGACTACCTGGCGCTACTCAAGATCCGCATGGGCGACCGGCTCCAATATTCTGTTGACGTCGATGCTGCGCTCGAAGCCGTGCCGCTGGCACCGATGCTGCTGCAGCCGGTGGTGGAAAATGCGATCAAGCACGGGCTGGAGCCCAAGGTGGAAGGCGGCCGCCTGCTGGTCAGCGTGGAGCGGCGCGGCCCGCGCATGCTGGCAACGATCGAGGACGACGGCATGGGGTTCAAGCCAGGCGGCGGTTCGGGCGTGGGTCTGGCAAATCTTCGCGAGCGGCTGGCCGTGCTTTACGACGGCGATGCGCATGTGCGGATCGAGGATCGCGCCCCGGGCACCGCCGTGCTGATCGAAATCCCGCTGCCGCGCCAGTACCGAACCGGAGATGCCGCATGACCCCGACCGCGTTGATCGCCGATGACGAAGAGCACCTGCGCGCGTACCTGCGCGCCAAGCTTGCGCGGCTGTGGCCCGAACTGCGGATCGTGGCCGAGGCCGCCAATGGTCTGGAAGCGGCCGAGTTGATTGCGCGGCTGGCGCCCAGTGTGGCCTTCCTCGATATCAGGATGCCGGGGTTGTCGGGGCTCGAGGTGGCGCAGGGTATCGAGACCGATACGCGCCTGGTGTTCGTGACCGCCTATGACGAGTTCGCGCTCGACGCTTTCGAGCGCGCGGCCGTCGATTACCTGGTCAAGCCGGTGACCGATGAACGGTTGGCACGCACCATCGAGCGGCTGCGCAAGGCGTTCCAGGAAGCCGCGCCGCCGCCGGAACTGGCACAGCTGCTGCAACAGCTCACGCGTGGCCAGCCGCGCGCGGAAGGTGCCGGCCCGTTGCGCTGGGTGCGCGCGAGCCGCGGCAATACCACCAGCCACGTGCCGATCCAGGACGTGCTGTATTTCCAGAGCGACGACAAATACGTGGTGGTGCATACGCGCGAGGGCGAGCACCTGATCCGCACGCCGTTGCAGGAGCTGATCGATGGCCTCGATCCCGAGGTCTTCTGGCAGGTGCACCGTTCGACCATCGTCAACATGGAATACGTGGCGGGAACGCGGCGCGACGATGCCGGCCGGCTGTTCGTGCGGATGCGCGACAGCGATGCGGAGCTGCCGGTATCGCGCGCGTATGTGCACCGGTTCCGGCAGATGTAGCGGAACCGGCGTGGCGTCGGTGCGTTCGGTGCGCTCAGTGCGCTCAGTGCCGGCGCATGAATTCCTCGATCTTGCGGCTTTCCCAATCGCGGCCCCAGCGTGACAGCCGTGTCCAGACCAGTATCCCGTGCACGCCCAGGCCCAGGCCCCAGGCCAGCGTGGTAGTCAGCGGCCACGGCCAGCCGGTGCTGGCGTAGTGTGACCATGACGGCGACGGAAAGTAAAAGAACCGGATCCAGAGCCAGCTGTTGACCACCGCGTAGACCAGCAGGTGGATATACCAGCCGCGTAATGCGCGCACCATGCGGCGGGCACGCCAGTAGGCCCATGCGTTGTCATCGGCTTGCGGCGAAGGAGGATGCATCGATTCGTGGCGCATGGCACGGTCCTTGTTCAGAAGTTCGTTGCGATGCGTAAGGTATAAGCCACGATCGATGCACTTGCCAGCCACAGGGGCCGAATCGACAGGAAGACGTCGCCAGCGACGGAAAGATGGCGCGAATGGCGAGGGTCCTCCGGGGAAGCGGATCACTGTTCGCGTGAGACCTCCACCAGACAACTCATCGCGTTCGGGCCCTGCGTCAGGTCCGAGGTGCCGATATCGAGCGTCAGGGTATTGGCCGCGCCAGCGCGGTCGACCCCCTCGGCATCGGGGTCGTACCATGCGCCGGTGGCCATCACGGCCACGCCCCTGGTCACGCCATCGCTGATGGCCAGCCCTGCCGCCAGCGCACCACGTGCGTTATGCACGCGTACGCGCATGCCCGGGTGCAGGCCGCGTGCGGCCGCATCGTCGGGATGCAGCGTGATCCGTTCCGCGCCGGCCACCTTGCCCGATTGCGCCAATGGCGCGGGATCGAGCTGGCTGTGCAGGCGATCCGCCGGTTGTACCGATACCAGATGCAGCGGGTGGCGCCGTGCCTCGGATGCGCCCAGCCATTCAATTGGTGGCTGCCAGTTCGGGTGCGTGCCGCAGTCTTCAGACAGTGCGCCAAGCGTGGGACTCGACAGCTCGATGCGTCCGCTTGGCGTGCGCAGCGGATGCGCGGCCGGGTCGCGCCGGAAATCGTCGAACAGCACAAAATCCTCGGTGGGTGCCGGTAGCGCCACGAAGCCGGTACGCCAGAACTGGTCGAACGATGGCAGTTCGATACCGGCGCGCGCCTGCGCTTCGCGGCAGCGGGCGTAGATCGCGGTGATCCAGTCCCGTTCGTCGCGGTGCTCGGTGAAGGTATCGCGATAGCCGAGCCGCTCCGACAACTCGGCAAAGATATCGAGATCGCTGCGCGCCTGATGCAGCGGGGCAATGGCCTGATGCATCGCCAGCACATAGCGGTCACGCGACGAGCCACCGATGTCATTGCGTTCGAGCGCCGTGGTGACCGGCAACACGATGTCCGCATGACGCGCGGTCGCGGTCCAGCAGATGTCCTGCACGATCACGGTCTGGGGACGCGACCACGCCTCGCGCAGCCGCGCCAGTTGCTGGTGATGATGGAACGGATTGCCGCCGGCCCAGTGCACCAGCTTCACGTCGGGATAGTGGCGCGTCTCGCCGCGAAATCGATAGGCGGTGCCCGGATTCAGCAGCATGTCCGACAGACGCGCGCAGGGAATATCGAGACTCGCCGGGTTGCGGCCCACCGGCATCTCGGGCCCCGGCGTGGCCACGCGCGGATTGCCCACGCCATTCATCGAACCATGGCCGAAGCCGAACCCGCCACCGGGCAGGCCGATCTGACCAAGCATGGCGGCCAGTGCGATCGCCATCCAGTAGGGCTGTTCGCCGCGATGCTGGCGTTGCACGGCAAAGCTGCAGGTGATGTAGCTGCGTTTGCCCGTGAGCTGGATCGCCAGGTGTTCGATCCGCTCGGCGGGAATGCCGGTAATGGCGGCGGCCCATGCCGGTGTCTTGGGCGTGCCGTCGCCATGGCCCAGCAGATAGGCCTCGAGTTCCGCCCAGCCGCTGCAGTGGGTATCGAGGAACGCTGCGTCATGGACTTCGGCGCGGCACAGCGCATAGGCCAGCGCCAGCATCAGCGCCACGTCGGTGCCGGGCCGGATCGGGATCCATTCGGCACCAAGGAAATCGGGGCAGTCGTCGCGCGTGGGGCTCACGTTGATCACGGTGGCGCCACTGGCCGCGAGCTTGCGTAGCCAGCCTTCCTGAGTGTGCTCGGCCGCGCCGCCCGACGAGACCTGGCCGTTCTTGAGCGCAAGGCCGCCGAACGCCAGGAAGACTTCAGTATGGGCAATCAGGCTTGGCCACGCGGTAACCCGGCCGGTCAGCGGCCGGTCCGTGCCGATCACGTGAGGCAGCAGGAACTGCGCGGTCCCCCAGCTGTAGTTGCCAACCTGGTCGACACAGCCGCCGCCCGTGAAATGAAAACGGCGGATCAGTGAGCGTGCATGATGCAGGCGACCTGCCGACGACCAGCCATAGGACCCGCCAAAGACGCCCGACGGGCCGTGTGCATCGCGCACACGCGCGATTTCGCCGGCCACGAGATCGAGTGCCAGATCCCACGAGACTTCAACGAAGTCATCGCGCCCGCGCTCGCGGCCATCGGCGGCTTCGCGCCGTTCCAGCCAGCCGCGCCGCACCATGGGCGTACGAATGCGCGTGGGCGAGTAGACCATCGGCACGACCGATTCGAGCAGCGGCGACGGGTTGGGGTCCGCCGCGAATGGCTCGCAGCGGATCAGCCGGCCATCGTCGACGACAGCCGTGAAGGCGCCCCAATGCGCCAGTTGCGGGTAGCGGCGAACGGTCACGATCTCAGTCGCCCTGGATGCCGGCCTTGCGGATCAGGTCGCCCCATTTGGCGCGTTCGCTGTTGAGCAGCTTGGCGAATTGCTGCGGCGTATCGGAGGTCGCATCCATGCCCGACACGGCCAGGCGCTGGCGGATATCGGGATCGGCCATCACCTTCACGAGCGCCTTGTTCAACTGTGCGATCACGTCGGCGGGCGTGCCGGCCGGGGCGACCATGCCATACCAGTTGGTGACGTCGTAACCTGGCACGCCCGCTTCGGCCACCGTGGGCACGCCGGGGAACTGAGGCGAACGCGTGGCGGTGGTCACGGCCAGCACACGCAGCTTGCCCGAGGCAATCAGCGGCTTGGCCGACGGATCGGAAAACGTGATCGGCACGATGCCGGCCATGACATCGGTCAGTGCCGGCGTCGTGCCCTTGTACGGCACGTGCTGCATTTGCAGGCCGGCCAGCATCTTGAACTGCTCGGCGGCAATCTGCCCGATCGTGCCATTGCCGCCCGATGCGTAAGAGAACTTGCCATTGGCGCTACGCACCGCGGCCATCAGGCCGTGCACGTCCTTGTATGGCGTGTCGGCACCCGTGACCAGCACATTGGGCATTGTCACCAGCACGCTGATCGGCGCGAAGTCTTTCTGCGGATCGTAGTTCAGCTTGCGCAGGTTGGGCCAGATCGTGAACGATCCCGGCGTGGCCACGTAGAGCGTGTAGCCATCGGGCGCGGACTTCGCCACGATATCGGTGGCAATCAGCCCGCCCGCGCCAGGACGGTTGTCGATGATCACATTGGCCTTCAGTTGCTCGGACAATGCCGGCGCAATCGCGCGTGCCAGCGCATCGGCACCACCGCCGGGCGGGAAGCCAACCACCACGCGGATCGGCTTGGACGGATCGGGCCAGGCAGCGTGGGCGGCAAATGAAGTGAGGGCAAGGCAGGGAATCAGCAGAAGCAGGGCGCGGCGGGCAAACATGGCGAGACTCCGGGTAGTGCGTGTAACGGTGTTTTGCTGCCCTCTCCCGCACGGCGGGAGAAGGGCCGGGGGACAGGGCGAGCAGTGGTCATGCTGAACTCGCGTGGCTAGAGCGAAACCGTGTCCCATTCCCACGCCACGAACGCCAGACGTTCGCCGGTATGGACCACGGGATCACTACGCAAGCCGATCAGCACGCCATCGCGCGAGAACGGCTTCACGGCGGTAAGCGACGCATCGAGTTTCATGGTGTCGCCAATCGATGCCCCTTCACGCACGAGATCGCCGGCGCGTGTGGCCGGGATAAACAGCCCACCTTCATCGGCGGTGATCCAGCCGCGCCGCTTGACGCGCCGCAGGCTGGTCGCGGCCGGTTTGGCCGGGGCGCCATCGAGAATGCCCATCTGCACGGCCAGCGTATGAAAGCCGGTCTCGGCCACGGCGATGTTCTCAGGCTCGAAACGGCTGCCGCTGCCTAGTTCAAGCATGAAGGCGCAGACCCCGGCCGCCAGGCACTGGTAGTCGAGTGCGCCGGAAATATTGCCCGGCAGTTCGCCCTTGCCACCGACGTCCTGCTGGCAGGCCACGTGCGGATGAAACGGTGCCATCGCAGCCAGCACGTCGGCCTCGGTGACGCGGCTGTCCGGATGCACCTTGTAGACCGTATAGGGCCGGGCATCGAACAGCGGATTCATCGTATGCAGGTTGATCAGCACGTCCGCCACGCCACGCACTTCGCTGATCAGCGCATGGGCCAGCCGTTCCGACACCAGGCCGCCGGCATTGCCCGGATAGGTCTGGTCGAGATCGAGTTCGTCATATGGATTGCGTTTGCGACGCGCATCGAGTGCCTGCGGATTGCCGGTGGGCGTGACCACCACATTGCCGCGCATGGTGGCCGGATCGAGACTGCGCGCGAAGCGCAGCGCCGCCACCATGCCATTGATCTCGTCGCCGTGCACCTGTCCGTGCAGCCACAGCGTGCGGCCGGGATGCGCGCCACGTACGGCCACGTAGGGCAGCGTAACGCTCATGCCCGAGGCCATCGAGCCAACGGGCAACTGGCCACTGGTGCGGGCCGGGCCGGATTGCTGGCGTAGCCAGTCACCGATGATGGGCATGGGATGAGTCCTCTTCAGTCGATTGGAGCGATGGGGTCGATGCGGGGTGCGCAATGGCGGCGAACGCCTGGTCAAGATCGGCCAGCAGGTCCGGCACGGCTTCCAGGCCGATATGGAGCCGGATCACGGTGCCATGCGATGACCAGTCGCTGACGCTGCGCGCGCGGCGCATGTCGGCCAGCACGGCCAGGCTTTCAAAGCCACCCCATGATGCGCCGATGCCGAACAGTTTCAGGCTGTCGACGAAACGTTCAGGTGCCACGGCGGCCGGCGAGCGCAGCGTGAACGACAACAAGCCATTGGTGCCATGGCAGTCGCGCTGCCATAGCGCATGATTGGGATCGTGCGGCAGCGCGGGGCAGAATACCTCGGCGACTTCCGGCCGTTCGAGCAGCCATTGCGCCACGGCGAGCGCGCCCGCGAGGTGATGCGCCAGCCGCGCGCCCAGCGAACGGATGCCACGCTGCACCAGATATGCGTCATCGGGGCTCACCGTCATGCCGAACGCGTCGGACATGGTCGCCAGCTCCTGCCACGCGGCCTCGGTGGTGCAGACCGTGCCCATCATCACGTCGGAATGTCCGCCAAGGTATTTGGTGGCGGCCATCAGCGAGATATCGGCGCCCAGTTCCAGCGGGCGATACAGCAGCCCCGATCCCCATGTGTTGTCGGCCGCTACCAGCGCGCCGTGAGCATGCGCACGCGCCGCCAGTGCCGGCAGGTCGCACATCTCGTAGACCAGCGAGCCCGGTGCCTCCACATAGACCAGCCGTGTCTCGGGGCGCAGCTTCGCATCGAGATCGGAGCCGTCGGCCGCATAGAAATCGGTGGCAATTCCGTGCTGGCGCAGGAAGCCGTTGGCCAGGTTGCGCACCGGTTCATAGACGCAATCGGGCAGCAGTACGTGCTGGCCAGGGCGCACATAGGCCAGGATAGTCATGGCTGCGGCAGCCAGGCCCGACGGAAACAGCCGCGTGCGATAGCCGCCTTCGAGCATCGTCACCATGTCTTCGAGCGCGAAGTTGGTGGGATTGCCGCGCGCGCCGTACGTGAACAGCCGCTCGGTATCACGGCGCGCGCGCATCTCGCGCTGCTGCGCGACGGATTCGAACAGCACGGTGCTGGCGCGCACCACGGGCGGGTTGACCGGCTGGCCGCCGGGCACGCCCGATGTGCGTCCGGCATGGGCAAGGCGGGTAGGGAGCGCTTTCGTCATGGCTGGCCTGTGGAGTGGCTCATTGTCGTGAAGGTGTCGCAAGGAACGTGCCGGTCAGTCGACATGCGCGCCCGAGAGCTTGACGATCTGCGACCAGCGAGAGATGTCCTGCTTCAGTTGCGTGGCGAATGCCTCGGGACTGTTGGCCACCACATCGCTGCCGCCTTCGTTGATGGTCTTCACCACCTCGGGCATCTGCAGCACCTGCACGATTGCGCGGTTCAGCAACGCGACGCGTTCGGGCGACGTACCGGCAGGTACGAAGAAACCGTACCAATCCTCGAAGCGTGCATTGCGATAGCCCAGTTCTTCAAGCGTCGGGACCTTGGTGAATACCCCGAGCCGACGTGGGCTGGTGACGGCCAGGGCCCGCATGCGACCGGTCTGGATAAAGCCCGCCACCGACGACGTCGACGTGATCAGCACATCGACCTGCCCGCCGAGCAGGTCATTGATGGCCGGGCCCGCGCCCTTGTATGGAACATGCTGCAGTGAGACCTTGCTGTCCTTGTCGAGCACCACGCCCACCAGGTGCGACAGCGTGCCATTGCCAGGCGTGGCGAACGTGATCTTCTGCGGCTCGGCCTTGGCCTGCGTGGCCAGTTCCTCGAACGTCTTCCACGGTGCATTGGCCGATACCACGATGGCCAGCGGCGCCGCGTTGATCTGCGTGACCGGAATGAACTGCTTGACCGGATCGAAGCCCGGTGCGCGATACAGCGTGGGGTTGACCGCCATGATCGACACCTGCGAGGTCAGCACCGTATAGCCGTCGGCCTTTGCTTCCGCCACGTAGCGCGTGCCGATATTGCCGCCCGCGCCGCCGCGGTTGTCGGTCACCGCGCTCTGGCCCAGTACCTGCGAAAGCCGCGTAGCCACCACGCGTGTCACGGCATCGTTGCCGCCGCCAGCCGGGAATGGCGACACGATGCGCAGCGGTTGCGACGGGAAGCCGTTGACGGGTGGCAGCGGTTGCTGC
>VFQP010004682.1_pt1 | contig 12506 bp, 11 predicted proteins | sample 3512351 | NCBI WGS metagenome assembly VFQP01 (sample SAMN10412372, study PRJNA504923) | tailings metagenome | isolation source: Relicate 1 Philex TSF1 revegetated site | place: Philippines: Tuba, Benguet | collected 2017-08-29 | reverse complement strand
TCCAGCAAGTGGAGAGGGCTCAAGAGGCGGTCTATCGAAGGTATTACACGGACTTTGGCTGGTGGCATGAAAAGCATCAAATCTCCGTAGAGTTGCATTGGAAGTTGACGCCGTTTGTGCAGGCGGTGGATTTCGACGTGGAGGAACTGTGGGAGAGGTCGCGGATGGAGGAGATTGGCGGAGAACGGATCCGGTGTTTGGCGCCGGAGGAGTATTTTGTGTTTTTGTGCGTCCACGGGTCGAAACATTTGTGGAGCCGATTGTTGTGGCTTTGCGATGTGAAGTCGTTCCGGGAGCGTCATCCCGGACTGGATTGGGGTTATTGCAGGAGTCTGGCGCGAAGGCTGGGGGCGGAGCGGATGTTGCACTTGGGGTTGGGGCTGACGGAGAGGTTGTTAGGCATGGAAAGACCCTTTGGGATGTTGGAGGATGCAGGGTCGTGCCGGCTTTGCGAGGAGATGGCGGCTCAGTTCTTCGAGGAGAAGAGGCCGAATGTATTTGAAGCCTTTGCGCCGTTTCAACGATTGCGGGAGCGACGCTGGCATCGCTTCCTGTATTGGTGGAGGCATATGACGACGCCGCGCGTAAATCATTTGGGAATTGTGCGATTGCCGCGGCCCCTCTGGCCGCTGTACACGCCGATTAAGGTTTTTTACGACTATGGCTACAAGCCCTTGTTTGGGCGTGCGGAGAAATGAGGGAGTCGCTGTTGCAATTTGAATTGGGATTCAGCGGTGAAGGTGGCGATGTGTCTGCCACGAAGAACGGGGACTTCGAGTTGACCTAGTGAATTCAGAGTGGGCTTGAAGCTGGCGATGGGTAGGATTTCCTTGGTTCCGTTGGAGAAGTGTAATTTGATTGCGGACTTTTCGGAGGTGGGGTGGAAAGGATCGGGTACTGGGTAAGCGAAGGATTCAATGATGAGGCTTTTCGGAGGTGCTGGCATACCTAGGGTGAAGAAGCCAACTTGAGATTCTTTGTGGCTATCGAGACCGAGAATTTCGGCGACGGCCCGTTCCGGGAAGCAGCCGACGGGGCAGGCGGCAAGGTTAAGCGATTCGGCGACGAGGCACATCGTTTGGTAGAGCGCTCCTACTTCCTGAAGGATGAGTTGGAGGGGGATGCCGCGGTACTTCCAGGCGGAGCGGGTAAAGACGGCGGTAACGAGGAAGAGGACCGCAGGCTGGCCGTCAGTGGCCGGGTTGGAGGCCATGCGCTGTGCGGCGACAGATTGGAGAGCCTGCCTATATTTGGTTTGGGCACCCAGGAAATCCAAGCGATGGGTGAATGGCCGGTAGTGGTAGATGCCTTTGGAGAGACCACGAACATTGTCGACGACAAGATGGAGTTCGAGTGGGTAGCGACCGCCGCCGCTGGGGTAGTTGCGTAAGGAACTCGCGCCGAGCGAAGTTTCTGTCCAAGCGTAGGCGCGTGCGGTGAGTTGGAGGAATTTTTCCAAGGAGGCCAGGGGCATGGCTTTGGCGGTGTAAGCTCGCGTGGAGTGGCGGTGGGCGAGCAGCGACGAAAGGTCTTGGAGGGGGAGGCTGGAGTGGGTTTTCAAAGGGACCGATTTTGAGATCTGGTAGCTCTTGGTGGGAGGTGGAGAGCTTTTGGAAGTTAGGCGATCCGGAAAGTAGCCGCCTTCGGTGAACTCGCGCTGGAAGGCGAGCTCGAGTGGGCTGAGTTGATCTATGAAATTATTGGAGGCTTCCTGGAATTGAGCTTCCGTGATGAGGATTTGTTCTTCGATGAGTTGATCGATTAGGCCGGAGCCGATATCCAGGATTTGTGGCGAAGCAATAGCGCCGAGGGTTGCGAAAACTTCCGCTGAAATTTCAAACTTTGTGCCGTAGCGGGAATGGATGACAAGGATATCCGGTGAACCGGGCATGGCGTGGAATAGGCAGTAGGGGGAGAGTCGATAGCGCATGGATTACCAAAAGGGATGGGGCCAGGGGTTCAGGGTTTGGGGTGTGGATGACTGGACCGTTGGATCGAGGAGCCGTGGGTATTCGAAAATGCGGTGGCCGCCGAGAGGGGCGAGGCCGTGTCCGACACTGAGTGGTTGGAGCCCGGGGATTATCGCTTTGACGACATGAAGGCCGAGATCGCGAATCTTGGGCGGGGTGCAATCGATTACGTAAACATCGTAGCCGCGAGCGTGGAGACGCTGGAGCACGGTTTGGAGCTCTTCCGATGTGGAGGAGGCGTTTGTATGCGCAGTGGATTCCTGGATCAGTTTGCCTGCGGAAAGGAAGGCGAGGTGAGCGAGGGTCTTTCTGTTCTGGTAGAAGGCCAAGTGGTCGGGAAGAGATTTGACATCCTGGGGGCGACCGCTTTTGGTGCAAGGCCGTTGGAGGGATGTTGGATCGATGCAGTAGCCACGTGAGAATTGAGCGAGTTCCCGTTCGAGCTTGGATTGGATCTGCGTTGGGTTGAGGGCGGCGACGGGGTTGACGAGGATGAAGTCTTTATTGCGGCGGTCGCGGAGGACGCCGAGCCAGATCGGGATGGAAAAGTCGTTGGTGAGGTCGATGCGAGTGAGATCGAAACCGAGAGCCTGGAAGGCTTGGAAAACGGGGCTGGGATTCGCAGGTGGAGCGATGCGGGGGCAACTGAGCCGATTGAAGCAGACGTTCATGAGGGCGTCCCGCTCTAGCAGTTCATAGATGGCGCCAAGAACGGCGAGGTGGAAACTACTATGGCAAGCCGCGCCATTGCTGGTGGCGCGGGTAAGAGGCTGTCGGGATCTTGGGTGGAAGAGGAAGTCTTGGTGGATAAGGTACGGTTTGCCGTCGCGAATACGAGTGGACCAGATCCATTGCTCTGATGATTGGGGGTTGAAGGGGCGGAACGGAAAGTTCTTGCGGCTGTATTGAGCCGTGGAATAGAGAGGCAGTGATTGCGGGTCGAGAGCTTCGCGGGCGACCTGCTGGAAGCTGGCGGTAACGGCCCGGCCACGAAGGGGATCGAAGAGGGAAAAGATGCGCTCCGTGCATTCGAGGATCGCGAGGGCCTCGGCGCGGTCGCGCGAATGAAAGTCGAGGGCTTCTCCGGTGGCGATCGGCCTATGGGAACCGATTTCGTGGGGAAGGACAGCCATAGCGCGAAAAGCTTCGGCGATGCAGTTGTGGCGGGGGTCTACGCCACGACTTAGGCAGAACCGATCGAGAACCTGGTGTTGGGCGGCGGAGTCCCGCGATGGGGGCGCGAGGATGCCGAAGGGTTTAGCAGCCAGGGCTTGGAGGCGGGAATGGAGTGTTTCTAGGGTAAGGGGCGGGGTTGGTGTGGACTCCCAAGTTTTCGACCATGATGTTTTCGCATGGTGTCGGAGTTGGGTGGGTGCTCCGAAGGGATTGGGGAAGCAGGAAGGGCAGGCGGGGTGCTGGGGGAGTGTGTGACGAAGGGCGCTGGGGGGCTCCCCGGTCAGGTGGTAGAGAATGTTTTCTTTGGAACCGACTTGCGTGCTTTCTGTTGTGTATTGAAAGAGGGAGGAGAGGGCAAGACCCGCGGCGAAGGGGAGGAGCCAGGGGGCTGGTTCCGTAGCGTTTGCCGCAAGAGGCAGAGGAAAGATTTGTTCGAGGGTAATGCGAGTTTGACGGATGAACTCCGAGGTGTTGGCAAGGTAGAGGTGGAGGCAAGTTAAGCAGGATCTTGTTTGGGCGCCGGCGCCAGCGGGAAAAGGCGCTACGTAGACGCCGTTGGGATGAGATTCCGCGGCGACGAAGGGGATCCTGCTTTGGCGGCATTGGTGGGCAATGCGATCTTCGACGAGGCTAGGGCGGTCCTGGCAGGAGAGGACGCCGGAGAGTCGTTGGAGGATTCGCGCCGGCAACTCCGCGTTGGTAGTTTCCAGGAAGTGGATGTGTCTGCGGAGGGGATTGGGAAGGGGCAGATCTGAATGGGTGGAGTAGATCTTCCCAGGCCGATTCTCGCATTGGAGAAGAGTATGCAGGGCGGCCTGCGCCAAGGAATTCGTGCCGAGGATCAGTATGGGCTCGAGAAGCTTGTGGGGAGATGGAGGAAATTTGAATGTTGCCGCTGTGAGCTTGGCCGGGGCTTGGAGTAGTTTGAAGCGAATGAGTTTACGGCAAACGAAATCGATGGCGGCCAAGGGCAGCCCAGAACGTTTGGCGATTTGTTGGAGAGATAAATTTCCCGTAAGCAAGTTGAGCAGTTTGGCTTTAGCAGGGAGAGTTGCGGTGCGGAGTTCGGGTGAGGAGATCTTGTGGACAACGCCGTTGCGTTGGATCCAGAATCCTTCGGGCGTGGGAATTATTTGGGCGGAAGCTTTGAGTTGGAGTTGGGCAGCAGATTCCGGAGGCAAGGCTGGATTCAAACTAACATACGCAACGAAGCAGGCAGTCCAGTAATTCGAGTGAGATGGGTACTAAAACTTTTTCGACGAAACTAGAGGGAATAGGGCTATGAGGATTCTGACGATTTGATTAAACTTGCCGAAGCGAGGAAGGATATGAACCCAAACAATCCTGTCGAAAATCTTCTACAAGCTGATGAGAATCAGAAACGGCGTGAGTTTTTAAAGCGCGTCGGAAAAACTAGTGTGGCTGTGCCTGCGGCGGCGCTCTTGATTGCGGCCAGCCAAGAGAAGGCGTCGGCGATTCCGGTGTCTGGACGAGGATGTCAGACAGCGCCATAGACGACGTATAGTCTTTTGGTCTTGCAATCCCTCCAGCAAGTGGCAAAATTGCGATTCGCTGGAGGGTTGCGTATCTTTCACCCTGGAGCACTAATTGAATGAACGAGAACAACGAAGCAGTGATGAGCGGAAGTAAAGAAGAGGGCCAGAAAAGGCGCGAGTTCCTGAAGAAGGTGGGGAAGTCGAGTGCGGCGGTTCCCGCAGCTGCTTTGCTACTGGCAGCCAGCCAAGAGAAGGCTCAGGCCAACGGCGTAGCATCGGGACAGGGCAGCGGCAGCGGCAGCGGCAGCAGCTAGAGTAGAAAGCAATTCGTACCGCATAGAATGGCCGGAAGAGGTTGACGCGGAAGCGAAGATTTCTTCCGGCCTAGTTGCGTCTGCCCGGAAATATACCAATTGTGAGGGAGGATGCGGAATTGCTGGTGGGGATCAACTTTTCGCTGGGCTTTCTTCCCTGGCTGGCTCAGGCGCGGAGATGGGCGGAGTGTTTAGAAGTGCCAGCATCGCCGTTTTACTCGGGGAGCCGACGCATGCTGGAATCGTTGCGCGCGGATTGGCAAGTGGTAATGACGGGAGGCTACCTGAATTTAGGGAGTAGTCGCGAGATCAATCTTGAGCGATTGAGCGCTTATGCGGCGGTAGTGGAGGAGAGCCGGGCGGCATGGTTAACGGAACCTTTGGGCATTCAGGAACACGATGGAACGCGGTACCCCTATTCCCTGCCCTGCCGGCCTGACCTGAAAAGTGTGAGCCTGATTAGCGATAAAGCCAAACGGCTGATGGATCGATGCCAGCGACCACTGTTGCTGAGAGCTCCGAATGGAGCATTGCGGGTGGGCACGCGCGAGGAAGAAACCGAATTCCTAAACCGGATTTGCGCGGCATCGGGGTGTGGGTTGGCGATTGACTTAAGTGCGCTGGCGAGGATGTCGCGATCTCACCACTTCTCCGGAGCCGAGTGGCTAGAATGCATTGAACCGAAGAATTTTCAGCAGTTGGATTTAGCCGGGAGCAGCGCAGGAAGCGATGGCTGGAAACTTTTGCGAGCGGCGATGTCGAGGGCTCGACCGCGGGCGGTTTTCGTCCAATGGGAGGGGGATTTTCGGGGCATCCAGGAGTTGGAAGCGGTGCTGGAGAGGATAAATCGAGCTCGGCGGAACGCCGCATGAAGAAGGCCTTGCATATTGAACACGGGTGCCATTTGTATTTGTTGGGAGATGCGGGGGTTCTGTTTTCCGAACAAAGTCAAGAGTTGGTCTCGCTGAATACATCCGCGGCTTTCATTTGGTGCTGCTTGGAGGAAGGTTTTGAACTGGATGGTTTGGCCGAAGAATTCGCAGCGAGTTTTGGCGTGGAAGCGGAGAGGGCGAGGCAGTTGGTGGGAGGCATGCTTGCAAGTTGGGAAGAGCGTGGTTTTGTATCCGGTGTTTCTCGCGGCGCTGCGGTGGAAGTGGATTGGGAAACTGCGCTGGCGCGTTTGGTTGCCAGTGAAGATCTTCGCGCAGAATTTCGCTTGAGCGCAAGCAGCGTGGCGCGCAAGCTGGGCGTGAGGCGAAGAGATTTCGCGCACTGGAAGGCGCTTTCTATCCAGGAGATTGAGGCTTGCGCGGAAAAGTTGCGACAGATGTCGATTCGTTCCCCGCTTGACGACATGTTTCGTAGCGCGCCTTTCATGCTTTGGTCCATGACGACGGGCGAGAGTGAGAGGAGTTTGTTGCGGAATGTGCTGCAGCGTAGGATGCGCGACCAGGGAAGCAGCCGGCGAAAGCGTACTTATAAGATCCTGTCGATTCGCTTGCGGATTGAATATGGCGATGAGGAGATCGAGGCGAGGATTCATCCGGCGTTGCAGCACTTGGCAGTCCTGGACGGCGAGGCGGACAGGCAGTATACGGTGACCGGAATAGACGGCGGCTATGTATTGTTGGACGGGGTGGCTCCGCTGGCGTATTCCGAGAGCTTGGAACAGATTACGCCAAGGATCAAGACATTGCTCGCCCAGGCGGCGTCGGAATCGGGGGAGTATGTTTTTCAATTGCACGCTGGAGTGGTCAGCGATGGGGAACTCTGTGTGCTTTTTCCAGCCGCGCCCGGGAGTGGCAAGACCACACTTAGTGCGGCCATGATGCATGCCGGATATCAGTATTTTTCCGATGAGGTAGCGTTACTGGAGGGTCCCGAACTCAAGGTTCGACCGGTGCCTATCAGCTTGTCGGTGAAGCGGGGAGCCAGGGAAGTATTGGCTTCGCGCTTTCCAGAGTTGCGCGAATCATGGCAGCACTTGCGGGAAGACTGCGAGACGGTGACCTACCTGAACCCGCGGCCTGAGGCTATGCGGTATGACAAGGATCTCTCCTACCCTGTGGCTTGGATTGTGTTTCCGAAGTACATGCCTGGAAAAGAAACAAAATTGATCCCGTTGGATCGCGGCGAGGCGGTGGCGCGATTGGCAAAGGAGATCCTTGTGGTCGGGAAACGGTTGGATTCGGAGATGGTGAGAAGTCTGGTGCGTTGGGTGGAGAGGGTGGGTTGCTATGAGCTGCCGAATTCGTCTTTGGATGAAGCGGTTGAATGTGTTCAGGGTTTGATGGCCGCTGGGTAGGGACGCTGCATCGATCTCCATTGCCGCATTTGGCGGGTCACGGAAAATAAAAAGTTTTATTTCCAATTAAATCAAATAGATAATACTTGACTGTTCTGTTTTTCGCATAGTCGAGTGTCATAGTTAATTCGGGTGGCAAGCGCGGCCGGTGATCCGGTTGTGCCTGCCGCCCTTTTTATTTCCCGAAAGGCAACTATGACCACCAACCACGCCAACCAAGACGCGCGCTGCGATGCACGCGATCTCGCCCTGATTGAGGAAGAGCTGGCAGAGCGCTTCCCAAAGCCCAACTCATTATCTGAAGCGATGCGGAAGAAACTCGCCGTATGTATTTACAAAAAGGAGCATTGCGTAGCATTGCTCGGGCGCGCCAGGCGCGCGATGAACTCATTGGCATGGAGCCAGGCGAGCGTCACGCAGAAGGCAGAGTTTCGCAACAACCTGCAACAGACCCAGGACCGGATCAGCGAATTGAACGGCCTGATCCGCAATTATTTATCCGCCCTGGAACAGGCAGAGCGCTTGTTCCAAAACCAGTAAGAACTACAGAAAAGGACCCAAGACCATGTACCAAATGAACCCAGAAATCGAATTTCTTTACAGCTTCGAAGACACTGTACTTTACGGCGAACGCTGTGACTACATATTCAATAAATACGCGCCCAAGAATGCGGAAGAGACCTCGCTGGTGAGCCACATCGCCATTGCCACCTGGAAGCGGAAGCGCGCGGCGGAGACGATGCACTCCGTGATGCGACAGATCGAAGCAGAACGGCAAAAGGAGCGACCGGACTTCGGGCTGATCGCGCGGCTGGCCCGAAGCGTGGTGCGCTTTCAGCGCGAATACCGTTCGCAGCAAAAGGCGATTGCCGGATGCCGCAAGGCGCTGTGGATGCTGCGCGTGCTAGGGAAGTCCACTGATTTGGCCACGATTGAAGAGGAGATGACCAATGTCCGCCTTGCTGCTTAATCTTTACGCACAACCGATAGCCCGCGTGTGCCCGACGCCGGAACTCGAGGAGCGCTTCCGTATCGTCGTGCAGCGCTTCCACACGGAACTCCGGCCTGCCATCCAAGGCGAGTTCGATCTTTGCAACGACATTGCGCGCGCGTACTGGCTGATGAACTACTGGAAGCGTCTGACGAACCAGTCGCGGGGCCAGCTGAAGGCGCTCAAAAAGACGGAGCCGGAATCGCCGCGCCTAGCCGAACTGGAAAAGGAGCGCGAGCACAACCAGTGGCACTGGATTAAGCAACAGCTCTTGATGAATCGCTTGAAGAAGCGATACGAAGAAGTGCGGGCCGAGTACGCAGCAGAGTTAGCCGCGGCCGGCTACACGATTGACGAAGCGCGCGAGGCGTTTCTGCAATCGCTGGTGGCCGCGGACCCCGCATCCACCGAGGCGGCCTTGCCGGAGGCCGCTTAGTTTGCTTTGTGCTTCTGGCGGAGTTGGATGTGCAATTCGCGGAGTTGTTTGTCGTCGACGAAAGAGGGGGCCTCGCTCATGAGATCGATGCCCTTTGCGGTCTTCGGGAACGGGATGACTTCGCGAATGCTCTGTTCGCCAGCGAGCAGCATGATGAGACGGTCGAAGCCGAGGGCGATGCCGCCGTGGGGTGGCGCGCCGTAGGTGAGAGCGTCGAGCAAGAAACCGAAACGGGCTTTTGCTTCTTCGATCGGAAAACCGAGCGCGGAGAAGACCTTCGACTGAATGTCCTGACGGTGGATACGGATGGAACCGCTCGCGATTTCAATGCCGCTGATGACCAAGTCGTAGGCGCGGCTGCGAACGTGAGCGGGGGCCGTGTCGAGCTTGTCGAGATCTTCGTCGAAGGGCGAAGTGAAGGGGTGGTGGGCGGCGACGAAGCGGTTGTCTTCTTCGTTGAACTCGAACATGGGGAAGTCGGTGACCCAAAGGAGGCGGAGGTCGTTGGGGTCGAGGAGCTTGTGGCGGTCGTTGAATTTCTGGGCGGCGTGAAGGCGGAGTTGGCCGGCGGCTTTGTAGAAAGTCTCGTGCGGCAGGTGGCCTTGGGGCTCGCTGGGCCAGGTGGCGATGACCATGAAGTCGTCTTCCTGCATGCCGGCTTTTTCGCGGATCTTGGCCATGATCTCGGGCATATCGCGTTCTAGGCGCTTCATATCGTCAAGGACGCGGAGGCCCCTTTCGACGCCGAAGGCCTTTACTTCGTCGCGTTCTTTGCGGCTGACGGTGCCGCACTTCGGGATGCGGATGGCGACCATCGGTAGGCCCTCGGTGCCTAGGCCTTGGCCGGCGAGCTCTTCCGTGACGTCGGTGAAGGCGGGGAGGCGGAGGTCGGGCTTGTCGATGCCGTATTGCTCCATGGCCTGCTTAAAGGTCATGCGCGGGAAGGGCGTCGAGAGTTCGCGGCCGGCGGCGGTCCAGATGGCTTTGACGAGTTTTTCGACGGTGGCGAAGATGGTTTCCTGTTGGGGGAAGCTCATCTCGATGTCGATTTGGGTGAATTCGTATTGACGGTCGGCGCGGAGGTCTTCGTCGCGGAAGCAGCGGACGACTTGAAAGTACTTGTCGAAGCCGGAGACCATCAAGAGTTGTTTGAAGATCTGCGGGCTTTGGGGGAGGGCGTAGAATTGGCCGGCGTTGATACGGGAGGGAACGAGGAAGTCGCGGGAGCCTTCGGGCGTGGACTTCGTCATGAAGGGCGTTTCGATTTCGAGGAAGCCTTGTTCGTACATGGCTTGGCGGGCGGCGAGGGCGATCTTCGAACGCAGCATGATGTTGGATTGCATGCGGGGGCGGCGGAGATCGACATAGCGGTACTTGAGGCGGGCTTCTTCGCTGACGTCTACTGTGTCTTCCATCGGGAAGGGCGCGGGCTTGGACTCATTGAGGATCCAGAGCTTTTCGACGACGACTTCGACTTCGCCGGTGGGGATGTTCGGGTTGATGGTGTCGGCGCTGCGCTTTTCGACGATGCCTTCGACGGCGACGACGTATTCGTGGCGGATTTCTTCGGCACGGGCGTGGACGGCGGAATCGGCTTCCATGCGGAAGACGGCTTGGGTGATGCCGGCGCGATCGCGCAAGTGGATGAAGATGACGCCGCCGAGATCGCGGCGGCGGTGCACCCAGCCCATCAGGAGGACGCGTTTGTGTTCGTCGGAGAGACGAAGCGTGCCGCAATCGTGCGTGCGTTGTAGATCACCAAGAAAATCGAGCTTTAGAGCTTCGGGCATAGTTCCTTCTTCAATTGTTCCGCGTTGACGCTGCGTTGTTCGCCGGTGGCGAGAGTTTTCAAAGTGTATTGGCCGGTGCTGACTTCGGTCTCGCCGATGAGCAGCGCGTGCTTGCTGCCGAGCTTGCTGGCGAGTTCGAGGCCGCGCTTGAGTTTGCCCGCGGGGGCGAGTTCGACGGCGGCGCCCGCTTGGCGTAATGGTGTTACGAGTTGGCTGGCGTGCCGGAAGCTCGCTTCGTCCATGGGGACGACGTAGAGGTCGAGTTCGTGTTTGTGCAGGCCGGGTTTCGTCTCTTCGAGGATCATGACGAGACGGTCTTCGCCGATGGAGAAGCCGATGCCGGGGGCGGGTGTTTTGGAACCGAGGGTTTCGGCGAGGCCATCGTAGCGGCCGCCGCCGAGGACGGAGTTCTGGCTGCCGAGGGCGCCTTTGTGGACGATTTCGAAAGTGGTGCGGGTGTAGTAGTCGAGGCCGCGGACCATGCGGGGGTTGACGGTGTAACGAATGCCTCGGTCTTCGAGGTATTCCTTGACGCGGGCGAAGTGGGTTTTGGTGTCTTCGTCGAGATAGTCGTGGATGGAGGGGAGGGCGTCGATGTAGCTTTGGTCCTGCTCGGCTTTGGAGTCGAGGATGCGCAAGGGGTTGGTTTCGAGGCGGCGCTGGCTGTCGGGGCTGAGTTTGCCTAGGACAGGGGTGAGTTGTTGTTTGATAGCTTCGACGAATTTCGGGCGCGAGGCGGGGGTGCCGACGGAGTTGATCAGAAGTTCGTAGTTTTCCACGCCGCAGGCGTCGAGGAGGCGGCAGACCATTTCGATGACTTCAGCGTCGACGGCGGGGGAATCGCTGCCGATGACTTCGGCGCCGATTTGGCAGAACTGGCGGTAGCGGCCTTTTTGTGGGCGTTCGCGGCGGAACATGGGGCCCATGTAGAAAAGCTTGGTGAGGCCGGGGCGCTGGCTGAGGTTGTGTTCGAGGTAGGCGCGGATGACGCCGGCGGTATTTTCGGGGCGCAGCGTCAAGCTGGTCTTGTCTTCATCGCGATCGGCGAAGGTGTACATTTCCTTCGTGACGATGTCGGTTTCTTCACCTACGCCCCGGGCGAAGAGGGCGGTTTCTTCGAAGATGGGCGTGCGGATTTCCTGGTAGTTGAAGGTGCGAAAGATTTCGCGGCTGGTGGCTTCAACGAAGTTCCAGGTGGAGATTGATGGGGGCAGCAGGTCTCGGGTGCCCCTTATGGCGCGGATCATTCTGTTACCTCTGTGACTTCCTCTTTATAGATCGCGCGGCCTTCGACGTAGTGTTGGCAGTTGACGCGGAAGCGTTCGGCTTCGGCTTCGGTGACGGGGCGGACGACTTTGGCGGGGGAGCCCATGGCGAGCATGCCGGCGGGGATTTCCTTGCCTTCGGGGACGAGAGCCCCGGCGGCGATGACGGCTCCGGCTCCGATCTTTGCGCCGTTCAGGATGATGGCGCCAATGCCGATTAAGGCGTCGTCTTCAATGGTGCAGCCGTGGAGGCAGGCCATGTGGCCAACGGTGACGCGGTTGCCGATGATCAACGGAAAGTTGGGTGCTTCGACGTGAAGCACGGAGTTGTCCTGGATGTTGGATTCCTCGCCGATGCGGATGAAATGTACGTCTCCGCGAATGGAGACGAGAGGCCAGACGCTGGACCGTTCGCCGATTTCGACTTTCCCGATAACCTGTGCGCTGGGATCAATGAAGCAGGACGAGGCAATCTTGGGGGTGATGCCCCGATATGCCCGGATCATGTTGTAAAGGCTAGGTTAGCATGCGGGGCGCGGGCCTTGTGCGGCCTTTAGGTGCGGCGGGTAGAGGGAGTCTTACCGATCTGGAAGTCCGATTGATTGGTGTAAGGCTACAGGCTACAATTGAAGTAGTGCCTATTCGGAACTTCCTACATAAAGGCATGAAAAAGCTTTACTTGGAGGACGATGCGCGACGATTGCCCGCCGAGGTGATTGAAAGGTTGCGAGCCATGCTTTCATTTCTCCAAGACATGAAAGAT
>VFQP010004681.1_pt1 | contig 12507 bp, 18 predicted proteins | sample 3512351 | NCBI WGS metagenome assembly VFQP01 (sample SAMN10412372, study PRJNA504923) | tailings metagenome | isolation source: Relicate 1 Philex TSF1 revegetated site | place: Philippines: Tuba, Benguet | collected 2017-08-29 | reverse complement strand
ACACACACACACACACACACACACACACACACACACACACACACACACACACAGGCAAGAGCTCAAGTCAGCATTCCCTCACAAGCAGTGGACTGATGTGCTGAGCAAGGCTGATATGCTGGAGGAGGAATTTGATGCCGCTGATGAGTTGACCAATGCGTTGACCACTCATGCGTTACCTGCGAATGAGTTGACCACAAATGCGTTGACTGCTAATGAGTTGACCGTTAATGCGTTGACTGGCATTAAGGAACATGAGGGCAGTACAACAAACAGTACAACAGAGCAGCACGATATACACAGTCATGATGCCACACCAAGTGTGAACAGCCATGACAGCGATGCCCATGAAGACAGTCCCTCTCCCCTCCCCCCTACCCAACACCCTGTGGAGCAAATCACCCCCCAGCATCTCAACCAGGGTTACTTCAGAGGTGCCCCGGGCACTGTGGAGGCAGTACAAGGTGCGGTACAAGTGACTGCACTGCTCCCTGATGCAGTACGAGTGTCCAGTCTGACAGGGGAGGGGTTGGAGGAACTGCAGGAGAGAATTATGCGCATGTGTGTTGAGCAACAACGACAGCGGGAGGGAGAGATGACAGGGGAGGGGGATGGGGGGGTGCAAAAAGGGGATGGGGGGGTGCCAAAGTGGGGTGGGGGGGATACACAGGAGGGGGGGGAGGCACGTGCAGGTGCCCTATAGTTGAGGGGTGATGATTTGATGTGATACTTGTGTATGTGTTTGTGTGTGTATCTATTTGTACCTGAGTTGTGTATGTGGCTTGTGATTGCTGGATGCCTGTTTTTCTACTTTTTCTTCCTTGACAACATGTGTATCTTACAATATTGGTAAGACCTACAACATTGGGAACAACATTGGGAACAACAAGGGCATTATACAAGAAAAACAACAACTCCGAGTGGGGAGGAACACACCATACAAGAAAAACAACAAGTGGGGAGGAACACAACCACACATCATCTTTCTATCAACGAGCAACACCAACGATGTTGTGTCTGTACAAGAAACCACAACAAGAAATCACAACACACCCAAAGAATGTACATGCACATGCACTGTACATTTGCTATGCACCATCAACAGAGTATAGCCATCTATTATGAGCCATCAACAGCAGTATAGCCATCTATTATGCGCCATCAACAGCAGTATAGCCATCTGGTGTTTGTCCAAGTAGGTTACCAACAAAGGGGCCCCTGTGAGGAGGTGGAATGATGCGATATTGTGTGAGGAGGAGGAATGAGGCGATATGGTGACGCATTATTATGTACTATTGAGATAGTGTACTTGAGGTGTGTACATGGTGTGGTTGTTCTTCACATGTGTATATGTGAATACATGCTTAGGTGAATAGTAACATACACAATACAATACACAACACGCACTACACACTACACAAAACACCAACAACACGCGTACCAGCCATACAGGGGCCCTGATGCCAATCCTGCAATGGCCCCCCCCACAAGCTCTGCTACAATATACACCCCTGCCTGACTCCTGTGAGATTAGAAATGAGAGGGGGTGGTAGGAAATGAGAGGGGGTGATGACTGGAGTGTAGGTGGGTAGGTGTGTCACAAACAAGTACACACATGCTAGCAGGGAAAACTCATCATCATCACCACCACCACCATCACCATCACCACCACCACCAACAACAAATCGTCACCCCCGCCCCCTGTCACGCATACCAATTGCACCCCCACACAATAGCAGGTCCCAACACACGTGCAGGGTTGAGCGCAGCGCCAGTGAAGGCACCCCCTGCAATGGCAGTCGCAAATACACTCAACCCCACAGCAAGGGGACCCACGATGCCAAAGGAGGGCTCCCCCACAGCGACACTATACACCGTGCCAACCAACACAAACGTCTGTGTGTGTGTTTGTGTGTGTGTGTGTGTGTGCATACATATACATGTACAGGAGTTCAACTAACAGCATTCTGTGTCATGCAGATACAACCATGTGCATACACAACCATGTACATACACAACCATGTACACATACAACACAGCACAACCCAACACCGCACCCACACACCCAATACACGCACCATGTGCACATACAACACAACACCCCCCCGATACACGCACCATGATGGTCTCCCAGCCAAACAGTTGTCCCACTGAGAGTGTGGGTGCTGCAAAACACCCCACATCGGATGCTCCAGGTATCAGCGCAAGCTGTGATGAAGGTGTGGGTGTGTATACTGTGATGTGTATACTGTGATGTGTAAAGTGGGTGAAACTGTGTGATAACTGTGTGTAAACTGTGTGAAACTGTAAACTGTGAGGTTGGTTGATGAGAGTGGTCAATGAGAGTGGTGTTTTGTGTGGGGTGGGGTGTTGTGTGTCAAGGTGGAATGTGTGTATGTTGTTGAGGAGCGGTGTTTTGTGCTGATTTGGGCGCATGTTGTAACACACAGCAACAACATCACTTGTATAACAACAAACATCACAAACCCACACGTACATGGAGCCATGAAGCACACACAGCACCCAATATTTGCACGAGTATGTACCCGACACCCTTGATGAGATTTGTATCACCCGTGATGACGGTTGCAACAGTGACAGCTGGGTTGAGGTGGCCGCCACTTGCGTTTGCTGTCGCGTACACTGTGTTGGTGGTGTGTGTTGTTGGTGTGTCATCGGGGTGTGGTGCACACGTCGGAGAGCAATGCGATCACATGGTGATCAGTGTGTGGTGATCAACAATGCATGAACAGTTGAAGAGTTGTGCAGCAAGCATTGCTGGTTTACTGCATGTCACACAACTGAGGTACACAACTGAGGTACCAAGGTTCATATCAATGCCCTACCTAGGACAGCCAATGCAATCCCGTTTGCCCAAGCAGCGTTTCCAGGCGCTGCTGCTCCCCCAAGAAATGCAAAAAGAACCGAGCCAATAAACTCTGCAGTCACTGCAATCCAAAAATGAACGGAAAAGTTGACATCATCGTCAGTGTCGAGAAGACCTGGCATGATGATCAGGGTATCAGTAATAGGTGCACACGGAATGTACTTGAATTTACTAGTAGCATCAAGCTCGAAATCCACTCGAAACAAAAAACCAACATTCCCCCAAACAGGGTTAGGTTTGGTGTGACTCACATCAACACAACACACCAACACACCAAAAAACAAACAAACATCGTCTATGCAGCCACTGGCTCAGGTGCCACAGCCGCACTCGTCTCACCAGTCACACTTGCCTTCCCACGCATCATCGCTGCTGCACGCTCTGCCACCATGACAGTGGGCGCCCCCGTCTGCCCACCTGGGATCTTGGGAAACACCGACGCATCAACCACACGCAACCCATCCACTCCGTGCACCTTGAGCTCTGCATTCACCACAGCACCACGACCGGGGGAGGTGCCCATGGCGCAGGTGCCCACGATGGCATTGGCGCTGTGCAGGGTACGCTTGATGTATGCATCAATTTCCTCATCACTCTGTTGAGGGGGGGGTTGAGAGAAGAGTTGTTGTTGTGATAGTGTAGTGGATACTATGTGATGGATACATGTGGTGTGAAAGACATGTTGGAGATCATGTTGGGATCGCCATGGCACACATCCCTCCATCATCATCCCCCCCCCACCACCCACTACCCACCTGTACATCCACACCAGGCCAGTATTCATCCTGCAGATATTCTTTAAACGCAGCAGTCTCACACAACTCACGCGCATACCGCACCCCCCAACGCAGGGCCCCCAGGTCCCTCCCTTGTTCATCTGAGAGGTACCCTGGGTTGAGTGCTGGGTTGTCAAAGGGGTCGTTGCTGCGCAGGGTGATGGAGCCCCGTGAATTGGGACGCACAGCAATAATCTGTGGGTGGGTGGGGTGGATGGTGATAATGGATGGGGGAAGGTGGGGGGAGGTAGGGATTTTGGACAAACACATGTGTGAGGGGTGTTTTTGGTGCTGTTATTGATGGGTGGGTATGAACACACCAGTGCTCTTGCTTTGTCAACACCAGGTGCAACGAAACATACAGGACAGCAAGAGAACATACGTGTTTTCCAGTACAACACACATACATACATACCCACACACACATACATACCCACACACACACATACATACCCACAAACCCATGCCTACCCCCCCCCCCACACACACAACAAACACACCTGCATGGTAATACCAGATGGCCACTTTTTCAGCAACCCTGACGCCTGCAATTTTGCAAACTCTACATACGATGACACCCCATCAGGGTCAAGTGCCATTCCTGGCACAAACCGCATCTGTACATCAGGTATCCCCCCCCCCGTGCTGCTCAAAAATGCTCCATGATCACATGCCGTGCTGGTGAGGGGGCCCCTTCCTCGGAGGAGCCAATTTAGGAGGGCCCGTTTACGTATTTTGCCATTAGCACCATAGATGTGGTCGCTGATGCTGACGCCCTCGTATTGGGGTTGGACGGTGTGTGCTGTGACACATGCTGGGTGATCCTGTGTGTATGCGCGAGGGGAGGAGTTGGAGGGGGGGTTGGTGTGTGTGTATGGGTTGGGTATAGGGTGTTGTGTGTGTATACAATTACACACACACATACAATCACACACACAATCACAGACACACAACCACACACAACCACAACCACTTATAATCACACACAATCACACACACACACACACACACACACACACCTGCAGGTTTTGCCCTACCCCTGGTACTTGCGACACACAGGTGATGCCATACTTGCTCAGGTGTGCTGGGTCCCCTATACCACTCAGTTGCAGTATGTGAGGGGAGTGTATTGCCCCTGATGATAGCACCACCTCACCACCTGGTGCCACTGATACTGTGTGTGTGGGGGGGGGGGGGGGGGGGGGGTGGGGGGGGGGGGGGGGGGGGGGGGGGGGGGGGGGGGGGGGGGGGGGGAATGGGTGTGGGTGTGGATGCGTGTGTGTGGGGTGTGTGTATGTGGGTGTGATCATATACAACAATCCCAACACCCATATATATCACACCACCCATATATATCACACCTACCAGCATGTAATGCCCCATCAGGCCCCCTTGTGCTGAACTCAACCCCCACTGCACGCGCAGGGCCCGGTGAGGGGCCCTTTTCAGTCACTACCCTCGTCACTTTCACACCAGTGAGGACAGTGAGGTTGGGGCGGCTGAGAACAGGCTCCAGGTATTGCCGATACATGTCTGCACGCCGTCCCTTGCGTTGGGTGACTTGGAACTCCCCATACCCATACTGTGTACGGGGGGGGATGTACATGGTGTGTGTGTGTTGGTAAGGGGTAGGTGGGAGTATGGGTGGGTGGGTGGGTGGGTGGGTGTATGATGAAGGTGTGTGACAGACAAACCCCTACAAACACATACACAAACACAAACACACCCACACAACACATTTTCCCCTCACATCCACACATCCCCCCCCACACAACACATTCCCCCCCACACACAACACACACAATATTCACACCTGACTATGGCTCCAGTCATTGAAATCATCATTAGCAGGCAACCCTATTTGTGCTGCTGCGTCAAAAAACACATCGTGCAGCTTATTGTGATAACGGGGGTTTTCCACTGCCATCGTCCCCCCCCTGCCGTGATAGGGGCCCTCCTCTGTTGTGGGTGTGTGGGTGTGTGGGTGTGGGTGTCAGAGAGTGTGGGTGTGGGTGTGTGAACGTGTTGTGTATGTGTGAGAGAGAGAAAGAAAGAGAGAGAGAGTGTGGGTGTGGGTGTGTATACACCGGCATGCAACACCACCACCACTGCACAACAATGAACAACCAACACCAACAAAAACACCAGACAACTCACAATCAAACCCCTCCTCCCCCAAAACACACCCCACACCCACTGAAAAACACCCCCCCACACTCAACACCCCCACACACTCCAAAACACCCCCACACACTCCAAAACACCCTCACCTCGCTCTGGATTGTCCTCACACTGCACAAACCAAGGGAGCACATCCCGTGCCCCCCACCCCTCCACCCCCCACGCATCATAATCCTCCGCAGCACCCCTGAAATACAGTGTAGCATTGGTTGCAGAGGAACCTCCCAAGAGCTTACCCCGTGCCATGTACACATGACGGTCACCTAACTGCTGTTGCAGGCGGGAGTAGAGGTTCCAGTCGAGGGGTGATTTGAACAGCCGAGCGATGCCTGCTGGTATTTTGACCTGGAGGTCTGTGTTTTCACCACCAGCCTGTGGGGGTGGTTGAGGTGTGTGGGGGGTGGTTGAGATGGTTGAGGTGCGGTGTGTTGGTATGTGTGTTTGTGGGTGTGTGTGGGTGTGTGCATTGTGTTCATCTGGTTATTGCAATACATGCGTATGATAGTTCTTCATGTGGTTGGCAAACAAGATAAGAGTGTGTTCAGCATAAAGCATATCGATAGACACCTTCAGTAAACAGTACACCTGACACACAATACACCCCACACAATACACAAAAGCCACCACAAGCCACACACACACAGTAAACCACACCTCAAGGACGAGGACAGTCTTGGAGGGATCCGCCGACAGTCGGTTTGCCAGCACACATCCAGCAGTACCACCACCGATGATGATGTAATCAAACGTCTTGCCACCCACAGGGTTGGCATCGGTGACGCGTGTGGGTGGTGCTGCAGTTGCTGCTGCTGCCACGTGCAGGGGGCGACGTGCTGTGCAACCTGTGTGGTGGTGTGCATGGCGGTGGTGATGTCACCACAGCATGTGGTATCAACCACCACCAGCAGAATCAATGTGCAATGCGTGCAACTGTCGTTTCCAAATTAACAAACACGCAATGAGCACGGCTGTCTTGTATGCAACAATTGACCACACCGTTGTGGGCCCAAAACACCACCAGCTATCCAACAACCAATGTACCTGCATATGTACGACGTGTGACTATGGCCTTTCGAACGTGCTGAAATGGCTGCACACCCTGCAAAAATGGACGCACAGACATGCCACATGATTTGAGTTCACATCCCGTGCGCGTGGCACCAGGCGATGTTGCCAGCACCATAGCGATTACCCTGCGTTATTCGCAGTGCTAGCGTGATATACACCCTGCGGCCTACAATAAACATCAACAGAAAAAAAGGAGATCATCAGGATCGCGTACCCTCACCCCCTCACACCCTATTAGCATAGCAGCCAAATCTCCACCTCCACACACACACACACTGCTCCACACCCTCCACGCTACGCAGCAGGCAAGAGTGTCCGGGACCCCTCCCCACCCACTGACCGCACTGCGGACACCAACTCCCCCAACAACGCCCGCTGCCGATCCTGGTGGTGATTGGCATGGGTGGGTACGTGTATGTTGTTGAGGTGCGTGGGCACAATCAACCTGGTCCTACCTGGGCATCTGCTTGCTTTGAACGTTGTTGCTCATGCAAAGTGGATTCTTTGTCTTCCAGTGCCACTACTAGCTGGTCCAACCATACGAGAACAACGTCCACTTCATGACGCAGGTGGTTGACTTGCTTGAGCGCCTCCTGTGTGTGTTTTGTGGGAAGGGAGGTTAAGGGGGGTTATGTGGGTTATGTATGGTAGGATATAATGGGTAGCAACGTCGATTTGAGTGAAGTTGGGGGACGTTGAGGTTGTGTACGTTCACATAGACCATAGTGCACACATGCACTTCATACATACACACACTATCACAAACACACACCATCACACTCGTGATACATATACATACACCCACATACATATATAGTGGAATCCCGCAGCTGGTGGATATCAAGGGGCCCCTCTGACAAGTCCCACAGCCCCCCTCGCAGCACCTCACATCGGTCCAGTGATACAGGGGGTTTACTGGGGAGCATTTCCCTGGCCTTTGACACCAGTGTGGCTGCAGTTGTGCTTTTATGGTGGGCAGCAGTGAGACGTGTGAGGAGCTGCAGACATGCCTGTGTGTTGGGTGTGTGTAGTGGGTGTGTAGTGGGTGTGTAGTGTGTGTTTAGTGGGTGTGTAGTGTGTGTATAGTGTGTATAGTGTGTGAGTGCAGGGGAGGTGTGGACACATACATGCACCACCAATGCATGGCATCCCCAAAAATACACACCCCACCACCCACCATACCTGTACCACCCCAAACATATCCACACCACCAGCAAACGCCTCCCCTGCTCCCCCACTGCGCCCAACACCAGCAACACGCTGCACCTGCCTCAGCAACCCACCACCACCACTGGTGCTGCTACTGCGCACGTTGGGGCTGTCCCCATCCTCAAAGGGGCTCAGGGGGGTCCCAGGGGTCCCTCCTGCCGGGGGGGACTGCACGCTCAACCGAGAGGGACCCCGCGTGCGGTGCGCAGCGCCCTCTGTTGCAACAGGGGCCCCTGCGATGGCGGAGCCCTGTGGCGACATGTCAATGGGCACCCTTGTGCTTGTTGTGGGGGATGGTTGAGGTGGTTGAGGTGGTTGGGAGGCAGGGGACTGCCGACGCAAGCGCCAGGGGCCCCTCTTTGTGTGGGGTCCCTCAGGGGTTGGGGTTGGCTGTGGTTGTGTAGACAGCACTGCAAGCTCCACATCATGTCCCACACCATGTCCCACACCATGTCCTTGTGTGTCACCAATCTGGCCCCCAGCTGTTGTTGTGTTTTCACCCAGACCCTCCTGCTGTGCAGCTGATGTGGTAGGTGCGGATGTGGCGGGGGTACTTGCGCTGTTGGGTGCGTGTGGGGCAATATCTCCTGCTGGGGGGGGGGGGGGGGGCTTGGGTGTGCGTGTGCCCAACCACCCTCCCAGCCAGCCCCATGTGGACTTGGGTGGTGGTGGTGGTGTATGTGACTGTTGTTCTTCTTCTTGTGTTGTTGTCTTGTCATCAGTATCATTGATATTTGCTTGCGGGTGTGGTGTGGTGGTTTCTGCTGTTGTTGATGTGAATGGTGATGGATGTGTGTGTTTGTTCATACTCACACCCTTGAGCATCAGGAGGGGGGGTATGGGGGTGACTGGTGGTGTTTCAGGTGGTGTGGCTGCTCTTGGTGGTGGTGGTGGTGTTTCTATAGCAACTGTTGGTGTTTCTGCATGAGCTAATAGTGCTGGTGGTGTTTCTGCATGAGCTGGTAGTGCTGGTGGTGTTTCTGCATGAGCTGGTAGTACTGGTGGTGTTTCTGCATGAGCTGGTAGTGCTGGTGGTGTTTCTGCATGAGCTGGTAGTGATACTGCTGTAGTACTGGTGCCCACTGTGGTCATACCATGCATGTGTTGCTGCTGCCTCTCACTGTTTCCCCCATCATCATCATCATCACCATTCTGCCCATCATCATATGCTGTGAACAACCGCTCCAACACACCACCATCATGATGTTGACCATCATGTTGGCTGCTCACACGTGCAACGGAGGAGGATGCTGACCCGTGGCTGGACCGACGGCCATCCTGTTGACCATCCTGTTGACCATCATGTTGACTGCCTACAGAGGATCGAGCGCTATGCAAGGGGGAGGTGTGCTGGGTCCCCACCACTGCATCACCATCCACACCATTCACACCACCGTCATGAACCACAACTGATTTTGACCCAAACGAGTGGGTCCCCTGCATGCCGTTGACCGTTGACCGGGTGGCACTGCTGTCCCCCCCACTCCCTCCGCCACTTGTAGTGTGGCCCCCCGACACAGTACCACCACCACTGCTTGGTGTATGCAGCAACACCATGGCACCACTGTCGTCTGTCGAAGGGGTGCCGGCCCCCCGCCAGGGGCCCCCCATGCGCAGGCCCACCCCCCGCGTTGCCGGTGGGGTGGACGCAAGGGACAGAGAGGGTTCGTGGGCGGTGTACTCGCTGTTGTATTCGCTAGAGTGTTGGGGGCTGGTTATGGATGCGAGCAGACCCCCTGTGTGTTGTCCATGAAATACATGACAGTGGTCGTGCCAAATATGCAAAATGCTTGGTTTGTACTGGTGGTATTCCTGTACTCACCATATTCCTGTACTCATTCCTGTACTCATTCATGTACTCATTCATGTACTCATCCGCCTCCTGCACACCCCACCACCACCACCCCATACCGCTACTCAACCCCTCCATGCCATGCCGCTCCCCCGCGCTGTGCATGCTTTGAATCCACGCCAGCCGCGGCCGGGCCCACTCTAACACCCGCCGCACGTGCCGCAGGTGCCTCCCAGCTTCCTGAAGCAGCCGCCGGGCCCCTATAGCTTGCTCAAGCTTTGCTACCGCCTTGGCCTTCGCCTGCCGCAGCCGCCGGGCCTCACGCAGGGGCCCTGCGGCCCCTGCGTCAGACATGAGGAGCGGAGAGAGGGACCTGAGGAGCTCCTGCTCACGAACGACGAGGGTTTGGTATTCAGCGGCCTGGAAGGAGGGGGAGGGAGAGAGAAGAGGTGGAATGTATGTGTTGGGTGTGGGGGAATGGGTGGATATGTGTGTGGGGAGATGTGTGTATGACATCAAGTACATCTACATGTATTGGTTACTCATGCACATCCAATACATGCATATGCACATCCAATACATGCATATGCACATCCAATACATGCATATGCACATCCAATACATGCATATGCACATCCAATACATGCATATGCACATCCAATACATGCATATGCACATCCAATACATGCATATGCACATCCAATACATGCATATGCACAACAAACAACACACATGCACACACCTGTGCTTCTGTTTGGTGTACTTTGCTTTCCTGCAACCTCAGCTCCTGCTCAAATCGTGTCATCTCCCTCGTGCGTATTGCTTGTGCAGCCTCAATGTCCTGTATGAGTGTGTTTTGGGGGGTGTATATTGGTGTGTATGTATGTTGGTGTGTATAGGGTGTGGTTGTATGTTGGTGTGTGTGTATGGGTGTGTGTGTATTGGTGTGGAATGTGGGATATATGTAGGTATGTGCATACATATGTATGTATGTTTTACCTAATGCATATTGCACATGATATATCAGAGGTGTGAATAACCACACACCACATCTATCCCATCCCCCCCATGACATGCAATCCACCCACCCACCCACCCCATCTACCTGCACAACACGATCAATTCTCCTCACTTTACGCACAGTTTGAAACAATAAATTGCTGATTTTCCCTCTCTTTTTCAACAATTCCTGCTGCCGCTGCATTTCCTGTTGTAGCATTTGCAGTTTGACACACGCAGCCCTGCTGGCCAGTCTGTGTGAGGTGAGTGCCTGCAGGAGCGTGTCGAGGTGGGTTTTACTGGACAGCAGCTTGGATTCAACCTGTTGTATGGGAGGATGTAAGGAGGAGGAATGTATGTACAAGGAAGAGGAATGTATGCACACCAATGACCGCACGAACAGCAGTCAGGGCACCCATCCATCACCCACCTGGAGTGTGCGCAACACAGCAATGCGCTCCGCTACGCTACAGTATTCTGTCAGCTGCTTCCATATCTCCTCCTCTTCAGATTCTCCTGCGCCACTGGTGCTGGCAGTGGCACCTTCCAGCACAGAGCGGTGTGAGCCCTGGGTGCTGATGATCATGATAGGCTATTGTGCACAACACAGGTGCACAGCCTCGCTATGCATCACGTAGTTTTCATCTAGGCAATATAGGGTACAACTAGAAGCGTGTATAGTGTCCTGGGGTTCATGCTGCTGTGAGTACAAGTCTTGGGATGCATCAATACGATCAATACGCAAGGCTGCTCGTGGCCTGGAAGAGTATTTTGTATTGATGTATTCGTTTATGTTGTATATGGATTGTATGTTTTATTTGTGTGAGGTTGACAACAAGGGTATGAAGACCAGTCGTCCACGTAGAGCACAAAGTGCTGGAGCACAAGAAGTATGTGGTCATCAGGCACTGCAAGTACACTAGATGCAGATGTGTGTGCAGGCTGTGCAGGCTATGTTATGGTGACACGCAGGGCAAGTGACACTCACGCACATAAGGTGGCGACGAGAGTGCTTGACCACATATGATCAAGCAGAATATAGTCAAGCAGAATCATACTGCAAATACACAAGCAAACATAGCACACACATCAAGACCCATAGTACCACCACATACCAAGACCACAAGACCACAATCCAATCCAAAATGACTTTGCTGCAACACAACGCCTCTCAATGGATTGCTTCCCTGCAGAAAATTGTACAGATTGCTACAAACACATCTGTACGAGCAGGATCAACGACAAACACGACAATATACCAAAGCATGGCGTCGCTCCCCTGCATGCATCACATCCACACATCGACTGTGGCATTGTGGACAGCACGCCGTGCCAGGGAACCTGTAATCTATACCCCAGATGCTGCCATGGCAGTTCTCAGCACATTGGGGGAACTTGGAACTGGGGACGGGGTAAAGGGTGCCGACCTATGGCAACGCGTGCAGACGCACCCCAACTTTTCCAAATTCAACAGGCGTTACATGCGGCGGGTATGGTGGTTTGTTGTGTGTTTCGTGGGTGTGTGGCATGCAAGCAGTTTCACACACACACACACACACACACACACACACACACACACACACACACACACACAC
>VFQP010004678.1_pt1 | contig 12510 bp, 17 predicted proteins | sample 3512351 | NCBI WGS metagenome assembly VFQP01 (sample SAMN10412372, study PRJNA504923) | tailings metagenome | isolation source: Relicate 1 Philex TSF1 revegetated site | place: Philippines: Tuba, Benguet | collected 2017-08-29 | reverse complement strand
CAAACACGTCCTTGCCCTGCACAAGGAAGGAGCAAGGGCGAGGAGGATTCAAGGGCTGAAAGCCATGCGCTTCCTAGCTCTGCAGGGCCCCAAACACGTCCTTGCCCTGCACAAGGAAGGAGCAAGGGCGAGGAGGATTCAAGGGCTGAAAGCCATGCGCTTCCTAGCTCTGCAGGGCCCCAAACACGTCCTTGCCCTGCACAAGGAAGGAGCAAGGGCGAGGAGGATTCAAGGGCTGAAAGCCATGCGCTTCCTAGCTCTGCAGGGCCCCAAACACGTCCTTGCCCTGCACAAGGAAGGAGCAAGGGCGAGGAGGATTCAAGGGCTGAAGGCCTCGTGCGCCCTAGGGCTCCAAGGCCCCCAAGACACTCCCTGGCCCTGCGGAGTCAAGCAAGGAGAGGAGCGAGCAGGGCGCAGCACGGCAGCAGTGCCGCCTGGGGTGCTCCCGCCGCCTCCCACCGCCGCCGATCTCTGCTCGCGGATCGCCGCGCGGCGCCACCGGGCGGCCGAGGTGTCCCTGCGACAACGACCAGCCCGCACCTCGCGATCACGTGATGGCCCCCCTCATGGCGGCACCTCACCGAGATGTAGCGGAAGAGCAGCAGCGCGCCGTCCAAGGCCTGCTCCAGCTCCTCCTCGCTCGACCCCTTGGTGCCCACGCGCAGCTTGGCGTCCAGGAACTGCACGCATGGTCAGGGTTAGGGTTCCCACGGCCCAAGCATTAGGGTCCAGCGCTCTGGCCGCCCTCCGCGCCCCGGCCGCGAGCGCAGGCGCGACGCGGACCGCCGCACGCGCAAGCCCTCACGCCGTAGCACGCATGCAAACCCTCATGCCAAGCCCTGACCTTGGCGATGAGCTCGGCGGGCTTGTTGGCGCGCTGGTTGATGAAGCCCTCGAACGCCTCCTTGAGCGCGTTGGCAAAGGGCTCTGACCTGCATGAGGGCACGTTGCTCGAGCAGGTGGGCAGAGGTGGGATCGCACCTCGGGTGGCACGCGCGTGGGGCCGCGGCACACATCACCCGCCGCCCCTCGGCTCCACATGGCGCCCCGCCCCGCTCGCCTCGCCGCCAGCGACAGCACGGGCGCGACACACAGGGACGGCAAAACGCAAGCGACAGGCGCGCGCCAGCGTCCCCCCGCAAGGCCCCACAGGCCCCGCCCAGTCCGCCCAGTGGGAGTGGCGGCGGCGGCTCACTTGTGGAAGCTCTGCTCGAGGATGGCGTCGAGCCGCGACTTGAAGGCCAGCAGGCTCTCCACCATCTCCTTGTCCTGAACAGGCGTCGCGGCGGCGCGGCGGCAGCAGCAGCAGCCGCGGCGCGGTTGGGTATGGCGGTGAGCTCTCCACCGTCTCCTTGTCCAGAACACGCAAGGTGGCGGTGAGGCGCGGCGGTGCGGCGGAGGGGCCGGGGGCGGCGCGGGCATGCTGCGATGGAGCGTCCGGTCGGCGGGGGGAGGTCCAGAAAGCGCGTGGCGGGGCGCTGGGCAGAGGAGGGGGAGAAGCAGCAGGGAGAGGAGGAGGAGGAGAGAGCGGGGAGGGGCTGGTGTGCAAGAGCGGACGGCGCATACGCACCTTTTCCTCGCCCTTGACCATTTCGTCTGGCCGGCTGGACTTGATGTAGTCGCGCCACGCCCAACCGTTCTGCACCCTCCTCCCTCCTCCCTCGCTCCCTCTGTTCTCCCCTTTCTGCCCCAGACACACCCACCTTTTCCTCGTCCTTGACCATCTTGAGCCCTGTGGACTTGATGTAGTCGCGCCACGCCACGCGCAGCGCCTCGTGCGCCGCCACCCGCCCCGCCAGCGCGTAGAGCCGCGCCAGGTCGGCGCACCGCTGCCCGTCCATGAGCTGCGGGCGAGGGCACAGGCCGCGTGGGCGAGGGCTTCCATGGCGGCGCCACCCCCCTCGTGAACACAAACGAACGCGCGAAAGCGGGGCGGCTGAGGGCCACGAGGTTGCAAGGTACAAACCGCCAGTCAACCGCCGGCCAACCGCCGCGCACCTCGGTGAAGCCCGCCTTGAGCACGGTGGGCAGGTGCGCCGCCACCAACTGCTTCTCGACCACCGCCAGCAGCGGCTTGCGGCTGCCGGCGTCCAAGGTGTGCGCGCACCGCTCGTGCTCCTCGGTCAGGCGCCGCTGCGGCCGCGCGCCACGCCCACAGCGCCCACAGCACGCGCAGCACGTCGCCGCCCGCCGGCCCCCGGCGACGCCGGGGCAACTCTCCCCTCACAGCGCGCGCGAGCCTCACAAAGTGCGGCTGCCACAGCAAGCACCCTCCTCGGCCACCCACCACGACTCTCAAGTATGCTCCCCAAAGCGAAGGCCAAACAGTGGCCTCAGCTGAGCCCTCACCTCGCAGTGCTCCAGGTACTCTGGCACGGCCATCTGCGCCACCAGCCGCTCGCCCTCCTGCCGGTAAAAGATCTGGCTGCGCTCCAGCAGCGGCTTCTGCACGCCCTCGGCGTACATGCCCAGGTTGTTGAACAGCCGCACCTGCAGCGCCACACAGCGCGGCAGGCGGCAGCCCGCGAAACGAGGGCTCACGTCACGGCGCAGATGTGAGCTGCGCGCGGCGCCGGCCGCGGGGCGCGCGCGGCGGTGCCCGCGGTGGTGCTGGGCGGCGTGGCGGCGGGGCAGGGCCGCAATCGCGCTCGTTGGAACGTGCGGCCCGCGTGCGCGCGCACCACGCTGGCCAGCAGGGCGCGGTCGACGGCCTCCCCCGCCCGCTCCCTCTCTACCAACTTGAGGATGCCCTCCACGGCGTGCGCCTCCACCTACGCAGACATGCGCAGCCAACGGGCCACGCACCGCTAACGCACGCACGTCAGCCGTCCTACGCGACGTCAGAATAGCGCACCCAGACGCGCCCCCAGCGGCGACGCAAGTCCTGGCTAGACATTTGCCTGACCCGATCTGATTGGCGATCCTTTACTTGCGGGCTGCAGCACCGTGACACCGTGTCATGAATGCCATGCAACAACGACGACGACGACGACCCAGACGCGCGGCGGGGCTCTCCCAAGCTCCACGGCTGCCCCCAAGACTCAGTACAGGGGTGGCGAGAAGCGCAGCACCCCCCTGGCTGCGCTGCTGACCTGCTGGCTGCTCCGGCAGAAGCACGGATTGCGCAAGCGCTGACGAGACACCGACACCCTCCCTCGCTGCGCCCCCCCAGCCTCACCCTGGGCAGGGCCTCATCGAGGTGCCACCTCCACAAGGTGCCCAGCCGCACGTCACCCCAACGCCCCCCGACGACTCCCTCTCAAACCGCCCCGCCTCCTCCCTCGCTAAATCCCCACCCTCACCCTGGGCAAGGCCTCATCGAGGTGCCACCTCCACAAGGTGCCCAGCCGCACGTCACCCCAACGGCCCCCGACGACCCCCTCCCAAATCACCCCGCCTCCTCCCTCGCAAATCCCCAGCCTCACCCTGGGCAGGGCCTCCAGGTGCCGCCGCAGGATGCTGAGCCCAGTGTCAAAGAGCGAGCGCGACGTGGTGGCGCTGATGACGTGGCTGCGGTCCAGGTACAGGAAGATCTGCTCGCCCACGCACACGCACACACACGCACACGGCACGGCGCGCACTGCTGGTCAGCACGCTCTCAGCGTCCCCGCGCGTCCGTGCGCGCGTTCGCACCGCCTGCGTGCGCCGCCTCTGGCCCCGAAACGGCAAGTCCCCGCCGGCCCCGCTCTCTTCCGCGCGTGGCGTGGTGCGATGCAGCTGCGCGCGGCGGCGGCGGCCGCCGGCCGCAGCATGGCTAGGGCGGGGTTAGGGTTGGGCGCAGGGCCGCACGCGCACCTGGCGGATGTTGAGCAGCTGCGCGCAGAGCTCCCTCCAGGCGGCGTCCATGCGCTCGATGAAGGCGACGGCGTCCAGCGACAGCTGGCCCTTGAGCGCCGCCAGCAGTGACGATATGTGCGCCTCAAACTCCTGCGCAAGGGAGGGCAGGAGGCAGGCAGGGCGCCGTGTGGGCACAGGCAGGGGGACGTGGTGCTGAGAGGCGCAGCGAGGCGGGGACGGCAGATGGCGCACGCGATGCAGACGTGCGGCCACCGGCGCATCGCCACCCTCAGCTCGGCCTTCCTTGCTGCTGCGGCGGCAGGAGGCGCATGCGTGGCAGCTGGCAGTGTGGCGCCTTGCGCCACTTTGGTCGCCGCCGCTGCAGCACGGGCCCCCCTCACACGTCACGGGCGGCTCGTAGAGCAAGAGAGCGCACCTGCTGCAGGCGGCTGTAGAGCTTGTCCGCCATGCGGTGCATGCACATGTCCTGGACGGCCTGCGAACAGGTGTGCGGGAGCGAGCAAGGCGCACGCCGAAGCTCGCGGCGCAGGCCTTGAGGCCGAGCAGAGCGCTTTTTGAGCGCGCCAGGCCCACGGCGACTGCGGTGCTGCGAGCTCTGCCGCAGGCTCTGCGGGCCGCAGCAGCTGGCGGTGCTGCGAGCGCGCGCCACGTTGCGTGCCCGCGTGGGTGTGCGTGCCACCAGGAGCGCCCCAGCCCGCTGCAAAGCGCCTCTGCGTGCGCGCCGCCGCTCGCTGCAGCGGACTGCAAAGCAGGGCCGGCAGGGCTCCCGTGGACGCCTGTGGGCGCCCCCGCCCCGGGGGCTGCTCCGCACCGAGAAGAGCTCCTCCAGGCTCCTGGCGACGGGCTGCTTGTGGAAGACGGCGTGCACGGCCTCTCGGAGCTTGCCCCACGTCACCTCCTCAAAGTCGCTGGGCAGCTCGGGCCGGGCTGCGCACGTGGCGCGCAAGCACACGCGCCCCCGCCCACCAGACCGTGAGCGCCGGCCCAGGACACGTCGAGCGAGACAATCTGAGCGCGCTTGTGACGGCGCTTGGCGCTCCTCACTCTTGAGCGGCTTGATCACGAGCTTCTTGGTCTGCGCGGGCCCGTTCTGCGCCTGCGTGGCCTTCCGCAGGCCCAGCGCCGTCGACGCCGGCGCCGACATGGCGCGTGGCGCTGGTTCCTGCTGCGCCCGGGCTCTCTCCTGCTCGCTTTCCGCTGCTCGCGTCGTAAAAGCGCCTCGGAAAGCAGTGGACTCAGGTGCAGGGGCCGCAGGGGAGGCAGTGGCCGAGCGTGCGTGCCATCGCGGTGGGTACGTGACGCACTTCGCAGGCCGCAGGCTCCGCTTCGCACGAACTTAGGGTTAGCATGCCGCTCCACACGGCGCCCTTCCCCTGCAGGAGCTTCGTCATCAGGCCGTGCGTGCGGGCTCCTGCGCGCAGCCGCTGCGTCGTCCCGCACAGGAGGCCCCCGCAGCAGCTTGCCACAGGAGGAGGAGCAGCGCACCATGGCGTTCGTGTGGGGCGCCCTCAAGGAGACCGCGTGGCGCTTCGCGTTCGCGCTGCGCGAGAGCGGCCAGGCGCTCGAGCGCGTGGGCTGCCGCCTGCAGGGCGTCTTCTCGCACGAGGAGCTGCGTGAGTGCCTGGATGGAGAGCCCCACTGGCGCAGCAGAGCGGGGCGATCGTGGCCGAGCAGCGCACCAGCAGCACGTCCTCACGAGCTGCGGGCACGCGCTCGTGCGCTCGTGCGCGTGCGTGGCTGCGTGCAGTGAGCCGGCACTCGCCCGTCGTGCCCCTCAAGTACTCGGCGCCCTCGCTGGGCAGCGGCACGTTCGTCGCGCCGTCCAGCCTGGTGCAAGGGGACGTCACCATCGGGCAGGGATCCTCCGTCTGGTATGGGGCGGTCGTGCGAGGTGAGCTGGACGAGCAGCAATCTCGAGTCCGATCGCGCGCTGCGGCAGCTGCCAGCGCGTGCAGCGTGCCTGATGCTGTGAGGTGGGCTGGGAGGCACCCGCTGAGGCAGCCTGGCGGGGGCAAGAGGAAGGTGCACAGCCGCACCGGGCGTCGGCGCGCGCGCAGGCGACTTCCAGCCCGTGACGATTGGCCACGGCAGCAACATCCAGGACGGAGCGTACGTGGCGGCCGCCAGCGAGTACAGCCCGCCCGTCACGGTCGGCAACAACGTCTCCATCGGCCACGGGGCCGTCATCAAGGGCGCCACCATCGGCGACTACGCGCTCATCGGCATCAACGCCGTCGTGTCAGAGGGCGCCAAGGTGCGCGGCAGCTCATCATGGCGCCGCCGATGGCGGGCGCTGCGCACCGGCAGCCGCCGGCGGGGCGGGGGCAACGCCGGCGCGACGGGAATGCCGTCTGACCAGAGCACCAACGGGCAGCAGCGGGAGCAGGGGGGAACGGACCGGCGTGAGGCGAGGGGCGGGCGAAGGCGTGCAGTGGTGCACAGGAGCGGTGCCATCAGGCGCCGAACGCCAGGTGCAGCGCAGGCGCGTGTGGGAGTCACACTGTGGCGGCGGCCCTCACGGCTCTGCTTGGGTATGTGTGTGTGTGTGTGTGCAGGTGGGCGGGCTCAGCATCGTGGCGGCGGGCGCGTACGTGGAGGAGGGGCAGCACATCCCCGCCGGCGAGGTGAGGGATGCGCTTCGGGGGGCGGGCCGGAGGGGCTGTGCGGTTCTGTCCTCCGGCCTTTGCTGAGGCGTCGTAGAGGAGGAGGGGCAGCGGCCAGCTGGAGGTGGCGCGCCTCTTGCACCTCGGATGAGGGGGCTCCAGGCACCGCCCAGCTTCGGCGCGAGCCGAACGAGGGGCAGGGCCCGGCTGGGGCAGAGGATGCGCCGTGGGCAGCCTGGAGCAGGGCGCGCGCTCGCAGCGGCCCCACCGTGCGTGCGCGCGGCCAGCAGCGGAGGTCCTGACGTTGCCGGCCCTGCCACCTGGCTCCCCGTTGCACGCCTCCCCGCGTCTGCGGCGCCCCTGCGTGCCTCGCTGGCTGGGCAGCGGCGCGACGCCGCCAGCATGCGCTGTACGCCCCCGGTTGCACGCCTGCGGCTCCTAGCCCGCCAGGAGCACCACGTCCGTGCCCGGAGCAGGCTTTTGGGGAGCGAGCGTGCGACCGATGGGCTGTGTGGCACAGCTAGCTGGCGGCGTCACGGCCTGTCCCCTGGCAAGGGCGGCGTGGGCGGGAGGGAAAGGTGTCTGACGCTGGCCGGGTGGCAGGGACGGACGCGGGCAGACCCGCGTCGCTGGCTGCACCTGTGAACGCACGGGAGGAAAGGCACACGGCGCGGGAGCTCTGTGCCCGCCCGCATGTCCTCGGGGCACGGATTCGCACGTGAACCGGCGAGCATCCGCAGGGCCAGCGACCAGCTACGGACCCGCCTGCCACGTGACGTGCTGCCTGGCATTTGACACGCCCGGTCGTTGGGCGCCGCCCCGGCTGAGGTGTCCAAGCAGGTGCAACCCCCAACGCGAACCACACGCGCACACGCGCGGCCTCCCCCGCGTGCGTTTGCAGGTGTGGGCGGGCAACCCCGCCAAGAAGCTACGCGACCTCAAGCCGTCGGAGCGGGAGCACCTGCGGTCGCTGCCCTCGCGCTACACCGAGCTGGGAGGCAAGCACGGCGAGGTGATCAACCTGCTGCGCCTCAAGCAGGAGGAGTTCTCCGGCTGAGGGTGACTGGTTGGGCGGTGGCTGCGGGGTCATCAAGAGCTCAAGCAGGCAGAGGTCTCCGGCTGATGACCCCGGCTGGGTGGCAGCGGTCGGCGGGTGCTGAGCAGCGCGGTGGCCCTTGGCGCGGCTAGGTGACTGCCTTTTCGAGGTGCTTGGGGTGCTTGGATGCACCTCCCCCAAGGTGGGCAGCAGGGTGGGGCGCCAGCCTTCTCTCTGAGACAAGAGATGGGAGCGGCGGTGTGGCCACCTGCGCTTGGCGTGGGTGATGGCCGCTTGGCGTGCCCACCTGGTGCTGTTTAGGTGTAGACGAACGATCAGGTTGCGGAGGCCCTGGTGGTGGCCCGTGCGGAGCCGTGGTGAACCTCCATGCGTGCAATGCGCATATCCGGGACTCGCCGCACGGGATGCCCGCACTTGCAATCAGCAAAGGAGACTCTCAGCAGCAACGCTCTCACCACGCGCTGGCAAAACTGCTGGGGCAGGGAGTTCAGAAGCGAGACGCAGGGCCTGCGGGCGGCGACGGCCGGGAGATGCGCAACACCTCCATGGTGGATGGGAGCGCCGCGAGCGGCGCGGACGAAATGTGTGCAAGGCAGGAGCACAGCGGCGGAGGCGGAGGTGGCGGAGGCCGCTGCTGCGATCGCGCGGGTGGCAGTGGCGCGGCGGGCTGGAGAAGGCGAGGTGTGCTTGGCCATGCGCCTCCTCAGCTGCCCTTCTTGTCGACGAGCACCTGCTTTTCGTTGCGCAGGTGCTCAAAGGCCTTGAGCGTGCGGCGCAGCGCCTCGGCCATGGGCACGCGCGGCTTGTAGCCCAGCACCTCGGCGGCGGCCTTGCTGCTGAACGTGCGCGGCGTGGTGGCAATCAGGATCCTGCGAGCAGAGGATCAGGGCGCGCGCGCGCGTGCACAGGACGCATTGCTGAGCCGCGCCCGGCGGGGACGTCCGCCCACCCGAACGCGCTCAGAGGTCCCCTCAGCGACGGCGGGGCGTCCAGAGGAGCGCCGGAACAGCGCGCTGCGGTGCGGCACCTGAACGGCCGTCGAAGGTCGGGACAGCGCGCAAAACGAGGGGCGCCCACGCACCGGTTGACGGTGAAGTCCGACCTGAGCTGCTTGAACGGCCGCACCAGCGGCACCACCACGTACTCGAACACGGCGGCAATGGCCATGACGAGCCAAAAGGGCAGGTGGATGTAGGGGCGGCGGTAGCCCAGCCCCTCCACCACGTCGCCAATCATGTCCCAGAAGCGCCGCGGCTCCTGGTTGGTGATGAAGAAGGCGCGCCCCGCCGCCTTGGCGCCGCGCACCGGGTCGCTGAGCGTCAGCGCCGCCTGCGGGGAACACACAACAGAGCAGGGCAGGGAAAGCGCGCGCCGGTGTCGTCGCCAGCAGCGCTGCCACAGGTGGAGGCATGGCGCTGCGGCCCGCTCTCCCGGTCAGACGATCCAAGCTCGGGCGTTCAGGCGCGCGTGGGGGGGGGACCCCGGATGCCCTGCCCTTGCCGCACATCTCCCGCGCCCACACCCTCCACACGCCAGCTCCGCACGCCGCGCAGGCCCGTGACGCCGCGCCAACCGGCCCGCGGCGGCGCACGCAGCGACACCCACGCCCATGCGCTTCTTCCATCTGCACTTAAACCCAGCTGTGGCAGATGCCCGCGCCCACGCCGCAACTCACGCCGACGTGCGTCCCTGACGCCGCACCGACGGCCCGCGGCGGCGCACGCAGCGACACCCACGCCCATATGCGCTTCTTCCATCTGCACTTAAACCCAGCTGTGGCAGATGCCCGCGCCCACGCCGCAACTCACGCCGACGTGCGTCCCTGACGCCGCACCGACGGCCCGCGGCGGCGCACGCAGCGACACCCACGCCCACATGCGATTCGTTCATCTGCACACGCTCACGCCCACCCCGCAACTCACGTCGACGTGCGCCTGCGCCACGTTGCCCGCGTACGTCCAGTCAATATCGTTGGTGCCGTCGCCAATGATGTACTTCATCTTGCCGGCGCGCGCCTGCGACATCGCACGATGGGGCCGCCACAAAGCATGCCAGCTCTTGCGCTTGCAGCCTGTGGCACATGTGGCCTCCGGCAGACCTGCCCCCGCCCGCTGAGCCTGGATGTGTGCGAAGGTTGCGCGGGGGGGTCCACGTGCCCATGCAAAGCCCTCACCTGGCGCACCACCGTGGGCACCATGACGAGGTCGCCCTCGCCAAAGATGGCGCTGGGGCGCAGCGCCACCGTGCGCAGCAGCCCCCCCTTGCCGTTTGCCTCCAGGATGAGCTTCTCCGCCGTGATCTGCAGCCATGCGTCGGCCACAGGGGCGCCAAAGAAGCGCAAGTCAGCGTCAAGGCCAGCACGACCCCCCCCCCTCCCTTTCAAGCATCGCCCAGGGCACCTGGCGCGCGCCGCCCGGCATCGCTCCGACAGCCCGCATGCCGCCCCGCCATGCGCACCGCGCTCCGCCGCGGTGTACGTCCCCTCCCACATCTGTGCGCCTGACGCGGCAGTCCCCGGCGCACGCCACCCACAAGCCAGCGTTGGGGGCCGCCGCAAGCAGGCCCTCTCAGCTTGGGTCGCGTGCAGCGAGCCCTTTCACCTTGGTTTGCGTGTAGTAGTCCATGGGCTTGGCGGCGTAGGGCTGGTCCTCGGTGACCGTGTGCAGCGGCTTGCCGTCAAACACCACCGACGCCGAGCTGGTGAAGACCTGCGCGTGGGGGTGTGATCGGGGGCGGTGGGCAGGTGGGGCAGATGCAGGGCTCGGGTGAAGCGCTGCACGTGAGCGCGCGGGGGCAGGAGTGGGAAACGCAGCGAAGCGCCACATGCACGCTCGGGCACTGTCAGGACGGTGACTTGCGCTTCCCGCGTCGCGCGCCGGGCGCTCAAAGCAAGGAGAGCACCTCGGCACAAAGACCTCAGCAACTCTCGAGAACAGGGCGCGGCGCGCCCGTCCCCCTCCTCCCAACCTCCTCCCGCTCACCAGGTGCTTGACCTTGTGCTGCACGCACGCCGCAATCACGTTCTGCGTGCCGTCCACGTTGACCGACTGCATCAGCTGCCGGTTGATGGCGTTCTCGCCCGTGGGCGTCGCCGTCGCGCAGTGGAACACCACGTCCACGCCGGCGATGGCGCGCGACACCTGCGGCGGTCAGGAACAGCAGAGGCCCCGCAGAACCCCGCAGGTTCCCTTGCACGTCGTGCTCAGCAGGCCGAGGTGAGTGCAGCAGTGCCAGGATCGAGCGATCGCTCCCGTTGGCTTTCCAGTGCAGCAGTGCCAGGATCGAGCGATCGCTCCCGTTGGCTTTCCACTCACGACCACAGCGGCGGGTGGCGGATCTCTCACCTGCTCTGCGTCGCGGAGGTCGGCCACCACCACGGGCGCCTTGCAGCGGCCCGTGTCGCGCAGGTCGAGGATGGTGACGTCGTAGAGGCCCGTGTCCTGCAGCTGCTGCACCAGGTGCTGGCCCAGGAAGCCCGCGCCGCCCGTCACCAGCGCCTTGAGCTTGGGTCCGGCCATGCTGTCTGTGCTCTGAGATCGCTGCTGGCCTAACACGACGAGCAGCAGTTGCTGCCGCTGGTGCTGCTGGTGGAGGAGTGCTCACGGCCCGCGCGCGCTCAACGCCCTCCGATGAGGCTCAGGAGGGAGGCGCCTTGCTGCTGCTCGTCGATGCTGCTGCTGCTGCTGTTGCTGCGGCCTTGTTCTTGCGGACCTCGGCGAGCGCGTCGTCCAGCGCGCGCTCGAGGGCGAGCTTCTGGAACTCCGAGTGCAGCGTGGGGCGGTGCTCCGTGAGCTCGGGGGGCAGGTAGGGGCCCTTGGGGTTGGCAGCGGCGGAGGGCAGCTGCGGCATCAACCGATTGCACGCATGCATGCCTGGTGCCGGAGGCTGGCAGGTGAGGGAGGGGCCCCTGATCTGCCTTCTCCTCTGGCCGTGGTGGCCACGCACCAGCTCGCTGGCCTTCTCCCAGAACGACGGGATGCGCCCGAGCCCGTAGCCGAATCCGAACGGCACCGTCAGGTACAGCAACCACTTGAAGCTCTGCGCGTGGCGAGGTCATGCGCGCGGCGATCCGCCAAGACCTGGCGGAAAAGATCTCGGGGCGCCGTGGAGCGTGCGCAGCAGTGGCGTCTTGAAGCTCACCTCGAGGCGTGCGCGCACGCGCTTGTTGCACATTTATTGTTTGGCACCGCTTAGCTGGGTGCACAAAGTGTGGGCGACACGCACATCACCCTCGCCGACGCCAGAGTCCGTTGCACACCAAGGAAGCAGCGCGCACGCCAACCAAACCACAGGCCGCGACGCCCACGCGCAACGCCTGCAGCAGCGCGGCCGCGCGCGGGGCCGCTCAGAACTTGAAGTCGCTGCCCGTCTTTTGCTTCTTGGAGGCGTCCTGCTTCTGCTGCATCTTGCGCTTCTGCTGCGCCGCGCGCTCGGCCACCATGTCGCTGAAGTCCTCGCGGCGGTGCGCCGACCGCGCCTCGGCCACCTGCGTGTACGCAAGGTGCGCAGGACCGCAGGGCGCACAGGGCAAGCGGGGTGCTGGGTGGGTAGGTGGGTGGGTGGGTAGGCAGACACGTTGGCATGCAGGCGGGTGGGCAGATTGGGCAGCAGGGCGGACAGGGCAAGCGGGGGGGTGGGTGGCTGGGCAGGCGGGCGGGCGGGCAGGTTGGCAGGGAGGCGGGCAGCCGGGCAGGAAGTCGGGCAGGCAGGTTGGCTGGCGGGCGAGCGGGGGAGGACGGCGTCAAGAACACGCGCACGAGGCAAGCTGCAGAGGCCCTCAGCAAGGCCCCAAACCGCGGAAGAGAGCAGGGCCCCGCACCTTTGCGTCGTACAGCGCCTTGATGCCCGCCTCGTCCAGGCCCTCAATCTCCTCGGGGCTCAGCGTCACCTCCACGTCCTGGCCCCTGCGCAGGGCGACAAAGAGCAACCGCCGCGCGCGCGAAAGCGAGACTCATGCACGCGCCACCTCGGCGGCGCTGCGGCCTCCAGCACCGCCCACCCGCCCGGCGCCTCCTCTGCCCCCTGCCCCCACCAGCGCTGCGGAGAGCCCGT
>VFQP010004677.1_pt1 | contig 12511 bp, 13 predicted proteins | sample 3512351 | NCBI WGS metagenome assembly VFQP01 (sample SAMN10412372, study PRJNA504923) | tailings metagenome | isolation source: Relicate 1 Philex TSF1 revegetated site | place: Philippines: Tuba, Benguet | collected 2017-08-29 | reverse complement strand
CTGTTAGCTTTCCATTGGGTGGGTATTTGAAGAGTTCGCACCTGCTGCCAGGTATGGGTGTAAAGAAAGGAGAAGTGATTGCCACACTCGAAGACCAAAGCTATGTACAATTACAGCAGGACTATTTGATGGCCAGGGCCAGAATGGATTTTTTGCAGGCCGATCAGCAGCGTCAGAAAGAGCTGAGTGAACAGGATGCAGCAAGTAAAAAAACCTATCAGCAGGCTCTTGCCGATTATCGTACCCAGCAGGTGTTGATCAAATCACTGGAAGAGAAATTACGGATCGTAGGTATTGATCCGGAAAAACTCAATGTGAACAATATTACCCGAACCATCAATCTCCGTTCACCAATCAATGGTTTTGTGACCAAGGTGAATGTGAATATTGGCAAATACGTGAATCCGGCAGATGTATTATTTGAATTGGTTGACCCCGATGATATTCATGCAGCGCTTACTGTGTATGAAAAGGATATCATGCACATTAAAAAGGGCATGAAAGCCTGGGTATCGCTGGCTGATAATAATAGCAAGAAGTATGAAGTGGATGTGATACTGGTAACAAGAAATGTGAGTGAGTCGAGAGGCGGACTGGTACATTGTCATTTCGAGAATGCTAACCATGAGTTACTGCCGGGTATGTTCTTGACAGGTAGTTTTGAATTGAGTAATCAAAAGGCATTCATTGTGCCTGAAGGTGCAGTTGTTCGTTTTGAAGGGAAACATTTCGTGTTTATTCAGAAAGGCAATAATAATTTCGAAATTGCCGAAGTGGAAACAGGCGTAAAAGAAAATGGAATGATTGAGGTGAAAGCGAAAGAAGGAATTGACTGGCGTACCCAGCCATTGGTATTACAAAATGCGTATAACCTATTGGGAAAACTGAAAAACGCTTCTGAAGAGGAATAGTTGGTAGCGTAATAGGACAGGGCATTGAACCATCTCTTATCGCATGTATAGCAGGCCCATACTGTATTGCAGTATGGGCTTTTACTTTCTGGCTCTGCTAATGGCAATAAAGCCTAAAGCCAGACCAAAAAAGAATAGTGCAATCAACCCGCAGTTAAGTAAAGTTGGTCCGTACCCAAGTTTGGTCACATCAACAAAGGGATAGGGATAGCTATTGGTGAATAGGCCCCTGGCAAGTGTATAAATAAAGTACAGGATAGGATAGATGAGCCAGTTTATTGCTTCTTTCCAGGCTATCTTTTCACGCTGTGCAATAAAGGCCCAGTACAATATGTAATAAAGTGGAACGAAAGTGTGTAATATTTCGTCTGCCAGTTTATCCCATCCTTTAGGTGCCCAAAGTGGGCGCAGCACAATATTGTAAATAATGCCTACCACCAATATGTACACACAAATAGCGGTAGTAGTGGTATACCTGCTGAAAAACTTTCCCGTTTTACTATCAGGTGATAACCACTGGAAAGAGAAAGATAGGAATACCAGTATATTGGTAAGAATGGTAAAGTAACTAATATACTTGGTAATGGCACTCAACAGATCTACCTGTCGATTGACGATTGTTAGGTATAGTTGTAATGCAATACCACTAAAGGACAGTATGGTGCCCGTGGCTAGAAAAACTGTTTGTTTTCTTGACATATTCATACGCAAAGCAAACTTGGTATTTAAAGTTAGCTTATTTACACGACTGGGATGCCTTAGCCTGTAAAATACCGGAAAACCGTTAGGCTAGTGGGAGGAAACCATTTTCAAACCTACAATGGAAATAATAAGGGTACTGATAAAGAAGATCCGCCAGAAATCTGCCGGCTCACGGAAAAAAATAATACCAACGAGTACTGTACCCACCGCGCCAATACCCGTCCATACAGCATAGGCTGTACCAATGGGCAGGGTTTCTGTGGCTTTGATGAGCAATAGCATGCTGATGGTGAGGCAAACAAAGAACCCCACATACCACATGATGGCACTGGTGCCTGTAGACAGCCTTGCCTTGCCCAGGCAACTGGCAAATCCAACTTCAAAGAGACCGGCAATGATCAGGATGATCCAATTCATATTGATCCGATTATTCTGCGATGTATTGATCAATTTTCTCTTCAGTACCAAAGAAACCCGCCAGTTTCCTGATCACAGATTCTACTACGGCATCCGGACAGCTGGCACCACTGGTCATTAATAGGGTCACAGGCTTTTGCTGTGGAATAAAATGGTCAACCCTTTGCTCTTCTTTGGTTCGCCAGTTGCGGTTAAGGATATGATCGGATTCCAGTTTGTTGGGGGCGTCAATAAAATAAGTGGGTAAACGTTGCTCACATAACTCAACCAGGTGTGATGAATTACTGCTGTTATAACCGCCAATCACAATGGCAAGATCACCTGTTACTGATTCCAGCATCCCTGTAACGGCAGTTTGGTTATCATTAGTAGCATAACAAAGTGTATCGCGTGTATCGGCAAATCTTTCTCCAATATTTGTATCAGTAAGTGCGAAGTGCTCCAAGAAAATCTTCTTTAGATAATCAGAGATAGCTTGTGTATCGCTGGCCAACTGGGTGGTTTGATTCACTACACCTATTCTTTGCAGATCACGTGTAATGTCAAAGCCAGTGGAATAACGTCCTGCAAAAACGGTATAAAACTCATCTGCAGGCCGCTCACCGGTAATGAATTTGGCCAGCTCAATGGTCTCGTCCATATCATTTACCACTACTGTGGGGGTATGATGGGAAGCATGTGAGAAAGTAGCCCTCGTTTCTTCGTGCTGAGGTTTACCATGTACAACGATGCTGTATCCTTTACGCGCAATTTGTTCACTTCGGTTCCATACCTTTTCTACAAAGGGACAGGTGGTATCATACTTTTCGGTTTGAATACCTTTTTCTTTCAGCAGGGCCTCTATTTCAAGCGTGGTCCCAAAGGCGGGGATGATAACCACATCATCTGCGGTTAGTTCTGTAAACGGAATGAGTTGATGTCCCTTGGTATCTTGCAGGAATCGAACACCTTTCGCCATCAGATCGGCATTCACCTGCGGGTTATGGATCATTTCACTGAGCAGGAAGATGCGTTTGCCCGGATTTTCTTCAACGGTCCTGAATGCAATCTCAATCGCATTTTCTACCCCATAACAAAACCCAAAATGCCTTGCCAGATAAATGGTTAAATCACCCAGTTCCAGTTTGGTAGGGGTAAAATCTTTTTTGAGTTTATCGGCTTCCTTACGTTGTTGTTTGATCTTGCTGATCAATGGACTTCGGTAGCCTACAGGTACATTGAATTGCTTCATGGTACAAAGATACAGTGTTGTAAAGAAGTGCCCTCAGCGACTTCTGTTCCATGGGGAAAATTCATCTGCATCCATAACTTGAACAATGATGGCATTATTCAGTTTTTTCTCTATCTTACCACTCCAAAACTAACTGTTGCTATATGTCTAACCATATGTTTCTACAGGCATGCCTAATGGTGAGCGGAGGTGTGGTAATTGGAGCAGGCGCCAAAGATAGAACCATCTTTTCCACTACTTCTATTCATAACTCCCGTCGTCAGCAAAACTGGACCGATCTGTTTGATGGTAATTCTTTACAGGGCTGGCGTTATTTTAAGGATAAGCCAGGTAATTCCTGGGAAGTAAACGAAGGAATATTACACTGCAAGGCGAATACCCCGGGACTGGTGCGCGGAGATCTTGTTACGGTTGATCAATATGATAATTTTGAACTCTCTATTGAATGGAAGGTAGGCAAGGGCGCCAATAGCGGGATTTTATACCTTGTTAAAGAAGACCAACCTGCCAGCTACGAATCCGGGCCAGAATACCAGCTGATCGATGATCTCGGTTATCCTTCACCGCTTGAACCCTGGCAAAAATCCGGCGCCAATTATGCCATGCATGCTCCTTCAGCCAACCTTGCCCAACCCGCCGGAAACTGGAACCATACCCGCATCATCGTTAACAAAGGCGCCGTAGAACATTGGCTAAACGGCACCAAGGTCGTTTCCTATCAACTCGGCGACACCGACTGGCAAAAACGCAAGTCAGAAAGCAAATGGAAAGACACCCCCACCTACGGCACCGCCCCCAAAGGCCATATCGCCCTCCAAGACCATGGGGGGGATGTGTGGTTTCGGGGGATTAGGATAAGGAAAATTTGAAAATTTGAAAATTTGGAAATTTGGAAATGGGGAGGGGAATTTGAAAATTTGAAGATTTGAAAATTTGAAAATGGGAAGAAAGTTTTCAATTGGTGATTGCTGTGGTTGTATTTAGCCCTTCGAAGCCAACAAGTCGCCTACATCCCAATCCCCAACCCCCAACGCTCAACCACCCCCTCATTTTCAAATTTTCAAATCTTCAAATTTTCAAATTCCCCTCCCCATTTCCAAATTTCCAAATTATATCTTCGCCCCATGCATTACGTTACCGTTGAAGGGCTTACTAAGAGTTATGGGATTAATCCCTTGTTTAAGAATATTTCGTTTCATGTGAATGAGGGCGATAAGATTGCGATTATTGCGAGGAATGGGGTGGGGAAATCTACTTTGTTGAGGATCCTTGCCGGACAAGAAACAGCCGATGAGGGCAAGTGTTGGATTAATAAGGAAGTGACAGTGGCACTTTTTGAGCAGGAACCTGATTTTAATGAGGCTGCCAGTATCCTGGATAATATATTTCATATTAATAATCCGGTCATGACCGCCATTAAGGCCTATGAAGATGCTGTAGAGCAGGAAGATAGTATGCAGATGGCTGCTGCTATTGAACGGATGGATGAAATGGGGGCATGGGATTATGAGGCTAAGGTGAAGCAAATTTTAGGTAGACTCAATATCCATCATTTACAAAGACCGGTGAAGGACCTGAGTGGTGGGCAGCGGAAAAGGGTGGCGCTGGCTAAAACATTGATAGAGATAGGGTTTGAACATCAACATACCCTGCTCATGATGGATGAGCCTACCAACCATCTGGATGTGGAAATGATTGAGTGGCTGGAGCATTACCTCAATGCAGAGAACATTACCCTCATGCTGGTTACGCACGATCGCTATTTTCTGGATGCCGTATGTGAGGAGATTTGGGAATTGGAGCGGGAGAACCTCTATGTGTATAAGGGAGATTATGAAAACTACATGGAAAAGAAGGCCGCCAGAATAGAAAGTGAGCAGGCCAGTATTGATAAAGCCCGAAACCAATATCGCAAAGAGCTGGAGTGGATGCGCAAACAGCCCAAAGCACGTACCACCAAAAGCAAAAGCCGTCAGGATAACTTTTATGTGGTTGAGGCTAAGGCCAAACAAAAGATAGAAGATGCACAGCTGCAGCTGGATATGAAAATGAACAGGCTGGGCGGGAAAGTGGTGGAGATGAAGAAAGTGTATAAATCATATGGCGACCTGCCCATTTTGAAAGGATTCGATTATACCTTCTCAAAGGGAGAACGCATTGGGGTGGTAGGAAAAAATGGAGTGGGAAAATCTACCTTCCTCAATATGCTTCAATCAATCGAGCCGGCCGATAGTGGTAAGATCAATGTGGGAGATACCGTGGTATTCGGTAATTTTTCGCAGCAGGGACTGGTGATCAAAGAAGACCTGCGTGTGATTGAATATGTAAAGACCTTCGCAGAAAATTTTCCACTCGCCAAGGGCGGAAGCTTGAGTGCAGCGCAGTTCCTGGAACTATTCCTGTTTACACCCGATAAACAATATACCTACCTGAGTTCATTGAGTGGGGGAGAGAAGAAGCGGCTGCAACTATTAACCATACTCTTTAGTAATCCCAATTTCCTGATCCTGGATGAGCCTACCAATGATCTGGATCTGCCTACATTGGCGGTACTGGAGCAATTTTTGAGTGAATACCAGGGCTGTGTGTTGATCGTTTCGCACGACAGGTACTTCATGGATAGGCTGGTTGATCATTTATTTGTATTTGAAGGAGGAGGGTTTGTGCGTGATTTTCCTGGTAACTACTCTCAATACCGCATCTGGCAAAAAGAAGAGCAGCAGCGAAATGAGCTGGCGACTCAAGCAAGGGTAGCCAGTGTAAGTGATGCCGTCAAGCAACCCGAAGCAGCTAAAAAGAAGATGGGCTTCAAGGAAAAACGGGAGTTTGAACAACTAGAGAAGGAATTGCCGGCATTGGAAGCAGAGAAACAACGCATTACAGAACAAATGAGTGCAGGTAATCTGCCTTTCGAAGAACTCAGTAAACTTAGCGACCGCATTGCAGCGATTACTAGTGAATTAGAAACCAAGGAGTTTAGATGGCTTGAATTGAGTGAAATGATGGGATAGTGGTTCAGTTGCTATTATTCCTTCAACTTAAAATGCAATAGCTCGGATTCTTTACCATTCACGATCACAGACAATCCCTGTTTACCAGGATAAAAAACACGTGTGGTGATGAGCCTGAAACTTTGCTCCCTTTGTATGGCCAAACTTTCCCCACCCTGCAGTATGCGTTCACTGATTTTGAATACCTTTTTACTCAGGCTGCCGTTGGCTTTGAGATAATGAATGGCGTATTCTATTCTTACAGGAATAGCTTTTTTTCCATGGTGGGTAATGGTGAATGAGAAACCTAAGCGATCCCCGATTTTTACTGCAGGGGTATGAATACGAAGGTCATCAATATTAATTTGGTTGGCTTTTAGTTCGTAGAGGGCTAATACTTCCTGATCTCCCTTCTTTAACAGTGTTCGCAAACTATGCTTAATGATGGCATCGGTTTCGGGTGTTTTACCCTTCCATTTTTTAGCGATCTGAATGGCAAGCGCAGGATGGTCTTTGGAGATATCGTTGAGGTTATTGGCCACACTTCTTCTTACCGATTCGCAGGTATCCTGTTTCAGGTTTTCTAAAATGGGAAGTATGCGCGAAGGATCTTTCTTCAGCGAAGGGATGCCCATAGCCCAGGGCAGGCGGGGCCTGCAACCTTCGGTCGATAAACGGCGGATATGCCGATTAGGATGTTTTGACCACTTGAGCATCTGTGCCATCATATCTTTTTCATAACGAAGCAGGAAGGGGCGGATGGCAAATTCACAGCTAATATATTGGGTAACCAATTCCATAGCTTTTACTGCATCTGTGTAATGATCCAGCCCATAAGTAGAAATATATTCTGCCAAGAACAGGAATTCAATACTACGGGGTTGTATGCCAGCAGCCTGAATATGTTCGATCAACTCTTCGAGTTTCTTTACTGCCGCCGGAAAATCCTTTGGCATATAGTGGTGTAATACTAAAGTTGTATGTGTGATTCTTTGCTTCAGTTCCATTTCTTTGAAAGAAGCGGTAAAAATCCTTTTCAGGAATTGGTCTTCATCGAATCCAGGTGAAAGGCGACTGATGGGACCAGCCAGTGAGCGATAGAATGGTTTGGAATAAAGGTCCTTTAACAGGGTGCTCATATGGATGGGCTGTATTTAGTGGATGAAGATATGGTCGTGCAGGGCAATATTACTTGTTTCGAGCAATCGGCCAACCGCTTTTTTACCATCGGCACCCAGATCAAGCGAAAAATCATTTACGTAAAGATCAATATGTTGTTGCATCACTTCTTCACTCATCTCCTGTGCATGTTCTCTTACAAAGGGCGCAATTACAGGTTGGTGGTCGAATGCATAGGAAAGACTTTTGCGAATCAGGCTGTCGGTTAGTAAGGCAATATCCCGCGGTATTCTTTTATGGGCTACAATACCACCCAGGGGTATGGGGAAGCCGGTACTCTTTTCCCAATAGCTGCCCAGGTCTAATAGTTTGAAGAGACCTTTGCTGGCATAGGTAAAACGGTTTTCATGGATGATCACGCCGGCATCTACAGCACCGCTGAGCACCAGGTCTTCAATTTCATGAAATACATGAAAGCGCTTACGCGATGCATGGGGGAAAGCCTGTTGTAATAAGAGGTGCGCAGTAGTATTTTCTCCGGGAACTGCAATTGTCAGTTCATTCACTTGTTCAATACCAATGGATGGATCTTTGGTAATGAGTAAGGGACCTACTCCTTTGCCCAAAGCGCCGCCACTGTTCAGTACAGTATAATTAGACAGAATCAGGGGTAAAACACCATAGCTGATTTTAGAAAAATCGAGCTTCCCATCCAGGGCCCATTGATTGAGGGTTTGTACATCTTCCAACACCACATCAACATGTAATCCCTGTGTATCGATCTTTCCATTGACCAATGCATCAAAAATGAATGTATCGTTGGGGCAGGGGGAGAAACCAAGTGAAACTGTCATACCCTACAAAGATAAACCATTGTATCAACCTTTCTCTTATCTTACCCAACCGCTTTCACGTAAGTGCATGAAGGGGCAGGGCAGTACTGTTAAGTTGAGAAAGCTGTTATTGCTATTTGCTCTTGTACAGTTTATCCAGGTATTTCAGCAGGTTATCGTTCAGCGCAGTAATCGATTCATCGATTTTCCACTTCGACTTATCCCGTTCGCCAACATAATTGGAAATAGCTCTCATTTGCAGGAAAGGGGTATTGGTATCGCGGCAAACATAGTGTAAGGCCGCCCCCTCCATACTTTCTGTGCAAGGGGCATACTTCTTATTCAGTTGCTGAATTCGCTCCTTCGATGTGGTGATTTCATTGACAGTTATACCTTGTACGGCAGATAATTGTAAGAGGTTAAAATCATCCAGCCAGGGATTGGGCAGGGTTTTCTTATCGAATGCACCGGCACTACTTTTTTCCAGCTTCATGTCGAATATATCTACCCATTTGCCATCCTCTTCAACACCAAGATCACCCAATACTTCATCTTCTACTACCACTACTTTACCGAGTGATAGACGATTATTATAAGTACCAGCCAGACCAACTTGTATGATCAGATCGGGTCTTTCTTCAATAATGAGTTTGGTTAATGAAACAGCAGTAGAGAGGATGCCAATACCAGACTGATGGAATCGTACTTTCATACGTTTACTATCTGCTGTGTACAGTTTATCCATACTCATAAATCCAGGCATCCATTCGCCTGTAGTGGCGGCAGTTACAATTACACGCATTCGGTTAACAGTTTTAAGGGTGGGGTTCTGCATTCGAAGGTAAAGAGTTAATTCCATATGGGGAATAGATACATAAGGGCTTAAATATCAATTAATTATTTACTATTTATATCCTGGCCTTTCAGGTAATGGAGATGCCAAAAACTAATCATACCTTTGCCGAAATTTCAAGAGGAAGCATGGTATATCTTACGCGGCAGGAACATTTCAATGCTGCACATAAGCTCTACAATCCGGGTTGGAGCAAGGAAAAGAATGAAGCCGTTTTTGGTGTGTGTGCCAATGAGAATTGGCATGGGCATAATTATGACCTGTTTGTCACCATTAAAGGTGATCCTGATCCTGATACCGGGTTTCTCTATGATGTCAAGAAATTAAGCCTGCTCATCAAACAGCATGTGGTAGATAAACTGGACCACAAAAACCTCAACCTCGACGTGGATTTCATGGAAGGGAAGATGTGCAGCACAGAAAATCTGGCCATTGCCATTTGGCAGCAGTTAGCACCACACTTGCCTGCACAGGTACAACTACATTGCATTAAGTTGTATGAAACCTCAAGGATTTACGTTGAATACTTTGGGTAAGGTCTGCACAAAGGGTATGTATCCGGTCGTAGATCAATTTTGTCTTTTATCATGTCATATCAATACTGATGGTCCCAACCCATTGTTAAATAATGGCGTAAAAGCTTGACCATTACGAGCCCCAAAACTCGCCTATAAATATGTAATAAGCTTTTAATGAATCGATTACAATGGTTCTTGGGCTGGTCATAATGAATTAGGGTATAATTTTGTTCAGATATTTATGATCAATAACTAAACAAAATAACATCTACCCTGTTATTTATATCGTATGTACCTTTGTATTATAATGTGAATGGGCATTTGGATGAGTAATCCGAATAAAATTTAAAACAACAATTCCCCATTTACATTCAAGCTCCGTCGCCTGTTTTTGGCGTCCCGGAGTTGGGCCACTTGATCAGCACACTTCTGAAACAGTGCCCGGCTACAGGCGACAGAACCACTTGATCAATATAATACCCGGCATAAATCCGAGAAGGAACTGAATAGCGACCTTGGTAAAGTGCAGGTTAAAAGGAATGGCGATAGAATTATGAAACAGAAAGTTGCAGTTTTTAGAAAGGAGCATTTTAATGCGGCGCACCGTTTGCACAACCCTTCCTGGTCGGCAGAGAAGAATAAACAGGTATTTGGCTTGTGCAATAATGAACATTACCACGGACATAACTATGAACTGGTGGTTCAGGTAACGGGATATCCTGATCCTGAAACTGGTTATGTGGTAGATACCAAGCAGCTTAGTGAACTGGTAAAAGAAGAAATTATAACCCGATTCGATCATAAGAACCTGAACCTTGATACTGAAGCGTTCGCATCATTAAATCCTACAGCCGAAAATATTGCTATAGTGATTTATGATTTGTTAAGAGCGCGTCTTAAAGAGGAACTGGAACTGAAAATTAGATTGTATGAAACAGAACGAAACTTTGTTGAATATCCGGCTGAATGACGAGAAGATCGCATTGAGTGATATGCATATTGACAGTATGGGTGATGATCATATCAGCACTTCTGTTGATACCCCTATGCGTGATGATGCCTTCAAGTTATCGGATGAGGAAAAGATCGCGGCCATTGAAACACATTTCCGCTCGATCATGGAAGTACTGGGACTTGATCTCACCGATGATAGCCTGAAGGGAACACCTCGCCGTGTTGCGAAAATGTATGTGAAAGAAATTTTCCAGGGATTGAACCCTGCCAATAAACCAGCGATCGCTCTCTTCGATAACAAATACAAGTACAATGAAATGCTGGTAGAAAAGAACATTTCTTTCTACAGCAATTGTGAGCACCATTTTGTACCCATCATTGGTAAAGCACATGTTGCCTATATCAGCAATGGTAAAGTGATTGGTTTGAGCAAGCTCAACCGTATCGTAGAGTATTTTGCCAAACGTCCGCAAGTGCAGGAACGTCTCACCATGCAAATTGGTAAGGAATTGCAAAAAGACCTCGGTACCGATGATGTAGCCATTGTAATCGACGCCAAACACCTTTGCGTAGCCAGTCGTGGTGTAGAAGATGATACCTCATCTACTATCACTGCTTTTTATGGTGGCAAGTTCAAGGAAGAGAAAACCAGAGAAGAATTCCTGAAGTACCTGGAATTGAATACCAGCTTCTGAATGTAATCAATAGTGCTTGCTGTTCAATTGCATGAGTGCAGCAGGGTAACGATAAAAGTTGAAACGAATGAATAAAGGGGCCTCAAGCCCCTTTTTCATGTGTACAATCTATTGTTATTTTCAGTTATTTTGACCCCTAATTCGATCTGTATGAGTAAAAATGTTTTTGTGTTTCCTGGTCAGGGTTCCCAATTCAGTGGAATGGGTAAGAACCTTTATGAGAGTAATGCACTCGCTAAGAGAATTTTCGACAATGCCAATGAAATCCTTGGCTTTCGCATCAGTGATATTATGTTTAGTGGAACTGATGAGGAGTTGAAACAAACCAATGTTACGCAGCCTGCAGTATTCCTGCACTCTGTTGTGGCTTACCGAACTATTGCAGATGCTGTACCACATATGGTGGCTGGTCACTCATTGGGTGAGTTTTCTGCTTTGGTAGCCAATAGTACCCTTAGTTTTGAAGATGCACTTAAACTGGTTAGCATCAGGGCCAGTGCCATGCAAAAAGCCTGTGAACTCCAACCTTCCACCATGGCAGCCGTATTAGCCCTGGATGATGTGAAAGTGGAAGAAATATGTGCAGCTGTACAGCAAGAAACCGGTGAAGTGGTGGTACCCGCCAATTATAATTGTCCTGGTCAACTCGTGATCAGTGGTTCAGTAAAAGGAATTGAAATTGCCTGTGAGCGCATGAAGGCTGCCGGTGCCAAGCGTGCACTGGTATTGCCGGTTGGTGGTGCTTTCCATAGCCCATTAATGGCTCCGGCCCGCGAAGAATTGGCAGCAGCCATTGAAGCAACAACATTCCATACACCTGCTTGTCCGGTATATCAGAATGTGGTAGCCACTGCCGTAACCGATCCTGCCATCATCAAACAAAATCTGATTGATCAGTTAACAGGTGCCGTTAAGTGGACGCAAACCATACAGGCCATGGTAGCCGATGGAGCCACCAATTTCATTGAGGTAGGTCCTGGAAAAGTTTTACAAGGCCTCGTTCAAAAAATATGGAAAGACGCAACAGTAAGCGGCGTCAACTAACCCCCACCCTTCGTGTCCCCTTTGTGCCCTTTGTGTCCTTTGTGGTTTAAAATCTTCTCGCACTGTTAGCAGGCCTGCAGATAATGCAAGCAGATTTTAAACCACAAAGGACACAAAGGACACAAAGGGCACAAAGGGGACACGAAGGTTAGAGGTTGAGGATGCCGTTGAGCCACTCGGGATCGAGGGTGGCGTTGTATTTTTTATAGAAGTTGATGGCTGGTGTATTCCATTCTAGTACCTG
>VFQP010004676.1_pt1 | contig 12514 bp, 10 predicted proteins | sample 3512351 | NCBI WGS metagenome assembly VFQP01 (sample SAMN10412372, study PRJNA504923) | tailings metagenome | isolation source: Relicate 1 Philex TSF1 revegetated site | place: Philippines: Tuba, Benguet | collected 2017-08-29 | reverse complement strand
AGACACCACACGTGCTCACCACAGCGCGCATCCACCTCTCTTTCTGCTAGCGCACAGACCAAAGCCAGGCTCCCGCCGCGCTCACCCGAGAGCGACCCGCCCCCGTGGAGCCAAGCCCTCGTTCACATGAACCCCGATCCGAGGTCCAGGTTGGCCAGCCGCGCCGCCACGTCGGCGTTGCGGTCGCCCGCGGCCGCCTCCTCCTCACCCGCCCACGACGAGCCCAGCAGCAGGCCCTCCACAGCGGGGTCACTGCCGCGGCTGCCGCCCACGCCGCCGCCGCCCTCGCCACGGCCCGCCGCCGAACCGCCCGCCGCCGGCGCCGGGGCGTTGCCGCCGGCGCCGGCGTCGGCGCCGTCGACGTCCTCCAGGAGGTCGGAGCCCTCCCAGCGGGCGCGGTGCGCGTCGGCCGTGCTCTGCAGCCAGGCCAGCTGCTCCTCGGTGACGCCCGCCAGGCCCATGGCGCCAAGCCCTGATAGGGCGTCCGAGCCCTGGCGCGAGGCGCGGCTGCCGTCGGGCTCCAGCTCACCCAGCAGCAGCTCGCCTGCGCGCACACACAGGGGGCCACATCGTCAAGATTGTCACCCTCCTTGCGGCGCGCAAACCGTCGCGGGCTGCACCGCAAGCAACGCGAGAGCGCAGCCGAATGAAAGAAAGAGAGCAAAGGCGCACCCGAGGCGGAGAGGCCGCCGTCAGGCTTGCCGGGCGCGCCGCCGCCGCCGCCGAAGAAGCCGTAGTTGAACGCGTTGAAGCTGCCGCCGCTCGCCGCGCCCAGTGGCTGCTGCGAATCGAGCGCCTGCCCGTCGCCGCCGCCGTGCGCAAGAGTGCCGGCGCCTGCGGCCAAGGACGACGCCTGCGTGCCGACCGAGCGCGGGCTGTGGCTGCCGCCGCCGCCATTGCCGTTGTGGGCGTGGGTGTCCGCCGGCAGCGCCGCGCTGGCGCCGCGCTGCGCCGCCTGCTGCGCGTGCTGCGCCGCCGCCGCGCCAAACGCCAGCAGCGGGTTGCCGCCGCCACCGTTGCCGCGGTGCTGCGGCGCGGCGGCGAAGCCGCCGCCGTTGCCGTTGCCGCCGCCGGGCGCCAGGCCACCCAGCTCCGACACTGAGCCCAAGCTGCGGTGCACGCTGCCGCCGCCGCCGCCGCCGGCGTTGCCGTTGCCGTGTGCGGCGTAGCCGCCCATGGAGGCCAGCAGGTGGGCGTGTGAGCCGCTGCTGAGGTGCGCCGAGGGCGGCGCGCCGTTGCCGCCGGCGTGGTGGCCGCCCGACGGACCGCCGTGCATGAGCAGCGCGGCGCCGCCGTCGCGGCCGGCGACGCTGCCGGCGGGCGAGCCGCGCGACTGCACGCTGGCGTGCTGCGACGTGCCCGCCGGCGGCCTGCCCTGCTGCGCCTGCTGCTGCGCCGCCAGCGCAAGCGCAAGCGCCGCGTTGCCGCCCGGCGTTGCCGCCGCGGCGTTGCCGCCGGCGTTTCCGCCGCCGCCGTTCATGCGCTCGCGCTCGGCGTTGTAGCACTCGAGGATGAAGCGCACGTCCATGACGCTCATGCCGCCCATGATGCCCGACTGGATGGCCTGCTCGACGGACACGCCGCTGCGTGCCAGCTGCAGCGCAACGCACGCCAGCGCCAGCCGCCGCTGCTCCTTGCTGCCGTTACCGCCGCCAGCCGCGCCGCCGCCAGAGGCGGCGGCGGCGGCGGCCGCCGCCGCGCTGGCCAGCGCGTTGTTGTTGTGGACGCCGTTGCCGCCGTTGCCGCCGTGCGCGGCGTGGCCATTGCCGTTGGCGTGCTGGTGCTGCTGCAGCAGCGCGGCGGCGCTGGCGTGGATCGAGCCGTTGGGCGACCCGTTGCTCATGTGCAGCGACGACGAGCCGTTGCTGGCGTGCTGCTGCACGTGCTGCTGCTGCTGTTGCTGCTGCTGCTGCTGCTGCTGCTGCTGCTGCGCGGCGGCGTGGTCAGAGAGCAGCGACTGCGCGGCAAGCAGCGCCTCCAGCTGCGCGCCGCCGCTCTGCGCCGAGGTCAGCAGGCCGTTGCCGTTGCCGCTGCCGCCGTTGTTGCCAGCACCGGCACGGCCCACGGTGGCCGACATGGAGCGCAGCAGCGCCTGGCCCGCCGGCGTGGCGGCCAGCTGCTGCAGCTGCGGCGGCAGCAGCCCCGGCGCCGGCGACGCGCCGGCCGCCCTGGCACCGCCGCCCTGCTGCTGCTGCTGCTGCTGCTGCTGGCGGAGCAGCAGCTCCGCCAGCAGGGTGTTGTTGTTCTGTTGCGCGCCCTGCGCCGAGGAGGAGGCGGCGGCGGCGGCGGCGGCGCGGGCGATGGCGTCCTGCTTGGCCAGCGCCTCCTGCAGCTGCAGCTGCTTGAGCGCAGCGTTGACGGCGCCGTAGCCAGCGTTGCCGCCGTTGGCGGCAGAGGAGAAGGCGGCGGCGGCGGCGGCGGCCACCGCCTGCTGCTGCTGCTGCTGTTGCTGCAGCGCAGCGGCGTGGTTGTTGTTGCGCTCGAGCACGGCCTTGAGCATCTGCTGTGCCTGCAGCTGCTGCGCCTGCTTCTGCACGGCGGCGGCGGCGGCGGCCGCCACGGCGGCCTGCTGCTGCTGCTGCTGTTGGTGCTGCTGCTGCTGCTGCTGCACGGCGAGCGCGGCGGCCGTCTGGAGGAGTTGCTGCTGAGCGGCGGCAGCGGCGTTGCGCTGCTGCTGCTCCTGCTGCGCCATCATCTGCACCTGCACCGCACGCTGCAGCGCCGCCAGCTGCGCTGCCGGGAGCACGCCGTTGGCGCCCGTGCCGCCGTTGGCCGCCGCGCCGGGCAGCCTGCCGCCGTTGAGGGCGGGGTTGTGGGCGGCGGCGACGGCAGCCGCGGCGGCGGCGGCGGAGTTGGTGCCGTTGGCGGGCGCGCCGGCGGCCGCAGCGGCCATCCCGCGCAGGAAGTTGGCGGTCAGCTGCTGCTGCTGCTGCTGCTGCTGCTGCTGCTGCTGCTGCTGCTGTTGGGCGGCGCGCTGGGCGGCGACAGAGGCGGCGGCGGCCGCGGCGGCCAGCGCGACGGCGTTGTTGTTGGCCGCGCCGTTGACGCCGTTGGCAGCTCCTCCCAGGCCCAGGCTCTGCGCCAGTGCGGGGTTAGCCTGCATGAGCGCGAGCAGCGCCTGCTGCTGTTGCTGCTGCGCGAGTTGCGCCCCGCCGGGAGCGCCTCCCGCGCCGAGCGACGCGGCGCGCTGCAGCACGGCGGCCTGCTGCGCCAGCGCCAGCGCGTCAATGTCGCCGGCGAGCTGCTCGTTGGCCCTCTGCTGCTGCAGGAGTTGCTTGTACATGTTGGCAGCGGCCTGGGCTGCAGCGGGCGCGCCCGGCGTGGGCATCAGGCCGGGCAGCGGAGGCGTGGCCCCCGTCGGCATCTGCGTCAGCTGCTGCATCCCTCACTGCTGCTGCGGCGAGGGGCAGGAGGTCTCCCGTGGGATTGCTGAACTTGGCCTCGACACCGCGCCCAGGAGAGGGGACGCCCACGAGCCGGTGGTGCCTCGGGCAGCAGAGGCGCCGTCAGCAATGCTGCTTCTCGCCGCCCGCAGCCCTGCACGCGCGGAGGCGGACGAGTGTTGTGGTGTGCACCTTGCCCGGCCCCACGCGTCGTGAGCGGCGTGCGCGCGCCGCGGAGGCGCCTGCGTGCTGCATGCGCATCGCATCCGTTCCCCTGACGCTGCGGATAGGCCAGTGCTTGCGCGGGGCGTGATCCAGGTCGACGCCACGAAACCCACGAAAGCGTGCACGGCGGGAGAGCACAGCAGCCAGCGCGCAGTGCGTGCCCGATGCTCGACGCCCAGAGCTGCCAGTGCGGGCCTCACCTGCGGGAGCGGGTCCTCCTAGCTTGCCGAGGGGAAAAGCCGCCCGCACCCGAGCGAGCGCTGTGGCGCCCAGCGCAGCCCCGCCGAAAGCTGCAATGCGACCCCGAGCTGCACTCCGATGCTCTCGCTACTAGCCGCCACGCTCTCGTCGCGGGAGGGGATGGGCTTCCTGCGAGAGCAAGGAAGAGGGAAGAACCAGCTCCGCCCGCGCGCCTAGCCCTGAGCAGCTGGAGCTGAGCAGCACGGGTCCGTGCCAGCTGCGCCACTCGGGCGCCAATGCTGACGGCGGGCCTGGCGGCCCCGATGGCGCCCCGACGATCAAGCGAGCAGGGCAGCGTCAGCGGCTCACCAGGTGCTGGCTAGCAGCGGAGGGACCTCATCGTGTGGGCTTTCTCCATCCTGTAGGCTGTGCGGGCGCCTCACCTCACCGCTCCGGTGTTGGGGCGCCCGCATGGCGCACGACGCGCAGGGCCCTGGATCGCGGGACGCGGAGCAGGCGATCCTCTGGTGATGGCGCTGCCCATTGCACGTCATTGATATTGAACATCAGCGCTCAGTGCCTCAAGCTCAGGAGCCTCAGGAACACCGAAGGGCCGGTGATGCGCGTCACCACGTCCGCCTCGTCCAGGTCGTGCCCCGCCTCGACGGGCCCCCAGTCCTCCACCTGGCAGTCCTCCTCCACGCGCGTGGCCTTGATGGCCTCCTGCGACGACAACACGCACGGCAACCACGCTCACTGCTAGCACGCCGCGCCGTGCACGCGTGAGGCGTGGCGGAGGCAGCTGAGGCGCGCACCTGCGGCGTGAGGCGCCCCAGCAGCACCGCCGCCGCCACCACCACCGACTTGCTGGTGCTCGTCAGCTGCTCCATGGCCGCCAGCTGGAAGCTGTCCAGGCCTGCGCGCTCGCCACGCACCCGTGCAGCGTGACCGCACCCACGACCAGCCAGGGACAGCGCGGGCACGCCCGCCACGCCCACGCACGGCAGCCACTCACGCTCCAGGAAGCCCCTGACGGCCTCCACCGTCTGCTCGTCCTGCGGCGGGCTCAGCAGCGCGCCGCTCGGCACCATGCGCCACCCCAGCTCGCCGGCCGCCCAGCGCAGCAGCGGGTCGTGCAGCTGCAAAGCGCCGCCGCGCGCAGCAAGCAAGGCTGCATCAGCATCATCACCAGGAGACTGCGTGGGGCTGCGCCGCCGCGTTGCTGCTGCGGCGTGTGACCACTGCAGTGTGAGGCCGCACCGCGCGCTCCTACCTGCGCCTGGCGCCGCTCCACCTTGCTTCCGGGCTCCAGGCGGCAGCACGTGGCGTCGGCGTGCACAAACTTGAGCAGCGACTCTATCACCTTGTCGCGCGGTTTGGGCTGAGCACACACGCAGGGTTGGCGAACACGCACGCGCACCGCACGCCCCGTCGTGCCGCGTGATGCAGGCGTTGTGCTGCCGCCCGCGCGTGATTTGGCCGAACCGCAGAGCGCCGCCCAGGCCAGGGCGCCCCGACCGACCGCACCTGGTCCAGCGCAGTGGCCGCCAGGCTCATTAGCGGCATGCTGTGCATCTGCGGCTTGCTGGTGGCCTGCGGGCAGAGCGCCACGAGCCGAAGCACGCAACGCGCGCGGCCGCAGCGACAACGGGCGCTGACATCCGTCCTTCCACCCAGGCGCACGTCAGTGCGTTGCTGTGCGCCCGCTGACGAGGGCACACGGCGGCGGCACCAGCACATGCCGAGACTCCTCAGCGGGTGGGGAACCCGTGCGAAATCACCAGCAGCCCTTATCGTGCTGCAAGATACCTGATGCGCCCGGTGCTGGTGGGGCTCTTTCGCCCCGCTGTCCCCATCACGCAAGAAGAGACGCACCTGCCACTCCCACTCTGCCGCCAGCGCCAGCGCCAGCGCGCGCGAGGGCACGGCCAGCACCTTGCGCCCCGGCGTGCGCACCGGGCGGTGGTCCAGCAACACGTGGAACTGCCCCGAGCCCTCCTGCGCCGCGTTGCATGAGGGGGCGCGTCAGCGTGCCACCACGCGTCAGCGTGCACCCCTCGCGCCTCTGCGTCCGCTCTTCCCCTGCGCCGTGACCTTGCAGAGGGCAGAGTTCTCACCTTGGCCTCAGCGACGGACACTGCCTTGTAGAAGCGCGCGCGCGGCCCGGCCGTGCTCAGCCCGCCAAACAGCGCGGGGTCCACGCCGCCGTCGCTTCTTGATCGCTGCTCTGGAGGCAGGGGCTTCTTGTCTGCGCTGGCCGCGGCTCCTTGGCTGGCAAAGCCCCGCAGCCCCACAGGATTGAGCAACCGGGGCGGCGAGCGCTCGGGCAGCGCCCCGGCACAGCGTCGATCTTGGCCTTGGGGCGGGTGGCATGGCTGCACGTCCTGTGGCGTCGCTGAGTCCGCTGCAGCATCGTGATGGTGTGGAGGCGGGTGCGCCCCTGCGCACGCTGCGGCGGGCAGGAGCCAGCAGTGCTGGTGCCGCGGCCGGCAGAGCAGGGCCACGACCACGCGCCTGCTGAGCTCCATCAACGCTTGCGCCGCTGTTCCTCCCCGCTTGGGGCCATCTGAGGGCTTTGCGCCTCATGGCGATCTCGATCGTGCGGCGCAGCTCCGTCGCGATCGTTGACAGTCGCTCGATCTTCTGATCGCCCCGCTGCTGCTGTGCACTGCCGTGCGAAAGCCAGCGGGGGCGGAGGAGGAGGCGCAGCGGATGGCAAGCAATGGCCTGAAGCAGCTCTTCCGGCTGCCGGGCATCCCCTACGCTCTTGGCGCGCGCAAGGTGGACAAGGACCACCTGAGGCGGCTCATCGTGCAGGAGCACGAGGCCGAGCGCGCGCTCTACAAGGCCATGGTCACCGACACCACGCTGCCGCTCGCCATGCGGCTACAGGTGAGCAGGGACCGAGAGGGGGCCTCATTGAGGAGCAGGAGGAGGCCGAGGCGCTGCACCTGCTGCCGCTCTGGGCTCACTGCGTGGTGGGGCCAACACCGGCAATCGCGCGGCGCAGGTGCAGCGGCTCTTTGAGACGGAGATGCCCAGGGACGCCGCAGCCAACCGGGTCAAGAACAGGTGAGGTGTGGCAGCGCTGGGTGGTGCGCCGGGTGGAGGGCCGCGCATCGCGGAGCCTCGGTGGCGATCGCCAGGAGCGTCAGCCCAGCACCGCGCCGCCTCTGTGCCGCATGACCGGTGCCTGACATCTGTGCATGTGCTGGTGACGGCTGCAGGTGTGTGCTGACGGGCCGCGCGCGGTCGGTGCACCGCTTTGCGCGCGTGTCGCGGCTCATGGTCCGGCAGCTGGCGCACTACGGGCTGCTTCCGGGCGTCGCCAAGGCCTCCTGGTGAAGCCTTGCATGGCGTTGGTGCGGGTCCTGCTGCTCTCCTCTCCTGGTGATTGGGTTCCTGCTGAGTCAAACTTTGACTCTGAAAGGGGCTCCAGCGTGGCCCTCGATCGAACCGTGCACTTGAGCGCCTCACATCGGTGCAGCGCTCGCCACCGCCAGCAGCGGCAGCGCCAGCTCTCCCATTCTCGAGAGAGCGCTCTTCGAAGGCCTCGCAACCTTACCTTTCCACATCACCCTCCGCCGTGTGGGAAGCGAGGCGCGCGCTTCGCAAGAATGGCGACGAGCTCTGCTGCAGTGGCCGGCAGTGGAGGCGGCGCGGTGCACAGCAGCAGCACTCGGCGGTGCTCGGCGGAGCGGCTACAGCCGCGATGCGCGGCTCAGCCTCTCGCTGGCCAACTCGTGGTCGCGCCAGCACCGGCCAGCCTCTCCCCCTGCCACGCGCCAGCACCCGCCCGGCTCAGCCACAGAGGTCCCCAGAGGCGCCTGCTGCTGCCCAGGCCGCCCTCGGCCTACCCCTTCGTGGCGACGACCCTGGCGCCCGTCCACACGGCGCAGCCCCACAGGCCCCCACAGCCACCGCAGCCGCAGCAGCCCCAGGTGGTGACGCTCAACATCTTCTACCGGACCTCCTGGCCAGTGGCCGTGCTGCACGGCTCGGTGCTGGGCGGGCCCTGGAGCGACTACCCCCTGCAGCCGCACCCGTCGGCGCCCACCACCTGGCAGCGCTGCACCTTCCAGCTGCCGCCCGGCGCGCTCACCCAGAGCAAGGCCGACGGCACCAAGCTGCTCGAGTTCGTGCTCACCAACAAGGCGGGCGACTGGGACAAGCCGCCTGACGGGAGCAACTACGTCGTCACGCACCCGGGCACGCACAGCGTCAGCGACGGGTGCGCTCCTTATTCCTTGCTTTCCCGCCCGAGCGCCTTTTCAAAGCAACAACAACGCGCTCAGTCTGCCCACGCCCACCTGCGCGCGCCTTTGCTTGCTCATCGCTGTGGCGAGCGGCGCACGACCTCTTTGCCCAGCGTGCTCGACACCTTCTCGCCCGGCAACGTGCTTGTGGCGTGCAGGTACGTGCACCACATCACTGGCAAGCGCGTGCTGGTGGTGTCGGACCTGGACGGCACCATGGTGGGCGAGGACGACCAGGCCACGGCCGCCTTCACGCAGTGGTGGCACGACGTGGCCATCCCGCGCGGGGGCGTGCTCGTCTACCACACGGGCCGGTGCGTGTGCGCCTGCTTCGGCGTGCCTGCTTTCTTAGGCGCAAAACCAGCGGCCAGGGCGGCGCGCGACGCAGCCCAAACGCGGCCGTTGGGCCTGCGGCCCACGGCCCACAAGTCATGCGGGGCACCATCCATCCCCTGGCCCTCCCTCCAAACGGCCCGCGGCAGCACGCGCCGACACACCCACCACCAGCGCAGCACAGGACCCCCACCCCCTACGTCCCGTCTCGCGCCACCCTGGCAACTCACCATGAGAGGCAGAACTCACCAACGTCACACCTCTGGCCCCGCGCCCAAACGCCTTGGCCCATATCGCCCTGCGCAGGTCGCTCGAGTCCTTCCTTGAGCTGCTTCAGTCCAAGCGTCAGTGCCTGGCCGTGCCCGACGCGCTCATCACGGCCGTGGGCACCAAGCTGTACGAGCACGACGCGGCCGCCACGGGCCAGCACCAGTGGCGCGAGGACGCCGTGTGGCTGTCGCAGCTGGACTGGGGCTGGGACCTGGAGCTGGCCAGGGAGGCGTGCTACCGGGCGCTGGCAGAGGTGCGGCTTGTGGGTGGGAGGGTGGGTGATGGGGGTGCCTTGGGACCTGGAGCTGGCCAGGGACGCGTGCTACCGCGCGCTGGCAGAGGTGCGGCTTGCATGTGGGTGTGGGGCAGGGCAGGGAGGAGAGGGGCCTGAGGCCTGCTGAGCACGAGGGCGCGGCCAGGCGGGCTGCCTGGCTCAGCGGCGGCGCAGGCCCATAATCTGGTGGCCGCCGCGTGCGTGGTGGTGCCCGGCCGCGTGTGTGCAGGTGGGGCGCGAGCGCATGCACTTCCGCCCTCCCGAGGAGCAGGGCAGCCACAAGGTGACGTGCGGCGTGCGGGCCGACGCGCTGCAGCCGGCGCTCGACGTGCTGGAGGCCAACCTGGCGTCCAAGGGCGTGCGGGCCAACGTGGTGACGAGCGGCAACGGCCAGTGGAGGTGCGCGCCAGGTGCCGGGGGGCGTGGGGGCTGGGTCCAGGACCGGCGGGACGGGAGGAGGCGTACCAGGGCCGCCAGGGAATCGGCGGGGCGAGAGGAGGCGTCACAGCCTCAGGGGAAGCGACTGGGTGCGCCGGCGCGAAGCAGCGAGGAGCGTTGGGTGGACAGGCTCTTTGGCAGACCCACCCGCTGCCTGTGGGGTGCTTGCTGCTCTGCTTGCGTGGTCTGGTGTGCCTGCAGGTATGTGGACATTGTGCCGGTGCGCGCGGGCAAGCAGGCGGCAGTCAACTACGTGCGGCGGCGCTTTGGCTTCTTGCCGCAAGAGACGGTGGCGTGCGGCGACAGCGGCAACGACATCCTCATGCTGCAGGTGGGCGGCAAGTCCGTCGCGAGCGGAGCGGCCGGGGACGCTCCTGCTGAGCCCTCTTGCGCTGCGTGCGTTTCGCAGCAGCGTGCCGGTCCTTAAACCTGTCCCAACGGGTGAAACGTGCGGGGTGCACTGAGCCTTCCTGGCTGCCTTGGCTGGACACTGCGCGTGCTCTGTGGGGCGCAGGGCGACAACCCGGCGGTGGTGGTGGGCAACGCGCAGCCCGAGCTGCAGGAGTGGTACCAGGCGCGGCTGAGCGTGGAGCCGCGCGGCAGCGGGCCCGAGGGCAAGCAGCGGCTGCTCATGGCGCGGCGGCACGAGGCCTTGGGCATCCTCGAGGGGCTGCAGCAGTGGGGGTTCAAGTGACGACGACGTTTGGTGGGGGTGGAGGGGTAGCAGGAGGGAGGCGTGCGGCGGGGGGCAGGAGGGAGGCGTGCCACGACACGTACCGCAGGGACGGAAGATAAAAGGAGGGGAGCAGAGGCAGGAGGAGGAGGGCGCAGGATGGGTGTGTGAGGAAGGCGTGGTGTGTGGAGGGACCTGCACGGCTCGCATGTTGCGCGTTTCGTGATGCGCTTGGCGCCTGGCTGGCTGACGCATGTGGATCTTCTTCATGATGCTCTGTCTGCTCTCCTTCAGTCCTTGCCCTGTTCTGCCGTCTTTGTGGTGTCCTGTTTTGGCGCCCGGCGGTTTCTTGTACGGGCTGCTCGCGAAACATGGGAAACATCCGCAGCGCAGCAGCGTTCCAAACGCATTCCACCACTTCAGCGGAGCTAATCCGGCAGCGGCGCGGTGCGTGGGCTCGGCGGAGGCGATCGTCGCGAGCGCGGCCAGGATCCATCCAGGGGAAACACGAGCGCGGCAGCAGCGGGAAGAAGCGCGTCGCTCCAGCGCAGTCGCGTATTCTCATTCGCAGTGGCGCACTGCGACGCGCTCGTTTCGCCTCGGCGTGTCGTGGGGGATGGAGCACGGCAATGCGACTACGGCGACTCGGCAGGCCTCGCGGCGCGGCTCCAGCAAGCACCACACATCAGCCACGCGGGAGCCTCACCACAATGCTCATGCTGTCCCTTACTGCGTGGCTCTGTCCCTCGGTGCGCGCGCAGGCGCCCGCTCGCCTCCCGCTCGCGCCCGCTCGCGCCCCGCGCCAGCTACTCCACACATGGAGCAGCTCTAGCACGCACTGCGGCCGCACAGCACTGACCACATCACATCGCGCCCCCCGCAGCGCCGAGAGATGCGCCGGGACGCACGCCGCAGCGGCGTGCTCGCGCTGGCGCTGACGGCGGCCGCGTCCCTGGCCGCCGGCGCCGCCCGGGCGCAGCTCATCGCGGACACCGGCCTGCCTCCCTCCCCGCCCTCGCCGCCGCCGCCGCCCGCCAACGTGACGGGCTTTGCGCGCTTCCTGGGCCCGCTCACCTCGGGCCCCGGCGCCAACTGCACCATCATGAACTCGCAGGACAGCCAGGTGCGCTGCGCGTGCGCTGCTTGAGCCGCACGGCGGGGGCGGTGCTGCGCCGCCGCCACAGCAGCGCAGCGAGGGCAAGCTGTGAGGCGCCAGCCCAGGCCGGAGCAGGCGCCACGTACACGTCGGGGTGGGCGTGGGCGCCAACCCCCCGCTAACAGGCACCTCTTGTCGCGGTCCTCCGCCGCGCGCAGGTGTACCCAGGTGGCCTGCTCAACGCGCGACCCATTGACCCGGTGAGTCCGGTACCAAGGACTCAAGCTTGGAGCAGTGGGGCCACCTGCATCGTGGCCGCGGCGCCCGCCAGCAGAACGCACACGATGATCGCCCTCTGGCCCCGTCGAGGTGCCCAGGCAGGTGCGAATCCACGCACACGTCATGCCATCCCGCCGGCCCCGTGCGCTACTGCTGCTGCAGGTGTACACGAGCGTGATCCCGGGCCAGCTGTGCGTCGACACGTTCACCAACCTCACCATCCCCATCCCTTCGGGGGGCATGGCCGCCACCCGCAGCTTCTTCCAAGTGTCCGTCGTCTCGGGCATGCAGGTGAGAGGGCTTGAGGGCTCAGGGCCAGGCACCCGCACAGCCTCTGCCCACCTGGCCTCCTGCGACGCTCAGCGCACGTGCGGCGCCGCTACCCCCGCTGAAACGCACCCGACACCGCCACCTAACCCTAACCTCAAACCTAACCCCGTGCCCCCATCATGCAGGCGGCGTACTACTCGATGGACCCGTCCTTTGCGTACCGCAAGGTGGGCGTCACGGCGCCGGACGTGGGCGCCATTGTCGCCGCCGGCGACGTATTCGCCGCCGTGCGTCAGGGCAAGGGCTCGGCCATGGCCATGCTTAGGGCGGAGCTGCGCCAGGCGCTGCTCGGCGCCGTCATGGTCAACTCCTTCTTCCCCGCCATGAGCGCCGGGCAGTGGAACGCCTCGAGGTGAGGTGCTGCTTCCTTGCTTGGGGTGGGCTGGCAGAGGTCCCTTTGCTTGGGGCTGGCAGAGGCCCTTTGCTTGGCCCTTTGCTTGGGGCTGGCAGAGGCCCTTTGCTTGGGGCTGGCAGAGGTCCCTTTGCTTGGGGGCAAGTGGGTGGGGTGGGGTCCCTTTGGTTGCGGTGGGGAGGGGCGCGGGAGAGGTCCCCCGTTGCTTGCAGTCGAGGGGGCTGGGTGAGGAACGGCGATGGATCCGGGGAATACGTGCGTCCGTCCAACATGGCCACGTCGCTGATGATGGTGCGCGCAGGCGCTTCTCCTGCCCCATCCGCCTCATGGTGCTGGCCTCGCTCTCCTACTACTGCGGCGTCAACGGCGTCTCCGAGCCGCCGCCGCCGCCCCCCCCCCCCCCCCCCCCCCCCCCCCCCCCCCCC